>Ga0335083_10004056_pt1 | contig 18747 bp, 12 predicted proteins | sample Lox_Sample_42_FD_206716 | JGI IMG/M metagenome (GOLD analysis project Ga0335083, IMG submission 206716) | Soil microbial communities from Loxahatchee National Wildlife Refuge, Florida, United States - Lox_Sample_4.2 | ecosystem: Environmental > Terrestrial > Soil > Wetlands | place: USA...
CGCCCCGCGCCCCCCCCACGGGCCCCCCGGGCCGCGGGGGGGCCGTGTGCGGGGAGAGGTTCGCGGTGGCGCGGAGGGCGGGTCACGATTCGCGGTTGCGAGTCGCGGCTGGGGAAGAGGGGTTGGGTTTGGCGGACAAGAGGGACGGAGAATCGGACGGCGAGGCTACCGCAGTTGAGACGGAGGCGGGCGCGGGGAGGGGCTGGGGAGTGGTGGGGGGGACAGGGGTCGGGAGTCGCTTCACGCTGAGGCCGGAGAGGACGACGGGGATGGTGCGGAAGAGGATTTTGATGTCGAGCCAGAGGGACCAGTTGTCGATGTATTCCATGTCGAGTTTCATCCACTGGTCGAAGCCGATGCGGTTGCGGCCGGAGATTTGCCAGATGCAGGTGAGGCCGGGTTTGACGGAGAGGCGGCGGCGGTGCCAGGGGTCGTAGTGCTGGACCTCGGTGGGGATGGGCGGGCGCGGGCCGACGAGGGACATGTCGCCGACGAGGACGTTCCAGAGTTGCGGGAGCTCGTCGATGCTGGTGCGGCGGAGGAATCGGCCGAAGGGGGTGCAGCGCGGGTCGTCCTGCATTTTGAAGACGGGGCCGGACATTTCGTTGAAGACTTCGAGCTCGGCCTTGAGCATTTCGGCGTTGGTGACCATGGAGCGGAATTTGAGCATGGTGAAGAGACGACCGTGGAGGCCGCTGCGCTTTTGTTTGAAGAGGACAGGGCCCGGGGAAGTGATTTTGAGGATGATCGCGACGGGAAGCATGAGCAGCGGGCCGAGCACGACGAGGCCGATGAAGGCGCCGGTGACATCGATGACGCGCTTGCAAACGAGCTGCCAGGAGATTTCGGGCGTGGTGCGGAAGATGAGCAGCGGTTTGCCGTAGAAATCGTCCACGGTGGCCTTGGCAATGGACGTGCGGAAAAAGTCCGCGACGAGCCAGGCTTCAACGCCTTCGACCTCGCAGGCGAGGATGGCTTTTTCGATCTCGCTAAACGCGGTCTGGGTAACGTTGAAGACGACGCAGCCAACGGGATAGTGGTGCAGCATGACGGGAAGTTCCGCGAGCAGGTTTTCGTTGAGATTGAGTCGGGCGGCGACGCGGAGACTCCATTCGGGGTGATCCTCCAGCAAGGCGGCGAACTCGGCATTGCGGTCCGCGGCGCCGACGAGAATGATCTCCGTGACCTCCTTGCCGCTGCGGGCGCGATGGCGGAGGAATGCCTGGAAAATTTGATCCTTGATAAACAGGGCGACAATGCTGAACACGCAGAATATCACCACAACGCTGCGGCTCAATCCGCTCAGAGGACGCCACAAAAACATTGCTGCCATGACGGCCAGCGTACAGATGATGCTGCTTTTCAGCAGAATCCAGATCGTGTTCCGCAGCCGCTGACTGTGCGAGCGGCTGTAGAAGCCATTGACGTCCAGAAGAAATGGATACAGGGGCAGCACGATCAGGTACAGCCACTTGTAATAGCGAAAGGGCGCGATCAGCGCGTGCTGGACGGCATACCCAAAGATGCGGTACGGAAACGGAAACGAGAAGGCGAGTTGCTCGCGAAAGGCGTGAGCCAACCAAAAGACGGCGGCAATCAGCAGCCCGTCGGCGACCTGGCTGGCCTGGATAATGAATTCTCTTCGCCTGTTTGCCATCGGAACATTCCGCCGCTTCTGGAGTTCCCCCTCAGTCGCGGGCGCGTCGATCACTCATACCACGGTATCACGACGATTTGCCGACGAGGGAGGGATAAAAATCCCGCACGAATCTGGCGACGACTTTCATGGCCTCATCCTGTGTTGTGGCAGGAGCATCTCGCATCACTTCGCTTCGAACCGGGACATGAATCAGGATATAAGCCCAACGGTGATTGGTGTTGTGAAGAATTCGATCCTTGGCAGTCCAGTACATGCGTTGCCAGTGATAGGGGGTGACACGGTCCTTGCCTATGAACCAATACGCGAACACGGACTTCGCCTCGATGGTTCGCCCATCGGAAAGCGGAACGCTGCGAGACATGTTCATGCGCATGACGCTCAACTTGCCGCCCGGCGCCCGCTCCACGGGGATGGTTTGTGTGTACTCGTTCTGGATTTTCCAGCCCTGACCTGGCAGGCACAACTCGGGACGGTGAATGCTGGTCACGTCTCGACCGGCGAGTACAATTGAGCAGTACAACTCGTTGCCGTCCTTGTCCCTAAAGAGACGCCGCGAAGCCTCCGTATCGGGAGGTAGAAGTTCTTTTTCCTCCTTGGTCAGGTCCGTCCGTTCGCCACCGATCCAATCGCCAGCTCGTTCGGCCAGATACGGCGTCCCGTCCGGAGACAGCTGTACCCCCGGCTCGGAGACCGTCGTCACATCGGCGGTCGTTGCCGTGAGCAGAACTCCGATAGCCAAAATCGCCACGACGATCGAGATCTGCTTTGTGCTCGGACCTCGTCGCGACGGCGCCGTCGGTTGCCCGTTGGGTTGCATGGCCGCAGGGAGCGGCGTTGAAGTGGATGTTTCGCTCATGCAGCTCCTCCCATCACAAGGCCGACGGAAGCCCATCATCCTCCGGTCCCTTTGCGGGCGGTGGCGGAGGTGCCTTGAACCAGTTTCGAAAGATCCGGCCAAACGGAACATTCAACAGGAATCCGATGAACACCATCAATGCCAGGGCAACGGGAAAGAGAATGAACCCCGACCACTCGTGGTACACGTCGATGGCCGTCTTCTGGCCATAGATCTGCGCCACCAAAGCGATGGAGATCACTCGCGCAAGGTTTCCCATCACCGCCAGAGGCATGGCGCACAGAAACAGGAACCAGCGCTTCCAAATAGCTCGCTGCGTCACGTACCCATAAGCAGCCGTGACGGTCGTCAGGGCCATTAACGACCGAATCCCACTGCAGGGATCGGCCACGTCAAAACTGAAGCGTGGATAGAGCACACCCGAAACCCGTTGCACGGCGATAATGCCCGAACCCCGCTGAATTGCCTCGATGCCCATCGCATTCAAGGATCCCGTTGCCACCTTGGCGACAAACATCCGCAACGGAAACCCGACCATGTTGTCCAGAAAATTCAGCGGGACCATCAGAAACAAAAACGTGATGGGGAAGAACAGCCAGCGGAACACGTCACGACCGTAAAACGTCAACGCCAAGCCATACAGCAAGACGATCCCGGAGATGACAACAATACGCGGCTGAACCGCCTTGACGCCGAGGTAATAAATCACCATGGCCACCGCCACCAACGCCGGTCCCGCGACGGCTGGAGGTGCCTTCTTTCCAACGAGGTGACCGCGCAGCGCCCACACCTGCCAGACAATTGTCAAGGGGAGGAGCATCAGCGACCAAAAATACGCTTCGTCCTCCCAGTTCTTGTTGATCGAGCCGCCGACAATCCAAATCATCAACACCGCAACCGCCCCACCCATGGCCCGCCAATAAGGAGTCCAATCCTCTTTGGGATTCTGCTCTGAAAGGTTCCACCACAACAGGAATGAAGCAATCAACGGTATCAGCGGACCGTGGGAGTAGTTCGAAATCCTGCTCCAGTGGATGACCAACCACTGCCAGCATGTCAACTCATGCTCGACGTGCTGCCCCCAGTAGGCATACACAGACAAACCCACAACGGCAATGCACAAGGCACCCTTTTTCCAATCAATCGGCAAAGGGAAAACCCCGACGGTAGCCTTGGCTGAACCATTACCCATGCGGTCTAGTACCTTAATTTGTGCGCGCTCCAAAGTCAAACGCCACCTCGGCTTTTCCGAGACCGTGGATTGCTGCATGGCAGCAACCGTACACCCTCAGAACTGTCATGCGACCCGATATGGTTCGACGCCCTTAAGCCTCGATGCCGCAACTGTCTAGGCATGCAATTCAGGTTGGAATTCTTGGACACGGCCGCGGCGACGGCTTACAGCCTCCCTCCGCACATTCTCATCAAACCAGAAGGAGAGAGCATGCAGGGCTCAGTTGGTCTTCCGAAGCGAACGCACCGGGGACGCTTGCAGCAGCCTAAAATCGGGAATCTTCAGAGTTTCCGCATCCAGAAACTGCAGCCGTAGGACGGTTGAACCCCCTTGTACAACCCATCGAGGTCGGTCGCCCGCTTTATCCAAACATACCGGTTGGCAATTTCGACCTCGTAATCGTGGTTGTGCATCAAAAACGCCTGGAGCACGTATTGTTCATTGAAAGACTGGTTTCGATTAAACAGCCACTCCTCCGGGTATTCGTCCGGGTAGAAGATGTCATGTATGTGAATGAGGACGCCCGAGTGGAGACGCGGGAGTACCCGGAAGAAAAACCAGCACACGTCGCTCCCCACTTTGGCGCAGTGCGATCCGTCGAAGAAGAGCATATCGCCGGTTCGGAGATCATCGAATACGGTGAGCGGAGCACGTTGAAGCATGGACGGGATCTGTCGCCAGTGAGACGGCAACGTGCTCAGAATCTCGGCCCGTGGATAAGGCTCAATCAAGGTAACTTCGGCGCGAGTTGCTCCCTCGCGCTCATTGCGCAGTAGCGCCTTCTTCAGAAGGAGACTCGACCATCCGCAACCGATCTCAATATAACGCTGCGGCTTTCGTGACCGAACCAACCCGTATTGCACCAGTGCATCGGCATTGTTCCACATCGGATTCTGCCAATAATACGTCGCTGGATCGGAGGATTCCTCGGGAACATTGCGCAATTCTTCGACAAACCCCGCCACTTCTCGTGCTACCTCAAGTTGATGATCCAAACGCCAGTCAATACACTCCGGGTCTTTCAACGTGGTCCAAAGGTCCCGGCTCGCATCCAAAAAACTGCAGTCGTTAACCGGGCTGTAGTAATCGTTGGGCTGCAGGTGGTGCCCAAGCTTTTGAATCGCCTTGTAATCGGCCCGCTTTAGGATTCCCAGAGCCCCCTTGAGCTCATCATTGGACGGAGGTAACGAAGTGCCCATTGTGCTTTGCAAACTACTGCTGACGATATTCGGCGGTCAAACACAAAACAGCCCTGATTGCGAGTCGGCAGGCATACTCCGGCCACAGTGTGTCTGACCGTCAGCTCAATCCGCCGACACCACATCAGCTGGCAGCTGGCTGCGGTCGGCAGCCGACCAGAGAATCAACCGCCGCGATCAATTCCCTGGCGTCCAGCGGCTTCTTCAGGAACCTGTCCACGCCGTCGCGAAAACTCGTAGCGACGAGTTTCGGATCGGAGGACGTAACAGCCATGACTTTGATCGATGGATTGAGTTTGCGGAGATGTTGAAGAGTCTGATCTCCGTTGAGTTTTGGCATCGTGTAATCAAGCAGCACTAGCCGAATGTCCGCAGGCGAGTACGTCAGCATGTTCAAGCCTTTGACGCCAGAAGACGCGTTCAGCACGGTAAATCCATGTTTGCGCAACACGGAGCACACCAAATGCAAGAACGATGCGTCGTCATCCACGACCAAAATGGTAAACTCGTTGCGATACAGCACCCCGTCGGAGCGATTCTCGTCGCGCCCGGCGAGGGGGCGTTGGTAGATATCTACCATTCCTTCTACGAAAGAGTCAGAGGCCTGTGTCATGGCCACGGATACATTGCATACCCTATGCCAAGTTTTTTGGGGAGGTGGAGCAACCGAATCCATTGCCTCTGAGTGCCTTGGAGAGTTGCTGCGATCTCCAAGAAAAAATCAGAAGCGCGTGAAACGATGAGCGGCTGTTCAGCCAACGCCGGGATTCGCTTGTCCTGGCGTGCTTTGGCCCACCCCATCTTCCAACGCGCTACGGGTTGGTGGCGTCGGACTGCTCGCTCGGCTCGGACGGCCAGAACAGGAAGCGCGCGTAACCATACGCGATCATTTCACCGACCACCGTGCGCACGCCCTCGCTGGATTTCCACCAACGGTTCGGGTCATAGCCATTGTCTTCAACACTAATGACGCCCACGCGGTACGCGGGCCCCATGGCCTTGCAGAAGAGTAACCGGGACCGCCGCGAATGGTCCGCCATCGTCAGCAGGTTGAACGAGGTATCACCGATTCGATGACGCCGAAGCCACGCTTTCAAGGCCAGCGCGGAGGCGTACGTGCGATCCTTTACCACTCTTTCCGCCGGCACAGCTTCAACCGAATTTGTCCCGAGGCCCAGTCGGAGTAACGCCGCTGCGCCAAAGTCAGCCCAGTTCGTATATCCACACAGGTTAATGCCGGCGGTAATCGGCCCTCCCGTGACCAGGATCTTATTGCAATGTCCCTGACGGAATTCGCTGAGGACTCTCGCGGCCGCGCAATCGGGAACCCATCCTTCGACGACAAGGATATTGCTCGGGACCGGATCGTTCACAGTCAGGAACGGATGCGCCACTCGGATGCCGAACGCGATAAGGGAAACCGCGACCAACAGCAATACGACGCACCCCCACAACGTCGGGATCGTGCATTCCCGGCGCTTCCACAAGCTCCATCTGCATTCCGTTGCTTTCAAAGGGCTCTTATCCATGCTGCAGGCTCGCTGGCGCTTCGATCAAGCACAATCAGAACAGATCACGGCGCGGGGCGCAGGCCTTCCCAGCGCACTGTCCATTTGCCATCCTTCGGAAAACCCGGGGCCGGACCTTTTGGACCGCCATCCCAACCCGCCGCCATCATCGCAGTCGCATACAATAGCCCGCCGTTGCCGGGCAGGTAAATCGTCAGACCGGGTCGCTGATAATTGTGGCCGTTTGCGCCGTAATGATTCTTGGGTGTGTCGAGCAACAGCGCATCGACAGCGCGATCTGGCTCGCCCAGTCGCGCGGCGCACATCGCAACCATCGGATAATCCCAGCCCCACGTTTCGGGCCAGTTCCAGTTGTTCCAAATCCAATCCAGCGTGCGACGCATTGTCTCACGATCGATCCCCGGCCCGGGCAAGAAACCCAGCGCGGCGGTCACGGATGGATGATCACGCACCCATTTCCGGTCTTTGTAACAGTCCGGTGCGGTCTCGGCGAAAAGGTATTTGCCGTCGGACACTGCCGGGCTGGCGAGTCCCGCCAACACACGGTCCCACTTCGGGTCGCGAGACAACCCCAGGCGCTCGCGCCAGCGTTGCGCGGTTTCGAGGCCCCACCGCCAGTACGTCAGCTCGAATGTGGGATTCAGCGTCTTGTCCTTCGGGAAAATCTCCTGCGAACACTGCAACACCGGCCCGAGCACGTAGCGTTTGGTGGCTTCATCCCATGTTGCGTAGGACGCCATGAACTCAGCGGTCTCCATCACCACGTCTTTGTATTTGTCCAGGGTCGCGCGATCGGGATGCGCGCGATAACATAATTCCGCGTAGAAAATCGGATGCGGCTGCTGCCAGATCAGAAATGGGCCGATGGGCGAAGGGGATTCGGCGCCGTCGGGATTCGTCATTTTGGGCCAGCGCGCGCCTCGATAGCCTTGCCGCTTTGCAGTCGCCTGCGCGCGCGGCAATATGGATCGATAATAACCAAGACTTCTTTCCAAGAGCGGAAGACGGTTCCACAAGGCGAAATGAGCCGCATGCCACCAGTGCATTTCGAGGTGGAACTTGCCCTCCCACGAGTTGTACGTCAGTCCCGTCTCCTGCGGGGGGAAACTCCCCGAGCACTGGATGGCTGTAAGGTATTGCGACAACACGATCCGCCGTTCGAGTTCCCGCCAGCGCAGGTCTTTGCTCAAGGACAAATCAATTGCGCCTCCGGTCCTCCAGAAGTTGTTCCAGTGCGCGCGCGCGGTTTCGCGGGTCTGCTCGAAATTCGGCAGGTCACCGCTCGCGGGCTGCGGCGAGAAAGCGCAAACGAAATCGAGCGTTTCCAGATTCGTCGCGGATCCGAGCACATACGTGTGCTTCGCGATCTCCTGGAGTGTCGCACCCGTTGTCCAAGCCGCGCGGACACTGTACGTGTCGTTATCCAATCGGCGCGCAAACTCCGCCCGGTCGGGCCCCGTCTGCTTCAGGATCGTCTGGTGAGCATCCGGCCTGGTCCAATCGGCCGTGGTGGTGGCGCCGGTGCCGTACGGAAACTGAATCTTGATGCCGATCCGGCCCTGCCGAAGCAGCCGAGACGTGACGCGCACCGCGAGCAGATCGAGTGTCGGATGACAGATCGTCTGGACCTCGACGGGTATACCCTCCAACGTGAAATCGCTTACCAGATCGCCATCCCACATGTCCAATATCTGCTCAATGCCGCCGAGGTCGTTCGTCTGCGCGGCGCTGCCGTCGGCTTTCGTCAACACAAACCCGATTCTGCCAAGATGGAGCCGGTGCGGATTGGCCCTCAGCCAGTCGATCTCCGGCGTGTGCTGGTTATGCGGGACGTCCGCATAGCCTACTTCGCGACCAAAGACGTCGAACATCTTGTACATGAACTTGTCGATGCTCCAACCATTCGGGTTGGGAAACGTGTGCCAACCCCACTGGGACAAAGTGCCGAGCGGCGTGGTGTTGTCGAATGCTTCCGCGAACGTCTGAAGGCCGGTTACATCGGCGGTGAACGCGAACTCACCGTTGCCGACGGAGAGCGGCGATTCGGCGTCGAATTGCCGCACGCTTGGATCGTGACGTGTCACGAGCGCATGGCGGTCGATTGGCGGGAGGCTCGAATCGGTTGCTGCCTCGCATGCGCAAAACGGCGCCACAAGAAGCAAGGCGACGACGGTTGCGAGGAGGCTGGCGCCTTTCATGAGTCAGGAGATTACTTTGAATTCAAATCCCCATCGAGCATACAAGACAGGCCTGGCTTCAGTGTCAGTCCGACCACTTTCTCGCCATAACGAACCTGGCATTTCCTGCCCGAGATGCTGTGCATGGTTGCGGATTCGAGTTTTCCATCCTTCCACGACATATCCACTTCGAACCCGCCGCGGGCGCGCAGGCCTTTCACACTGCCCGTAGGCCATGCCTTTGGCAGCGCGGGCAGGAATTCGATTTCGCCCGCCTGACTTTGCAGGAGCATCTCAGCGATGGCGTTGGCCCCGCCGAAATTGCCGTCGATTTGAAAAGGCGGGTGGGCGTCGAACATATCGGGATACGTCCGCTCGGGGCTCAGAAGAAACGCGAGAATTTCGTAGGCGTGGTCGCCTTCGTGCAACCGGGCCCACAAATTCGCGCGCCACGCCGTGGCCCAACCTGTTGCCCTGTCACCACGTATCTCCAAAGACCGCCGTGCCGCCGCAGCCAATTCTGGCGTGCCGCGCAGCGTGATTTGCGCGCTGGGAAACAACCCGTAAAGATGCGACACATGCCGATGGTGGATGTCCGGCGCTTCCATGTCCCAATCCTCCAGCCATTCCTGCAATTGGCCAGCCTTGCCGATCTGATTCGGCGCCAATCGGTTACGCGTTCTCATCAACCTCGCACGGAAGTCTCTGTCCACGTCGAGAATCTCCGAAGCGGACACGCAGTTCGAAAACAAATCCCGAAGAATCTGGTTGTCCATCGTCGGTCCGTCGCAAACGCTGGCTCCGAACGGATGCTTATGCTCGGGAGAAAGGGACGGGCACGTGACCAACCAATGGTGCGTTGGCTCTTCGACAAGTGTGTCCAGGAAAAACTGGGCGGAGCCTCGCATGATCGGATAAACCCTGGAAAGGAATCTCTTGTCTCCCGTGAACAGATAATGTTCCCACATCTGCTGGCAGAGCCAGGCCCCGCCCGTCGGCCACATGCCGTATTGGGGACCGTCGATCGGTGCGGTGGCCCGCCACAAATCCGTATTATGGTGCGCCACCCAGCCGCAGGCGCCGTATTCCACCTTCGCCGTGCGCGCGCCGGTCCGCGAGAGATCCCGAATCATCGCGAAGAGAGGTTCGCTGCATTCGCCCAGATTGCCGGGCTCGGCCGGCCAGTAATTCATTTCCGTGTTGATGTTGATGGTGTACTTGCTGCCCCAGGGCGGATTCATGCTCTCATTCCACAAGCCCTGCAGGTTGGCGGGTTGACCGCCCGGACGCGAACAAGAGATCAACAGGTAGCGTCCAAATTGAAAGTACAACGCCGCCAACTGCGGGTCGCCGCCCTTCGCAAACCCCGCGATCCGCTCATCCGTCGGCAGGTTCCCGGCATCGGTGGCGCCCAGATCCAGTTGCACGCGGCGGAACAACCGCTGGTGTTCCGCGATGTGCGCCGCCCGCAGCGATTCGTAGGACTTCTGGCTCGCGGCACGCATCTGCTGCTTCGTGACCGCATCCGGGTCTCCGCTCACGTCCTTGTAACTCCTGTAACTAGTGGCGGCGGCGATCAGCAGTGTGGCGGAATCGGCGCCGCTGACCGATACCGTGTTGGAACCAGCCGCAGTCTTCCCGCCGTACGCGATAATGCGAACGCGCCCCTCGAACTTCAACGCGCCCGAAATCCCTTGCGATGATCCGTTGACCCCGCGCATGACGAGAGTGTTCCCATCTTCGACCGTGACAGACGCCTTCTGCGGTGTCTCCATCCCGGCCACGAACGAAATCTGCCCGGGCTTGCTGGCGGTCAACCGAATTACTATGACCCGGTCGATCGGGCTGGAGAACATCTCACGCTGGAATGTCACGTCGCCTGCCGTATAGGCCACACGAGCGATGGCCGTATCCAGATTCAGATCGCGCCGGTAATCCTCGACGGAAGACACCGATGGAAACGTGAGCCACAAATCGCCGACCGGCTCGTAGGGCATTTGTCGGAGCGGCGTGGCCATCATCTCTTTGCCGACGAGCTTTTCCGCCTCGGCATATTTCCCCTCGAAAATCAGGCGCCGTACTTCCGGCAGCGCCGCGCGCGCGTGAACGTTGTTCGGATCGTACGGACCACCAGCCCACAACGTGTCTTCATTCAGTTGAAGGCGCTCGCGGTCAATGCCGCCGAACACCATCGCTCCGAGTCGTCCATTACCGATCGGCAGAGCCTCGACCCACTTCGTCGCGGGCCGCCGATACCACAGGCTCATCGGTTCTTCGGGTCGATTCGCCTGACCGATGAACTCACCAGCGAACTCCGGAATTGCGTTTGTTGCGGGCTGCGACCACGCCTCGACCGCGCGCACGGCGACGGAACCTTCCGTGGCGATGATGGCACCGCCTCGAAGATCCAGCCTTACCACTTCACCACGCGATCCCGCCGGCGGTGAAAAGAACAGGTTTGTGCCGCCGCTGCCACTGGCATATTCGGCGTAGCCGCCTGATTGCAGAACCAGCCGCGGATTGCCCTTGACGGTGACGCTTTCGCCGAAAGTCATCTCAATCTGGCCGTCGCGTTGCTCCACCTTCTGAATAACGGGGCCGGTTGATCTCTCCGGGTCCCATGTGCCAGCGAATGTCCACGCAGCGGTGATCTGTTCGGGCTTGGGCGATCCGGGTGCGGAGGAAAGGTTGTTCGTGTGCCACGAATAATCCCCACCCTCCCGATGGCAGTTGTAGAAATACGCGCGTTCGCCCCAGATGTTCTGCGCGTCCAGATCGTGGTTGCGTTTGATGTCGGCCTCCGTGGGCCTGGCGCCGCTGATGGGGTAGATGACGCGTTGCAGCGGCCGATTGCTCATGGTCCCGGAGAAGGCGCAGTCCAACAGAAAGAACTGGGCATCGCGATGGTGACGAGCGAGGATCCAGCTATTGACGCCCGCAGCGCCATCGAATCGGCAATTGCGCACGACGAATTTCATATCTTTGTCCTTGTAGCCATCGTGCCAGATGGTGGCGTCCGCCTTCGGGTTGACCTGATGCAAGGTGCAGTCGGCCATGTAACTCCAGCCGCGCGGGCACACGAAGTCCACCGAGCCACAGATGTCGAGCCGGGCCTGATAGGATCGGCTGCGCTGATCTTTGGACCAGGCAAGCGCCAGCGTGTCGGCGCCCTGGCTCAACACGTCGCAGTCCGTGATCACGGTCTTGTCAGCGGTGCCGTAAACGGCGAATGCATGCGGGCCGATGACCCCATGGGTGTTCTTTACCGTGAGATTCTGAATAACACAGTCGCTGCCGTTGATATTGACGACGGCGCGCCCGATCTTGTCCGGCTTCTGGTTGAACTCCTCGGTGCCCTGGGGGAATTCGAGCCGTGTGCCCCGGCGACTCTGGCCGCGGAGTGTAACGAAGTCGGGGTCAATTCGCACCTTCTCGTGGTAGACGCCATCTTTGATGAAGATGATGATGCGCTGGCGATTGTCGTGCGTGATGGAATCAAGCGCTTCCTGGATGGTTTTGAAATCTCCGCCGCCATCAGCCGCCACCACGATGTCCGGCTTGAGAGACTCGGCGGGACCGCCACGCAACGGCATGGCAATGAGCAGGGTGGTCAATGCGAAGACTGTGAGGCAAACGGTGGGACAATTTAATGCATTCATGACACGCGGCGGTATACACACTCCCATCAGGCAAAGCGGAACCAGTCAAAATCGGCGTATCCGGGTTTATGATCGCGATTGCCGACCAACGAACAGAATAACCCAACTTTGGCGCCGATCCACTTCCCTTTTCGAGCGGTAAACGGTTTGCCCAAGGGAACAGAACCCCTGTCGTCGCTGTGGCAAAAAGCGCAAATGGCACCGGCGCGGACGTTGACTCCGAGGACGACCGTGGCGCGGAGAATCGGAACCGTAGCCTGCTCGATCTCATGGCCGTCTCGGTCCGCATTGCGACGGACAACTCGGATCAGGTACAGACCGGTCGGCGTTCGCCGGACGGCCGCGAAGGAATAATCCTCCCCCATGACGATCAGACCGGCCTGTTCACCTATGGCGAGATGGCCAGCATCCAACCTGGTGGTTACGGAAAACTCTTCCGCCGGGAATTTCTGCAACAGAACATTAGGCGCGCGCCAGAGATTGGACGGCTGGTTGTGGCGCGCGTCGCAGAACAGCCGCAGCCAACCCGGCCGGGCAGACAACGAGTACCACGACTCCTGATAATTGGCCTGCCATTGCCACGAGAAGCCGAGCTTGCGCGAACGAAACTCATCGCTCGTCTGTAATTTCCCGGTGCGATGATTGCCACCAACACGTGGCTTCGGGAATGCACGCACAGGTATTCCAGTCCCATCACGGCCACGGTCGTCACCGATCACAGGCCAGTCGTCGATCCACTGCATCGGCTGCAAATGAAGAATGCGTCCGTAGGCGCCTCGGTCCTGAAAGTGAATGAACCAGGATTCACCGGATGACGTTTCGACCCATCCACCCTGATGCGGCCCGTTGATTTCCGTTGTGCCTTGAGCGAGAACGATCCTGTCATGGTACGGCCCGAAAACATTCGTGGACCGCAGGACGGTTTGCCAACCGGCTTCCACGCCGCCTGCGGGGGCAAAGATGTAGTAGTAACCGTTGCGCTTGTAAAGTTTTGGGCCTTCGATCGTCGGATGCCGTGTGCCGCCCTCGAATATGGTGGTTCCGCTATCAAGCAGTGTTCTTCCGTCGGGGCTCATTCGATGCAGTGTAAGGATGCCCTGAATCCCGGCGCGGCTCCTGGCCCAGGCATGAACGAGGTACGCGTGGCCATCATCGTCCCAAAACGGACAGGGATCGATTAGTCCCTTACCGCCTCGCACCAAATGGGGCTCCGACCACTTGCGTGATGGATCTGTTGCCGTCGTCATGAAAATGCCTTCATCCGGCGTGGGAAAGAAAATCCAGAATTTACCTTCATGGAATCGGATCGCGGGCGCCCAAATGCCACAACCATGCTGGACCTGATTGTACCGCGGATGCGGCAGGTTCTTGACGGCGTAATTAAGGATCTTCCAATTCACCAAATCATGGGAATGGAGAATGGGAAGTCCCGGGATACAGTTGAAGCTGGAGGCAACCAAATAGAAGCTCTTTCCATGACGGATGACGTCCGGGTCGGAGTAGTCAGCGAAGATGATCGGGTTATTGTACGTCGGCGTGCCACCAACGGACCTGGACCCGCCCTGACGTCGATGCGTTTTAATTGTGGAGGGAGGCATCATTTGCCACTCACCGGCCCGATTCGCGGGATGGGAATATGGACAATGACCGGCAACGCCCAAATGAGTCGCCGGACCCGACGGTGGCGCAGGTGCCGGGAGCCAGGCCCGTCTGCGGCGAGATCGGTTGCTCGTTCGTAATCGATGAGCATCAGCGTCTCTCGGTCAGCCAACCCTATTCCTGAGGAGAATCACGCGTCTGATTATGATGGATTACTCCGCCGGCTCAAGAACGACCGAGCCGGTTTGGTCTGATCCGAGGAACAGGCCTGCCCCGGATTCGTCGGTTTGCAGGAACAGCCCGCTAAAATTGATGGTCTTATTCAGCACGGGGTGCGTGAAACTCCCGCTGAAAAGTCCAGAAGTCAGATCGATTTTCATCTGCAGGTTGACAGCGTTCGGGCCGGATACAGACACCGCACCCGTGGCGCTCACAACGGCGGTTTCCACGATGCTGGTGATGAGGTTGCCTCCATCCAAAGTGACCTGGCGCGTACCGGCGAGCCCCGGACCATTCTTGGCGGGCGACACATACGACTGCCCGGACAACGTAACGTTGGTTGCAAAGCCGTCGGGATAAAGGGCGGCGTTGGGAATGGCGGGACGGAACCAGTCCACTACAGCCTGGATGGCGGTATTGGTGTTGACGAACGTCAGCCAGCCGAGAGCGGCGCCCTGCCGCCCATAGAGCGGTACATACAGCGGGATTGTCCCGTGCTTCGACACCGGAGCCAGGACGGCGATTCTCGTCCCGTCGCCGAGAACACCCCGCATGTGGCCGAAGCCCGACGGCGTCACGGCCAACGTGCTGAACCCGAATCCCTCCGGGAGGCTCGAATCATTGGTCGAAGGTGGCGAGAAAACCATGGTGAAGCCACCGGCGACTGGGCATGGATTCCGGGAACTGAATGTCTCCCGATCCGCCAGCACCCCGGAGACGAAGTCAGCATTGGAAACCGTCCCCGTGATTTGATCGGTCCCGTCGGGCGAGCCGTGCAGCGCCACCACGGAATTCACTCCCAGCAGGGAGATCACATTGGTTGAGTTCCCACTGGGATCGAATTTTCCATGAAAGGAGGCGTGCACGCTTCCCATTGTCAGCGTGGCCCCAAACGACGTGGATTTGGATACGATGATCCGGATGGATCCGGAGTCGGCAAAGGACGGGGCGATCGGTTGCGTGATGAGACCGTTGTACGTTCCCTGCATTGAGCTGGCGGGGCCAAGTGTTTGGGTGCAAATCCCGGCGGTCGCGGAAGTGTGTCCCAGCAAGTCAACGGCAGTCACGGTGTAACAGTGCCTTGACGCCGTGGCGAGCCCGCTATCAGAAAACGTGGACATGGTCGTGTTGACGAACAACAAGTTATCACGCACGACCTGATAGCCCGCCACTCCCGAACCAGCATCCGTGGACGGGGTCCAGTCAAGAACGATCTCGTTTGTGGAGACTGGCGTCGCAACAAGGCCGGACGGGACCGATGGTGGATTGTTATCCACGATCACGCAACTGGAAGTAGAGGCGCCGATATTACCGGCGGGATCGTAGGCCCAAGCAAAGAAGCAATGCCGTCCGTCCGCCAACGTAGTCGTGTCCAGCGCCATTTGATACGACGTGGCGACGGTGCTCGCCAGCAGCACATCATCGTCGCGATAGAGATCAAGTCTTGTGACACCAACATTGTCAGTCGCCGTGCCGCTCAGAGTGATGGTACCGGAGACAATACCCGACGGAGTAGTGTTGATGGTAGTTGTCGGTGGAGAGATGTCGCCACTCTGGATCACGGTGAAGGTTTGACCAGCGACCGTCAGGGTGCCTGTGCGAGAGACGCTACCGGTGGTATAGGGCAAGACTGAATACGCCACGACCGCGGTGCCCGAGGTTGCAAGGTTGCCACCCGCAATCTGGATCCAGCCTATGTTGCTGGCGGCAGACCAGGAACATGAGGGATCGGAGGAAGTCACGGTCACCGTGTTGCTGCCACCGGCGAGATCGAAGCTGGCGCCGTTGGAAGACAAGGTGTTGGTGCACACCGGAGGAGTAATCGTCAGCGTAACGTACCCGTTGGAACTGATACCGACGATGTACCCTGCGTGAGGCTCGGGGACCGATCCGACGGCCAGAATCGAAGGCGTCCCGTTTGTGATCAGCTCGCCGCCATATTGGAAAAGTGTGTATGTGCCCGGAGCGAACCCGCCAGCATCCGTGACATCGAGCGTGCCATTCAATGTGAGATTCCCACTCACGACAGCGAGACTGCTGCTCGTACCCAGTGCATAGCTCACAGTCGCCCCACTGGCCAATGTCACATCGTTGCTAACGGTCAGGGTGCCAGCGCCCTCGTTGCCCGGCGCGAACGTGCCATTCACAGTCAACGGCCCGGCGATCACCCCGTTCCCACCCACGGTAGCACCATCAGCCACGGTAATCGTGCCCACCTCGGTTCCGCCGCCTGACCCGTTGTTCACGAGCAATGTGCCGTTACTTGCCGTGAGGGTGCCGTTGAAGCCGAGAGTATTTCCCGAAAAACTCAGGATGCTGCCACCGGTCATGTTCAGCGTCAGCGATCCGTCTCCGCTCACAGTACCGGCGAATGAATTGGTACCCGTGGTGAAGGTCAGCGTGCTCGCACCGCCGGGATCCGGGCTGATGATGAGATTGTTGGTCACGCGCACCGAATCCTGGGTAAATGTGACGCTGCCGCTACCAAGTGTAATCGAGCCAGCCCCTGGCAAGTTCGTGTCGGTAACAGCCCCTTGGGCATTGAAAAAGGCCAGCACGGTGTTGGATGGTGTCCCCAATCCGCCGAGTGTCACCAGATTCGTGCTGGCTGCGCTGTTGGTGACGGTGATTTCAGCATTGTAGAGGGTCAGCGTGTTTGTGCCAGAGGAGGGCGCCGTGAGATTCGAGTCGATAATTCGGATGTCTCGCGCATGATACACGCAAAAGGTTCCATCCTTGGTGCGACCCAGGATATTGACACGGCACAGCGTGACGTTCGTCACGGGCGATTCGGGCCGGCCGTAGATGATACCGGCGATGTTGCCGGGTCCCTGGATGCCACCGTTTCCAACCGCCGTAAGATCGCTAATGTTGATGTTCTCGTAGATCGGGGTCGTATTGGTGAGCGGCACTGCGGTGTCCGCCGCCGCGTTCGCGGGCGTAATCGTGATACTCTTCGTCGGTGAGCCCAGTGCGTTGTAATCCATGTAAAACGCGATGGGGATATTCACATTGGTCATCGCGAGATCGCAATACTTGATGTTCTGCACCAGGCCGCCACTACCGAGATCCGACTTGATCTTGATTCCGTACTCGGTGCCGTTCCACGAACAATTGCTCACGATCAAGTTATTCACACCACCGCCAATCTTGCTACCCATCGATAGGCCGTGCCCGGTGCCAAACGTGCAATTAGAGACGGTAATGTCCGTCGCCGGGGCGCCGCTGCCCCCGATCTCAAGGTTGTCGTCTCCCGTGCTAATGAAGCAGTTTTGGATCAGAACGTTGGTGGAGCTGATGTCAGCTCCGTCGGTATTGTGCGAATCGAACGGCGTATTGATTGTAATGCCCTGGATCGTGACGCTCGTGTCGCTGTTCTTCAAATAGATGTGGAATGTCGGCGGATTCTGCAGCGTCACATTCTGGATCAGCACCCTGGTGCAATGATCGAATTCGATAAAGTTTGGCCGTGTCGAGGCAAGGGGGAACCACCAGTTCGTGCCCTGGCCATCGATGGTGCCCGGCCCGCTGATTTCGGCGTCGGTGAGAGTGGCCCCATCGATGAAGGGCGTGCTGGCGTCCGGCCATTTCGGGATCACGACGGCACCATTGGTCACCGCACTGTGGGGGAGCATTTTCAGCATCGCGCCGCCATCGATTTGCAGGTTGATGCTGCTTGCCAGATTAATTGGGCCGCTCAAATACGTGCTCAGCGTCCCGTTGGCCGGTATCTCGACGGTACCGCCACCGGCGGCCGCAGCAGCATTGATGGTATTCTGGATCGCGGTGGCGTTGTTCGTGAGACCATCCCCGACCGCGCCGAAGGCAGTCACGACGAAATTGGTCCCAGGAATGACTGGCAGCGGAGGCGTCCCGGCAAGCACCGCACCAGCAAAGGCAGATAAAGACAGGGCGGCCCACATCAATTGCCAGTGCCCAAGGGGCCTGTACCACCCGATCAGCTTTCGTGGATTGGTTCTTTGTCGAAGGCTCATGACATTACACTGCCCTTTCCCATCTTCTCGCAAGGAGCGCACAATACGGCCTTGGGAAGCAAGTCTCAAGTCTGCGCCTCCCCTCCTCGTGAAAAATGCGGCTACGGCACCGTCGGGCAGGGCTGTTCCCCTCCGACAAAGGTTCCGGGGAGAGCATCGCGCACGGGCAACAGCCCGGTCCCATTGAGGACCGGGCTGTGAGGTACGAAGAAAAGAGCGCAGCCGCAACTTGAGTTCACCGAGTCGTGAACGAGGCAATTGTTGCTTCGTTTTGCCGTTTTGTTGCGGCTGCGCTTCTTCGCTCAGATCCGTCTTATCTCATTACGGCAACAGCACGCGCACGCGGTAATACCGCGACGGGACGTTCGTTGCGCCACCGATATCCGTGAAGTTGGTGACCGCACCAAGGCCGGCCCCTCCACCGAGGATGATGTCCGACACGCCCGGAGTCGCCACGAAGTTGTTCGTGTAGCTGCCGTCAGCCGTCCCGGTTGTGTACTCCAGCCGGTTCGTGCGCGACGCAACTCCCGGCACGTAGGTGTTGTCGCCGCTGGCGCCCAGGAACGTCACGTTGACGTCCATGCCGTTCGGCGCGGTAACACTGATGACTCGCAGGTACG
>Ga0335083_10004057_pt1 | contig 18747 bp, 11 predicted proteins | sample Lox_Sample_42_FD_206716 | JGI IMG/M metagenome (GOLD analysis project Ga0335083, IMG submission 206716) | Soil microbial communities from Loxahatchee National Wildlife Refuge, Florida, United States - Lox_Sample_4.2 | ecosystem: Environmental > Terrestrial > Soil > Wetlands | place: USA...
GAGGACCATTACGGCCTCAAGAAGGTGAAGGAACGCATCGTCGAGTACCTGTCGGTGCTCAAGCTGACCGGCAAGAACAAGGCGCCGATCCTCTGCTTCGTCGGGCCGCCCGGCGTGGGCAAGACCTCGCTCGGCCGCTCGATCGCACGCGCCGTGGGGCGGCGCTTCGTGCGCGTCGCGCTCGGCGGCGTGCGCGACGAGGCCGAGATCCGCGGCCATCGCCGCACGTACATCGGCTCGATGCCGGGGCGCATCGTGCAGAACCTGCGCCGCGTGGGCAGCCGCAACCCCGTCTTCCTGCTCGACGAGGTCGACAAGCTCGGCTCGGACTGGCGCGGCGATCCCGCGAGCGCACTGCTCGAGGTGCTCGATCCGGAGCAGAACCACACCTTCAACGACCACTACCTCGAGGTCGATTTCGACCTCTCGCAGGTGATGTTCATCTGCACCGCGAACTCGCTCTACACGATCCCGCCGGCGCTCGTCGACCGCATGGAGGTGATCCGCCTTCCCGGCTACCTCGAGACCGAGAAGGTGGAGATCGCCAAGCGCTTCCTGATCCCGAAGCAGATCGCGGCCGCGGGGCTCGAGGCGGACGACCTGCGCGTCACCGATGCAGCGCTGCGCGATCTCGTGAACGGCTACACGCGCGAGGCGGGCGTGCGCAACCTCGAGCGCGAGATCGCGAGCCTGTGCCGCAAGGTCGCCAAGCAGAAGGCGGAGGGCAAGCTCGAGAAGCGCATGCAGATCTCGCCGCCTTCGCTCCACAAGCTGCTGGGGCCGAGGCGCTGGCTCGACACGTCGGTCGAGCGCACCTCGCGCGTCGGCGTGGCGAACGGGCTGGCGTGGACCGAAACGGGCGGCGAGCTGCTCACGATCGAGGTCTCGATCCTGCCGGGCAAGGGCGAGCTGCTGCTCACCGGCAAGCTCGGCGACGTGATGCGCGAGTCGGGGCAGGCGGCGATGTCGTACGCGCGCGCGCGCGCCGCGCAGCTCGGGCTCGACCGCTGGTTCCACCGCGAGATCGACGTGCACGTCCACGTGCCCGAGGGCTCGATGCCCAAGGACGGCCCGTCCGCGGGCATCACGATGGCGACCGCGCTCGTCTCCGCCCTCACGGGCCAGCCGACGCGCGCCGACGTCGCGATGACGGGCGAGATCACGCTGCGCGGCACGGTGCTGCCGATCGGCGGCCTCAATGAAAAGGCGGTCGCCGCGCGCCGCGCCGGCATGCGCACCGTGCTCGTGCCCCGCGGCAACGAGAAGGACCTCTCCGAAATTCCGCAGGAGGTTCGCGAGGACCTCGAGTTCGTTCGGGTGGAGACCATGGACCAGGTGCTCGAGCACGCACTCGAGCGCCCGCCGGTCGCCGAGCCGCCCCGCCCGGATGCGCCCGCGCCGCAGCCGTACGCTCACTGACCCCCTGAGGAGACCTGCCGCCGCCATGACCGTCTCGGCCCCCGCTTCCGCCGTTCGCACGCATACGCGCCCGCGCCTCTTCACGCCCGGGCCCGTCGAGATTCCGATCCGCATTCTGCGGGCGATGTCGCAGGTGCCGCCGCACCACCGCACCGACGTGTTCCGCGCGACCTACCAGGCGGTGACGCGCGACCTGGCGTGGCTGCACGAGACGGCGGGCGAGGTGCTCATGCTCGCCGCGTCGGGCACGGGCGCGATGGAGGCGTGCGTCGTCAACCTGCTCGCGCCGGGCGAGAAGGCGCTCACGATCGTGGGCGGAAAGTTCGGCGAGCGCTGGGCGAACATCGGCAAGGCGTACGGCGTCCCGAACGAGGTGGTGACGGTCGAGTGGGGTCGCGCCGTCGATCCGGGCGAGGTCGAGAAGCGCCTCGCGGCCGATCCCGCGATCACGACGGTGTTCGCGACGCAGAGCGAGACCTCGACGGGCGCGCTCCACGACGTCCGCGCGCTCGCGCAGGTGACGCGAGGGAAGGGCCGCCGTCTCGTCGTCGACGCGATCACCGGCGTCGGCGTGCACCCGCTGCCGCAGGACGCGTGGGGCGTCGACGTCGTCGTCACCGGATCGCAGAAGGGCCTGATGGCGCCCCCCGGGATTGCGACCGTGAGCCTCGCGCCCTGGGCGCTGGACGCCATCGAGGGCGCGCGCCTGCCGCGCTTCTACTTCGACCTGCGCAAGGCGCGCAAGAGCCTGCCCGCCGGCGAGAGCGCGTTCACGCCCGCGGTGAGCCTCATCTTTGCGGTGCAGGAGGCGCTCGCGATGATGAAGGAGGAAGGTCTCGCCAACGTGCACCAGCGCCACGCGCGACTGGCCGCCGCGACGCGCGCCGGCGCCCAGGCGCTCGGCTTCACGCTCTTTGCGAAGAGCCCGGCCAACAGCGTGACCGCGATCGAGCCGCCCGCGGGGGTCGACGCCTCCGCGGTGATCAAGCGGCTGCGCGAGGTGCACGGCATCACGGTCGCGGGCGGGCAGGACCACATGAAGGGCAAGATGCTCCGCATCGGCCACATGGGCGCCTACGATCTCTCGGACATCTACGTGCTGCTCGGCGCGCTCGAGGAGTGCGTGGGCGCGTGCGGCCGTCCCGCGAGCGGCGCGACCGAGGCGGCGCGCCGCGCCTGGGAAGCCGCGTGAAGGTGCTCGCCTGCGACCGCGTCGATGCGGCCGCGATCGAGATGCTGCGCACGGCGGGGCACGAGGTGAGCGAGGGCAACGCGCTCAAGGGCGCGGACCTCGTCGCCGCCCTCGCGGGCGTCGACGGCCTGCTCGTGCGCGGCGCGACCAGGGTCACGGCCGACGTGTTCGCGGGGGCGCCGACGCTGCGCGTCGTGGTCCGCGCCGGCACCGGGCTCGACAACGTCGACCGCAGGGCCGCACAGGCGCACGGGGTCCGGGTGCTCAACACGCCCAACGCGAACTCGGTGTCCGTCGCCGAACTCGTGTTCGGGCTGCTGCTCGCGCTCGAGCGCCATCTCGTGCCGGCGGTCGCCGACCTCAGGCGCGGCGTGTGGGAGAAGACCAAGTACCAGGGACGCGAGCTCTCCGGCCGCACGCTCGGCATCCTCGGCTTCGGGCGGATCGGCCGCGAGGTCGCGACGCGCGCGCGCGCGTTCGACATGCCGGTGCTCGCGCACGATCCGCTCTATTCGGCGACGAACGAGGGCTTCGCGTGGGTGCGCGCGGTGCCGCGCGACGAGCTGCTGCGCGGTGCGGACGTCGTGACGCTCCACGTGCCGCTCACCGACGAGACGCACGGCTCCTTCGGCGCGCGCGAGTTCGCCCTGATGAAGCGCGACGCCGTGCTCGTCAACTGCTCGCGTGGCGGGGTGGTGAACGAAGCCGCGCTGCTCGATGCGCTGCGCTCGGGGACGATCCGCGGCGCGGCGACCGATGTCTTCGAGCACGAGCCGCCGGGCCAGAGCCCGCTGCTCGAGCTGCCGAACCTGCTCGCGTTGCCGCATCTCGGGGCGAGCACGGCGGAAGCGCAGCGCCGTGCGGGCACCGAGGCCGCCCAGCTCCTGATCGAGGCGCTCGCCGCCGCGCGCTGACGCGCCCCGCGTCACCGTCGCGGATCGTGGCGCTCACGCGCCGCGTTGCGGCGCGCCGTGGCGTTCGCGTAACGTGCCGCGGCCGTTTCACGTGGAGGCGCGAACATGCCGTGCACGGTGGTGGTCGGCGCGCAGTGGGGTGACGAGGGCAAGGGCAAGATCGTCGACGCGCTGAGCGCCGAAGCCGACGTCGTCGCGCGCTACCAGGGCGGCCCCAACGCCGGGCACAGCGTGATCCACCGCGGCGAGACGCTCGTGCTGCACCTCGTGCCCTCCGGGATCCTGCACCCGGGGCGGCGCTGCCTGATCGGCAACGGCGTCGTGATCGACCCCGAGCGTCTGCTCGCCGAGGTCGGCGGGCTCGAGGCCCGCGGCGTGCCCGCGCGGCGCCAGCTCGGCGTCTCCGCGGCCGCGCACCTCATCCTGCCGTACCACCACGCGGTCGAGGCGGTCGCCGAGAGCGGCCCCGGCGCGATCGGCACGACCGGCCGCGGCATCGGCTTCGCCTACCGCGACAAGGCCGCGCGGACGGGACTGCGCGTCGCCGAGTTGTTCGATCGCGAGACGTTCGTCGCGCAGTGCGACCGCAACCTGGAGCGGCTGCGGCGCGAGTTCCCCGCCGCTGACCTCGCGGGCAGCAGCGGCGCCGCGCTGTTCGATTCGCTCGCGCCGTTCGCGGCGTGGGTTGCGCCGCTCGTGACCGACGTGTCGGAGGAGCTCCACGCGGCGCTCGCGGCCGGGCGGCGCGTGCTGCTCGAGGGCGCGCAGGGGACGCTGCTCGATCTCGATCACGGCACCTACCCGTTCGTCACCTCGTCCGCCGCGTGTGCCGCCGGCGGGCCGCTCGGCGTGGGACTTGGGCCCACCGTCGTCGACGAGGTGGTGGGCGTGACCAAGGCCTACACGACGCGCGTCGGCCACGGGCCGTTTCCGACCGAGATGCCGCAGGCCGAGGCCGCGCGGCTGCGCGAAGCGGGCGAGGAATACGGCGCGACGACGGGGCGCCCTCGGCGCTGCGGCTGGCTGGACCTGCCGGCGCTGCGCCACGCCGTGCGCGTCAACGGGCTCACGCGGCTCGTCGTCACCAAGCTCGACGTGCTCGACGGTTTCGGGGAGATCCGCGTGGCCGAGGGCTACGAGCTCGCCGGCCGGAGCATCACGCGCTTTCCGGCCTCGGCGCGCGAACTCGGCGAGTGCCGGCCGATCTGGCGGACGTTCGCGGGGTGGAGGTGCGCGACCGCCGCCGCGCGCCATTGGGCCGAGCTACCGGCCCAGGCCCGCGAGTATCTCGAGTGGATCGAGCGCGAGCTCGGCGTTCCCATTGCCGGCGTCTCGGTGGGGGCGGAGCGCGACGCCGAGGTGCGGCGCGACTGAGGCCCGAGCAGGCAGGCGCCCGCGCCGCGCCCCCGCCGGATGAGGCGACCGCGTTCAGCCCGATCGACCCATGTTTGATCCCACGGGACCGCCCTGACGCGCCGGGGACAATCCGCTTGTCCCGACCCACGGGCGGCGCGCACAATCGAAGACGCGTCATGGGCGGCTCCCGGCCGCGAACCGCCCGAACCGACGTCTTCGGGTCCCCGCTGCCGCTCCGCGTCGGAGCACCGCCACGCACCTCCGTGGGAGTCCAACCCCCCTCCCTACGGCCGAGGATACTCGCCATGTCCCCACACGGCAGGCTGCGAGCGCCATCGCTCGCGGCGCTCTCGCTCGCGTTGCTCGTCGTGCTGCCCGCCGCCTTCGCGCCGGCGGTCGCCCGGGCGACGAGCGACACGTTCACGATCAACGCGAGCGCCGGCAGCCACGGCTCGATCAGCCCCAGCGGGGCGGTCGTCGTCAACGCTGCCGCGAGCCAGTCGTTCACGATCACGCCCGATCCGGGCTACCACGTCGCCGACGTCGAGGTCGACGGCTCGAGCGTGGGCTCACCGACGAGCTACGAGTTCGACGACGTCACGAGCGACCACACGATCTCGGCCACGTTCGCGATCAACACCTGGACGGTGACGGCGAGCGCGGGAGCGAACGGCGGCATCACGCCGAGCGGCGTGACCACGGTGAACGACGGCGACAGCCTCGCGTTCACGATCACCCCCGACACGGGCTATCACGTCGCCGACGTCCAGGTGGACGGCTCGAGCGTCGGAGCGGTGACGAGCTACACGCTCACGAACATCGAGGCGAACCACACGATCGCGGCCTCCTTCGCGATCGACACGTACACGATCACGGCCAGCGCCGGCGCCAACGGCAGCATCGCGCCCAACGGCGTGACGACGGTGAACTACGGCGACAGCCCGGCCTACACGATCACGCCGGCGACGGGCTACCAGGTCGCCGACGTGCAGGTGGACGGCTCGAGCGTCGGGGCGGTGACGAGCTACACGTTCACGAACGTGCAGGCGAACCACACCATCGCGGCGAGCTTCGCGCTCGTTCCCGCGGTGATCAGCGCGGCATCGCCCGCGGGCACGTTGTCCTCGACGACGACGTCGCTCTCGGTTCCCGTCAACGTGAGCCGCACGTACTCGATCTCGAACCGGCTGTTCCACGTCACCTTCCAGCTCTCGGGCGGCCTCGCGCTGACGGGCGGCACCGCCGGCATCACCGAGGGCACGTGGCTCAAGTCCGGCGGTGATGCCACGACCTTCCAGGTAATCGACAACGGTGGCGGCTCGTACACCGCCGACGGCACGATCCTGGGCTCGCCCTGCGACAACACCGCGCTGACGGGCAACCTGTTCAACGTCGCGGTGAGCAGCGGCTCGCCCGGCGGCACCGGCGCGCTCACGATCACCGGCGTCGAGCTGCGCGACTGCGACAACGCCTCGCTCGCCTCGTCCATCGGGACCGCAGCGAGCGTCGCGATCGACAACGCGCCGCCGACCGTGACCGTGACGTCGCCCAACGGCGGCGAGTTCTGGGCGATCGGCTCGAGCCACGCGATCACGTGGACGGCGAGCGACAACGTGGGCGTGAGCGGCGTCGACCTCGCCTACTCGAGCGACGGTGGCGCGACGTTCCCGCACGTCATCGCGACCGGGCTCGCGAACAGCGGCTCGTACAGCTGGACGATCCCGTCCGACGCGACCCCGCAGGCGCTCGTGCGCGCGACCGCGCACGACGCGGCCGGCAATGCGGCGAGCGACACGAGCGATGCGAACTTCACGATCGGGCAGTGGACGATCACCGCGTCGGCTGGCGCGAACGGTTCGATCGCACCGAGCGGCTCGATCGGCGTGGACAACGGCGGCAGCCAGGCGTTCACGATCACGCCCGCGGCGGGCTACTACGTCGCCGACGTGCTCGTCGACGGCTCGAGCGTGGGCGCAGTGACGAGCTACACGTTCAGCAACGTGACCGCCAACCACACCATCGCGGCGAGCTTCACGGTCACGACCTACGTGATCACGGCGAGCGCCGGCGCTAACGGCTCGATCAGCCCGAGTGGCGCCGACACGGTCGCCTACGGCTCGAGCCCGGCGTTCACGATCACGCCCGCGACCGGTTACCACGTCGCCGACGTGCTCGTCGACAGCGCCAGCGTGGGCGCCGTGACGAGCTACACGTTCAACAACGTGACCGCCAACCACGCCATCGCCGCGAGCTTCGCGATCAACACCTACACGATCACCGCGAGCGCCGGCCCGAACGGCAGCATCACGCCCAACGGCACGATCGAGGCGAACTACGGGGACTCGCTCGCGTTCACCATCACGGCCGACGCGCACTTCCACGTCGACAGCGTGGTCGTCGACGGCTCGAACGCGGGTGCCGTGACGGCGTATTCGTTCGCGCACATCGCCGCGAATCACACGATCGCGGCGGCGTTCACTGCGAACCCGCCGGTCTCCGCGATCACCGCGCTCTCCGCGGTCCAGGTGAAGAGCGGCAACGACTCCTCCGGCACGACGAAGATCGCCGTGAGCTGGCCCGCGCTCGGAGGGGGCCAGACTGTGCAGGTCTACCGCGCGCCCTTCGGCAACTATCCGCTCTACGACAACCCGCCGAACCCCGGCTCGGCGCCGGTCGCGCCCGCGTACCCGCCGACCGCGCCGTGGGTGCTCACGCCGGTGACGACTTCCGGCGCGACCGACTCGCCCGGCTCGCGCGACGACTGGTACTACGTCGCGTTCGTCACCGACCAGTACGGCACGCGATCTCCGGTCTCGAACGTCGCGGGCGGCGTGCTCGACTACTTCCTCGGCGACGTGACCGACGGTATGAACCCGGGCCAGGGCAACAACCAGGTCGATCTCGCCGACATCTCGCTCCTGGGCGCGCACTACGGTCTGAGTGGAGCCGAGGAGCTGCCGTACGCCTACCTCGACGTGGGACCGACGACCAGCTACTCGGTCGACGGCCGTCCGATCACCGACGGCCAGATCGACTTCGAAGACCTCGTCATGTTCGCGATCGACTACATGCAGGTCTCGGCGCCGGCGTCGGCGGCGCGTCCACTTGTCGCGGCCGCGACCGACGGACTGCTGCTGGACGTTCCGAGCTCGTTCTCCGAGGCGGGCACGATGACGGCGCGCTTGCAGATGACCGGCACGGGGACGGTGCACGGGCTCTCGGCCCGGTTGTCGTGGGATCCGGCCGTCGTGAAGCCGGTGTCGTACGCGCCGGGCGTGCTGCTCGACGAGCAGAACGGCATCGCGCTCTCCGCGCACCCGGGCGTCGTCGACCTCGCGCGGCTCGGCGTTGCCAACGGACTCGTCGGCTCCGGCGAGGTCGCGAACGTGACGTTCCAGCGGATCGGGAGCGGCGATCCGAAGATCGCACTCGCTTCGGTCGACGCGCGCGACGCTTCGAATCACAAGCTCTCGCTCGCGTTCCGCAGCGTGCAGGTCCCGTCGGCCCCGACCGTGACGTCGTTCGAGCGCATCGCGCCGAATCCGTTCCGCTCGACGACGAACCTGAGCTTCGGGCTCGCGCGCGGGGGAGCGGTCGAGCTGTCGATCTACTCGGTCGACGGCCGGCGCGTGAAGCAGCTCGTGCATGCGGTGCGTGACGCCGGCACGTACGTCGAGGCGTGGGACGGCCGGGGCGATGACGGCGGCACGGTGGCGGCGGGCATCTACTACGCGCGGCTCGAGACGCCGCAGGGCCACTTCACCCGCTCGATGGTGTTCCTGAAGTAGCGCCCGCTTTCGAGGTTCCCGGGCGGCCGGCGGGGAAGAGCCCGCCGGCCGCTTCGCATGACCCCGTGCGCGCCCTCGGGGACATCAAGCCCGCCGTCGATGCTGCCGATGACCCCGGCGTTGCTCGGTGGTCCCCCGACCCCTCGTCCGGGTGCGACGAAGTCCTCGGAATTGCGTCATGGCAGCAGAAATCCCCACCTCGCGCCCCGCGCGCGAATTCGGCACGGGACCGATCACGTTCGCCGCGGCGCTCACGATGCTCGCCGGCGCCGCGACGCTCGTGTCGTGGTCGCTCGGCCGGCTGCGCCCGATCCTGCCCTTCGGCAGTCCCACGCCCATGAATCCGCTGACGGCCGTGGCGCTCCTGCTCGCCGGGGCCGGGCTGGCGCTGCTCGCCGGCGTGCGGCCTGGCCGACCGGGCCCTCCCGCGGCGCGAGTCCTCGGGCTCGCGGTGATGTCGATCGCCGCGCTCAAGCTCGCGCGCAACGCAGGGCTCTCGCCGTGGGACGTCGACGCCGCGCTGTTCCGCACACGCCTCGCGGCGGCGGCCGACGCTCCCAATCGCATCGCCACGAGCACGGCGGCGGCGCTGCTCTTCTCGGGACTCGCCCTCACCTTCGCGGCGGGCGCGCGCCGAGCCGCCCACGCCGGCGCGCAGATCGGAGCGCTCGTCACCACGGCACTGGCCCTGACCGCCGTGGTGGGCTACGCACAGGGCAGCGAGGCGCTCGGCCGCCTGGGCGGGACCACGCCGATGTCGCCCGACACGGCGTTCGCGTTCTTCGCGCTCGCCGCCGGGCTGCTCGCGTGCCGACCCGAGCTGGGGATCGTGGGGCTCGCGCGGAGCGAGGGGATGGGTGGAGCGCTCGTCCGCCGCCTGCTGCCGGCGGCGCTCGGCGTTCCGCTCGTGCTCGGCGCCATGCGCTATCGCCTCGTGCGCAGCGGCTGGCTGCAGCCCAGTACCGGTGTCGCGATCACCACCGCGACCGAGATGGTGACCCTGTTCGCGATCACCTGGATCGTCGCGGTGTGGACCGATCGGCTCGATCACGCGCGCCGGCAATCGGAGCGCGCCGCCGCGGAGCAGTCGGAGTTCCTCGATTCGGTGATCGAGAGCCTGCCGACGATGGTGTTCGTCAAGGAAGCGCGCGAGCTGCGCTTCGTACGCTTCAACCGCGCGGGCGAAGTCATGCTCGGCCGGCCGAGGAGCGACCTTCTCGGCCGCACGCTCTACGACATCCTGTCCAGCGAGGAAGCCGCGTGGCGCGAGGAGGCCGATCGCCGGATGATCGAGACGCTGACCGAGGCCGTGACGAGCGAGGAGCCGATCCTGACGAAGCACCTCGGCGAACGCACGATGCGCTTCCGGCGCGTCCCGATCTTCGACCGCGACGGCCGTCCCGCCTACCTGCTCGGGATCGGCGAGGACGTGACCGAGCTGCGCCGCAGCGAGGCGCGCGTCGCCGAGCTTCACCGCGAGCTCGAGCACCGCGCCGAGCAGCTTCAGGCATCGAACCGCGAGCTCGAGGCGTTCAGCTATTCGGTGTCGCACGACCTGCGCGCGCCGCTGCGGCACATCGACGGTTTCTGCGACCTGCTCCAGCGTCGCGCGAGCGACCGGTTGGACGATCAGGGGCGCAAGTACCTGGGCGTGATCGCGCAGTCGGCGAAGAGCATGGGCCAGCTCATCGACGACCTGCTCGCCTTCTCGCGCATGGCTCGCGCCGACCTGAACCGGGGCGAGGTGGACCTCGACAAGCTCGTCCGGGACGTCGGCCAGGAGCTCGCGGCGCAGGCGCCCGGGCGCACGATCGACTGGCGCATCGGGGCGCTGCCCGCCGTGTCGGGGGACGCCGCGATGCTGCGGCTTGCGTTCGTGAACCTGCTCGGCAACGCGGTCAAGTACACCTCGACGCGCGAGCGCGCGGTGATCGAGGTCGACGCCAGCCTCTCGAACGGTGAGGTCGTCGTGTGCGTGCGCGACAACGGCGTCGGGTTCGACATGGCGTACGTGCACAAGCTGTTCGGCGTCTTTCAGCGGCTCCACCGCAACGAGGACTTCGAGGGCACAGGCATCGGGCTCGCGAACGTGCGGCGCATCGTTCATCGCCACGGCGGCCGGACGTGGGCGGAGGGCGTCGTCGATGGCGGCGCGAGCTTCTACGTGGCGCTTCCCGGCACCGTCGCCGTGGACGCCGGGGATTCCCTGCGAGGTGCGGCATGAACCGACTGAAGCGCGTGTTGCTCGCCGAGGACAATGCCCACGACGTCGAGCTGACGCTCGCGGCGCTCGAGGAGTACCGGCTCGCGAACGAGGTGGTCGTCGTGCGCGACGGCGCCGAGGCGTGGGACTACCTCAAGCGCCAGGGCGAGTTCGCGGAGCGGCCCGAGGGCCTGCCCGCAGTCGTCCTGCTCGACCTCAAGATGCCGCGCGTCGACGGGCTCGAGGTGCTGCGCCGCATGAAGCAGGATCCGGATCTCGCGACGCTGCCGACCGTGATGCTGACCTCGTCGGGCGAGGAGAGCGATCTCGTGCAGAGCTACCGGCTCGGGGTCAACGCGTACGTCGTGAAGCCGGTCGCGTTCCAGGAGTTCGTCGACGCGGTTCGGGCGCTCGGCCTGTTCTGGGCCGTGCTCAACGAGCCACCGCCGGTCGCGGTCCGCAAGGCGGCATGAGGACGCGGAGACCATGAGTCGCCGGTTGCGCATCCTGCACCTCGAGGATCAGCCCAACGACCGCGAGCTCGTCCGCGCGACGCTCGAGTCCGAGGGCATCGAGTGTCGCGTCGTGAACGTGGCGACCGAGGCCGAGTTCGTCGCGGAGCTCAGCGCGGCGGCGTTCGACGTCGTGCTCTCCGACTTCGCACTCCCGGGCTTCGACGGCCTCTCGGCGCTGCGACTCGTCTCGAGCCTCGCACCCGAGACGCCGTTCATCCTCGTCTCGGGCACGCTCGGCGAGGATGCCGCGATCGAGAGCCTGCGCAGCGGCGCGACGGATTACGTGCTCAAGGACCGTCTGAACCGTCTCGGCCCCGCGCTCGAGCGAGCGCTCCAGCAGGCCGGCGACCGGCGCGAGCGGCGCACGGCCGAGCTCGCGCTGCTGCGCGAGCGCCACTTCCTGCGCGCCGTGCTCGAGAGCACGCAGGCGGGCCTGATCGCGTGCGACGCCGGCGGCCGGATCACGCTCTTCAACCGCGCGGCGCGCGAGATCCACGGCCTGCCCGAGGGCACGCGACCCGAAGCGCTTCCGGGGCGCTACTTCCAGGTCTTCGAGGCCGACGGCGCGACGCCCATCGCGTCGGAGCAGGAGCCGCTGGTGCGGATCCTGCGCGGCGAGCCGTTGCGCGACAGCGAGCTCGTGATCGTCCCGGCCGGCACGGTGCCGCGGCGCGTGCTCGCGCGTGGACGCATCGTGATCGACGAGCTGGGAGCGCGCGTCGGCGCGGTCCTTGCGCTCCTCGACGTGAGCGAGCAGCGCAGCCTCTCGGAGCAGTTGCGTCAGGCGCAGAAGATGGAGGCGATCGGCCGCCTCGCCGGCGGCGTCGCGCACGACTTCAACAACCTGCTCACGGTGATCCTCGGACACGCCCAGCTGCTGAGCGCCCGCGCGGAGGCGACCGAGGAGATGCGCGACGACGCGCGCGACATCGCGCAGGCGGCGACCCGGGCCGCCGGGCTCACGCGCCAGCTGCTGGCCTTCAGCCGCCAGCAGGTGCTCCAGCCGCGCGTGCTCGACCTGAACGCCGTCATCCTGGAGACCGAGAAGATGCTGCGCCGGCTGATCGGCGAGGACGTCGAGCTGCGTACGTGCCCGGCGCCGGGGCTCGATTCGGTGCGCGCCGATCCCGGTCAGATCGAACAGGTGCTGATGAACCTCGCGGTCAACGCGCGCGATGCGATGCCCGAGGGCGGCCGGCTGACGATCGAGACCGCGAACGCCGCGTTCGAGGGCGGGCACCGGGGCGCGGGCCCGTCCGCGCCCGGCCGTTACGTAATGCTCGGCGTCACGGACACCGGCACGGGCATGGACGCCGAGACCGCGAGTCACATCTTCGAGCCGTTCTTCACGACGAAGCCGGTGGGCAAGGGCACCGGGCTCGGGCTCTCGACCGTTCACGGCATCGTGGCGCAGAGCGGCGGGCACATCGAGGTGAAGAGTGCGCCCGGGCTGGGGACCACGTTCCGCGTCTACCTGCCGAGCGAGGTCGCGAAGCCCGCGGCGATGCACCTCGTCGAGGCCACCCCCGCGCCCGCGCCGCGCGGCTCGGCGCGCGTGCTCGTGGTCGAGGACGACGAGCTCGTGCGCGGCGTCGTGAGCCAGGCGCTGCGCGTTCACGGTTACCACGTGCTCGAAGCGCGCGACCGCCAGGAGGCGATCGCGCTCTGCGCCGCGGGCGAAATGCGCGGCGAGCCGGTCGAGCTCGTGCTCACGGACGTCGTCATGCCGGGCATCGGCATCGCCGAGCTGATCGATCGGCTGCACGCGGCCGCGCCCCGGATCCGGATCCTGTGCATGTCGGGCTACACCGACCGCGCGATCGCCGAGCAGGGCGTGCTGGATTCCGTGGACGGTTTCGTTCAAAAGCCGTTCTCGGTCGACGACCTGCTCGCCAGGGTGGTCGAGACGCTGAAGGGGACTCACCGCCGCGCGGCCTGACCGACGGGCCGCTGAGGAAGTCTCCCGACGCGGCGGGTTGCGAAGCGGAACGAATGCCAATAGGCCCTTCAGGGCCGTGCTGAACCCGCCGCCGGGCCGCGTGCGACGCGTCGCCGAGGGAGGAGTTGTGCCGTGAACGAATCGCCGAACGCCCCGCCCATCCGGATCCTCCATCTCGAGGATGAGCCCATGGATCACGAGCTGGTCCGCGAGGCGCTCGAGAGCGGTGGATTGTCGGTCGCCGTCGAGCACGTCAGCACACGTGAGGGCTTCATGAGCGCGCTCGACGCGGGGCGCGTCGACCTCGTGCTCTCGGACTTCGCGTTGCCGACGTTCGACGGACTCTCCGCACTCGAGGCGACCCGCCGCCTCCTGCCCGACGTGCCGTTCGTGCTGGTGTCGGGGACCATCGGGGAAGAGGCGGCGATCGAGAGCCTGCGCGGCGGGGCAACGGACTATGTGCTCAAGCACCGGCTGTCCCGGCTGGCGCCGGCGGTCCGCAGGGCGTTGGAGGAGTCGGCCGAGCGCCGCACCCGGCGCGTCGCGGAGTCGATGCTGGAGCGCGAGCGGCGCTTCCTGCTCGCCCTCCTCGACAGCCTGGAAGTGGGCGTGGTCGCCTGCGACGAAGAAGGTCGCGTGACGCTGCTCAATCGCGCCACCCGGGAGTTGCATGGCCTGCCCGCCGACCAGACGCCGGGGGAGGGTTTCATCGCCAACCCCCGCCTGTTCTCGGCGGACGGCAGGACGCCGCTCAAGGCCGACGAGTTCCCCCTCACCCGCGCGCTTCGCGGCGAGAAGCTGCGCAACGTTGAGATCGCCATCCGGAGCGAGACCGGCGACGTCCGGTCCGTTCAGGTCGGCGGGCGACCGATCACCGAGGGGGACGGCCGAAAGCTGGGCGCCGTCGTCGCCATTCACGACGTAACGGAGCACCGCGAACTGGAAAAGCAGTTCCGCCAGTCCCAGAAGATGGAAGCCATGGGAACGCTCGCCGCCGGCGTGGCGCACGACTTCAACAACCTGCTCACCGCCATCATGGGCTACGGCCAGCTGCTGAGTGGCCGCCTGGCGGCGAACTCGGCGGAGCGAGCCGATGCCCAGGAGATCCTGCGCGCGGCCGAGCGCGCCGCCGGTCTGACCCGCCAGCTGCTGGCCTTCACCCGTCAGCAGGTTCTCCAGCCGCGCATCCTGAGCCTGAACGGCGTCGTCAGCGACCTCGACAAGATGCTGCGGCGGGTGATCGGGGAGGACGTCGATCTGCTCACCGTTCCCGCCGCCGATCTCGGACACGTGGAGGCGGATCCGGGGCAGATCGAACAGGTGCTCATGAACCTCGCGGTCAACGCCCGGGACGCGATGGAGAGCGGAGGCAAGCTGACCATCGAGACCGCCAACATCGAGCTGGACGCTGGAGCGGTCCAGGCGCGACCCGACCTCAAGCCCGGGGCTTACGTCATGCTGGCCGTGAGCGACACCGGCTGCGGCATGACCCCGGAGACGGCGGCCCGCATCTTCGAGCCCTTCTTCACGACCAAGGAGGTCGGGCGAGGGACCGGCCTCGGGCTCTCGACCGTGCACGGGATCGTCAAGCAGAGCGGCGGGCACATCGAGGTCTACAGCGAGGTGGCACGCGGCACGACGTTCAAGATCTACCTCCCTCGTGTGGAGGCGACCGCCGAGCCGCTGCAGCCGCGGCCCGCTCGGCTCGAGCGCCGCCCCGGCAGCGAAACCATTCTCCTCGTCGAGGACGAGGTGACGATCCGCCGCGTGCTCGGAGAATCGCTGCGATTGCTCGGCTACACGGTGCTCGAGGCGGGCGACGGCAGTGAGGCCATCACCGTCTGCGAGCGGGCTGAGCAGTCCATCCACCTGCTGATCACCGACGTGGTCATGCCGCTGATGGGCGGGCCCGAGCTGGCGGAGCGCATCGCCAGGATCCGGCCGGATCTCCAAGTCCTGTTCGTCTCGGGCTACACCGATCATGCGCTCGTCCATCAGGGCCTCAAGCGCGCCGGCTCGGCCTTCCTGCAGAAGCCGTTCACGCCGGACCTGCTGGCGCGCAAGATTCGCGAGCTCCTCGATGAGCCCGGACGGTTGGCCGCATGACCGGCGCCCCCGTGCCGGAGCCCGTCCAACCCGCCCCGCGCAGGTGGCGCGTCCTGTGCGTTGATGACGAGCCGGTCATGCTCGGGTTCCTGGCGCGGTGCCTGAACGAGGAGTTCGACGTCTTCACGGCGGAGAACGGCTTCGCGGGCCTCGAGGCCCTGACACGCGAAGGTCCGTTCGCGGCCATCGTTTCGGACCTCGCCATGCCCAGGATGTCCGGGGCCGAGTTCCTCAGCCAGGCGCTGGCGCGCGCCCCGGATGCGACACGCGTCCTGCTCACCGCCTGCACCGAGGTCGGAATCGCGGCGGCGGCGGTCAATGCCGGCCAGGTGCATCGGTTCGTGACCAAGCCGGCGGACTCGTACTCCATCCAGCTGGCAGTCCGCGACGCCGTGGTCCGATATCAGGTGGTGATGGCCGAGCGCGAGGTCCTCGAGCAGACGCTTCAGCGCTCCGCGCAGGTCCTGGTTCAGCTCCTGGCCCTGCTCCAGCCGGCGGCGTTCGGCCGGTCGGAGCGACTGGCGGAGTACGTTCAGCACATGGCCGCCAGCCTGCAACTGCCCGGGGCGTGGAAGTTCGAGCTCGCCGCCCGCCTGTCGCAACTGGGCTTCGTCGCGCTGCCGCCCGAGATCGTCGCGAAAGTGCATGCGGGCCAGGAGTTGACGCAGGGGGAGCACGAGATCCTGTCCTTCCACCCGTGCCTCGCGCATCAGCTGCTCGCGGGCATTCCGCGCCTGGAGGCCGTTGCCGAGATGATCCTCCACCAGGACGACGGCCAAGTGGCGGCTGCGGCCCGAACCGTCAATGCCTGGCCCGAGGACGAAGTTGGCCTTGGAGCGCAGATGCTCTCGCTCGCCCTCGAGCTCGACGTCGGTGTCACGCACGGGCGCTCGGCGCGGGCCATGCTCGGCGAACTTCGCAGCTCGCATCGCTACGACCCTCGGCTCGTGACCGCTTGTGACGGGCTCACGGCGAAGAAGGAAGCCTCGCTCCATCGCCTGGTAAGCCCGCGGGAGCTCGAAGCCGGCATGACCCTCGATGAGGACATTCGTTCCTCGCGCGGAACCCTGCTCATCGCTCGCGGGCAGGAGGTCACCGAGGTGACGATGCGCCGGCTCATTCAGATGGAGGAGGAGCGGGAGATCCACAATCCATTCCGGGTCCTGCTCCGCCGGGCGGCCTGAGCCCATCGTCGGGCGTACGCGATGAGATGCCCTGCGCGCCCGAGCCGCGCCCCGATGAGCGGGCGGCTCAGGTGTAGGCTGTGAAGCCATGCTCCGCCGCCCTCGAATCCGTGCGCTTTATCGCCGCCACTTTCGCGAGACGCCCCGCGAGCGGCTGTTCCTCGCTTCGCTCGCCTTTTTCTTCACGTTCGGGACGGTTCGACTCATCGCGCACGCGATCCGTTCCGGCGTCGGGCCCTTCCACAACGTGCAGGCCGGCCAGACCCACATTCATCACCTCGTTTGGGGAATCCTGCTGCTCCTCATCGTGGGGTACGGCTGGCTCATCGAGATGGGAACGGGCGAGGCGACATCGTCGAAGCGCGTCTCGCGCCTCGCCGCGCTGGTGTACGGCGCAGGCGCCGCGCTCACGCTGGATGAGTTCGCGCTGTGGCTCCATCTGGAGGACGTCTACTGGGACCGTCAGGGGCGCGCGAGCATCGACGCCGTGTTCCTGTTTGGAGGACTGATCTCCGTCGGCTTCTGGGGCGGACCATTCCTGCGCGCGATCGGTCGAGAGACCATGAGGCTGGTCAAGCGGAGAGGGTGAGGGGCCGGCGGTCGCGTTTGGCGTGTGAGTTGGTCCGGCGTGATCCCGGGGTTCTTGAAGGTCGGTGCAACGCGGCGTAGCGTGCGGGCCTCTTCGCGGTGACCCGTTAGCTCAGTCGGTAGAGCACCTGCCTTTTAAGCAGGGTGTCGCTGGTTCGATCCCAGCACGGGTCACCACCATCGAGAGACTTGGGATTCAGGTAACCGACCCGCTCCCCGGACCGCGCGAGCGGATGAGCTCAGCCGAGGCCGTCATGGTCCGACGAACTCGCCCCGAGCGTGAACGCGTCGCCTCGCGAACTGCCTGCCGCGCTGCCACTTGCCGCCCCGCGCTCATGCGTTTCGGCCTTGAGTTCACGATCGGGTCGCGTCATGATCGAGAGGATTCGATCCGAAGTGACGGTCCCTGCAATTTCCTGCACAACCTCGGCAACGGGTGTGCATCGAAGCATGGGGCCGACGGTTCTGGGGGCGACGCACGCGCCCTCTCCTTGAAGAGCCACACTGCAGTGAAGTCGAGGAGGAGCCACACCGATGATGGTGCGCGCCACGGAGCCGTGAGCAAGCTGTCCTGCCGAGAAGTGCTCGAGCAGCTCTGGGAGTACCTGGACGACGACGCCCGTGCAGAGCTCCGGACGCAGATCAACGAGCACGTCGGCAGCTGCCGCGACTGCCAGGTCGAGGTCGACAGCCTCCGGCAGGTCGTGCGCCTCTACCGCGCCGACGACTGCGGACCGACGCCGATCGTGCTGAGCGAGAAGTTGCGCATCGCCCTCGGCGTGGCCTATCGCGAGCGGAACGCCGGGTCGGATTGACGCACGCCGCGTCCGCACCCTAGAGTCCTGCCGCACCCTTCCGAAGCCCGCGGTCCCGCCGGCCGTGGGCGATTTCGTCTCCGCCCCGGGCCTCCCGCGACCATGAAACGTGTCGGCATCCTGGGCCTGCCGCAGTCCGGCAAGTCCACGCTGTTCGAGATCCTGATGCAGGGAGCGGGCGCCGCCGCGCCGCCGGGCGCGGCCGCGCGCGACCGCGTCGGCGTCGTGCGCGTGCCCGATCCGCGCATCGACCGGCTGACGACGATGTTCCAGCCGCGTAAGACGGTGCTCGCGCAGATCCAGTTCGTGGAGAGCGCGGCGGCCGGGCACGGCAAGCCGGGCAAGTCGCAGGATCTCTTCGCGGGCGTCCGCCAGTGCGATGCGCTGCTCGCGGTGGTGCGCGACTTCGAGAACCCGGCCGTGCCCGCGCCGGGCGGCGTCGATCCGGCGCGCGACCTGCGCGAGCTCGAGGCCGAGCTCGTCCTCAACGATCTCGCCATCGCCGAGACCCGGCTCGAGCGCATCGAGAAGGAGCTGAAGATCGGCAAGAAGGAGGCGGCGGCCGAGGGCGAGGCGCTCAAGGTCTGCCGCGAAGCGCTCGAAGCCGAGCGGCCGCTCCGGCAGGTCGACTTCACGCCCGAGCAGACGCGCCTCCTTCGCGGCTTTCAGTTCCTCACGCTCAAATCGCTGCTGGTCGTCCTGAACCAGGACGAGCGCTCCCAGCGCAA
>Ga0335083_10004060_pt1 | contig 18735 bp, 19 predicted proteins | sample Lox_Sample_42_FD_206716 | JGI IMG/M metagenome (GOLD analysis project Ga0335083, IMG submission 206716) | Soil microbial communities from Loxahatchee National Wildlife Refuge, Florida, United States - Lox_Sample_4.2 | ecosystem: Environmental > Terrestrial > Soil > Wetlands | place: USA...
TTTTCGGCTTTTTCTGTCCGAGACGAGTAGGGCCAAGAGTTCTGAAACCAGAAACATGCGCGCGAAGCTACCCGCGCTCCGTCAGAAGGCCCGATTCCGATCAATGGCCGCGCCCGCTAGACGACGATGATATCGCCGGGCCGGCTCACGTTGAACGACTCGTAAGGCTCTTCGGCGGGGCCGACGATGAGGGTCAGCCTCTCGTCGCCCGAGAATTGCAGGATGAGCGCTTCCTCGCCCTTGGGCGTCACACTCTCGACGGTCTTGCCGAGCAGCGAGACCAAGGTGGCGGCCTTGGTGTGCATTTCCGTCGACGACGACAGGACATGACCCGACCGCTCATGCGCGAAGTCGCACTCGATCGAGGTCGTGATGTCCTCGAAGACAGCGACCTGCACCTGATGGAGGCCGATCGCCACCTGATGCACCTCGCCGCCGACGAGGAACGACCAATCGGTGCTCTGAAGGACCTTGTACATATGCGTTCGCGTCAGCCTGAGGTTCTGTCTTTCGGAAACCCCAAGAGCCGATCCGGATTCGCGCCGACGTCGCGGAACAGATCCACGATCAAATCGACCATGACGTCGTCCGGGCGGCGATCTTCGACTCCGGCCATCAGGCAGGTGAGGTGGCCAAGAATTCGATGGATCGCCTCGTTGATCTTCCTCATTTTCGGCGCGTCCGCGAGGTCGGTGCCTCCGGCGACGTAGGTTCCCCGGCCTTCCAGGGTCAGCCACGAAGCGACCTCGGCCAGGAAGATTTCCTGACGCCGACGGTCCCAGGCGGCATAGCGCCGGGCGACTTCGTCTTTCAATCCTTCATCGCTCATTTCGGTATCCAGGGAAGGCACTTGGCCCGGCGAACCACCGGTCAGCCGTCGATCGCCAGGAAGGTCCAGGGGATCACATCGGACAGCCAGACCTTCTCGTTGCCTTCGTAGAAGCGCGTGCCGGCGGCGTGGGCGTCGGTGGCGCGGACGGCGAGCAGGACGGGCTGGGTCGACTTGCGCCGGCCGACTTCGCGTGCGCCCGCGCGGTCGATCGAGAGATGGACATATTGCCGGCTCATCGGCCGCAAGCCGCCGGCCCGGATGGCCTCGAGGCTCGCGGGCGAGGTGCCGTGGAACAGCTGGGCTGGCGGCGCGGCCAGGGTCCGCGCGAGCTTGCCCGGCAGCGAATGGCCGTAGAGCGCGCGGAGGCGGCCGTCGGCCATCTCGTAGCGGCGCTTGGACGAAGTCTCGACGACGCGCGCGATGTCGTCGGCCGTGAGGTCGCGCCACTCGCGCCGCTCCTCGCGCAGGGCCGCGAGCACGGCGTCCACGCTCGTCCAGCCCTCGCCGTCGAGCTCCAGCTCGTAGAGCCAGGGCTCGTGGCGCAGCGCGTGCGAAAGCGTGCGGCTCACGCGCGTGAGGTCGAGGTCGCGGGGCATGCCGACTTCTAGCGGGGAGCGGGTGGGGCGTCTATCAACTCGAGATTGCGCCTCGTTCACCTCAGGGACCGTGATCCTGGTTCTTCGGGTAGAATTCCCAGGAACACACGATCAACGGCTCCGGCTTCTCAGCACAACGAGTCCACATCGCGGCGGCGGTGCGACTCAACGACCCTTCATAGTCTCGTGAATCTTGCGGAATTGAGCGAGAAGGTCGCGAAATTGATCAGGCGTTGCTGCGGTTCGCGTATGGAATTCAGCGTCATCTAGAGCTTCGAGTGTCTCCCGAAGCGCGCCACGAAGAAACAGCACGTCGTTCCTGGTCAATGTCACAGTCGCATGATTCGGTGAAACGCTCTCCAGTTGCATTGCATGTCTCCTAGTTCTGTTCGTCCGGTTCATCCAGCTCATCGAAGTAGGCCTTTCCTCTGTCAGGCCGGAATGCGGTGCCTCCGTCAGGGTTCGCGGGATCTTCAATCACAACAGTACCACTTGGCGCATGCCAGTATGCTTTCCGTCCTCGATCCAATTCCCTCGTTTCAGTCGCATTTGTCATGGCATTTTCGACGTGTCGGACAAATTCTTCCCTGGAAGAAATCTCGGGATACTCGTTCTTCTTGATCACATGCTTCGAAAAGGCATGACCTTCTGCGATTTTGCGAGCAACGGCCCCAATGCGGTGACGCTCGTCAACGTCCGGGAAGTTCTGCGAGTCGTGGCCGATGCCTGAGCGTGATTGATCGTCGCCTTTCGACGTTGAAGCGGGAGGAATAGCCGCCGGCGGAGTTGGCCCGTTGTTCCCCGGGGATCTGCCCGAATTGCCGCCGGTGCCCTGAGGAGGCAATGGCGGAGGTGGTGGGGACCGCGGAGGCAGTGGGGCCTCCGGCGGCGGTGGGTTGTCCTCATATTCTGGAAACTTGTTCCAATTGTCGCCCGGACCTCCCCTCGACGGCTCTTCCTGCTTGTCCTTCTTTCCGTCGTCCTTTTTGTCATCCTCCTTTTTCGCCGGCAGGATGATCATGCCGGGGGCGTGGATGATCTGGTCGAAGGTCTCGCGGTCGACAGCGGCTCTCAGTTTCTCCTGGTCAATGCGCAGGATGCGTCGACCGCCGACGCTGTCCATCTGCGCCACACCCGGCAGATGGACCCACTTGTCGCCGTCGCGCACCTCGAGACACTCTCGATGATCGAGGGGATGGATACGGGAACGGGATCGGGATCGGCGTTCTGGACCCCGACATCGGGGTCTTCGTCGCTGGTGAAGTTCTCGGGGTCGGTCGACATGCGCGGAAGCTACGCACACGCCCGCGCAAAGCCCGATTCTGATCAATGGACGGCCTTTCAAGCCGCCATTTCGGCCCTCTTTCACGCCCCCTTGCGTGCACGGGAGTCGGGGGCCACATTGCGGGCGACACGCAGATTCCCCAATCGAGGACCCATGGAAACGATGCTGCAGGGCGCCGCGCCGCAGGCTGTGCCCGCCGATCTGATCAAGGACAGCGACCAGATGAAGTTCGCCAAGGACGTCATCGAAGCCTCGACGAAGGTGCCGGTGATCGTCGACTTCTGGGCGCCGTGGTGCGGGCCGTGCAAGACCCTGCAGCCCATGATCGAGAAGGCCGTCCGCGAGGCCAAGGGCGCGGTCAAGCTGGTCAAGATCGACATCGACCAGAACAAGATGCTGGCCCAGCAGTTGCGCATCCAGTCGATCCCGATGGTCTACGCCTTCTTCGGCGGCCGTCCCGTCGACGGCTTCCAGGGCGCGATCCCCGAGAGCCAAGTGAAGGAATTCGTGGCCCGCCTGGTGCAGGCCGCGGGCGGTGCCGCGCCGGGCGAGGGCGGCGCCGACGATCTCACGGCCGCGCTCGAGCACGCCAAGCAGGCGGTGGCCGAGGGCGACTTCGAGCTGGCCAAGCAGATCTACGCCGAGGTGCACGAGGTCGATCCCGCGAACCTCGCCGCGCTGGCCGGCCTCGCGCGCTGCCAGGCGCAGGCGGGCGAGCTCGCTGAGGCCAAGGCCACGCTCGCCAAGGTGGCGCAGAAGGACAAGACCAACGCCGAGATCGTGGCGGTGCAGGCCTCGATCGATCTCGCCGAGCAGGCCAAGGCCGCCGGTCCCGTCGGCGACCTCAAAGCCAAGGCCGCGGCCGACCCGAAGGACTTCCAGGCGCGCCTCGATCTCGCGCTCGCCTACTGGGCGGGCGAGCAGCGCCAGGAGGCGATCGACGAATTGCTCGCCATGATCAAGCTCGACCGCAACTGGAACGAGGCGGCGGCGCGGCAACAGCTTCTGAAGTTCTTCGAGGCGCTGGGCTTCACCGATCCCCTCGCGGTCGCCGGCCGCAAGCGTCTGTCGACGATCCTGTTCTCGTGACGCTTTTTTCGTGAGCGGGCGCAACCCCTTCGATCCGTCCTTCGAGCAGCTGCCCGACACGCTGCCGATCTTCCCGCTGTCGGGCGTGATGCTGCTGCCCGGCGGCAAGCTGCCGCTCAACATCTTCGAGCCGCGCTATCTCGCGATGATCTTCGATTCGCTCGCCGGCCATCGCATGATCGGCATGGTGCAGCCGCAGCAGCCCGGCGGCTTCGCGGGCGACGGCCTGCCCGTCGAGAACGGCCGGCCCGGCGTGCACAAGGTCGGCTGCGCGGGCCGCATCGTCAGCTTCAGCGAGACCGAGGACGGCCGCCTGCTGCTCGCGCTCTCCGGCGTCGCCCGCTTCGAGATCGGCCGCGAGCTCGACCTCGCCCAGGGCGGCTATCGCCGCGTGTCGGCGCTCTTTGCCCCCTATCGCGCCGACCTCGACCATGCCGACGAGCTGGTCGAGCTCGACCGCGAGCGGCTGATGGCGGCGCTGACTGCCTTCTTCCGCGGCCGCCAGCTCTCGACCGACTGGGAAGCGGTGAAGCAGGCCGCCGACGAGAACCTCGTGACCTCGCTCTCGATGGTGCTGCCTTTCGGCCCGGCCGAGAAGCAGGCGCTGCTGGAGGCCGCCGACACCACGGCGCGCGCCAAGCTCCTGACCGCCTTCCTCGAAATGGGCGCCTTCGGGCAGCCGCCGGAGTCCTCGCCGCAACGCGCCAATTGACACATCTTGTGATATAAAACCGTCATGAATTCCCCGGAAGCGCCCCCCGTGGAGCACAAGCGTGGCGGCGTCGATCCCAAGTTGCTGGAAATCCTGGTCTGCCCGGCGAGCCACGGCCCGCTGGAATACGACCAGGCGGCCGGCGAGCTGATCAGCCGCAAGGCCGGCCTCGCCTATCCCATCCGCGACGGCATCCCGATCATGCTGGTGAGCGAAGCGCGGCCGCTCAAGGACGTATGATGAGCGCGGAACATCATTTCCCGAAGTCGGCGCCCGAGCAGGGCAGCTACGAGGCCGACGACGCGCCGTGGCCGACCGAGCTGCGCGTGTTCAAGAACGAGGCGCAGCTCGAGATCGACTTCTCCGACGGCAAGATCTGCCGCTTCACCGCCGAGTATCTGCGCGTCGAGAGCCCCTCGGCCGAGGTCCAGGGCCATGGCGGCCCGGCGACCAAGCGCATCGTGGCGGGACGCCGGCATGTCAAGATCGAGGCGGTCGAGCCGGTCGGCAATTACGCCGTCCGCATCGTGTTCGACGACAAGCACGATACCGGCATCTACAGCTGGTCCTACCTGCGCGAGCTGGGCGACACCTATCGCCAGCGCTGGAACGCCTACCAGGCCGCCTTGACCGAACGCGGGCTGAGCCGCGATCCTTAAGTCATGCTTCCTACGGGACCGCGGGCCTCCAGGCCCGCTCATGATTCTGATGCGGGCCTGGAGGCCCGCGGTCCCGTAAGACCATGAAAATCACCATCGCCGGCGCGGGCATCGGCGGGCTCACGGCCGCGATGTGCCTCCATCGCGCGGGCTTCGAGGTCGAGGTGCTGGAGCAGGTGAGCGAGCTCAAGCCGCTCGGCGTCGGCATCAACATCCAGGCGGGCGCCGTGCGCATCCTCTCGGGCCTCGGGCTGGAACCGGCGCTGGCCGCGACCGGCATCGAGACGCGCGAGCTGCGCTACGCCAACCGCCACGGCCAGACCATCTGGGCCGATCCGCGCGGCCGCCATGCCGGCCTGCCGTGGCCGCAATTCTCGATCCATCGCGGCGAATTGCAGATGATCCTGTTCGACGCGGCCAAGGCGATGCTGGGCGAACGCATCCGCTTCGGCCGGCGCATCGCAGGCTTCGAGCAGCGCGGCCAGAAGGTCTTCGCGACATTCGTCGATCGCGACGGGCGCACGGTCGAGGAAACCGAATCGGACATCCTGGTCGGCGCCGACGGCATCCACTCCGCCGTGCGCGCGCGGTTCTATCCCGACGAGGGCCCGCCCAAGTGGCAGGGCATCCTGATGTGGCGCGGCGTCACCGTGGGCAAGCCGTATCTCGGCGGTGCGTCGATGGTGCAGGCGGGGCATCACACCCAGAAATTCGTCTGCTATCCGATCAGCCGCGCCCATGCCGAGCGCGGCGAGGCGCTGATCAACTGGATCTGCGATCTCTACCAGGGCCCGCACGCCGCCCCGCCGCGCGAGGACTGGAACAAGCCCGGCAAGCTCGAGGACTTCCTGCCGCGCTTCAAGGACTGGGACTTCGGCTGGCTCGACGTGCCCGAGGTGATCGCCAAGGCGCACACGATCCTGGAATTCCCCATGGTCGATCGCGATCCCTTGCCGCGCTGGAGCCATGGTCGGATCACCCTGCTGGGCGATGCCGCCCATCCCATGTACCCGATCGGCTCCAACGGTGCGTCACAATCGATCATCGACGGCGAGGCGCTGACCGAGGAGCTTCTCGTCGGGGACGATCCGGAGAAGGCGCTGCAGCGCTACGAGCAGCGCCGCCTGCCGCCGATGGCGCGGATCGTCGAGAGCAACCGGCGCAAGGGCATCGACATCATGCTGGACATCGTCGAGGAGCGCGCGCCGCAGGGCTTCACGAAGCTCGAAAGCGTGCTGCCGGCCGCTGAGCTGGAGAAGATCGTCGGCGACTACAAGAAGCTGGTGGCGCAGGACCGCGAGACGCTGCTCAGGCTCGCTCAAGCCGGGAGCCGGCAATAAAAAACCGGCCCCTTCCCGGGACCGGCCGTGGTAGCGGTTTAGTCCGGCCATCACATCGCCGGCCGCCACCGCGCATGTATATGCCATCCAAGCGTGACAGGATTATGGCAAGCGGGATGAAGTCTCGATGACGCGGGCCCAATGACCCTCGGCCGCGCCATCGTCACCGTCGGCGGGCTCACGCTCGTCTCGCGCGTCGTGGGCTTCGTGCGCGATATCGTGCTCTCGGCACTGCTGGGCTCGGGCGCGGTGGCCGACGCCTTCTTCGTGGCGTTAAAACTGCCGAATTTCTTCCGCCGCCTGTTCGCCGAGGGCGCCTTCTCGGCGGCCTTCGTGCCCCTGTTTGCGCGCGAACTGCAGGGTGAGGGACGCGACCAGGCGATGGCCTTCGCGCGCCAGGCCCATGCCTGCCTGCTGGCGCTCTTGGTGCCGTTCTCGCTGGTGATGATGCTCGGCATGCCGGTGGTGATGTGGCTGCTGGCGCCGGGTCTCGCGCACGATGCCACGACCTTCGACATGGTCGTGCGCTTCGGGCGCATCACTTTTCCCTATCTGGTGTTCATCTCTCTGGCCTCGCTCTATGGCGGCGTGCTGAACGGCATCGACCGCTTCGCCGAGGTGGCCTTCACGCCCGTGCTGCTGAACATCACGCTGGTGGGCTGCGTGCTCGGCCTCTCGCCGGTCCTGCCCGATGCCGGCGAGGCGGCGTCGTGGGGCGTGGCGCTGGCGGGCCTGCTGCAATGGCTGTGGCTGCTCTGGTCGTGCTGGCGCGACGGCGTCGGCATGAAGCTGGTCTGGCCGCGCTACACCGCGCAGGTCGCGCGCCTGGTGAAGCTCGCGACACCGGTCGCGATCGGCTCGGGCGTGCAGTCGATCAGCACCATGCTCGACGTCTTCTGGGCCTCGCTGCTGCCCGTGGGCTCGATCTCCGCGCTCTACTACGCCGACCGCATCGCGCAGCTGCCGCTCGGCGTGGTCGGCATCGCCATCGGCACGGCGCTGCTGCCGCTGCTCGCCCGTCAATTGCGCGCCGGGCAGGACGAGGCGGCGATGGCCAACATGAACCGCGCCATCGAGTTCGGCCTGCTGTTCAGCCTGCCCGCGACGCTAGCCTTGCTCCTGCTGTCGGATCCCATGATCCGCGTGTTGTTCGAGCGCGGCCGCTTCGGCCCGGAGGACACGCTGCGCGCCGCGAGCGCACTCGCCGCCTACGCCGTCGGCCTTCCGGCCTTCGTCGTGGTCAAGGCGCTGGCGCCCGGCTTCTTCGCCCGCGAAGACACGCGCACGCCGCTCTATGTCGCGCTCGCCTCCATCGTGACCAACATCGCGCTGAACGCCTTCTTCGTCTTCGCCACGCCGCTCGCCCAGGTCGGCATCGCGCTCGCCTCCTCGATGTCCGGCTGGCTGAACGCGGTGCTGCTCTCCGCGGTGCTGTTCCAGCGCGGCCATCTCAAGCTCGACCAGAGGCTGAAGGAGCGGACCTTGCGCATGGGCGCCGCGACCATCGGCATGGGCATCGCCGTCGTCTTCGCGCGCACGTTCCTGCAGCCCTTCCTCGCCCATGCCGATTTGGTCGGCGTGGCGTCGCTTCTGGGCGTCTGCGCGCTGGGCGGCCTCGTCTATGCGGCGCTCGGCGTCGCTTTCGGCGTGGTCAATCTCGACGAGATCCGCGGCGCGCTGCGGCGGCGGCCCGGCACGCCGCCCGCGGTCACTCCAGTCGTCCCAGACGAACCACAGTGACGCCGGCCCTGAGCGGGCGGTTGGACGAGGGCATCACCAGCACGCAATTGTCGTAGGGCGTCGTCACCGGCTCGCCATCGTCATGGCCGAGCACGGTGCCCGCCTTGGCGACGATCTCCTGGCCCTCGAAATGGCGCACCGGCTTGAAGTTGCCGCGCTTGGTGGCGATGGCGTGCGTGACCGCGACCACGCGCTGCGCGGGCGGCGCGGGCTGCTTCCAGCCCTCGGGCAGATCGCCCGGCTCGACGATGCCCGTCTCGGCGAGGAAGCGCGCCGTCACATCCTTGGCGACGGCGACCGACGAGGCGCGCCAATGCTGGCCGGTCTCGATCAGCAGCGCGTTCTTCGGGCTCGCGGGCTGGCCGAAGGCGCCGTAGTCGCGCATGCGCATGCCCGCGGCATGGCCCGCATCGCGGATGATGTCGACCGGCGCGCCGACCTGCCTGGCCAGCGCCACGCCCTTGTCGAGCGGGCCCGCCAGCATCAGCGGCACGCCGTCATCGTGCATGGAATGGAGATCGAGCAGGAAGTCGGCGCGCTCGACGAAGGGCTTCACGACCTGCGCGCGCCTGGTCTCGGTGGTGTTGGCGGGCTGGTCGAGGCGGCCCCAGGTGCGATTGAAATCCTCGTCGATCATGCGCGACTTGAAGGGCGTGCGCGGATCGAAGGAGTGATAGGCCTCGATATTGTTGAACGAGAAGATCAGCGTGCCCTTGCGGGGCCTGAGGGCCTTCGCCAGCAGCGCATCGACCGTGACCGCGCCCGACACCTCGTTGCCGTGCGTCAGCGCGGCCACCATCACCGTCGGCCCGGCCTTGCCGCTCTCCAGCACATGGATATAAGGCGCGGCCCCCTTCTCCCATTTCCGGAGCTCGGGGAAGTCGAATTCGATAGGCGGCAAGTCGGACATGGGCTCCGATCTTAGAGAGTTCTCTTTCTTATTTCCTCCCCCCTCTGGGGGGAGGTGGCGCGGTAATCCGCGACGGAGGGGTCATGAGCACCAGTCGTGTTGCTCATGACCCCTCCGTCCGCTTCGCGGACACCTCCCCCGAGACGGGGGAGGCGAAGAGTCGCTCTACGCCTCCTTGAACCAGTTCGGCAGGTCCCAGGTGTTGTTGTCCCAGCCGCTGAGCTCGGCGCTGAGCTTGTGCGCGACGGCGGTCGCGAGCGGACGGGCGATGACGGGGATCACGACGTGGTTGTTGACGGCGAGATCGTTGCACTTGATCAGGAGCGCGGCCCGCTTGATCGGATCGAGCTCGTTCTGCGAGGCCTTGTGCGCCTCGTCGAACTCGGCGTTCTGCCAGCGCGTGATGTTGCGGCCCTGCCACTTGTTGGCCTTGCTCGCCACCTCGGCCGAGAGGAACTGGCGCAGGAAGACCTCCGGGTCGGGCTGCGTCGGCCCGTTGTTGTACATCTGCAGGTCGCAATAGAAGTGCGGATAGGTGTCGGGGTTCGCCACGTCCGACGAGAAGAACACCGACGCCGTCACCGCCTTCACCTCGATCTCGATGCCGGCCTTCTGGCAGGCCTGCTTGACGATCGCCTGGTTCTTCTGGCGCGGCTGGTTGATCGAGGTCTGGTAGACGAACTTGAGCTTCTTGCCGTCCTTCTCGCGGATGCCGTCGGAGCCCTTCTTCCAGCCGGCCTTGTCGAGGATGGCGTTCGCCTTGTCGATGTTGAACTCGGCCTTGGTGTTCTTCGAGTTGAAGCGCTCGGGATTGTAGACGAAGTTCGGCGTGACGATGCCGGCGCGGCCGTAGATGTACTTCTGCACCGACTCGCGGTCGACCAGCAGCGACAGGGCCTGGCGCACCTCGGGATACTGCAGCGTCGGATGCTTGGTCTTGAGGCTCGCGCGCTCGCCCTCGACCTCGGTCCAGGGATCGGTGAAGTTGCACTGGATATGCTCGATGCCGCCGCCGAGCGTGATCTCGACCCGGCCTTTGCCGCCCTGCTCGAGGCGCTTCAGGATGTCGTCCTCGACCTGCATGTTCCAGCCGAAGTCGTATTCGCCGGTCTGCAGCACGGCGCGCGCCGCCGACACCGCATCGCCGCCGCCCTTCATCTCGAAGGCGTCGAAATAGGGCCGGTTCTCCATGTGGTAGTTCGGGTTGATCACGCCGGTGACGAGATCGCCCGGCTTGAACGACCGGAAGAGATAGGGGCCGGTGCCGACGGGCTGGAGATTGGTCGGCGCCTCGCGCGACTTGGCGCCCGAATAGTCGGCGAACAGATGCTTGGGAATGATCATGCCCGAGGCGCCGACGAAGGCGTCCGCCCAGAAGGGAGTGGGCTTCTGGAACTTCACGACGACCGTGTAGTCGTCGACCTTCTCGGCCGTCACGTCCTTGTAGGAGCCGACGGTCAGCGCCGCGGTCGCGGGATCGCGCGCATAGGCCCAGGTGAATACGACGTCGTCGGCCGTGAACGGCTTGCCGTCATGCCACTTCACGCCCTTCTTGAGCTTCCAGGTGACCGACAGGCCGTCCTTGGCCAGCGTGCCGTCCTCGAGGCCGGGGATCGATTCGGCCAGCACCGGCCGGAGGTTGCCCTTGCCGTCCCAGCCCGCCAGCGGCTCGTAGAACAGGCGCGAGCCGTCCTGGTCCTTGGTGCCGGTCGCGAAATGCGGATTGAGCAGCGTCGGCGCCTGCCACCACAGGACCTTCAGCGTCCCGCCGCCGCCGCGCTTGGTCGGCTTGTAGACCGGCCGCGATTGGGCCATGGCGACGCCGCCAAAGGCCAGAAGCTGGGTCGCCATGGGCGCCGTCAGCCCCACCGCCGCCATTTTCTGAATGAAGCCACGGCGGGACAATTTCCCCGCCTTCACCCGGCCGATCAGGCCGCGCAGGTCATGCTCGTTCATCGGACACCCCATCCCTTTTGCCGAAGACACCCACGCGTACGCTTGCAAGATGTGTGCAACTTCGGGCCGGTCGGATCGGGAGGGGGCGTGCCGGCGCCTTGTGGTTGGACTGCACTATAGGCGCAATCCGCGGGACGCGGCCATCGGGATCAATGGAAGGTCAGCGCGACCCGGCGCTTGCGTTGCGCCCTCAGCAAGGCAACGAGCCAAGTCAGGCCGAACAGGCCAACGATGGCAGCGCCGATCAAGCCCGAATGGTCGTCGAGGACGTGGACGACGGTCCATACCGGCCCGGCCAGATCGAACCGCTCGGCGGCGATGCCCATCGCCTCGACGCCGCCGACCACGACCGCCACCACGATCGACGCCAGCGTGACCACGAGATTGTAGCCCAGCCTACGCGCGGGATCGAGCAAGGCCCAGTCATAGGCGCCCACCATCAGCACGCCATCGGTCGCATCGACGAGCGACATGCCGGCCGCGAACAGAAACGGCAAGACCAGGATCGACCACAGCGATAGGCCGTTCATCGCCTGGCCGGCGGCGAGGCCGAGCAGCGTCACCTCGGTCGCGGTGTCGAAGCCCAGGCCGAACAGGAACCCGACCGGGAACATGTGCCAGCTCTTGGTGACCAGCCGGAACAGCGGCCGCAACGTCCGCGCGACCGGACCGCGCCCTTCCAGCGGCCCCTCCGCGAGCGCGCCGGCGGGCAGCGACTCGCCCGACCGCAAGCGCCGCCACGAACGCCAGATCGAGCACAGGATGAAGAAGTTCACCGCCGCCATGGCGAACAGGAAGAGCACCGAAACGGAGGTGCCGATCAGCCCGCTCACGTCCTTGAGCGCCGCGAAGCGGCTCGACGCCGCGCCGGCCATCGCCGCGACCGCGAGCACGGCCAGCATGACCACGGTCGAATGGCCGAGGGCGAAGAACAGCCCGACCGCAACTGGCCGGTGGCCGCGCTGCATGAGCTTGCGCGTGGCGTTGTCGATGGCGGCGATATGGTCGGCATCGACCGAATGGCGCAGCCCGAGCCCGTAGGCAGTGAGCGCCAGCGCCCACAGCGCCGGCCGATCGAAGAGCAGCATCGCCGCGCCCCAGGCGGCGAGGTTCAGGACGGCCAGCACCGCATAGAGTCGGATCAGCCGCGCACGCATCAGAACGCCTTGGAGACCGTGAAGCGGGCCGCCAACGGCTCGACGGGATGGAAATGCACGTCGTTCACGCCGGCCAGCGGCTCGCCGGGCAGGCGGGACGTGTAGAAATAGTCGATGTTGTCGGCCTGGGTGTTCAGCAGATTGAGCACGTCGAGATTGAGCTTCAGCCCGTTCTCGAAGGCGTAGCCCGCGCGCAGGTCGAACAGCGAGGTCGGGCCGGAATAGACGCTGCCATCCTCGATCAGCGGGCGCGGCCCGAAATAGCGCCAGCGCAGGGCGCCGAACCAGCCGAACTCGCGGCCGAGCGTGATGCCGGCCGAGGCCACGACCGCAGGCGCCTCGGGGATCAGGTTGCCGATCGGATTGTCGGTGTCGGTGAAACGGGCATAGGTGTAGGCGAAGTCGGCGTCGAGCAGCGCCCAGTCGACGGGCCGATACTTGTTCGCCCATTCCACGCCGATGCGCCGGCTGGCACGGCTGGGCGAGGTGTCGCCGGCATCGCCGTTGAAGACGAGCTCCGAATCGAAATCGAGGATGAACACGGCCAGCGTCGAATCGAGGCCGCGGATCGCCTGCGTGCGCACGCCCACCTCGGCGCCGCGCGACTGCACCAGCAGCGGCACGCTTGCGCTGAGCCCGCGCACGTCGTTGGAATGGAAGCCCATGCCGGCGTTCAGGTAGAACTCGGTCTTGGCGAACGGCCCGAACACGATGCCGGCCTTGGGCTGCGGCAGGAAGCTCGTGGTCGCCGCACTTCCGCCCACGAGGCTGCTGTCGTCGGTCGCCCAGAACATGTCGCCGCGCAGGCCGACGGTGGAACGCAGCCAGTCGTTCCACTTGATCTTCTCCTCGACGTAGAGGCCGGCGCTGGTCTCGTTCACATGGTCGGTGCGGATGGTCGAGACCGGAACGCGCTGCACCGTGTTGAACAGGCCGAGATCGATGATGTCGTAGCGCAGTTGCAGGCCGACCGTGCCCTCCGCCTCGAACCCCGCGAAATCGTGCTTGAGGCTGTGGCTGGCGTTGAGGCCCATCAGGCGGCGCTTGTCGGCCTGCTGGAACTGGTCGCCGTTCACCGGATCGTTCAGGAAATAGGTGAAGTCGTTGTAGAGGTTGAGCGTCGAATAGACGAAATAGCCCTCGATGCGGTCCGTCGTGCGCTCGTCCGAGCGGCTCCAGCGGCCCGACAGCGAATAGCGCTGCGTGTCGCCGCCGTCGGTCGGATCGAGAAAGCCGAAGCGGCCGATCAGCCCCTGGTCGACGGCGCGCTGGGCGATCTGGTCGCTCGAATGCCAGGAATTGGTGTAGGCCATGGCGGTGAAGGCAAGCCCGTTCGCTTGCGTGCCCTCGCTCCAGCGCAGCACGCCGTTGTACTTCCTGACCGCGTCGGGGATGTCCCACGGCCCGTCATAACGCTCGATCTCGCCCGCGGCGGTGAGTGTTCCCGCCCCCAGCGCCAGCGATCCCGCGGCGAGCCCGCGCCAGTAGCCGAAACTGCCGCCGGTCGCCGAAAGGATCGCCTTGTCGAGCTTGTCGGCATAGGAAATGTGCACCGCGCCGGCCGAGGAGAAGTCGCCCTCCGATGCCCAGTACGGGCCCTTGCGCACCAGCATGTTGTCGACCAGCTCGGGAATGAGGAAGTTGAGGTCCGAGTAGCCCTGCCCGTGGGCGTGCGTGCGCATGTTGATCGGCATGCCGTCCAGCCAGATGCCGATATCGGTGCCGTGGTCGAGATTGAAGCCGCGCAGGAAGTATTGATTGGCCTTCCCCTCGCCCGAGTGCTGGGTGACGATGAGGCCGGGCACCGCCTCCAGGATCTCGCCGGGCCGCGTGACGGGCCGCGTGTTCAGCGTCTCGCCCGAGATGCGCTGCTCGGAGGCGGCGTCCGTCGGCCGGTTCTCGAGATCGACCGGCGCGACGACGGTGACCGTCGGCAACGCCGAGGAGGCGCCGGTCTGCCCGAACGCGGGCGAGGCGGCGGCGAGGCCGGCGAGCAAGACGAGGAGAGATTTCGTATGCACAATTTCAAGATTGTGCATACACCGTGCCAGGGCGCAAGAGGAGTCAGGATATGCAGCGCATCACCATGTCGATCGACGACGATCTCGCGGCCACGCTCGACCGCCACATGAAGCGGCACCGCTATGCCAGCCGCTCGGAGGCGCTGCGCGACATCCTGCGCGAGGCGGCCGCGCGCGAGCGGCTGGGGGCCGACGACACCTACTGCGTGGCGACGCTCGCCTATGTCTACGACCACGAGACCCGCGATCTCGGCCGCCGCCTGACCCAGGCGCAGCACCGCCATCACGACCTGCAGGTGGCGACCTTGCACGTCCATCTCGACCACGAGGCCTGCCTCGAAGTGTCGGTCCTGCGCGGACCGGTCGGCGCCGTGCGCAAGGTCGCCGACGAGACGGTGAGCCAGCGCGGCGTGCGGCACGGCCAGCTTCACGTCATCCCGGCCGAGGTCGAGGCCTCGAGCCACGGCCATGGCGCCGCGGCCCGCAAGCACACGCACATCCACGCCTAGGCCGGCCGGGCGCCTCGCGCCGACCGGTTCAGGAAGCCGTGATCCCTCGATGACCCGGTTGACACCCAATACCCCTCGCCGTTAGCTAGCCTTGTATGGGGATCGCGATCTCCCCATGAGGCGACAGCCGAAGCATCGCGTCCTGCCAACGAACCCAAGGACGCTCGCTCCATGTCATCGCCCAACTCGATTTCCGTCGAAAAACTCTCCCGCCTGATCGGCCGGCCCGATGCGCCGCTGCTGATCGATGTCTGCACCGAGGAGGATTTTGCCGCCAATCCGCGGCTGGTCCCGGGCTCGATCCGCCGGCCGTGGGCCGATGTGCCGAGCTGGGGGCCGGAGTTCGTCGCCACCGGCAAGCCCGCCGTGGTGATCTGCAAGAAGGGGCTGAAGCTCAGCCAGGGCGTCGCCGCGTGGCTGCGCCATGAGGGCGTGGCCGCCGATTCGCTCGATGGCGGCGTCGTCGAATGGGCGGCGGCCAGGCTTCCCATGGTGCCGGCCGGCAAACTGCCGAAGCGCGACGCGCGCGGACGCACCGTGTGGGTGACGCGGCAGCGGCCCAAGATCGATCGCATCGCCTGTCCCTGGCTGATCCGCCGCTTCGTCGATCCGCAGGCGGTGTTCCTGTTCGTGGCGCCGGCCGAGGTGATGGATGTGGCCGACCGCTTCGGCGCCATGCCCTTCGACATCGACCGGCCCGAGCTGCAATGGAGCCACCGCGGCGAGAAATGCACCTTCGACGTCATGGTCGAGGAGTTCGGCCTCGAGACCGCGCCGCTGAAGCGGCTGGCCGCGATCGTGCGCGGCGCCGACACCGGCCGGCCCGAGCTCACGCCCGAATCGCCCGGCCTGCTCGCGGCATCGCTCGGCCTCTCGCGCATGTTCGCCGACGATCTCGCGCAGCTCGAGGCCGGCCTCACCCTGTACGACGCCTTCTATCGCTGGTGCCGCGACGCCGTCGACGAGGGTCACGACTGGCCGCCGACGAAGAAGAAGTCGTGAAGGATCACGGCGTTCCCTTCGGCGAGGCGATGCGCGTGTGGGCGCGCGTCGCCGCGCTCTCCTTCGGCGGTCCGGCCGGCCAGATCGCCGTGATGCATCGCATCGTCGTCGAGGAGAAGCGCTGGATCGGCGAGCATCGCTTCCTGCAGGCGCTGAACTACTGCACGCTGCTGCCCGGCCCCGAGGCGCAGCAGCTCGCGACCTATATCGGCTGGCTGATGCATCGCACGCCGGGCGGCCTGCTCGCGGGCTCCCTGTTCGTGTTGCCGGGACTGATCGCCATCATGGCGCTCTCCTGGATCTACGTGCTGCTCGGCAAGGTGACGCTGGTGCAGGGCCTGTTCTTCGGGCTGAAGGCCGCCGTGCTGGTGATCGTGATCGAGGCCGTGCTGCGGATCGGCCGCCGGGCGCTGCGCAACAACGTCATGCGCGCGATCGCCGTCGCGGCCTTCGTCGCGATCTTCTTCTACGGCGCGCCGTTCCCGCTGATCATCCTGGCGGCGGGCGTCATCGGCTGGATCGGCGGCCGCGCGGGCTGGCCCGCCTTCCAGGCCGGCGGCGGCCACGGCAAGGTCGGCGACAAGCAAATCGACGACGCGGATTCACTGCTGGGCGAGGAGACGCCCGCGCATGCCCGGCCGAACCTGCGCTGGTCGCTCGCCATCAGCGCGCTCTTCCTCGCGCTCTGGCTGGTGCCCGTCGGAGCGCTCTATTTCGGTCTCGGCGCGCATCACGTCTTCACCGACATCGCCGTCTTCTTCAGCAAGATGGCCGTCGTCACCTTCGGCGGCGCCTATGCCGTGCTGGCCTATGTCGCGCAGGAGGCGGTCAATCACTATGGCTGGGTCAAGCCGGGCGAGATGCTGGACGGGCTCGGCATGGCCGAGACCACGCCGGGTCCCCTGATCATGGTGACGCAGTTCGTGGGCTTCCTCGCCGCCTGGCGCGCGCCCGGCTCGCTGCCGCCGCTGCTCGCCGCGACGCTCGGCGGGCTGCTCACCACCTGGGTCACCTTCACGCCCTGCTTCCTCTGGATCTTCGCCGGCGCACCCTTCGTCGAGGCCTTGCGCGGCAACAAGACCCTGTCGGCCGCGCTCGGCGCGGTCACGGCGGCCGTGGTCGGCGTTATCATGAACCTCGCCGTGTGGTTCGCGCTCCAAGTCCTGTTCGCCGATCACCGCCCGCTGCACGCGCTCGGCGCCACGGTCGATGCGCCGGTGCTCGCCTCGGCCAACGGGCCCGCCATCCTTCTCGCGGCCTGCGCGGCCATCGCCGTCTTCCGCTTCGGGTTCGGCATGGTGCCGGTGCTGCTCGCGAGTTCGCTCGCGGGCGTCGTGTGGTTCCTCGCCCTCGGGGGAAGCTGAACGTTCCGGCAGGGCCCGTTCCTCGAACTTTCCCGCCGGGGAGACAGGACGGACGGATTGTGGGATGAGCGTCGGCATGCCCGCCGACAAGACCGCCGACCGCTGGGAAATCCTCGAGAGCCGCTATCCCGTGAAGGATCGCTGGCTCACCGTGCGCAGCGACCGGGTGCGGCTGCCCGACGGCACGATCGTCGAGCCGTTCCACGTGCTGGAAGCGCCCGCCAACATGAACGTGATCGCGCTCACGGCGGCCAACGAGGTCGTGCTGGTCGAGCAGTGGCGCCATCCCGTGGACAAGATGACCGTCGAATTCCCCGCCGGCGCCGCCGACCCCGGCGAGGACCCGCTCACCGCCGCCAAGCGCGAGCTGCTGGAGGAGACAGGCTACACGAGCGACCGCTGGCATCTGCTCGGAACCTGCGACGCCCACCCCTCGCGCCAGGACAATCAACTCTTCAGCTACCTCGCCCTCGACGCCCGCAAGGTCGCCGAGCCGCAGCAGAGCGCGAGCGAACGGGTCCGCATCGCGCTGGAACCGTGGCCGAAGTTCCGCGCCCAGCTCGCCTCGGGCGAACGCACGATGGGCGCGATGCACTATGCGGCGGTGACGTGGCTCACTTTGTCGGGGCGCTTCCCCGCCTAGAACTTCACGCCCGGGAACGGCTCCGAGCCTTTGAAGCAATACAGGACGCCAGAACCGCCGGCATCCGACCAATAGAGGCGGCCTCTGGCCCGATCGATTCGCCAAGTGCCGCCGTTATCGCGCCACGAATACTCGCCGGGCGTGATCTGCACCGGCCTGGTGTAGCTGATGTCGTAGCGGTCGTAGATGGGGATGCCCCTGGTGATCGTTCCGTGTTCCGGATCGATCCAGAAGGTTTGCCAGGTGAAGGGCCTCTTCTCCGGCGAATTCTCGGGGTTGCAGTAGAAGTTGATCAGCTCTGCCGAAGCCGGTGTCGTAATCGCCGCGACGGCGAGCAGACCGAGAGCGACGCCGAGAAACGCGCTACGCGATGCTTTCATGATCCCCCCAAGGGAACGACAACCAAAGTGAGCCACGACTTCGCTACCACCACAAGGAGAGGAGCGCGCTACTTCGGGCTCAGACCATGTGCGATGCCTGACGCGCGCGATGGGCGCGATGCACTCTGCGGCGGTGACGCAACTCTCGCTGTCAGGGTGATTCAAGCTTTGAAGCTGCTGTTCACGGCCTCGCAAAGAGCGCGATTCAGCAGCTCAAAAAGTCGATCCGATAGGTCCATGTACATCGCCTGAACGGCAGGGTCCCGAAAGCTGGTATCGTTCCACCAGCCCATGCCGCCAAAGACCCATGCCAATTGGACGGCCGCCAGGAACTGTTGTGCTTCGAGAAGAATATCGGCGTCGCGCGCTAGATCAGAGTGATAGGTGGAAGCTAGGGGATTTGGCGCGTGAAGCACTTCGGCTGCGCGGCGAAAGTATGCGACGAAGCCTCTCAGCTCATCGTGACGACAAGCGAACTCCTCGATCTCAATGAGGAGCGCTTCCATCTGCTGTCGTGTCTCGGAGAGAACGCCAAGCCTG
>Ga0335083_10004061_pt1 | contig 18733 bp, 12 predicted proteins | sample Lox_Sample_42_FD_206716 | JGI IMG/M metagenome (GOLD analysis project Ga0335083, IMG submission 206716) | Soil microbial communities from Loxahatchee National Wildlife Refuge, Florida, United States - Lox_Sample_4.2 | ecosystem: Environmental > Terrestrial > Soil > Wetlands | place: USA...
GGCCAGGGCCTTCAGCTTGTCGAGGTTGTCCATCACGACCTTCTTGGCGCGCTCGTAGTTCGTCGTGACGATCCCGCGCACCTCGCTGTCGATCTCGATGGCGGTCTGCTCGCTGAACTCCCTGCCCGCGTCACCGAAATCGCGGCCCAGGAACACCTCGGCCTCGCGCTTGCCGAAGTGCAGCGGCCCGAGCTTGTCGGACATGCCCCACTCGCAAACCATCTTGCGCGCCAGGTCGGTCGCGACCTGGATGTCGTTCGAGGCGCCGGTCGTCAGCTGGTGGAAGATCAGCTCCTCCGCCACGCGGCCGCCCATCGCCACGGCGATCTGATCGTTGGCCCCGTCCTTGGACAGGTTCAGCCGATCCTCGGCCGGCAGCTGCTGGGTCAAGCCCAGCGCCCGCCCGCGCGGGATGATCGTGACCTTGTGGACCGGGTCCGACCCCTTCATCATCTTGCCGACCAGCGCGTGCCCCGCCTCGTGGAAGGCGGTCACCCGCTTGTCGCTGTCGCTGATGATCATGGAGCGGCGCTCGGGGCCCATCAGGACCTTGTCCTTGGCCATCTCGAAGTCGCCCATGTCGAGCTGGGTCTTGTCCGCTCGGGCCGCCAGCAGCGCGGCCTCGTTGACCAGGTTCTCCAGGTCGGCGCCCGAGAAGCCCGGCGTTCCGCGGGCGATCACGTCCAGGTCGACCCCGCCGGCCAGCGGCGTCTTCTTGGTGTGAACGGCCAGGATACCGGTCCGCCCCTTGACGTCGGGCCGGGGGACGACGATGCGGCGGTCGAAGCGACCGGGCCGCAGCAGGGCCGGGTCCAGCACGTCCGGCCGGTTGGTCGCGGCGATCAGGATGACCCCGTCGTTCGACTCGAAGCCGTCCATCTCGACCAGGAGCTGGTTCAGCGTCTGCTCGCGCTCGTCGTGACCGCCGCCGAGGCCGGCGCCGCGATGACGGCCGACGGCGTCGATCTCGTCGATGAAGATGATGCAGGGGGCGTTCTTCTTCCCCTGCTCGAACAGGTCGCGCACGCGGCTGGCGCCGACGCCCACGAACATCTCGACGAAGTCCGACCCCGAGATCGAGAAGAACGGCACCCCGGCCTCGCCGGCGATGGCGCGGGCCAGCAGGGTCTTGCCCGTGCCGGGCGGCCCCATCATCAGAACGCCCTTGGGGATACGGCCGCCCAGGCGGGTGAACTTCTTGGGATCCTTGAGGAAGGCGATGATCTCCTCGACCTCGTCCTTGGCCTCTTCGATGCCGGCCACGTCGGCGAAGGTCATCTTGCGCTGGTTCTCGGACAGGAGCTTGGCCTTGGACTTGCCGAAGCTCATGGCCTTGCCGCCGCCCACCTGGAGCTGGCGCATGAACACGAGGAACAGCACGACGAGCACCAGCATGGGCAGCCAGGTGACGAACACCTGCTGCCAGAAGCCGTTCTCGTTCTCCTTGACGACCTCGTAGCTCAGCTTCGCCTTGTCCAGCCGATCGAACAACTTGTCGCTGACGACGCCGGTGGTGACGAAGTTCTCGCTGTTCGCGTACTGCCCGCGGAACTCGGCGCTCTCCTGGTTCTTGCGAATCTGGATGGGCGCGCCGGCCTTGAAATGCTCCGGGTGCTGGTCGACGTCCTGGACGAACGTCGAAAACAGGACGTGATTCTCCGCGGTTCGCTGCCCGTTCAGGAACTGCCAGATCACCACGAAGGCGAAGATCAGAGCGATCCAGAGCAGGATGGTCTTATGACTTTGCCGCACGCTGTGGGTCCTTTCGAGGGTGCAAGGCTGGGCCGCTAAAGTATTGCCGCCATTTAGTTGAGGGTCAAACGATCCTTTCGGGCTCCACCGCAGTATCGGCAACGAACGCAATACGCAAAAGTCGCCTGGTGGTCTCCGACGGTCGCGCTGCCTCAGCAGGGCGTAGGCCCGGCACCCATAGCAGCGCGCCGTCCGCCGCGGTGACGATGGGCAGGCCCCCGCGAGCGGAGCGCGCGATCTTGGCGTCGATCATCAGGTCCGAGAGCTTCCGGCTGCCCACGCCGCCCCGCGGTCGCATGCGGTCGCCGGGCCGGCGCGGCCGCGCGACCAGCGGCCAACCCAGCCGGTCAGCGTCGAACTCGCCACCTCCCCCCAGCGCAGCCGCAGGGGGCAGCTCCCGCACGGCCAGGACGCCGTCGGCCCAGCGGTAGCTTCCCGGCCCATCGATCCTCAGCGGCGCCGGCGGCGTGGCCTCCGCCGCCGCCCCCTTTGACGGCGCGACCGCGGCCGGAGCGGGATCGGGCCTGGACCGCCGCGCCTCGCCGGCCAGCGCGATCAGCGCCTCGGCCACCCGCGGGTTCTCGCCCGCCAGCAGCGGCAGGAGCTGGTGGCGGATGCGGGCCCGAGCGAACCGCGGATCGGCGTTCGACGGGTCGGCCGCGTGCGGGATGCTCCGGCGCGCCAGATATTGGAGGATCTCCGCGCGGCGCACGTCGAGCAGAGGTCGGACGAACGGATCGCGCCGGTATGGAATTCCGGCCAGCCCGCGCAGGCCCGTCCCGCGAACGATCCGGAACAGGACCGTCTCGGCCTGGTCGTCCGCGTGGTGGCCGAGCGCGATCCGCCCCGCCCGGCGCTCGTCCGCCAGCCGTGCCAGCGCCGCCAGCCTGGCCCGCCGCGCGGCGTCCTGCAGGGACGCCCGCCGCCGCTCGCGCCGGACCTCGACGCCCACGACCGAGAACGGAAGCTCGAGCGCCGCGGCCCGCTCGCGCACCAGGTCGATCTCGGCGGCCACGTCGCGCAGGCCGTGGTCGACCGCGGCCACCTCCAGGGTGACGCCGAGCCGCTCGCGGGCCTCCCACAGAACGTGCAGCAGCGCCATCGAGTCGGGTCCGCCGGAGACGGCGACCAGGACATGGTCCCCGCGCTCCAGCAGCGCGTGGGCCGCGATCGTCCGCAGAACCCTGGACAACATCGGGTGGTATATGAAGATACATGCCCGCGACCGAAGACGGCAGCGACGAGACGCGTAACAACGTGGTGGCGCTGTCCCACTACCGCGCGCGGCTGGGGCGGGGCCGGCAGCTCCGACGGGCCGACGCGCTCCTCGAGGCCCCCGATCTGAAGGCAGCGGTCCGCGCCCTGCCGGGCGACGAGCTCTACTACGTGCTGCACGAGATCGGCCTGGAGGACGGCGCCGACATCCTGGCCGCGGCCTCGCCCGAGCAGCTCACCGTGGCGCTGGACTTCGCGATCTGGCGGCGCGACCAGGTGGACGGCCGATCGCTGGCCGAGTGGCTGTCGGCCGTGGCGGCCGCGCCGTACGAGAAGATCGGCGACTGGCTCGAAGGGCTGGACAGCGAGCTGGTCGGCCTCCTCATCCGCCGGGGCGCGCGCATCTACGACCTGACCCAGGAGGAGCCGCCCGACGAGCCCGAGGGGACGGCCTACACGACGCCCGACGGGTTCTTCCTGCTGGACGTGGGCGCGGGGAGCGGCGGGCCGGGTCTGATCGACGATCAACGGCTGGGCGACGAGTCCGAGCCGCGCGACCTGAGCGACCGGGACGGCGCCGAGGACCGCGTGCGCGCCTTCATCCGCCTGATCGACGCCTTCTATCGCAGCGACAAGGACGCGGCCCGCCGCATGCTGGTCGGCGCGCGCAGCGACATGGACTCCGAGCTCGAGGAGGCGGCCTACCGCTGGCGCCAGGCGCGCATGGCCGACCTGGGCTTCGCCGACTACTACGAGGCGCTCGAGGTCTACCGCGAGCTGGATCCCGCCACCGTGCAGATCGGCGATGCGCCCCAGCATCGGCCGACCCGTCCGGCGGACGCGGCCGCCCTGCGCGTCCCCACCGCGCTGGCCGAACGGCTGGGCGACGCGGGCGGCTCGCCGTTCGCGCGGGCGGCCCAGAAGCTGGCCGCGCGCGAGGACGTCGACGACCTTCGCTTCGCGCTGGTCACGCTGACGAACCGGGTCATGGCCGCCGACCGGGTCCAGCCGGGGGACGACGCTGCCGTCTCGGCCGTGCTCGACCGGTTGATGGCCACCCTGGACCTGGCGGTGGAACGCCTGGCGCGGGACGACGAGGAACGGGGGGCAGCCGCGCTGCGATCGATCCCGCTCGTGCGCCTGTTCCGGCTGGGCGTCAGCTTGATCGGCAAGGTGAAGGGGCTGGCTCTGACCCTGCGGCGGAAGGGGCCGTTCGGACCGGCGGGCGCCCGCCTGGCCGAACCGGACGACGCCAGCGTGCTGGACGCGGTCACCCGGCTGAGGCCCCTCTACCCGCGCCTGCTGGACGAACCGCCGGCGCCCGGCGAGCGCCCGTTTCACAGCCTGGCCGACCTGGCTCGCGCCGCGGCCGCGCTGGAGCGCGCCGCCGCCGCGCAGGCGATGGTCAGCGGACTGGGCGTCACCCCAGAGGACCTGGCGCCTGGGGGGACCCTGGCCGCTGACAGCGACGTCGACGCCGCTGCGCTGGACCTGGGGGTCGTGGCCCGGACCGTCCTGGTGGCGCGGCTGCTGGACGGGCCGGCGGCCGAGACCAGCGCGCGGGGCCGGTTTCGGCCGCTGTCGCCGGAGCAGGTGAAGGCCTTCGAGGCGCTGCTCGCCGGCCGCCCCAGGGCCGACAAAGGGCCGCCGCGCCTCCCCGCGCCGCTCGAGAAGGCGGCCCGCGCGCTCCTCGATTCGGCCGCTCCGGCCAGCCTGGCGGTCGCGGCGCGCGCGGTCGCTGCCCGCTGGATGGGCTCGCTGGCGCCGCTCGAGCCGGTGATCGTCCGCGGGTCGGGACAGCCGCGCCGCCGCTGAAGCGTTTGACGGCCGCGAGCGGCGGGGCGCAGAATCGACCGCGGGTCTGTGCTTAGCTTTCGAGTCCCGCTGGCTGTTTTGATCCAACTGGCCCTGCTGTCGCCGCGGATGGCGCGCGCGGATGCGGACGCCGGCGCTGATGCGGCCGCCGCCCCCATCCCGGCCGACGCAGCCGTGAGCGCGCAAGACCGGGCGACCGACGTCGAGGCGGCCGAGCACGTGGCGCAGGGTCGGCGGCTGTTCCTGCTGGGGCACTACCAGGAGGCGATCGCCGAGTACCGGCGGGCCTACGAGCTGCGCGCCGACCCCCAGTTCCTGCTCGACATCGGCGAGTCCTACCGCGAGCTGGGGGCGAACGACCAGGCGCTCTTCTACTACAACCGCTATCTGGCGGCGGCGCCGAACGCCCCCAACCACGAGATCGTCGAAGACCGCGTCTCGGAGCTCGAGGCCCTGCGCGCGCCCGCTCCGGCGCCGGTCACCATCGCGCCCGCGCCCGCCCCCGCCAGCCCGAAGCCTCGACCGACGCCGGTGTGGCGGCGCTGGTGGCTCTGGACCGCCGTCGGCGTCGCGCTGGGCGCCAGCATCACCGCCGCGGCGCTGGCCAGCCGGCCCTCCCCCGCTTCCGTCCCCGCGAGCGATCTCGGGGACCACAAGTTCTTCTGATGCGCCGGGCGCTGTGGGCGGTCGCGCTGCTGGCGCTGGCGAGTTGCAGCCGCAGCGACACGATCGTCGCGCTGATGGTGGTGACCGTCGAAGGATCGCTCTCCAACGTCGCTTCACTCGAGGTGTCGGTCGAGGGGCCGCCCGAGAATCTGCGGCCACAGACCTACTCGCGGCCCGGCCAGCAGTCGATCGTCTTTCCGACCACCCTGACCGGCCAGCTGCCCGGCTCGGCGGCCGGCACCGTCACGTTCAAGGTGATCGCCTCCGCCGCGGACGGCTCCGTGCAGGCGAGGGGCGCGGCCCCGGCCAGCCTGGCGGCCGGGACGACGGCCACCGTGTATGTGCCGCTGAGCTGCTCGCCAGCCCCCTGCAAGCCGATGACCCAGCAGTCCGAGCCGGACGGCGGCGCCGCCCCGGAGCCTGGCTGCGGCAACGGCGTCATCGATCAGAACGAGACCTGCGACGTGGCCATTGCCGCGGGAGCGCCGGGAGCCTGTCCCCGGACCTGCGACACCGGCATCGCCTGCGCCCCGTACGTCGCCTCGGGGAAAGCGTGCACGCTGACCTGCAAGCCGACCACGCCGTCGGGGGCGAACGACGGCTGCTGCCCCGCCGGCGCCACGCCCGCCACCGACCCGGACTGCTCGCCCACCTGCGGTGACGGGGTCGTCGATCCCGATGAGACCTGCGACACCGCGATCCCGGCGGGGAGCCCGGGCGCCTGCCCGACCGCCGCCGATTGCGTTTCATCGGAGCCCTGCGTGGTGGCCCGGCTCGTCTCGGAGAGCACCTGCTCGGCGGTCTGCCTGCGAACGGTGATCAGCCAGCAGTTCTCGGGGGACGGCTGCTGCCCGGCCGGCGTCACCAACACCTTGGACACGGACTGCCCGGCGGCTTGCGGCGACGGGGTGCGCGGCCCAGGGGAGACCTGCGACGTCGGCATCCCGGCGCCACAGCCGGGCAGCTGCCCCGTCACTTGCGACGACGGCAACCCCGCCACGCTGGATCAGCTGCACGGCGCCGGTTGTCAGGCCGTCTGTTCGAACGCGAACATCACCGACCCGATCTCGGGCGACGGCTATTGCCCGCCGGGGCAGACCCACGCCACCGACACCGACTGTCCTGCGGCTTGCGGCGACGGCATCGTCGAGCGTGGCGAGACCTGCGATCCGCAGTCGCCGGACGGCGCTTGCCCCGACGCGTGCCCGCCCTCTCCGGCCGCTTGTCTGCAGACCGCGCTGACCGGCAGCGGCGCCGCTTGCACCGCTGCCTGCGTCTCGACGGCGATCACGGCCTGCGGCCCCGCCGACGGGTGCTGCCCGGCGGGCTGCACGGCGGCCTCGGACCCCGATTGCTCATCGACCTGCGGCGACGGCCACGTCCAGGCCGGCGAAGCCTGCGACACCGCGATCACCTCGGGCGCAGGCGCCTGCCCCAAATCGTGCGACGACGGCGACCCGTGCACGGACGATCGCCTGCTGTCGGCCGGCACCTGCCAGGCGGTCTGCGTCCACCTGCCGATCACGCTGCCCGCCGCGGGCGACGGCTGCTGCCCGTCCGGCGCCACCTTCCTGGCCGACGCGGATTGCGCCCCGGCATGCGGTAACGGCGTCGTCGAGGCGCCGGTCGAGAAGTGCGATCCGGCGGTCGCCGGGTCGTGCCCCACGACCTGCCCCACCGGCGGCTCGTGCACCACGGTGACCCTGCGCGGGTCGGCCAGCAACTGCAGCGCCGCCTGCGTCGCCACGCCGATCGTCACCTGCGTGAACCGCGACGGCTGCTGCCCGGCGGGTTGCACCGCCGCCACCGACACCGACTGCCCCATCATCTGCGGTGATGGCGTGGTCGAAACCGGCGAGACCTGCGACCGCGCGATCACCGCCGGCCTGCCCGGCGCCTGCGCGGCGACCTGCGACGACGGCGACGCCTGCACCACCGACCTGGCGTCGGGCTCGATCTCGAACTGCACGCGGACCTGCCTGAACGCCCCGATCACGGCCTGCCTCAGCGGCGACGGCTGCTGCCCGCCTGGCTGCACCGCCGCCAACGACAGCGACTGCGCGCCTCTCTGCAACGACGGCATCATCGAGGCCGGCGAGACCTGCGATCCGCCCACCACCTGCCCGACCACCTGTCCGGACGACGGAGACGCCTGCACGATCGAGCGGCTGGTCGGCGATCCCGCGCAGTGCACCTCGGCCTGCCAGCACGTCCCGATCACCGCCTGCTCCGGGTCGACGCGCGACGGCTGCTGCCCGAGCATCTGCACGGCAGCCACCGACAGCGACTGCTGAAAACGCCAGAGCGCCAGAACGCCAGATTCCCTGGCGGTCCTGGCGTCCTGGCGCTTGGTTTTCTTACTTACTGCAGGGCGCCCAGCAGGCTGGACAGGTACGACGGCACCGAATCCCAGGGGTTCGGCAGGTCATCGCTCTGCAGGTAGATGTACCCGATGTACGGTCGCGTGGCCGCGATGAACGCCGTGTCCACCGCCGACACCCGGTACGGGATCACGCCGAAGTTCTGGCGCGGGTACGACGAGTGCCAGCTGGTGACTGCCGACGCCGCCGGGAGACCGCCGCTCTCGTAGACGAGGATCACGTCGACCGTCCCGACGTAGCCGGCCGAGCTGTCCGAGCCGGGATTCCCGACGGTGAAGTTGAAGCCGTGACCCTTGGCGTAGGCCGTGAGCGACGAGTAGTACGACTCGTAGCCCGTGCCGTTCGCCATCTCGTCGAAGAAGATGCCGGTCACGCCAGGGTACCAGCCGTGCCAGTTGTTCATGTCGGCCTGGACGTCGGCGGCCCCGCGGGCCCCGTAGGACGTGTGGACGTAGCCGATCACCTTGACGCCGGCGGCGGTCAGCTTGGCGACGCCGCTGGTGTACGAGGGCTGCTCGGCCGAGCCAGGGCCATTGGACGGGTTGACGATGGCGACCACCGGCACCGTGGGATGGGCCTGCTTGGCGGCGACGACCGCATCCCACGAGGGATCGGTCGGCGACGTGTAGAGCGGGATGATCGTCCCGTTCACGCCGGTCGCTCCGACCATTCCGGACGAAGCGGGGGCGCTGGTCGCCGCCGGGGCGGCGGTCGAGGTGGTCGCGCTGGACTTCGTGGTGGTCGTGGTCGTGGTCGTGGTGGGCGCCGCCGTGGAGGAGGTCGGCGTGGTCGAGGTCGCCGCGGTCGGCGCCGCCGCGGTCGGCGTCGACGCTGTCGGGGTCGACGCCGTCGGAGTCGACGCCGTCGGGGTCGAGGCGCTCGGCGCCGCGGTCGGCGTCGGCACCGGCGCCGGCATCGACGTCGACGCCGGAGTCGCGGTGGTCGCGCTCGTCGCGGCAGCGCCGGCGCCCAGTTGCAGAGCGTCCACGCCGACCGTACCGGCCCCCGACCCCTCGGACGGGACCAGCGCCACGCCGGTCACGCCGTTCAGGTCCAGCACGCCGTTGGCCTTCGCCTCGGGCGCCTGCCAGGCGGCGGCCTTGAAGGACGAGAACGGGATCGTGACCTGCTGCCAGCCGTTGAAGTCGACCGTGAAGTGGGCTTCCCAGCGCTCCTGGCCAGCGTCATAGAGCTGGACCAGGAAGCTGTGCCCGGTCGCTCGGCCGTTGATCCACAGGTTCATGGCCGTGATGCTCGACCAGTCGACGGCGGGCTGGAACCCGCGCTCGATCCCCGCATACCCGCCGGAGGCCACGTTGTAGTCGATCTGCAGCGAAGCCCCGGTGCTGTCCGCGTGGTCGGCCGCGCGGACGGTCGAGATCGTCGACGACTTGTCGGCGAACGGCACCCAGGCGGATGTGTTCGTCTCGTTGAAGTCGTCGATCGAGCTGCCCGCCACGGCCGCGGCGGCAGTCACCTGATCCGATCCGCCGGACTCCGAGCCACCGCCCCCGCCACCGCTGCAGGCGCCGAACAGTGCTCCCGTTACCAGGGTCGCCAGGATGGCGGTCGTGGTCGAGTAACGAAATCGTAGCTTGTTCACCATGCCTGGAGGTACGGCAAGGCGTGCTCGACCGGACGTAGATTTCCGGACCGCTGCCGTCTTGACGGCCGGCAAACCGGCGTAACGTTTATTGGCCGTCGGTTTTTCAGGGCCAAAAAAAAGGGCCGGCGTGGACGAGCCACACCGGCCTTTCGGCGTCTCAGCCGCGGGCCATCACTGCAGCGCCCCCACCAAGCTCGACAGGTAGCTGGGCACGCTGTCCCAGGGGTTGGGCAGCGTGTCGCTCTGCAGGTAGATGTACCCGACGTACGGCCGGGCCGCGGCCACGAACGCCGCGTCCATCGACGCCACCTGGTACGGGATGACGCCGAAGTTCTGGCGCGGGTACGACGTGTGCCAGCCGGTGATGTCCGACAGCGCCGGGACGCCGTCGCTCTCGTAGATGAAGAGCACATCCACCGTGCCCAGGTACGTCTTCGACGTGTCGGTCCCCGGGTTGCCGACGGTGAAGTCCGAGCCGTGGCTCTTGGCGTAGGCCGAGAGCGCGCTGTAATAGGACTCGTACCCCGCGCTGTACGCCATCTCGTCGAAGAAGATGCCGGTCACGCCCGGGTACCAGGTCTGGTAGTGGTTGATCTCGGTCTCGAGCTCGCTGGTCGCCCGCGAGCCGTACAGCGTGTGGACGTAGCCCAGGACCTTCACGCCGGCCGCGGTCAGCTTGCCGATGCCGGTGGTGTACGACGACTGCGCCGCGTTCCCCGGGCCGTCGGCCGGGTTGATGATCGCGATCACGGGGACTGTGGGGTGCGCCTGCTTGGCGGCAGCAACGGCGTCCCACGAGGAATCCGGGGGATCGGTGTAGAGCGGAATGATCGTCCCGTTCACGCCGGTCGCGCCGACCAGGCCCGTCGCCGGCGGGGTCGACACCGGCGGCGGCGCCGTGGTCCCTCCGGTCGAGCTGGGAGGGAGCGTGGCCGGATTGCCACCCGTGGTCGAGGTGCCGCCGGTAGCGGTGGCGCCGCCCGTGCCGGTGGCGCCGCCGGTGCCGGTGGTGCCGCCCGTCGCCGTCGTGGAAGAGCCGGCCCCCAGCGCCAGCGCGTCGACAGTCACGGTTCCGCTTCCGGTGCCGTCCGAGGGGATGAGGGCCATCCCGGTCACGCCGTTGAAGTCTTTCACACCGTTCACCTTAGCCTCGGGCGGCTGCCAGGCGGCCGCTCTCAATGAAGCGAAGGGGATCGTGATCTGCTGCCAGCCCGTGAAGCCCACGGTGAAGCTCGACTCCCAGCGCTCCTGCCCGGCGTCGTAGATCTGCACCACGAAGGTGTGCCCGGTGGCCCGGCCATTCACCCAGAGGTTGATCGCGCTGGCGTTGGAAAAATTCTTGGGTGAGGAGAAGTCCCGTTCGAGGCCCGCATCGCCGCCGTTGCCCACCTGATAGTCGATCTGCAGCGAGGCTCCGCTGCTGCTGGCGTGGTCGGCGGCCCGCGCGGTCGAGATCGACGCGCTTCCGTCCGAGAACGGCGCCCAGTCCGGGTTCGCCTCGTCGAAGGTGTCGATGGTCGAGCTGCTGGCGCGCGCGGCCGCGGAGTCGTCGCTGGCCCCTTCGGGTTGCGCGCCGCAGGCGGCGAGCATCGCCCCGAATCCCAGGGTCGCCAGAACGGCTCCGGCGGTCGTGTTTCGGCCTCGATACATGGTCACCTCCGCCGTAGTTACGGGGAGGTCGGCTCAGCCGGACGTAATTTTTCAGAATATGGCGGCCTTGACAGCCTCGCGACCGGCGTAATACGTACGCGCCCGCGGGAATAACCCAAGAACCTGCCTGGTTTTGGCGGCCAGACTCGCAAAAGCCAGGGAGCCCCCGCCATGACCGAAAGGCCCAAATGTCGGATGTGATGATCGAGGTCGATGGATTGACCAAGGACTACGGGTCGACGCGCGCAGTCGACCACGTCAGCTTCACGGTCAGCCGTGGTGAAGTTCTCGGGTTCCTGGGGCCGAACGGCGCCGGGAAGTCGACCACCATGAAGATGTTGACCTGCTACCTGTCGCCCACCGACGGGCGGGCGCGGGTGGCCGGCCACGACGTGTTCGACGAGTCGCTGGCGGTCCGCAGGCGCATCGGGTACCTCCCCGAGGACACGCCCATCTACCGCGACATGACGGTGCTCGAGTTCCTGCAGTTCGCGGCCGAGATGCGCGGCATGTCGGCCGACCAGGCGGCCGGGCGCATCCACGACGTGGGGGCGCGCTGCGGCCTCTCGGATGTGGCCGGCAAGGAGGTCCGCGAGCTGTCCAAGGGCTATCGACAGCGCGTCGGCCTGGCGCAGGCGATGCTGCACGACCCCGACATCCTGATCCTGGACGAGCCGACCAGCGGCCTCGACCCCAACCAGATCGTCGAGATCCGGTCGCTCATCAAAGAGATCGGCCGGGAGAAGACGGTCATCCTCTCGACCCACATCCTGCCCGAGGTGCAGGCCACCTGCAGCCGCATCCTGATCATCAGCGGCGGCAAGCTGGTGGCCGACGGCACCCCCGAGGCGCTGCGCGCCCGCGAGAAGGGGGGCCGCTACCGCGTGGTGGTCGAGTCCAACGGCGTTCCCAAGGAGGCGATCCGCGACCGGCTGGCCAGCCTGGGCGGCGTCGCCCGGGTCGAGCCGATCGGCGGCGAGGAAGGGACGCACGCCTTCGCGCTGGACGCGGCGGCCGCCGCCGACCTGCGCAAGCCGATCTTCCGTGCGGCGGTCGACAACCGCTGGACGCTGCTCGAGCTCTTGCGCGAGTCGGCCAGCCTCGAAGATGTGTTCCGTAACCTGACCACCGGCGACGTCACCTCGGGCGACGCCGGAAAGGGGGAGTCATGAGCCCGGCGCTGGTGATCTCGCGGCGCGAGATCCGCACTTACTTCAACTCGGCGGTCGCCTACATCGTGGTGACCGTCTTCACCGTCCTGACCGGATACCTGTTCTTCACGCAGCTGTTCGTCGAGAAGCAGGCCGACATGCGCGGCTTCTTCAACATCATGCCGCTGCTGTTCATGTTCATGGTGCCGGCCATCACCATGCGCCTCCTGGCCGACGAGAAGTCGACCGGCACGCTGGAGCTGCTGATCACGATGCCGGTCCGCGACTGGGAGGTCGTGGTCGGCAAGTTCCTGGCCGCCATGGCCCTGCTCTGCACCGCCATCGGGCTCACCCTGGTGTTCGCGCTGACCGTGAAGGGGCTGGGGCCCCTGGACCGCGGCCCGACCATCGGCGGCTACCTGGGCCTGGTGCTGATGGGCGGCGCCTACGTGTCGATCGGGGTGATGGCGTCGTCACTGACGCGCAACTCGATCGTGTCGTTCATCGTCGCCTTCGCCATCTCCTTCGGCCTGTACCTGATGGGCCGGCTGACCCAGTTCCTGCCGCAGTCCTGGCAGGGGCTGGTGGCCTACCTGTCGATCGACGGCCACTTCGAGAACATCGGCCGCGGCGTCATCGACACGCGTGACCTCATCTACTACTTCTCGGTGATCGGCGTCGGGCTGCTCGTGGCGACGCTGTCGCTCGAGTCGCGGAGGTGGAAGTGATGTCCGCCCCCGGGATGGAACGAAAGAAGCGGCTGTCGGCCTCGAACGCCACGGCCTACGTGATCCTCACCGTCGGCGCGATCGTCGCCATCAACCTGATCGGCACGCGCCTGTTCGGGCGCGTCGATCTGACCGAGAACCGGGTGTACACGTTGTCGCCCGCGTCCAAGGACGTGGTGCGCAACCTGCCCGACTACCTGACGGTCAAGGCCTACATCTCCAAGGACCTGCCGCCGGAGCTGACCAACGTCAGCCGCTACGTGCGCGACCTCTTGGACGACTACCGGACCTACTCGAAGGGGAAGCTGCGCTTCGAATCCTTCGACCCGGACAGCGACAAGAAGATCGAGGAGGAGGCCAACAACTGCAAAGTGCAGAAGCTGCAGGTCCAGGTGCTCCGCTCGCAGAAGTTCGAGGTCGGCACCTACACCATGGGCCTCTGCTTCCAGTACCAGGGGAAGACCGAAGCCATCCCGGAGATCGGCCAGATCGAGGGGCTCGAGTACCAGGTCTCGTCGCTCATCAAGCGGATGACGCAGAGGAAGCGCAAGGTCGCGTTCACCAACGGACACGGTGAGTACGACCTGACCAACGGCTACCAGATGCTGAAGCACGTGATCGAGCAGGAGTTCGACACGGCCACCGTCAACCCGTCGACCGGCCCGATCGGCGACGACATCGACGCGCTGGTGGTGGGCGGCCCCAAGCAGCCCTTCGACGACAAGGGGCGCAAGGAGATCGACGCGTTCCTGATGAAGGGGCGCGGCGCGATCTTCCTGGTCGACGGCATGACGCTGTCGTCGCCGCGCGGCGGGATGCCTCAGATGGCGGCGCAGCCCAAGATCGGCCAGAGCAACGACACCAAGCTCAACGAGCTGCTCGAGAAGTACGGCTTCAAGATCGGCGACGACTTCGTCTTCGACAAGATGAACGTCCCCGGGCCGGTCGACCTGGGCGGCCGCAAGATGCTGAAGAACCTGCCGGTGTTCGTGGGCGTCAAGACCGACCCCAACGACAAGGACCAGTCGATCCTGGCCGGCGTCAACGCGGTGGTGTTCCCGTTCCCGAGCTCGGTCGAGCTGCTGGGCCCGCTGGCCGGCGGCAAGCCGCAGATGCCGGGCGCCAAGCTCTGGACGCTGGCGGCGACCTCGCCCGAGGCCTGGAAGCAGACCGGGTTCTTCTTCTTCTCGCCCATGACCGAGATCCAGGAGGGCAAGGAGCACGGCGTCTTCGGGCTGGCCTACGCCTACCAGGGGACGCTGAAGAGCGCCTTCGCGGCCGGCTCGACCGGCATGTCCGAGCCGGAGCCGCAGGGCGCGCCCCCCAGCGAGTCGAAGAAGCCGGTTCGCCTGATGGTGGTCGGCGACTCGGACTTCGCCAACGACGAGTACCTGCAGCTGTCGCGCTACCTGCCCTTCTACCAGGGCGGCGCCCAGATGCTGTTCAACGCGATCAGCTGGACGATGGAGGACGAGGCCCTGACGCCGGTGCGGACCAAGACCGTGGCGTCGCGGCCGATCGAGATCGCTTCCGACAGCACCGTGCTGGCCGTCAAGGCCGTCAACATCGCCGGCGTCCCGCTGCTCTTCATCGGGTTCGGCGTCCTGCGCTGGCGGATCCGTCGCGCCCGCCGTCAAGGCCAGAAACTCTGAGTCGGAAACCATGAACAGAAAAACTCTCCTGGCCCTGGGGGCCTTCCTCGTCCTTGCCATCATCGCCATCGTCGCCATCCGCCAGCCCGAGAAGGGCGAGCGGTCCACCGACCGCACGCGGCCGATCCCACCGCTGGACCTGGCCCAGATGACGGACATCGAGGTCACCAAGGGCGGACTGACCACCGCCATCAAGAAGACCGGCGACGCCTACCGGGTCACCTCGCCGGTCGCCTACCCGGCCGACCCGGCCGGCGCCAAGGCGGCGTTCGAGGGGCTGGCCAAGATGGACGTCAGCGATCTGGTCACCGACCAGGTCGCCAAGCAGGCCGAGTTCCAGGTGGACGACAAGCAAGGCATCCACGTGGTCGTCCGCCACGACGCGCAGCCGCTGGCCGACTTCCTGGTCGGCAAGTCGGTGGGCGGCGGCGTGATGCTGCGCCTCTCCGGCAAGAACGAGATCTGGCAGGCCAACGGCATCAGCCGCTACCTGTTCGACAAGACCACCTCCGACTGGCGTGACAAGAGCATCAGCACGTTCACGGCGGCCGACGCCGAGAAGCTGGAGGTCGCGACCAAGGGGGGCGCGAAGATCGCGCTCAAGAAGACCGGCACCAAGGAGGGGACCGAGGACAAGTGGCAGGTGGTCGACTCGACGGTGAAGATCGACAAGCTCGACAACGCCACGGCCAACAACATGGTGGTGACGCTCTCGTCCTGGAAGGCCAACGACTTTGCCGACGGCGTGAAGCCGGCCGACGCCGGGCTCGATCCGGCCGCGCTGACCATCACCGTGGGACTGAAAGAGGGGAAGTCCGTGACGGTCCTGCTGGGCGGCCCCAAGGGGGACGACCAGCTCTACGCCAAGAAGGCGGACGCGCCCCAGGTGTTCCTGGTGAAGAAGTTCAACCTCGAGCGGGTCAACAAGGCGCCGATCGAGTTCCGGGACAAGACCCTGTGCGACATCGCCAGCCCCGACCTGACCGAGATCTCCGTGACCGCGGGCGACAAGTCCTACACGGTCGTGAAGAGCGGCAGCGACTGGAAGGCGACCAAACCGAAGATCGAGGTCGACGCGAGCAAGGTCACTCCGGTCACCAACGCCTTCAAGGACTGGAAGGCCACCTCCTTCGCCGAGAACCAGTCGCCCAAGGAGACCGGCCTGGCCAAGCCCCGCGCCGTCATCACCGCCAAGGCCAAGGCCTCGTCATGCGCCGTCCGCATCGGCGACGAGACCAAGGACAAGATCGGCGTCTACGTGGCCAAGGACAAGGCGAACGAGATCATGGTCGCGCCGAAGTGGAGCGTGGATCGGATCCTGTTGAAGCCCGACGACCTGAAGAAGCCAGTCAGCAAGAAATAGCTCAGGAAAAGGGCCCCGGGCCTCAGGGCCCGGACCCAGATCAGATACGGATCCCTCTGGCTCTGGCCCCCGAGGCCCGAGGCCGTCCGGATCTTCAATTGGCCGGAGCCGCCGCGCTGCCGGTCGCGCCGCGCCGCCGGATCAGTCCTGCCTGGCGGCGCAGCTCGCCGGCCGCGTCCCCTCTGCCTTCGTTGTCTTCGAAGGTCGCGTAGGCGTCGAGCGTGCGGGCCAGCTCCAGCTCGGCGCCGGCGCCGGTCAGGATCTCGACGGCGCGGTCGAACATCTCGCGGGCGCCGGAGGGCGCGGCGGCGGCGGCCACGCGCAGGGCGGCGCCGGCCAGCGGCGGGACGCCGGTGCGCTCGGCCATCTCGAAGGCGGCTCGCGCGTCGTCGTGCGCCAGCGCCGGCTCACCCAGCGCCAGCTCCGCCTCGGCGATGCCTCGCGTGGCCTCTGACAACAGCGAGCGCGCCCCGAACTGCCGGGCGATCTCGCGGGCGGCCTGGTGCTCGGCCAGCGCGGCGCGCGGCTGCCCCACGGCGAGCTGGCAGTCGCCGATCTCGATCGACAGCGTGCACTCTTGCAGGCGCTCGCCGGCCGCGCGCGCCAGCTCACGCCCCTCGCCGAGCAGCCGGAGCGCCTCGGCCCCGCGCCCCAGATCCCGCTCGAGCGCCCCCAGGTCCTGCAAGGAGGCGATCATGCCGGCGTGGTCGCCCGTCCGGCGGCGCAGGTCCAGCGCGGTGCGGAAGTGCTCGCCGGCGGCCGCCAGCGCGCCGGTCTGGCGCAGGACCTGTCCCAGGCGCGAGAGCGTCAGCGCCCGCCCGCGGTCGTCGCCCAGCTGCTCGCGCACGGCCGCCGCGGCCCGGTGCTGCTCGAGCGAGGCCTCGGGCTCGCCCATCAGGAACTGGATGCGCCCGATGTCGTCCAGCGCGGCCGCGACCCCCGGCCAGTCGCCGGCGACCTCGAACAGCTTGTGCGCCAGCTCGAGGTGAGCGAGCGCCCGCGGGTTCTCGCCCAGCGTGCTGAGCAGCCGCCCGATGCGGCCGTGGGACGCGCCGCCCTTGTTGGGCAGGTCCAGCCGCCAGGCCAGCCGCAGCATCTCCTGGAAGAGACCCACCGCCTCGCGCGTCCGCCCCAGGCGCGCGGCCACGTCGCCCGCTGCGTACAGCGCGTCCATCTTGGTCACGGCGTCGTCCACCTCCAGGAAGCGGACGCCGGCCAGGTACAGCGCCAGGGCACGGTCCAGCAGCAGCCGGTCGCGGGCCAGCCCGGCCGCGGTCACCAGGCAATACCCGGCCCGGCGCCGATCGCCCGCCTCGTCGTACAGCCGGGCCAGCGACTCCAGCCGCTGTTCGCGCCCCGGCCCGCTGCGGCTCTCGAGCCACTGAGCCGCGAAGGCCCGCCGCCGGCTGGTCAGGTCGGCCGGCGCATCCCCTTCGAGCATGCGCCGGTCGATGGACTGGCAAAACGCCCAGGCCGTCTCGTCGGGCAGCGACGAGCGGGTCAGCCGGTCGACGAAGCGCCGCTCGCGCAGCCCCTCGAGGACCCGGTGCACCTCGACGATGGTGGGGTCCGGGGCGAACACCGCCGCCTCATCCGGCGGCGTCGCGTCCAGGCGCCCGAGCGCCACCACGCCGCCGGTCCAGAACTCGTTGCCGAAGATGGCGGCGCGCGACAGCACGTCGCGCTCGGCCGCGGTCAGCCCGGTCACCCGCGCGTGCGCCGCCGCCTCGCGCGTCCGATCGGCCTCGCCGGCGGCCGGCGCCAGATCGACGCGGGCGTGGTTGGCCCGTCCGTGGCCCCAGCCCGGACGGCGCACCAGCAGATCGGGCCGCGCCGTCACGACCAGCACGATCGGCGCGCCGGCCAGCTCGGCGCTCAGCCGCTCGAGCTCATCGAGCGACTCATCGTCGGCGTGCTGCAGATCCTCGATCGCCAGCACCAGCGGGCGAAGCGCGGCGTCCAGCTCCAGCACGCGGCGCAGGACCGCGTGCGCCAGGTCGGTGCCCTGGTCGGGGCGGCTGGAGAGCGCGCTGCCCAGCGGGCTCTCGGGAAGCTCGACACCCAGATATCGCCCCAGCAACCCGGCGACCTCCGAGGTGCGGCGGTCGGCGAACAGCTCCTGCAGCCCCACGCGCAGCCTGACCAGCAGGTGTTCGGCGGGCAGGTCGGCCAGCGCAAACCGCTCGCGCAGCAGGTGCGCCATCACGGCGCTGCGACCGAACGCCGGAGGAGCACCGTCCGGCAGCGGACCCGCCGCCGAGACCCGAACCACCCGGATCTCCGGGCCCGCGCGGCCGGCCAGCCAGGCGTCGAGCAGCCTGGTCTTGCCCGCGCCTCGCCCGCCGACCACGGTGACTGCTTGCGGCGCGTTCGAGCGCACCGCTCGCCCGACCGCCGCCTCGAGGACCCCCAGCTCCGCCGGAACCTGCATGGACCACTACTAGCGTTGCTTGGACGCGCCGTCCAAAAAACGGCCAGAAAAGCGCGGCCCAGGGCCCGAGGCCGTCCGCTCTTCTCTTCCTCACATCTCGATGATCACGACGCCCCGCTGGGGCGCGTCGCGGTCTTCTTCGGGCTCTTCTTCCGGCTCCGGGCGGCGGCGCTCGTCGCGCAGGGGGATCTCGAGACGCGGGCGCTCATTGCGGCGCCTCTCTTCCTCCTCGCGGCGGCGGATCTGTTCGATGATCCAAGGTTCGAGCACGACGACGAGAACCCCTTGTTACATGCCTGCAATATCTCGTCCTGTTAGTCAAG
>Ga0335083_10004062_pt1 | contig 18733 bp, 15 predicted proteins | sample Lox_Sample_42_FD_206716 | JGI IMG/M metagenome (GOLD analysis project Ga0335083, IMG submission 206716) | Soil microbial communities from Loxahatchee National Wildlife Refuge, Florida, United States - Lox_Sample_4.2 | ecosystem: Environmental > Terrestrial > Soil > Wetlands | place: USA...
CGTCGCGCCGAATTCGCCGAGTGCGCGCGCCCAGCAGAGCACGGCGCCCGCAATGTGAGACGGCCGGATCGCGGGGAGCGTCACGCGCCTGAACACGCTCAGCCGTGACGCTCCGAGCGTGCGGGCGGCCTCCTCGAAACGACGGTCGGTCGAGCGGAACGCCGCCTCGACGGTTAGCACCAGGAACGGCATGGCGACGAAGGTTTCGGCCGCGACCGCGCCCAGCACATGGAAGGGAAGGTGCACGCCGACGTGGTCGAGGTACTGGCCCACGAGCCCGCGCTTTCCGAGCGCGAGCAGGAGTGCGATCCCGCCGACGACGGGCGGCAGCACCATCGGAAGCAGGGTGAACGCGCGAACGATACGACGCCCGGGATACGCGACTCGCGCCTGCACCCACGCGAGCGGCACGCCGAAGATCACGGCGATGGCGGTGGAGACGAGCGATGTGACGAGCGACAGGCGAAGCGCGGTCATCGCTTCGTCACTGGACAGCGTCGACCACGCCGACGACCACGGCGCGCGCCACAGCAGCCCGACGAGCGGGATGACGAAGATCGAGGCGCCGAACGCGGCAAGAACCAGGACGAACGTCGGAACGCGCTCGTTCGCGACCCCCCGCCGAGGTGCCACGCGGGGCCGGGTCTCCGTCGTCATAGTCCGGCTGAGACTATTGAGGTTCCGAGTGCAGAAGCGAGTGCAGGAAACGATCCACGGCTGTGACCTGCTCGCGACGCCAACGGGAGAGGACGAGATCGAACCCGGTGCTGTCCGGCTGAGCCGAGATCGCCTCGACGAGCGGTGCGATGTCTGCGATCTGGCGCTTCACGAGTGTGCGTGTCGATTTCCCCGAGCGCTCGAGGAGCGCGAGCTTCACGAGGAGCTCACCGCGAACGTCACGAACGTGTTCGACCGGGGCGTCGAGCCACCGGCGGAGCGCGGCGCGCCCGCTTCGGGTCGCGCGCATGATCTTTCTCTGCGGCCCGCGCGAGCCGGCGGCCTTCGCGGATTCCTCGATGTAACCCCGTTCGCTCAACGTCGCGAGCGAGCGGTAGACGATGGGCCGCGGCACGGTCCAGATGCGGCCGAGCGGTCCGTCGGCGCGTAACGCCCGCACGACCGGCCAGCCGTGCGTCGGTTCCTCGGCAACGAGTCCGAGCACCACCCAATCGGCGAGCGAGAGCTCAGGTAGCCGCGCAACCACGACCAGGCAACGTACCGGACCTCTCGCCGAGTCGTGGGTGCGACTACCGACGCGCTCGGAGTGCCGGGAGCGCGAGTGAGCTGCCGACGCCCCAGAGCAGACCAACCGACCGTTCGAGCTCGTCCAGCACCGCGTCGATCGCGGTCACGAAAGACTCCGCCTGTTCCTCGGTGGTGATCAGCGGCGGAAGGATCTTGAGGATGTTCTGATGGTCGCCCGCGACCTGACTGAGGATGCGATGGTCGCGATAGAGCGGAACGATCACCATCTGGGCGAAGAGTCCCTTTCGCATCGACTCCAACAGGGTCCACTGCGCCCGGAGCCGCATCGAGCGCGGTCGAGCGAACTCGATGCCGATCATCAGACCGCGGCCGCGGACCTCATGCACGAGCTCGTGCCGTTTCGCCACGTCCTCGAGGCCCGACATGAGCGAACCGCCGATCGAGGATGCATGCTCCACGACAGAATCCGCGTCGATCGTGTGCAGCGTCGCCAATCCCGCCGTCATCGCCAGAACGTTCTGGCCGAACGTCGAGCTGTGGACGACCGCGCGATCCATCTTGTCGAACACCCGCTCGACGATCTCACTCTTGGCGATGACCGCCCCGACCGGGACATACCCACCCGAGAGTGCCTTGGCGACCGTGACAACGTCGGGCTCCACGTTCCACTGCTCGAACGCGAAGAACGTACCCGTGCGTCCGAGACCGGTCTGCACCTCGTCGATCGCGAGGAGCGCACCGTGTTGATGACAGAGGTCGGCGGCCGCACGCAGGTAACCGTCGGGCGCGACGAACACCCCCTTGCCCTGGATCGGCTCGATCACGAACGCCGCGACGTCACCGACCGCCAGCTCGCGCCGGAGGCGGTCGAGATCACCGAACGGGACGCTTTCGCACCCGGGCAGCAGCGTGCCGAACCGATCGCGGAATTCAGGCGCACCGTTGAGTGAGAGCGCGCCGATGGTGAGACCGTGGAACGCGTGGTCGGCGAACAGCACACGGTCCCTCCCCGTCGCGCAGCGGACATATTTGATCGCCGTCTCGACCGATTCCGCGCCGCTGTTGGTGAAGAAGCACCGGTACCCGTCGTGCGGCATGCGCGCGACCAGCGCTTCGGCCAGCAACCCGGAGAGCGGCGGGCACTCCATCTGGACGAGGTTCGGCAGTGCGCATTCCATCGCATCGCGCAGCGCTCGTTCGATGACGGGGTGGCAACGGCCGAGTGCGAACACGCCGAAGCCGGCCAGGAAGTCGAGGTATCGCCGTCCGTCGCGGTCGAAAAGGTACGCGCCGTCGGCGCGCACGTAGTCGGCGTCGAACGCGATCGTGCGCAGTACCCGCGGCATCTGGGGATTCAGGTATCGCTCGTGGAGTTCGAACGCCTCGCCGCCGCGGCGTTCGAGCAGCGCTCGGATGTCGAACGCCGACGCGTCGCCCGGTTTCGAGTCGCGGCTCATCCGGCGGCACTTTCGGGCGCGGGGCTCGGCTCCCTCGCCGCGGACGCGTGATCGAGCTGCGGGCCGAAGGCGGCGGACCGACGGATCCGATTCGCCCGGGTCCCCTTTACGAAACCGTTGTCCACGAACCAATGCGCGGCGCGGGCCAGCGCGACGCGCGCCGGGATACTGGTATACCCGAGCTCGGCCCGGGCGCGACTCGTGTCGTACTCCATACGGGTCGTTGCCATGCGTACAGGCTCCGACGGCAGCGTCGGCTCGCGCTTCAGCACCGTCGACTGAACCCACTCGGAGCCACGCACGATCGGGAGAACCGCGCGCGGCGAAAGTCGAACCCGCGGTGTGGGCAGACCGCAAATGTCGGCAAGCGTCGCCAACATCTCGTGCAATGTCATGTTGTCGCCACCGAGGATGTAGCTCCGACCGGGCGCGCCCCGCTGCGCGGCGAGCACATGACCGCGTGCAACGTCGTCGACGTGCACGACGTTCAGCGCCGTGTCGACGTAAGCGGGAATCCGGCCGTTGAGGAACTCGATGATCGTCCGACCGGTCGGAGTGGGCGCGGTGTCGCGCTCTCCCACCGGGAACGTCGGATGCACGAGCACGACTGGCAGACCCGTGGCGCCCGCCCGCAGCACCTCGTGCTCGGCGAGGAACTTCGAGCGCTTGTAGTGCCCGAAGAGATGCTCGAAATGAACAGGCGAATCCTCTGACGAGAGCCGGCAGTACTCCGCCACGCCGATCGTTCCGACCGTACTCGTGTACACCAAGCGTGCCGTCCCGGCGCGCTCGACCGCGCGCAGCACGTTCGTCGTTCCACCGACGTTCACGTCGTAGAAGACGGCGGGATCGGCGGCCCAGAAGCGGTAAACGGCCGCGAGGTGGAACACGGTGGACACGCCGTCGGCGGCCGCGTCGAGGGTGCGGGTGTCGCGGATGTCGCCGACGAAGCGGTCGACGTCGAGGCCGGCAAGATTGGCGTCGTCGCGCCCCGGTTCGCAGAGCGCCCGCACCTGGTGGCCGGTGTCGATCAACGCGCGGACGACCGCGGAGCCGATGAATCCCGATGCGCCGGTAACGAGAACTGGTTCGGAACCAGCCGAGGTCTCAGCCACAGCCCATCACCTACCCGGCGCCGACGATCGTCGAACGACCCACTCGTGCGCAGCCGCACGCGCCGCGGCGCGAGGCAGCACCCTACGACGCCGGCCGGGCCGCCGACGCCGCGGATTGCGCCGACGACATCAACCCACCCCGACACCGCGGCGAGCCCGCCCACTCGGTCACGGTCGGCCAGCCGAAGCCGAGACGGAAGTGCCGGTCGTCCAGCTCGAACCAGTGACCGGGTCCGACGTAGGTGCCGTGCTCGGCAAGGAGGGTTTCGTAGAAGCACTCCTTGTCGACGTCGAGGTGTGGAGCGAAGCGGACGAGTCCGACGCCGCCGCCTGTGGGCTCGACCCATTCGAAGTCACGCTGTCCACGTGTCCACGCGTCCACGCGTCCACGTGTCCACGCGTCCACGCGTCCACCGACGCACGACGTCGAGACGGCCCCGCACGTCGTCGAGAATCGGAGGCAGAACCCGGGCACGGTCGGCCAGGACGCGGCCCGCGATCCGCTCGTCGATCGTGGCCCTGCTTGTGCGACTCCACCGGCGAATGCGAACATATGTTCGTGTCCGCCGACGCGACGATCCTCCACGCCGACCTCGATGCGTTCTACGCGTCCGTCGAGCAGCGCGACGATCCGCGACTGCGCGGGCGCCCGGTGATCGTCGGTGGTGGTGTCGTGCTCGCGGCGAGCTACGAGGCGAAGGCCTTTGGCGTGCGCACCGCCATGGGCACGCGATCAGCTCGGCGCCTGTGCCCGAGGGCGGTCGTCGTCGAGCCGCGATTTGCCGCGTACACCGAAGCGAGTCGCGCCGTCTTCGCCGTCTTCGAGGACACGACGCCGCTCGTCGAAGGACTCTCCATCGACGAGGCCTTCCTCGAAGTCGGCGGTCTGCGCAACGTGTCGGGGACGCCGGGGGAGATCGCGATCCGATTACGGCGCGAGGTACTCGACCGGGTCGCACTCCCGATCACCGTCGGTGTTGCGCGCACCAAGTTTCTCGCCAAGGTCGCCAGCGGCGTAGCCAAGCCCGACGGCCTCCTCGTCGTACCACCCGAGCGCGAGCTCGCGTTTCTGCATCCGCTCGCGGTCGAACGGCTCTGGGGCGTCGGATCGGTGACCGCGCGCAAACTGCACGAGCGCGGCATCCGGACGGTCGCCGACGTGGCCCGGTTGGACGAGGCCGTGCTCATCGCAATGCTCGGGCAGGCATCCGGACGCCATCTTCACGCGCTCGCACACAACCGCGATCCGCGCCCGGTCGTGATCGGCCGCCGGCGCGGCTCAATCGGCTCGCAGCACGCTCTTGGTCGGGCGCGCGACGCACGATCTGTGGCCGCGGTCGACGCGGTCGTCGTCGCACTCGTCGACCGGGTAACGCGGCGCATGCGCGCAGCAGCTCGTGTCGGCCGGACTGTGGTGCTCCGGCTTCGGTACGACGACTTCACGCGCGCGACACGCTCACACACGCTCGCGCGCGCCACCGCGCACACCGAAACCGTCCTCGCGATCGCCCGCGAGCTGGTTGCGGCGGCCATGCCGAAGATCGCGCGGGACGGAGTCACGTTGATCGGAATCGCTGTCGCGAATCTCACGAACGCGGACGTCGAGCAGCTCGCGCTGCCGTTCGGACGCAGTAGCGTCGGTTCACTCGATTCGGCAATCGACGACATCCACGAGCGGTACGGCTCAACGGCAGTGATGCGCGCAGTACTCCTCGGCAAGCGCACGGGCGAGTCGATGCCGATGCTCCCCGATTGAGGTCAGGAAGCCGGATCGACCGTCATCAAGGAGTGTGTCGCGGTGTCGAGCACGTACGCCCGGCCACCGAGAACGATGAGCGATGCGTCATCGAACTCGCCGATCGGCAATTCGGTCGCGGCCACGATCGTGCCGGTATCCGGATCGATCTCTCCGAGGAAGCCGTCGTCGTTGTTGCCATAGCCGAGGAACCAAACTTGACCATCGCCTGCGGCGACCTGCGCGGTCGGGATGTCGAACGCCGTCCGGCGGTAGCCGTTCTCCGTGTCGACCCGCACCAATTCCAGGCGTGTGGTCCAGTGCGTCGTCCAGACGAATCGTCCGTCGGCCGCCAGGCTCTGGGTAAAGCCGGTGTCGGAGTCCTCGACGATCTGCAAGCGCTTCGATTCGGGATCGATTCGCATGAGCGCGGTTCCGGAGCCGCCTCCGACAACCCATGCGCCGGCGCCGTCGAATGCGAAGCCGACACTTCCATTGTTCTCGACGTCGCCCGGCACTGCGATCGTCGCGAGCACCGTCCCGGTTCGCGGCGCGAACTCGACGACCGGATGCGTACCGTCGCTGAACCACAGCGCTCCGGCACCTAGGGCAAGCTTTGCCTTCGGGTCGCCCTGCACGCTCGTATCCGGCACGGCAACCGACCAGATCCGGCGGCCGTCGATCGGATCCACGCGCGTGACGTGATACGGCGCACCCGAGTACCCGTTGGACAGCAGAAACACCGCCCCGTCGCCCGCGGCAACCTGCGCGACGTTTGCGTCGACCGGCGTTCCGGGCAGCGAACGGACGGTGCCTGTACCGAGATCGATGCTCGACGCTCCGACGCACTCGCCTGCACCACCGCTGCAGCCCGCGACCCAAACGGTGTCGTCGACACCAACCGCGACGTCTGCGGCGCCGAATCCGACGGGCAGCGCTTTGGTGCGTACCGCGGAGGCCGGGAGACGGGCCGCCGCGGCGACGGACCGGTCAGCGGGGTACGCGCTGGTGGTCGGAGGTTCGCCGCCCGCGGACGCCGCCTGAGCTGAGAGGTCAGAGCCTCGCCCGGTCGTACGGACTGCGTAGGCGATCCCGATGGCGCCCATCCCGGCGATCGCGAAGATCGTCAACGCGGTCGAGCGGCGTCGATGGGATCGCGTCACCGGCACAGTGTCCCAGACGCTCCGTTCGCTCCCGCGGTTCCATCTCACAGCATTTGCGCCGCTGGATCCGAGGCAATTTTTGGCCCTGTCTCGCTCTTCACCCCTCTCGGGTGACGAAGTCGGGGCCGAACATGACGATTCTCGCTGACGAGTGAACGGGGTTTGAACGTGGCCCGACACCGGTACGAGATCAGACTGCGCGGTCGGCTCACACCGACGATCGCGTCCGAGTTCGAGCAACTACGCCTGACGACTTCGACCGCGCCCGTAGACACTGTGCTCGAAGGCGTTGTCGACGACGGGCCCGCGCTACACGGGCTCCTCCGCCGCATCGAGGCGCTCGGCCTCGAGTTGGTCGAGGTCAGGCGGCTCACAGACGAGAACGCCAAACGCTCCTGAGCGGACGCGACCCGGTTCAGGCCGTCGTACGTTCAGGCCGTCGTACGTTCCGGCCGTCGTCCGTTCAGGCCGTCGTCCGTTCAGGCCGTCGTACGTTCAGGCCGTCGTACGTTCAGGCCGTCGTACGTTCAGGCCGTCGTACGTTCAGGCCGTCGTACGTTCAGGCCGTTGTCTTTTCAGACGGTCGTCAGGCGGCGGCGCTCCGACCGCAGCTCGAACGCCGCGATGATGCTGCCGATTCCCTTCGCGAGCGCGGTGGCTCCGACCCAGATCACGAGCAGCACGATCGAGCGCCCGGCATAGCCGATGGCCCAGAAGCCGATCGCCACCTCGATGACTCCGAGGATGAGCCGCATCCACCAGAGGTCGTACTCGTGACGTCCCGCCAGCGCGGCGACGAACTCGACCGTCCCGTGGAACAGCAGGAACCATGCAAGGAGCGCGGCAAGTGTCACGAAGGTTTCGTCGGGCCACACGAACGCGATCACTCCGGCGGCGACGGATGCGATCCCCAGCAGCGCGTGCACCCATCGATACGAGTCCGCCACGAATGCGGCAGCGATCTCGCCGGCACCGACGATGAAGAACAGGATGCCGGCGTAGACCACGACCGCCCAAACGGTCGTGATGTTGCTGCGCGCGCTCAACACGACCCACCCGAACAAGAGCCAGATGATTCCCGTGATAAGAAACAGCCACCACCACGAGGCGGCCTCCGCGAGCATTTCGTCGTTGCCGCTGTCGCCGATCGTCGCCGACGTCATGGGTCCCCTCCCAGGCGAGTCGTTTCGACACAGCGTCCATCCGGACGCGGGTCGACCCCTCACCCGCGTCGGGTGATTCCGCCGGCCAGCAGGAGCCGGCCATCTGCTCGCGGGAATCCAGCTACGTGCGTGCGGGAATCCAGCTACGTGCTTGCGGGAATCCAGCTACGTGCTTGCGGGAATGACGTCGAGGCCCAGCCGCCGGGCCGCCGCAGCGGCCTCGCCGCGATTGGTCACGGCGAGCTTCGCCAAGATGTTCGAGACGTGCACGGAGGCCGTCTTCGCCGAGATGAACAGCGATTCCGCGATCTGCCGATTGGTCCGTCCTTCGGCGACGAGCGCGAGCACGTCGAGCTCCCGGGCGGTGAGTCCGAACCGGTCGGCCGGCGAGAGGACTGCAACCGTCTCGCCGGTGTCGGCGATTTCGCCGAGTTCGAGCCGCGCCCGCCGGGCAAGGCTTGCAATGGCATCTCGCAGACATACCCAGCCAATGTCGGACGCCATTGAGTACGCGATACGGGCGGCCGCACTCGCGGCGTCACGCTCGTCACTGTGTACGAACGCTTCCGACGCGCGAAACCGGGCGTACGCCTCGCGCGGCCGCATGCCGTAGCGGGCCCACAAATCGGCAACGTGTGCCCACCGCGACCCGTCGTCGGTGCGGCCGGCGCGCGCCGTCTCCGCCGCGACCAGCGCGCGTAGTGCATCGAGATCGCCCGGATGACCGCCGCCCCAGCGATCGGTCTCGATCGCTCGGTCGAGGCCCCCTCCGAGCAGCTCGACCTGGCGAAGGTAGTCCGCGTGTTGATCGCGATCCTTCGCGCGGCTCGCGGCCGAGGCGCCGGCAGCGAGCCCTTCGACGATCACCGACACGCTCACATCCGAACAGAGGCGGAGATCCGCGGCGGGGATCTGCATGGCGTCGCACGCGCGCCGCAGCGCGTCGACCTCGTCGCCGCTCCACGCGGAAATCGCGATCCACGCATGCTCGACCGTCAGATGGTCGTGGACTGCTCCGGCCGGGCCAATGAGTTCCTCCATGCGCGCCGCTTTCGAGCGCGCGGCATCGAACCGGCCGCGCCCGACCGCGAGGAGGCATTCCTCTTGTGCGAGTCGCCACGCGTCGATGCCGATCGGATCCGCGCCCGCGATCTCGCCGAGCAGCTCCTCGAGCTCATTCCAGCGACCGAGCGTACGAAGCGACTCAGCCGCGTTCAGTCGGAGAAACAAGCCGAACGCACGATCCAAGCCGTGCGATCGCGCGATCTCGGCGCCGTCGAGGGAGATCGTCAGCGCTTCCTCGTCGCGCGCCAGCGTCTGAAGCGCGCCACCCTCGTTGACTGCCGCCCGCGCGACGTCCGGCCACGACTGCATTTCGACCGCGAGCTCACGCGCCCGATTCAACTCGGCGAGCCCTTCGTCGATCCGCCCGATGCCGGCCAGCGCCGATCCCAGGGAGTTGTGCGCATGCCCCTCGATCACTCGTTCGCCTACGCATTGCGCGACGGCGATCGCCTCCTCACAGACGGCAACCGCCTCGTCGCTGCCGCCGAGCATCAACTGCTGGCCGAGGGTCGCGAGGACCTTTGCTCGCGCCACGCTCGGTTCGGGAGGTACAAGCCGGACAGCCTCGCGGCAATGTTCCAAGATGTCCGCCCACGAGCCCGACAGCATCCACAGGTACCGGCCATACCGCTCGTGCAACAACGCGGCCGCGATCGGATCCCGCTCGGCGTCGACCTCGGCCAGGCCCGATTTGATGTAGTCGAGCGCTCGGTCGGTACTGCCGGACATCTCGGCCTGCGTCGCCGTATACCGCAACATCTCCACGTGGCCCATCCCGGCGCGCACCTCGGCATCGGGCGCCTGCGGCCACAAGGCAAGGATCTGCTCGGCCTGCTCGAGCGCGTCTCCATAGGCATAAATGCGCTCGGCGGCGCGCGCGGCGTCGAGCGCTGCCACGAGAGCCCGGGGCGCGTCGTGCGCCGAATCCCAGTGGCAGGCGAGCTCAGCCAGCAGCTGTGCGTCTCCGCCGTCGAACCACTCGGGATGCTCGGCTAGCGCCTCGGCGACTTTCGTATGCAGCGCGACCCGATCGCCGGGAAGCAGATCCTCCTCGACCGCTTCCCGCACGAGCGCGTGCCGGAAGTGGTACTCGATCCCTTCGGCATCGGTCACGAGCACATGCTCGGCGACGGCTTCGCGGGCGCCCGCAAGCAGATCTTCGTGGGTGAGCCCCGCCGTCGCCTCGAGCAGCCGGTGATCGGCCGATCGGCCGATGACCGCGGCGGCGCGCAACACTTGTTGTGCGGACTCGCTCAGCCCGTCGACGCGAGCCAGCACGATGTCGCGCAGTGTCGGGGGGATCGACGTGTCGTACGCGTCGGGCGTGGCGAGGAGCTCTTCGGCGAAGAACACGTTGCCATCCGAGCGGCGATAGGTACGGTCGACGAGCTCCGTGGATGGCTCGGGCCCGACGATTGCCGAGATCAACTCCCGAACTTCGTCGCGGTCGAAGCGCGCGACGTCGATCCGATCGACGGTCCCCGAGCGCTCCAGCTCGGCGAGCAGGCCGCGGAGCGGATGGCGGCGATGCAGATCGTCCGAGCGGTAGGTCCCGATTAACAGGATCGACGCGCTGCGCAGACGCCGCGCGAGGTAGCCGAAGAATTCGCGGGTCGAGCGGTCGGCCCAGTGCAAGTCCTCGATGATGACCAGCGTCGGCGAACGCTCGGCCAGGCGCTCGACCACGCCGAGCAGCTGTTCGAACAATGCGCCGGCGCCGATGCCTTCGCGCGCCGGTGCACCCAACTCGGGTAGTAGGGCTGCCAGCTCATCGCGGCCCGGTCCGACAACCTCGTCGAGCGAAGCCTCGTCGAGGGTACGTTGCAATGCGCGTAGCACCTGGACGATCGGTCCGAAGGGCAACGCCCGATCCGACAGGTCGAAGCACTGGCCGACGAGGACCATCGAGGGCTCCGGTATCCGGCGAGCGAGCTCCCCGACGAGCCGCGACTTTCCGACCCCCGCCTCGCCTGCGATGAGCACGATTCCCGGGCGCTCATCTGCGACCGCGTCCTTCCAGCGCTCCTCGAGGCGTCTCAGCTCGACCCGCCGGCCGATGAAGCGCGTCGTGGAGAACCGAGAAGACACGTCGCTCAGTTTGGTCCACCGCAATCGCGTCTCGCGGCCAGATTTGGGCGCGTTCACGCCATCACCGCCGCGTGGTCAGGCAGTCCTCGGCTTGGCAGCCGGGCTCGGATCCGCGCCACGGCTGATCCAGCTGGCCCAGCGAATCCGGAGCCGGGGGCGGGACCCGGCCTGCGGCGCGGCGAATCGCGCGAGTCGCCGGTTTGCGGCATCGCGCCGACGGTCTGCCATCCTGTCGTTCACGAGATGTCGCATGCTCTCGGGGTTCTCGAACACGAGGGCCCTCCTGCCTGGTCTTCCAAGGTCAGGATCGGGCTAAGACCCCCGCCCGCGCATCGGGCGGATGCCTTATTCGGTCGCCTCGTACGACGCGGGCACCAGGCCGCGTGGGCGCTACGGGGTCTGGCCGCTCACCTTCACCTCTTCGAGAAAGGTGACGACCGCATCATTGAACAAATCGTTGCGATCTCCCGCGACCATGTGGCCCGCACCGGCGACGTCGGTCATCCGCGCGTGCGGTATCAGCTCGAGCAATTCACGCGCGCCTTCCTCGCTCAACAGATCACTCACGCGGCCGCGCACGAGCAGCGTCGGTACTCGCACGGCGCGCGCCGCGATCTGCAGCCGCGCCGGGTCGACCAGGGAGGACCTGGTTTCGTCGCGGCCGCCCAAGCGACCGCCGATGAAGGCCGGGTCCCAGTGCCAGTACCAACGACCATCGTCACCCTCGCGCAAATTCCTCTTGAGTCCGTCGAGATTCGACGGACGCGGTCGATGCGGGTTGTAACTCTGGATGGCGTCGACGACCTCATCGAGGGATCCGAATCCGGTCTCCATGTGCTCGGCCATGAACTCGCCGATCCGGACGCGGCCGGCATCCTCGACCCGCGGCGCGACGTCTACCAAGACGAGCGCGCGAGCGACGTTCTCGTCGGGGTGCTCTCCGATCGCGGCCAGCGACGAGAGTCCGCCGAGCGACGCACCGACGAGCGCCGGAGGCGCCGCGAATGTTCGGGCAAGTGCCAGGACGTCGCCGGCGAGGGCGTCGAGCGTGTAGTCGGCGTCCGCAGCCCAATCACTGTCGCCGTGCCCGCGTAGGTCAACGGAGTACACACGCCACCCGTGCCGCGCGAGCGCCTCGAGCGTCGTTCCCCACGAGTGGCGTGTCTGGCCCCCACCATGGAGGAGCACCACAGGGGGACCGTCCGCTCTCCCGGCCGCGTCGGCGACGAGACGATTCCCGTCGCGGCCAAGGAACATCGCCAGCTCCGTCATGGATCAGTCCTTCGGTACGCGGTTCGATCTGCGTTCTCTGCCGTGGGACCGTACCAACCGATGTGTGCCGTGGCCGAAGAGCGGCTCGGCGCGCGCAGCCTGCCTCACTCGCGCCGTTCGTTCTTGTGTCGTCGGTGGTGGCAGTTCCAGCAGCGCGTGTGGAGTTCGGCCACTACGGTTTGGCCGGATTGGTCGAAGGGCGGATCGTGGTCGTATTCGATGAAGTCGGTTGCTCCGCAGTCGATACATACACGGTCGCGCTCCTTGACGACGCGCTGCTGGCGGACGGACGGATGACGGCGGCGCCCGGATGCGTCGATCGGACGCCCGCGCGCGTCGTGAATGAGGGCGCGTAGAAAGGCGTCGGGCGCGATCCGCTGCACGACCGATCCGGCGACGGGCGTTCCGTCGTCGAGCGAACAACCGTCCCCCCGAACGTGCAAGATCACCTCGGTGCTGATCGATCCTCCGCCGCCGGTCGCCAACTCGACCAACGCATCAGCGCGCTGCTGCGCAACTGAAGGCCAACGACGTGTCACCGCTCCGGACGCGTCCGCGGACGCGTCCGGGCGCCGATGCCGCACGATCGAATCGATCGCCGTGGTCAACATCGCCGCGGCGAGCGGGGGAAGGCGGAACGATCCGATGATCGTGCCGTCTACGTCCATGCGCCACACGACGAAGCGGGAGGCATGCTGGCGCGCGTCTGTCTCGCCGGGTGTCTCGTGGCGTGCCTGCCACGCCGCGAGCGCGCAGACGAGCCTTCCGGCCGGCAGGCGCTGCGCCAGCTCACACAGTTCGGTCTGATTCTCGGCCGTCGCCACTCGCGTCAATGCGCGCACCTTGCTGTACGACAGCCGGCCCTCTGCGAAGGCCTTGTCGACGAGGGTGAGTTCTCCCAGGGCTCGACCGATCCGCAACCACTCTCGGGCCGTCGAGATCTCGACGTCGAGCGCGTCCGCGACCCAATGTGCGCAAGTGACGGCGCCATCCAAGGTCCACTCGCGCGACGAGTCGAGTGCCGCGATCAGCTTCAGCAGTCGGTGATGAGCGGCCGTCCATCGGGCGCCGGCGCCCATGACCGCCTCGCGCAGGGTGCCCGCGACTTCTGGATCTGACTCCGTTGACAGCGCGACCGACATCGGCGCTCCTTTCCGCGCACCACTTCTTGTCGGTCGGCCCTCTCCAGCAGGCTGACGAGCTGCAGACCCAAACCTACACCGCCGCTGCAACACCCCAACCACGCGTGCGCGGACGCGCAGCATTCTGTGCCGCGTTGCGCACGGTCACGCGTCCGCGGACGCGCCCTCCGGCTCACCAGCCCTCCGCGAGGTGCCGATCTTGCGCCACGCGTCGCCCAGCCATGATTCTTCGTCTTGACAACGATCGAACGACAAGGAGCATCGATGCCCGACGACGTGATCCTCGTGGACGAGCCGGCACCGCGCGTGCGGCGTGTCACGATGAATAGGCCCGATAAGCGCAACAGTCTCGTACATCCCCTGCGCGGTGCGATTCTCGACGCGTTGCGGGACCACGACCAGGACGCCGATGTCTCGGTGACGATTGTCCGGGGCGCGGGGCCTTCGTTCTCCGCGGGCTACGACCTCGGCGGTGGCAACGCGGGTTACGAAATGCCGTACTACACGCCTGGCGGCGAGGGCTCGTGGCCGCGACATGTCACCGAGGGGTGGATGAGCATCTGGGACCTGGCCAAACCCGTGATCGCGCAGGTGCACGGGTATTGCCTGGCCGGCGGGAGCGAGCTCGCGACCGGCTGTGACCTCGTCTACATCGCCGAGGACGCGCAGATGGGATACCCGGCTGTCCGCTTCGGAGTGCCAGACATGCACTTCCATCCGTGGTTCCTGGGCATGCGGAAGGCGATGGAGATGATGCTTACCGGCGATTCGATCACCGGTGTGCAAGCGGTGGAACTCGGCTGGGCGAACGCGGCTTACCCGGCCGAAGAGCTCGATGAGCGCGTGCTCGAGGTCGCGCAGCGCATCTCGCTGGTGCCAGGGGAGCTCCTGCAGCTGAACAAGCGAGTCGTGCACCGCCAGATGGAGGTCATGGGCCTGCGCGCCGGAATTCGAGCCGGCACCGAGCTCTGCGCGCTGGGCGTGCACACCAACGCGATGCGCCAGTTCATCGGCGCCGCAAGGGAGAAGGGATTGACGGGCGCGCTCCAGGAGCGCGACGCGCCATTTCACGACTACCGGACCGCGGGCTATTGAGCGGGCCCAGCCGGCCGACTGGCCGCGGAACCCGGGGGCTCGCGCATGATCACACGATCGGGGTGAGGCGCGCGGGGCGGAACATCCGGGACCATCCCTCCCGGACGCCTCTGCGGCGCGGGCCCGGCTAAATGCCAGGTGCCCCGGTCCGTGGACGAAGAGAGTCGGAGCAATGTCCGTATCGTCGTGGTGGACGAAACGAGTTCGCAGTGTCGGCGAGCACGCATTGGCGCGTCTCGACGAGCTCGAGCAGCGTCCGCTGCTCGGTTTCCCGATTGCCTCGTATCGTCGATTCAAAGAGATCGACGGCAAGCAGCTGGCGTTCGTGGTTGCGGGGAACATGTTCATTTCGGTGATCCCACTTTTCATCATCGGCTACGCGATCATCGAAGCGTTCAACCCGAATCGGACGTTTGCCGTGGTGATCATCCAGCGGTTTCACCTCCAAGGGGACACCGCGACCCTGGTGCGCGACACCTTCGCCAATGCCCGGTCGGGGCGGAACGTCGCGCTGAGCCTGAGCATCGTGTCCCTGTTCGTCACGGGCTTCGATGTCGCCAAGACGATCCAAACGGCGTACGCACGCGCCTTTCGAGTTGATCCTCTACGAGGGCTACCCAAGTTCGTGCGCGGTGCCGTCTGGCTCGCGCTCATGCTCATCGTCACCGGCCTCGCGTTGACGCTGCGCTACTGGGCGCACAGCCGGCCGTGGTGGTTCGCTGTCGTCGTGATCCCGCTGCTCGGAGCGGCGAACTTGCTCTTCTTCCTCGTCACGCCCCGGCTCCTCCTGGACGTGCCGTTCGCCTGGCGCCATCTTGTTCCCGGCGCGGGTGCGTGTGTGATCGCCAACGCTGTCGTCAACGTCGTCTCGGCGTTCTTCTTGCGCAGTTGGCTGAGCGTGTACGGCCACGCTTACGGAACGTTCGGCATCGCGTTGGCGTTCCTCGCCTGGATCGGGGTTCTCGCCACGTTCTGGGTGTGGATTGGCGCCATTGCCGGTGTCTACTGGGAGCGATTCGCCGGCGCGAGCGAGGTGGAGGAGGTCGAGCGCGTGCAGCGCGACGCGGCGATCTCCCATGCGGCCGAAGGTTGACGCGCCGGCCGGGCTCGTCGGCTAAGCGACCGGCCGCTCGATCTCGGACTTCTCGGGCTCGCCGCGTTCGCGCCAGCCGCGCTGCTCGTGCTGATGACCGGCTCGATCGCCGACCGCTTCGATCGTCGGGTCGTCGCCCGCCCGTCGATCACGTGGCAGATCGCCACGATCTTCGGTGCCGTCCTGGGTGGCTTCTTGTACGTGACTGGAACGCGGTTGCCGTACGTCGCGGTGTCGGTGCTCCGCCTCACGAGCGCGGGGCTCATCTTGTTGGTGCCTGCGATGTATCCCCGCCGACCGTCGGGGCCGTAGGCGGTGCGGTCACCGTCGCGGGGGAGGCGGTCGAGCGTACGGGTGCGCGGGCTCGGCTCGGCGACGCGGTCGAGGGCTTCCGCTTCGTACGGAGCCGGCCCGTCGCTGGCGTGGGCCCATGCCGTCAGCGTGTTCGTCGCAGCGCGCCGATGTCGATGGTGAATGTTCGGTGGCGCCGCCTTCTGTAGCGATGTCGTCGAAGGATCGAGCGCGCGCGGCTCCGTGCGAAGAGATGGCGCGGGAGAAACCGCTATCTGAGCGCGGGCCAGAGGTCGCGGTGGGCGGCCTCGTAGTCGGCGAGGATGTGTTCCGCAGCCTTCGCCGAGCCGACGACCGGATCGAGCTCGAGCGCCTGCAAGGCGGCGTCCCGCGAGCCGAGTAGTGCCGCATCGGCAACCAGCTGCTGGATCGTCACCTCGGTGTGTAGCGCGCCCGCGATCGCGGTCGGCAGGTCGTCGCTGCAGTCGCCCGCGATTCCCGCCGCGGTTGCCGTCGCGCTCACCTCGACCGCGCTGTCGCGGGGGAGCGCGGGTACGAGGTCGTCGTTCGGAAGGATCGCCGACGCAATGCGCTCCGGCTGTCCCGAGATCGCGGCCCGAAGGATTGGCCGCATGGCGTCGTCGGTCACCCAGCGCAGGAAGGGCGCCAAGTCGAACTTGCCCGAGATGATCGCGTCGACGACCTCTCCGATCATCGAGCGCATCGATTGCTGTCGGGCCGCGATGTCGAGCGGGCGTGTGTACTCGGTTGCCGCGCGGAAGTACTCGCCCGCGTGGCTGTCGCTGGTGGCGACGATCGCGCCGTAGCGATCGTGCAGATGCTTGACGAACGCGTACGTTTCTCCGTCGTCGTCCTCCAGGTCATCGACCGCATCGTGGAGCTGTGATGTGACGTCGGTTCCCGAATCGCGATCCCATGCTTCCAACAAGAAGGTGAAGTGATTCAGACCCGCGGCGCGGGTCTCGATGCGCCGCTCGAGCAGCCGCGAGAAGCGGTCGTTTGCCTTCTTCACCTCATGGCACAGCCCGACGATCGGCTGGTCGAGGTGACGGCGGAAAGCGGTGCAGATCCGGCCCTCGGGGTTGGTGAAGTTGACGAACAGGGCGTCGGGGGCGAGTCGCTCCACATCGCGTGCGATCGAGGCAACGAGTGGGATCGTGCGCAGCGCGTGCGACAGGCCGCCCGGGCCGCCGTTCTCGCCGTACAGATGATCGACCCCGTAGCGGCGCGGAATCTCGAAATCCAGCAGCCACCGGTTGACGCGATCTACCTCGACCGACACGACGACCGCGTCGGCCCCCGGCAGCGCTTCGAAACGATCTGTGCAGCACTCGATCGCGATTTCGCGTTTTGTCGCCGATTCCAGCGCGGCCGCGAGTTGTTCCATGCGTGCCAACGCCGTGGGGTCGAGGTCGACCAGGCGCACCGTGGCCGCCGCGAACACCGGGTCGGCGTAGAGATCGTGCAGCATCGTCAGGCCGAACGAGTTGCTGCCCGCGCCGATGAGCACGATGGTGGGTGCTTCGCGCATGCCGAACGGTACCGCGGCTCTCGGGGCGGCGTTCCCCTTCAGATCGCGGGCGCGGGAACCGCCACGGTGCGGTGTTCCGTGGCGGACCGGCGCATCGCGTCGAGGACGGCCATGTCGGCGACCCCGTCGGCGAACGTCGCCGGCTGCGGTCCGGGCGGCGGCTCCACGCCTTTGATGCGCGCCCGGAAATGCTCGGCGAGCCGCGTGTACGCGCCGAGGTCGAGACCGTGCCCGATCATCTGTTCGTAGGTGGTTTCGAGGGTCGAAGCGGGCGGCGATCCGGGCGGCGCGGTGACGAGGTCGGGGGGGACGGCGAGCTTGCGGGGACCGTCGGCGTCGGACACCCGAACGGTGCTTCCCAGCCCGTCGATCCACGCCGAACCGTCGGTACCGATGACGCGTGTCTCGATGACCATCGGACCGCGGTCGGCCGCGGTGCTCTGCATGACGCCCGCGACCCCGGAGTCGAGCCGGAAGTGCACGACGAAACCGTCGTCGGCCGTCACACCGGTGTCCGCAACCGCGCGATCGGCGACGTGCAACAGTGAGGCCGATACTGACGTGAATTCGCCGAGGGTCACGCGGACCTGGTCGATCACCTGTGAGCCGTGGGCGCCGAGCCAACCGCCTCCCTGGTCGGCGTCGCGCCACCAGTCGGGCAATTCCGCGTCGGCATCCGCGAGGACCGGGACGTGCAGCAGGAGCATTGCCAGACGAGGTTGACCGACGCAGCCGTCTCTCACCGCGCGGGCGAGCAGCGCCTGCCCGGTGTCGAAGCGAAACTCCGTGCCGAGCAGATGAACAACACCCGATCTCTCGGCCTGTGCCCGCAAGGACCGGGCTTCCGGCGCGTCGCGGGCGAACGGCTTCTCGCAGAGAACGTGCTTTCCTGCGTCGAGGGCGGCGCCGACGATTACGCCGTGCGTCAGCGGTGGCGTCGCGATCGAGACTGCTTCAACGTCGGCGAGCGAAAGTGCGAGCGGCACTGACGTGAGCGCGCGCGGCACGTCGAAAGCGCGCGCGCGTCGCGTCGTCTTCTCGGGGTCACGGCCGACGACCGCGACGACGTCGAACCCGGCGGCTCGGAGGGCGCGGACGTGCGTGAAGCATCCGAAGCCCGTTCCGACGACGACCACGCCGGTCACGCGACGATCCCGACCGTCTCGCCGCCGCGCGCGGACCGGCGGATGGCGTCGAGGACGGCCATGTCGGCGACACCGTCTGCGAACGTTGCCGGCCTCGGATCCAGTTCGGTGAGATTGCTGCCCGCGATGAGATCGCGGAACACCTCGGCGA
>Ga0335083_10004063_pt1 | contig 18732 bp, 12 predicted proteins | sample Lox_Sample_42_FD_206716 | JGI IMG/M metagenome (GOLD analysis project Ga0335083, IMG submission 206716) | Soil microbial communities from Loxahatchee National Wildlife Refuge, Florida, United States - Lox_Sample_4.2 | ecosystem: Environmental > Terrestrial > Soil > Wetlands | place: USA...
TGATCGGCTTTCCATTTGCCGCGGCGGCGGCAGCGCGCCGCAAGCCGTCACTACCCAGAGCTAACAACTGCGTGATGTCACTGGGCAAACTTGCATCGGCCTGTTGTAGATCAACGTACTGGCTGTTGGGCAGAACACAGGCCACTCGCGCGCCAGATGCCGATGCTATGGAAATAAGGCGCATGTTGTTTTCAGTGAGTCAGAGTAAGGTGTAGGCGGCGTGACATCTCAAGCTAAACCGATGGGCATGCCGAGATTTAGGAATCAGCATCCTTGTGAATTCTGCAAGAGCAAGGGTCGGTAAGGTCGCAAAAAGTCATACGATCGTTACGTGCGGTCCGATGATTGTTTGACGCAGGATCTGCGTGATCCGGAAATTTGACTAGTAGCCGGTTATAACCTAGTTTTTTCATGGTTGATCGAACTTCGTCAGTCTAAAGCTGCCGACGAACTGCGCATAGAGGGCGCCCGCAGTGGCTTTGGTTGGAGACGGCGAGAATTGCCATTGTAATATGTTCAGCTCAAAGTCCGGCTGAGACCTCCTGCGGGATTGTCGTCGGGGTATTCACTCGCAGCGGTTGTTCTCTCGGCTGACTTCAGGCAGTTGTGAATCCACTGGGTCTTCGAAGCGCCAAATTCAGAGAAATAAGGTCTAATGTCAACTCCCGATTCCGTTCCTGCCGGCGCCCTTGCCCAAACCGATCTGGCCGCCTCCGGGATTGTGGAAAAACAGTTCCAGGAACTTCATACGCTGCTGGGCGATGTCGAGCCGATGCATCGCGTAAGATCACCGGCACTTGCAGATGGGCTTTCCATAGCGACTGAAACGAATGAAACGTCCCGCACTGCAACCGAGAGTGAATTGGAACATCGATTGGCTCAGGCTCGGTTGGGTTTAGCCAGCAGTTTGCTGACGGCCTTACGCTGCAAAAACGCATCTACGGCGGCCCACAGCATGCGGGTAGCGCTGGGTTGTTCCGCCTGGTCGTTGGCGTTGGAATTGCCGCCGACGCAGCGAGATGCTTTGGAAATTGCCGCGCTATTACACGACATCGGCAAAATTGGTGTTCCGGACGCCGTGTTGCTAAAGCCGGGCGCGCTGACTGCTCACGAACGCGCCGTGATGGACGGCCACCGAGGGCTGGGGTTGCAAATTTTAGAATCATGCTGTGCTTCGTCCGAGGTATTACAGATCGTGCGTCACAGCGCCGCCTGGTTTGACGGCAGTCGGCAACGGATCGATTGCCAGGGCGCCGATTTGCCCTTAGGGGCGCGGATTCTGGCGGTTATGAACGCCTTTGATTCGATGACCACGCCGCAAGTGTATCGTCCGGCCATGTCGTACGATCAAGCGCTGAAGGAATTATGCGACCATGCCGGGACGCAGTTTGATCCGCAATTAGTGTTTCATTTTGCGGAACTATTATCGATGGATCAGCAAAAATTGCATGCTCGCGTGGCCCAGCGATGGCTTCAGGAACTTGATCCGGACGCGGCCCCGGATTGGTGGCAGCAATCCGCACCACGAGTCTCCGCAGTTGCCAGCGGGGTGGAATCGCTGCATCACCAGCGGTTGCTGGAAAACATGTACGACGGCATCATTTTCCTTGGCCCTCAATTGCAGGTGATGCATTGGAATCGCGGGGCGGAACGGCTGACAGGCATCAACGGTTCCAGCATGCTCGAGCGGCTCTTTGTTCCCAGCCTGGTGAACCTGCGCGACGAACACGGCCGGAGAATTGCCGACGAGCAATGTCCCGTGGCGCAGGCCATGCACAGCGGCGTGCAGTCGTTACGGCGGCTATTGGTTCGCGGTCGTGGTGGTCGCGATTTGCCCGTCGACATGCACATGATTCCCATCGTGGGCCCTGACGGCGCGACGCAAGGCGTGACGATCCTCTTGCACGATGCTTCTGGAGAAGCGTCGCTGGAAGATCGTTGTCAACATCTATACCAACAAGCCATTCGCGATCCGCTGACGCAATTGGCCAACCGCGCCGAATTCGATCGCGCGCACGCCTTGTTTGTCGAAGCCCACCGCGAACGTCAACTACCTTGCAGCTTAATCATCTGCGATATCGACCGCTTCAAGCAAATCAACGACACCTTCGGCCATTTGGCCGGCGATGAAATCATCAAAAGCTTTGCGCAACTTTTGAAAAGCGCTTGTCACCCCGGCGATTTGGTGGCCCGCTTCGGCGGGGAGGAGTTCGTCATGCTCTGCGCCGATTGCAATAATGCTTCGGCCGCGTCACGCGCCGAACAAGTGCGGCGGGCTTTCAGCGAATTATCGCATCCTGAAATCGGCGGAAAGCCCTGCTTTGCCAGTTTCGGCGTGACCGAACTTCAAGCGGGCGATACCGCCCAAACCATGCTCCATCGCGCCGACCGCGCGCTCCTGACGGCCAAAGAAGCGGGTCGCAATTTGGTGGTTCAACTTGGCAGCGGATGGAGCAGCGAACCTACTGAGACGCGCCGCCGGTGGCGGTTTTGGCGCAAAGCCACCACCGGACCCTTGCTCGAAAAATGCCTCGTTACCAACGTGCCGCTGGACATCACCGTGGAAAAACTCCGCGGATTTGTGTCCGACCAGCAAGGTCAGGTCACGTCTATCGAAAACGAGCGGGTGGAATTGGTTTTGCAATCTGGAATGTTAGCGCCGGCCCGACGGCGAGCGGATCGTTCGGTGCCGCTGGTCGTGGAGTTGAAATTTGCTCGCGAAACCAGGCAGCCTGACTGCGAATTTGCCGGGCGAATCTTGGACCTGCCGCCGCAAACTAATATCGAAGTGATTATCAGAACCTGGCGCGGACGTGATCGTCGCTATGCCGCCGCTCTGGACCAGGCCCGGCGCGCGCTGGTCAGTTTGCGATCTTACCTGATGGCCAACGATGCCGGCGAACTTTCCGACAGTGCTGTCAGGAAGATTTTAGATGCGCTGCCGCAAGACATTGACGATTCGCCAACACAGCACGAAGCTGTCGTATCGATGCGGGACCAAGCCGCAACAAACCCTCGCTAAAGTCTTTAGCTTTGTGCGGCAGATCGGGCAATTCCCGGATCAAAACCTTCTTCGTGGTTTAGCAGGAACGCTGCTGCGAAACCCATCTCAAATCCGTTCTGAAATCGGGGCTCTATTTGCTTCCAGCCGATTGCGGGTCCAGCATCAATCGAGTATGCTGCGCAAAGATTGTCTTCTGTTTAACCAACGCGCGTGGTTTTGTTTCACGATCGCTGGCTGCTTTCGCAACACACGGAAAAGGAGATTACGCCATGGCATACACATTACCTCCCCTGCCTTATGCCTTCGACGCTTTGGAACCGTCCATCGATGCTAAAACAATGGAAATTCATCACGATAAGCATCACGCCGCTTATGTCAACAATTTGAACAAGGCGCTGGAAGGAAACGATTTGGGCAACCAGCCGGTCGAACTGCTCATCGCCAGTCTCGACAAGGTGCCCGAGGGAATTCGCACGGCGGTGCGCAATAACGGCGGTGGTCATGCGAATCATTCGATGTTCTGGCTGCTCATGGGCAAAGGCAAAGGAGGCCAACCCAAAGGCGACCTGGCCGAAGCCATTCAGAAAGATCTGATGGGCTGGGATCATTTCAAGGAGGCGTTTACGAAGGCCGCCACCACGCGCTTCGGCAGCGGCTGGGCCTGGCTGACCGTCGACAGCAAGACGGGCAAATTGGCCATTGAAAGCACGCCCAATCAAGATAGCCCCTTAATGGGCGCCGCCGCCAATGCCAGCGGTAACAAGCCAATTTTCGGCCTGGACGTGTGGGAACACGCTTATTATCTGAAGTACCAGAATCGTCGCCCGGAATATATTGACGCATTTTGGAATGTAGTCGATTGGGATGCTGTCGCCAAAAACTACGCTGCGGCGAAAAAAAGCTGAAACGGTCGTCTGTCTCGCACCCATTGGGGTTGCCGTCCGAATTGCCGCAGTCAGTGCTGCGATAGCACAAAGTTCGTTCAATCTGCCGTTGACCGTTGTGGGGGGGATGCTAGAATCCGTCCCTCGCCGTCCCAGCCAGAGGCGCATGCTAGCGAGCGAACGTCGCAGTTTGTGTTGATTGCGTGGAGTTTGTCCGTGGCCGTTGCCGAAGCTGAATAAATAGGACGGCAAGGGACGAACGCCGCCGGACGGTCACTTCAAACAAATCTTTTCAGTTTCACATCCTCAGGGAAAGAGGATTCCGCCGGTCAGCGCATTTCGACAGGGAAGTCGGAAACTGCCGGACGTGGACTCTAGTGCCCTGACCAAGTTAAAGGGTGCTTCCTGCCATGCGTGCCACATCAGGCCGGATCGTGGTGGTTGGGTTGTTAATGATCGGTGTAAGCGGCTGCTCAAGCGGTCCAAGCTGGAGCTCGTTGGCCTGGTGGCGCAAAAAGCCCGATGCCGCCGTTGCCGGTGGTGATGCTCCCAAATTTAACGCCACGGCGGCAGCGTTGCCCAGCGCGAATCAAAATCCTAACAATTCCTTGGCGGGTATTGCCAAACCTGCGGCTGTTGGTGCTACGCCAGTCGCTGCTACAGCGGTTGCCACGAATCCAGCGGCGATCAATCCCGGCGGCGCCGCTGGCCTGAGCGGTTACGGCGCCGCGCCGGCTGGTTATCAAAGCGCCATCTATCCAACGACACCGTATCCACCGGCGAAGCTGGGCGGCGCCGCGCCTGCTGTCGGCGCGCCAAGTGCTTGGAGCAACAGTGCGGTGAACCCCGGCCCTCCCGTGGGCTATGGTGTGGCAAGCGCCGTGCCAGGCGGATATACCACTGGAGCTGCAGCCCCTACTTCGCCCAGTTACGGCCCGACGGCTGGAGTTGCAAATTCCGGCGCCGTCAACCCCGCGACCGCTATGGCCAGCGTGCCCGCTTACCGGACCACTCCTGGCGCCGCAACGGCTGCTACATCGGCCAGCGCCGGCCAACCGCAATCAGGTTTTTATAATCCCACATACGACGGCGGTGGTTCAGCCAGCCGCTATGTATCGGGCGCTGCAATTCCTGCCTCGCAATCGGCGATGCCAACTGCCGGTGCACCTGCGAATGAATCAATGCAGGATTATCGAACTGCAGATGCCCGCAGCGCGATGGCCCCCGCCGTTCCACCCGCCACTGCAGCCGCTCCGACTACGAATACAACAATGGCCGCCGCGTCCACGACGTCGGCGGACGATCGTTACTCTGGCGTCGCAAATGGTGCGAGCAATGCCGCCGGCAACTTCGCGCCGCCGGCTGATCGCTACTCTGCTCCGTCAGCCGCTCCGGCTGCAGGCGGCAGTTCGTACCCCGCTGGCGGCGATCGTTACTCTCAACCCGCCGGAGAAAATCAACCGGCTGCCACAGGATATAATCAAGGCAACACTGGATACCAACCAGGCGCATCGGCCAATCCCCCCGTTGGCAACACAGGATACAATCCGCCCAACGTATACTCCCCATCTGCCGTGACGGGCAATTCAGGCAGCAGCACGGAATATCGCCCCGGCGGGACCAGCAATTACATTTCGCCCACGGGAACAACGGTTCAACCCGCCTCGGGCAGCAGCGCTCCGGCTGACAACCACTCGCAAAATGGCAGCGTGACGCCGGCCAGTTTTCAGTCGGCCCAGAGCAGCCCAGCGCCGTCGAACGTGGCGTTGGCGTCGGCTTCGTCTCCTGCTTCTTCCAACGGCGAAGTATACGGTGCTTATCAAGGCGCGGGCTCCAACGGCGAAGCTGCTCAGCCGGCCTACAGTTCGCCCAACCCGACAGCCGCCACACCCGCTTTATTGCCGGCCCACGCTGCTTGGTGAGAATCATCTTGCGATAGACGCCATTTATTTCTCCACCGCTGACGGTCGACCGCCACGGGCTGCTGTGGCGGCACGGTTTGGCCGGCAACTTCTTGACCCCCGATTGGCCCCGGTCTACCTTGAGGCTAATTCGCGACTTGTCTCGATTCTGAATTGCAGTTCGGGGAAAGCAAGATCGCAGGTTGCCAGTATTTACAGCCGGAAGTTATGCGTGGCATGGCGTTGAAATTTGAGCCGGTCGCTCTGTTTGCGATGGTTGTCGGCCATTGTCTATCGACCCAGGCGGCCGACGAGGCGAAAACACTCACACTCAACTATCGAGGCAAAGTACATCTGAGCGTGGACAAGGCTGCCGATCAAAACGGAGTCATGTTTACCATAACGGGCTTGAGCGGCATCGCCTACGGGTTCGACAATCATTATGTGTCGGTGATGGATAACTCCAACCATCTGGTGTTTCTGAAAGTCACGTTCAAGGATGACGGCACGATCGACCAATTTGCGGTGACCGGCGGCCACACGGTGCCCACCAGCCGCGATTACGAGGGCATCGCTTACACCGGCCAGGAGCGCAACAGCGTATTCCTCAGCAACGAAGCCACTCCGCCGCCGCCGGCGCTATACGAATACAGTTTGGATAAATCGGCCACGTTGCTGCAAACCGTCAAGATGCCTCCGGTGTTCATCACGCAGGTCGATAACCGGGGGCTGGAATCGCTCACCCGCCGCGCCGATGGCAAGGAAATCTGGACGGCCAACGAAGAAGCGCTGACCGCCGATGGAGTGCCTTCCACCACGACGGCCGGCAGCGTGGTGCGGCTGGTGCGTTTCGCGGTGAATGGCAACACATTGACGCCGGCCGAAGAATACGCCTACGTTTTGGAGCCCATTCACGCCGGAGTGGGCGCCCCTTTTTGCAGTGGATTGAGCGACTTGACCGTCCTGCCCGATGGCACCCTGCTTACGCTGGAGCGATCGGCCATTGAAGGCATCCCAACTTTCGAAACGCGCATTTTCCAGGTCGATTTCGGCGGCGCTACCGACGTGAGCCAAGGGGCTTTGGCTCAGGGACTCAAGGGCCAAAGCTACAAACCCGTGACAAAGAAATTGTTGTTTTCCAGCACATCCATCGGCGAGAATTTGGAAGGCCTGTGCTTGGGGCCAAAATTGCCCAACGGCAACAGCGTTTTATTGGGCGTGGTTGATAATGGTGATCCCGTCAGCAAAAACACGCTGGTCTCGTTTGAATTGGTCGATCCGGCGCCGTTGCCGATGGAAATCATCTATGCTGCCGGCGGCGGCGCGGCATTGCTATTGTTGCTCCTAGCCGCTCTCAAATTTCGACGCGCCAATGCCAGGTAAGCATTTAATTTGGCTACATTCAATGGAATGATCGAGCAAGCAATTAGCTCTTACCAGCCCATCACCATGTTCGATTCGATCACTTTTCGGGCCCGATCTAAATCTTCACCCGTTTCGTGCATGTAAATGCGGATGGCGTGCACTTTGTCGCCGTGGGCTTTGCTCAGGCAATCGCGGGCGGTGTGGCAAATATCCATGTGACCGTTGATGCCCAGTACGGATTTGGAAATGACCCAAGTGTCGCGCGGGCGTTTGGTCAAGCGCAACACTCTTTCGCCTGGGTATGCTTGATTGGCCACATGATTTGCGTCGTCATCATTGGCTGCCCAAGTGATGATGATGTGTGCGTCGGTTTCAACCTCGAATAGGGGCATAGATGAATCCTCCCGTGGGCTAGACCTACCTGAGCGCCGCGCCTGCAACGAGAAGCAATGTGGCACAGCAAGCGAAAGCGCGGCAATTCCTCAGGCCTTGTAATGCAATTTACGATGCCCGACCGAACCCGTCAATGCGGCTCAGGCAAACCCCGTGTCGGCGATGTGCGACCCGCCAAGGGACAAGCTGCTATCGCGCAGTCGGCAGCGTGGTAAAATTCATCGATTTTGCCGGCAGGCCAGCAGCAGCGGACAAATTTACACCCCTGTTTTTCGCTTGCCGCTGCTCGAGCGGGCATTTATGCTTATGTTTGGAGTACGGGCGATTTTGCGACGACAAGCGTACCATATGGCCACTGATTTTCGCCAGTTCGACGAGCACGGTTTTCCCATCGCGCCTCGGTTCCAGGATTTGAAGGTACCAGGCGAAGAAGTGCCCCGTCGGCCGAACGTTTCGGTTCGGACCAAGCGGTTGGTGTTGGTAGCCGTGCTGTTGGGAATTGTTGTCCCGGTGATATTTGGTCCGCAAATCGTTTCGGCGGTCGGGCAAGGCGTGGCCGAATGGTTTAGCAGCCGTGCCGAGCAAAAGTTTTGGCACGGCGACTATGCCGGCGCGATTTCCGACTTGGGCCATGCAATCGGCTGGAGCCCGCATTCCTGGGAACTGTATTTCCGGCGTGCTCAGTATCGCGAAAAAGTTGATGATTTGAACGGCAGCCTGGCCGATTGGAACCAGTTGCTCGGATTAACCGAATCCACCGAAGTTCTGTCGTTCGTGTATTCAGGTCGAAGTTGGATCTATGTGCGTTTGGAGCGTTATCGGGAAGCGCTCGACGACGCCACGCACGCCGTACGGCTGAGTCCCACGCCGGAAAACCTGAACACCCGCGCGTATATCCGGGCCTTGGCGAATTTGGAATTGCCCGAGGGACTGGTCGACATCAACAAAGCGTTGGAGGAGGTGGGTGAAGGCAATCCGCAGTTTCTGGACACGCGTGGTTATCTGCTGTTTTTGATGGATCGCAGCGACGACTCGCTGAAAGACCTGAAGCGGGCGATCTTGCTGTCGGAGTCTGACCGGCGAAGATTACAAACGCAGCAGTTCATGGATCCGCGTGAATGGACTCTAAGAATGAAGGAGATGGAACACAATTTGGCCGTGATGTATCACCACCGGGGGTTGGTGTACGACAAGCTAGGCCACAAGGACGATGCCGATCATGACTTGCGCCATGCCCAAGAACTGGGCTATAACCCGGCTCAGGGAGTGCTGTAGAAGTTTGCAGTCGCTTTGGCGACCGGCTGCTTCTGCCTCAGGCTTGTTGCACAACGACTGCTGCGGGTTCTTCTTCGGACGTATCGCCGACCGGGAGAATGGTTAAGCCTGTGTGGTGAAATACGTGATTTCGGCCGGCGGCTTTCGCGCTGTATAGGGCGGCATCGGCGCGGGCCAACAGTGTTTGCGGATTGTCACCGTCTGCGGCCAACGAAACCCCGCAGCTAACCGTCAGCGGCAACTGGTGTTCCACGCGCCGCCGCAAGCGTTCGGAAAATGTGGAGGCTCCTGCGAGCGTGGTTTGCGGCATGACGATCACAAATTCTTCGCCGCCATAACGCGCCACCATGTCGGTATCGCGAACATTGTCGTCCAGCAAGCGGGCCACCGCCTTGAGCATGCGATCGCCATACAAATGCCCTTGCTCGTCGTTGATTTCTTTGAAGTGATCCAGATCCAATAGCGCCACGGAAAACGGCTGCTCGTAACGGTGCATCATGTTGAACATCGATTCCAAAGTTTCGTCCAGCGCGCGGCGGTTGCTGACGCCCGTCAGCGGATCAGTGCGGACTTCGGTGAAGGTCATCAAGTTGTTCGATTGCTGGCGGATTTCGTCGTAAGCGGTGGCCAACTGTGCGGCCAATTTGAGCGTGGGTTTCAGCATGCCCTCCGCCTCGGCGCACAATTCTTGCCAGGCGGCTTCTTGTTGATCGCTGCCCAAGGACGACACGCGATCTTTGAATTTCAACACGCTGGAGTGGTGCGTGGCAATGCTCCGCCGCACGGCCACGGCGATGCGCTCCAGTTCTTTCGCCACGGCTTGCGCGCGTTTGAGTTCGCGGCGCGCTTGCACTTCGCTCGAAAGCTGTTGCTGTTCCCGTTTGCGACGCCCAACCAAGTAGCCGATCAATGCCACCGCGGCCAGGGCCACAGTGGTGGAAAGATGAAGGTTTGACCAATCGATCTCAGCTAGGAATTGCATAGGTGGGCAAAAAACGCGTTAACGAGGAAAGTAAGAGGTAATGTCCGCGGGTTCCAGGTTTTTTGGGTCGTTTCGAGTCTCTCAATATCCGGCGCCGATGAGCACCATGCAGGCGTTATGCGACAACGGAACGCCGGGCTAGGAGCCCCTTTAATAATCCGACCGCGATCCAAAACCCCGCAAGGAAAAAAAGCCAATCAATACGCCCACGATCAATACAACCAACCAGTCTCCTTTGTCGAGACGGTTTGTCCACTGCAGTGCGTGGTTGTAAAGGTCGTGCATGGCTTTGCCCCCGCGCATTTCACTTCGGTTGCGGCGCGGTCTTGCAGGACATTATGGAACGTCATGAAAGTCTACGTTATGAAAGTGCATGCGAGAAATATGCCGAAGCCGCGGGTTGCCGACGAGCGGACTAGCCGGCATTTTCGTTACCGCTGGTACAGTCGGCATGTTCCGGAGCAAGATTGGCCGATGAGAGTTGGAAGTGCGGAAATAGCGTTGATGCACACGAGGGGATTGATTGCCAAGAACAGTGCACCAGGGTGCTGGCTTGTAACGCGGATGCCTGCTGTGTTCCGGACTACATGGGCCATAGAGCAGTCGCCTGGCGGTGGTTCGTTCGCAATCCTAATGCGGCTTGCGAAAACCGGCCAATTGGCTTAAAATTGCCGCACCGTTAGGCGATTGCCGGTGAACCGTTCACCGCCAGTCGCCGTCGTGGTTTTAGGGGGTGGGCAGTGCGAAGTGGACCAGCGCGAAGTGAAGGTTGAGAAGTTGCTGCAGGGACAATTTGAACATCGCCCGACGGTCTCGGTCGAGAAAAGTGGCTTTCGATAATTCAAATTGCCCCCCCACCGAGAAGCGCCCGATTGCAAAAAGGTATTGAGAATTGATAATGGGATTTTGCCGGTAAAAGCAAAAAAGCGACGGGGGTGTAGCTCAGTTGGTTTAGAGCGCCAGCCTGTCACGTTGGAGGTCGCGGGTTCAAGTCCCGTCACCCTCGCTTTGATAACTATGTCGCGGCGCGAGTGGGGGTAGTGCTGCGCAGCGCTGAATATCGATTCCTGAACGAATTGGCGCGGGTCATGACGTTGAGCACGCTTTGGCTTAACACGTTGCCCGTCATGTTTTGCTTGCTCAAGTAATCGTCGGCGCCGGCTTCGATCAATTCGACGGCAACTTCGGGCGTGGCCATTCCCGAGACTGCAATGATCGGCACGACGGGGTCGAACTGGCGAATGCGGCGCAGGCAACTGACGCCGTTTCCCTCGGCCAATTGATGGTCGAGAATGACCAGGTCGAAACTGCCGCGCAGCCAGGCATCGACGGCTTCGTCTTCCTTGGCGGCATGTTCGATGTCGAAATGGCATTCTTTCATCGCCAAGAGGTGCAGCGAGACAATTCCCTGCTGGATGCGGTCGTCTTCGATGTGCAACACACGGATCACGTCGGAAGTCATAAAATGTCCTTTAGGAAAGGGAGAAGACACGTGCAATCCGGTCCAAAAGGCCGGACTGTTTTCGGTTGGTTTGATCTGCGGGAACCGGGGAGTCGATCACAGTTGCTAGATGATCGATATCCGGCAAGATCGGGCTATGCGGAGCATGTAGTCTCAACGCTTGACCGTGATTCATCGAATCGATTACCTTCGTGTCGTACTCCACGGTACATATCTGGCACGTGGGCAGGAAACGTTGAATTCGATCGACCGTCAAACCTTCGATTTTGGGGTTGTATCGATTAATCACAATCAAGGGCTGACGTTGCCCGATCCCATCGCAGACCATTTGGGCGCCGCGGATGGCCGCCACGGTTTGGTCCACCACGACGACAATTTGATCGGCCGTTGTCAGCGCGCGGAAGAAAAGCTCGTCGTAAGTGCAGGGCACATCCAGGACCAGCCACGACGCCAAATGTCGCGTGAGAGTCACCAATCGCATGACGGTGTCGGTATCGGCGGTCACCGATTCAATAGCTTGGTACGGGCCGGCCAGAGCGGAAAAATTTTCCGCCACCTCGGTCAAAGCTCCGCGAAGGATGAAGCTATCTACCCGTTGGATGTCAGCGACCAGGTCGGCGATGCTGTATCGCGGGGTAATATCCAGATGGTTTGCCAGGACTCCCTTTCGCAGGGCCAGCTCCATCAGAATGCAGGGCGCCCTTTGCAAGCGGGCCAAAGCGTCGGTCATGTTGATGGCAATCATGCTTCCGCCACAGCCTCCCACGGCCCCGCTGACTGCAACCAGACGGGCCAACGTGGAAATTCTGCCATGCTGCGCTTTAATGCAATTCAAGGTCTCCCCCAAATCTTCAGGGTCCACCGGAGACTGGATGACTTGCGTGGCGCCGGCCCGCATACACCTCACCACCAGAGTCGAATCGATGGCGGTGTCGACGATGGCCACGATGGGGCACCCCGCGAAGCTGCCACTTAACCGCTTCAACTCTTGCACCGCGTCGGCCGAATCGATATTCACCACGAACAGCCGGGGTTCACTTTCAGTGACCAACGCTTGTTGGATGGCGGCAGCCATGCTGGGATAATCGACATCGATGATGGCCCAGCGGTGCAGGATTTCGCGCGCCACGGGCGGCAAAACGCGGTCATCGCAGCCGATGATGTTGATTTTAAGCGAATACATGCGAATCACTGTTGGCGAAGGATTTCATGCGGGGTGGATTAGGTCAGGCAAGGCTCGGAAATTTGCCGACGTAACTCTTCCAGGAGGCGGCTGATTTCGCGATCCAGTTGCTGATATTCATCCTGCGCGGCGGTTAGGCCGCCCGATCGACCGAGCGCTTCCAAGCGAGCCGCCTGGGCGATTGCCGCGGAAGCGGCAAAGGGAATTAACGAGCCTTTTAGGTGATGCGCCAATTTTGCCAGGAGCTGGGCATCTTGGCCGTCGATAGCGCCGCGGATACTGGTCAGCAACGGCGGCGCATCTTCCAGCAGCATGGAGGCGATTTCTCGCAAAAACTCTTGGTTGCCGTTGGTAAACTCCAAAGCGGCAGCCCAATCGCAAAGCGCTACTGCGACGGGCTCGGCGGTTAAAACAGAATAAATGACCCGGCGTAGCTCCTGCGCGTGGACCGGCTTGGAGAGATACCCATCCATCCCCGCCGCCAGGCAACAATCGCGGTCGCTTTTCATCGCATGGGCTGTCATGGCAATGATCGGTGTGTGTTTGGCGGTTTCTCGCTCCTGGTTGCGGATCATCTTGGTAACTTCCAAGCCGTCGAAATCGGGCATTTGCAAATCCATCAAGATTAAATCGAATGCTTGTTTCTCCCATGCATCCAGCGCCTCTTGTCCAGTGCCCGCTACGGTTACCCGATGCCCCTCGTCCTCAAGCATCCGGACGGCTACTTTCCGATTGATTCGGTTGTCTTCGGCCAGCAAGATCTGTAGATTTCTGGACGATGATTCGGGCTCTGATGCCTGCTGATCGAAGCATGAAGTGGACGACGGGTGGCTGAACTGGGGAAGACTCTCTGATGAATTCGAACCTTGACGCAGGGCATCATGAATCGCATCCCACAAGTCGGCCTGATGGATCGGTTTGCGCAAGTACGTGGATACTCCGAGAGCTTGGCAACGCTGAACGTCTTCCGAGTTTAGGTCGGAACTGAGCATCATGATGGTGGGACAGACGAGGCTGAGCTGTGTGCGCATTTTTTCGATGAGCACAAGCCCGTCCATATCATGAATCAATGAATCGACCAAAATTAGGCGAACGGGATTGTTCCGCGCGGCGGCATTTCTGGCCACGATGACTGCCTCGCAAACGGTCGAGGCCACCAAGGGGCTCATTTGGCCGTTGCCAAGCATGCTTTGAAGCATGCGCCGGCTGGTGGGATTGTCGTCGACCACCAACACCGGCAGGCCGACCAGATTCAGCGGCGCTGCTGACCCGGATTGTTCTTCGCCAATCTGCGCAATCGGAAAGCGGGCCGTGAAATGGAACACACTTCCCTGATTGGGTTGGCTTTCCACCCAGATTTGCCCCCCCATCAGCTCGACTAAGCGTGCGGAAATGGTTAATCCCAGCCCGGTCCCACCAAATCGACGTGTCATGGACCCATCGGCCTGGGTGAAGGCGTTGAAAATCAATTGTTGTTTTTCCGGAGCAATGCCAATGCCGGTATCCGTCACCAAAAAATGCAGCAGGCATTCCTGCTCGTTGACTTCCGTCGATTCGTCCAATTGTACCCGTAAAGTAACGGTTCCTTTCTCGGTGAATTTAATCGCATTGCCCACCAAGTTCACGATCACTTGCCGCAGGCGATCGGGATCGCCCACCACCCAGGTTGGCACCGTCGGCGCGGCCTGGTAGTCCAGCTCCAGGTTCTTTTGGCGGGCCCAGAGCGCAAGAATATGCAAAAAGTTTCGCAGTTTATCGGGCAGATCGAAGGTGGTGGTCGCCAATTCCAGTTTTCCGGCTTCGATTTTGGAAAAGTCGAGTACGTCGTTGATCACGGTCAATAGGCTTTCGGCGCACTCGTTGATGGTTTCAAAAGCGTCTCGCTGTTCGGCATTCAGCGGCATGGCCAAGGCCAGCTCGGACATGCCGATGATGCCGTTCATGGGCGTGCGAATTTCATGGCTCATGTTGGCCAAGAAGTCGCTTTTGGCGCGACTGGCTAACTCCGCGGTTTGCTTGGCGCTGCGCAATTCTTCCTCCGCCCGCTTGCGCTGCGTGATGTCGTTGGCAATGCACAGGTATCCGCTGATGCGTCCTTGAGAATTTCTCAGCGCGGTTGTGGAGACAAGCACCGGAAACCGGGAGCCGTCTTTGTGGACATAGGTCCATTCGCGCTCCTCCGGCTGGCCGAACTTCGGCTTGATAATCAGGACTTCAAACGTTGGATCAAGCGTGCGGCCGAGTTCCATGGAGATTTCTCGGGCTTGCAGAGCCAATTCGTCGGGAACGTGAATTGCTTCGAGCGAATTCTTGCCAACCATTTCGTCCGCTGTATAGCCCAGCATGCGTTCGGCGGCCTTGTTGAAGACGGAAATAACGCCGTTGGAGGTCGTCGAAATGATGCTGCGATCGGCACTGTCGAGGATCGCTTGCTGCAAGGTGAGGGTTTCACGCAGCACATACTCGGCCCGTTGGCTTTCCGTGCGGGTAATGGCGTACCCGATGGCGCGACGGAGCGCCACCGGCCGGAGATCGGCTTTGCTTAAGAAATCCTGGGCGCCGGCATGGATGCAAGACAAAGCCAGTTGCTCGTCGTCGTCGGTACCTGTTAGCACCACGACGGGAACGTCGCTGGCCAAATCACGAATGGCCCGCACGCTGGCCAAACCCGATGCATCGGGGAGTCGCAAATCCAGCAGTACTGCGTCCAGATGGTTTGCTTGCAACTTTTGTTCCGCCAACGCAAGTTTTCCAGCATGCACGAATTGGTAGGCATCAGGGGCGGCCTGTTGCAGCAATTCCTCGACCAAATCTGCATCCGCCGGATTATCTTCCACGATCATGAGAATTCGTTTCGCTGGAGAGTTACCATCCAGGGATTCGTTTCTCCGAGGCATCACCAGACCAGGAATGGAATCATCCATTGCCAGCTCCTTGTGCAGGCAGCGTAAAGAAAAAGGTGCTTCCTACGTTGAGTTCGGATTCGAAGCCAATTTGTCCTCCATGCCGTTGGACAATTTGCTTGGCTAACGCCAATCCGATGCCGTTGCCTTCATACTTACTTCGTTCGTGCAACCGTTGAAACATCTGAAAGATCGAGTCGGAGTATTGCTTCTCAATCCCGATGCCGTTGTCTTCCACCGATACGCGCCACTGATGTCCTTCCTGCCGAGCCGCGATCCGTATGCGGGGAGTGCGGTCGGAGCGAAACTTGATCGCGTTGCTGATCAGGTTTTGAAATAATTGACGCAACTGCACAGGGTCGCCGAATAACGTGGGCAAAGGGTCCCTGGTGATTACGGCGCCGCTCTCTTCGAGCAGGGCCTGTAAGCCTTCGAGAACTTGTTTCAGCGTCAGGTTCAAGTCGGTGGAAACGAAAGGCTTATCCTGGATATTGATTCGAGAATAGGCCAGCAAGTCCGCGATCAATTCCTGCATTCGCTTTCCTCCCCCGACGATGTAACCGATGTACTTTTCGGCTTTATGGTCGAGTTTGGGCCCGATGTACTCCTTCAATAACTCGGTGTATCTGACGATCATACGCAGCGGTTCTTGAAGGTCGTGGGAGGCCACGCCGGCGAATTCCTGCAGCGCGCTGTTCGACCGCTGCAGTTCCTGAGTATGCCGGGCCGCGGCGGCTTCGATTTTCTTTCGATGAGTGAGGTCCACAATTCCACAAAGCACGACAAACCCTCGTGGGCTGTGGACCGGATTCAAATTTACTTCGACGGGAAACTCGGTCCCATTTTTATGCAAGCCGTACAGGTTGCGTCCAACTCCCATCATGCGGGATTCAGGCTGGGCTAGATAGGCATTTCGATAAGTGGCATGAGCGGCTCGATAGCGCTCCGGAATCAGCCGATCGATCGATTGGCCAATCAATTCTTCCCGGCTGTAACCGAATAATTTTTCCAGGGCGGCGTTGACGAGCACGATCAAACCGTTCTGATCGACCATGGCCATCGCGCTGGGCGAAGCTTCCACCGCGATCCGAAATGTGCCTTCGGCTGTTTTGCGCTTGGTAACGTTCCGGACAACTTTGACTCCGCCCATCACCGTTCCGTCGGAGGATTGGATCGGTGAAACGCTGCTGGAAACTTGCACCAAGCGACCGTTCTTGCAACGGCATACTGTGTCATAGTGCTTGATCGGTTCACCGTGTTTTAGCTGGGTGAGGATTTCGTCTTCCTCCCCCTGACGATCTGTGGGTAGGATAGTGCGGATATTATTTCCGATCATTTCCTCCGCCGTATAGCCAAACAGGCGTTCCGCCCCCTTGTTCCAAACGGTAACAATGCCTTGCAGAGTATTGGAAACAATGGCGTCATCGGTGGACTCAAGCAACGCCGCCAGTAGCGAGTTGTATGAGGCCGAGGGTTGATGGCCGGTTGTCAGAGGGTGTTGGGCGAAGGCGCCCGTCCCCTTTGCAATTGGTGCCGAAATCATTTTGCCCCTTTTTGCAGCCGCGCGATTTCTCGCCACCTCCCAATTCATTGCCATGAGGACACTACCTAACCGAGGTACTCGTGTCGATAGCCAACCCTACTGCACGATTTGCGAAGTTCAAACGCGGACTCCCGCAAACCTGGGAGCAAATATAAATCGCGCGGCGTGGCCGAAAACATCAATTACGGAACTGCAATCCATCTTCAAGATTCGCAAAGTGTGGCCAACGGTTTGCGGCAATCCGCAAATTGGCCACGCATCCGTGTGCAACCTATGCTCCCGTTGGAGTGCGTCCAAAACAGCGCTCGACGTTGGGGCAGGATTCTAACGAGCGGTGGCCCACCATGCCGCGCGCAGTGTTCCTCCCTTTGAGACGAAGCAGAATGAGATTCACCGCGGGTGTCACATGCCATCGCACTTGGATCGACGCTATCTCGTGTTTCGCCTGAACGATCAGGCGTACGTCCTTCCCACTCCTGCAGTCGAAGAGATTGTTTCGATGGCTGAGTTGACACGACCGCCATGCGCGCCGTCGCTGCTGGCGGGTTTTCTCAATTTCGGCGGCGATCCCGTGGCGGTTATCGACCTGCGGCATCTGTTCGAATTACCTCCCTGTGAGCCCGACTTATACACGCCATTGATCGTGCTCAAGTGCGAAGCACCGCGGATCGCGCTGCAGGTGGACGCGGTATCGCAAATCATTGGCGAAAGCGATGGGAAAATGATGCCCCTGGGCGACCGGTGCTGCCTCAATGACACTGCGACCGCCACGCTGGAAGTGGAAGGCAAGAAGGCGCTCCTGTTGTCGCCGGAACGGCTGCTGATCGATGCGGAACGCCAAAGGCTGACCCAATTGCAGCAGCTAGAACGCCAACGCTTGGCAACTTTGCAGGAGACGGTTTCGTGCTCATGACGGTAATCACCCCAAGCTCGCTGGTGCAGAGTCCGGAATTTTCGTCGCTAAGCGATCACGTCATTGGCGCGACCGGATTGTGCTATTTCCGCGATCATCAGGAATCGCTGGCCGTTTGCCTGGCCGAACGGATGTGCAAGCGCGGCTTGTCCGAGTGCGGCCCGTATCTTGAGTTATTGCGTGAGAATCAGGATGCAAACGCAGAATTGGACAGCTTGGTTGAACTTTTGACGATTGGCGAAACCTACTTTTTCCGCCATCAGGAACTCTTCGAGGCTTTAAAGACAACCGTCTTTCCGGAAATCATTCGAAAAAATGAGAACGTGCGGCGCATGCGAATTTGGAGCGCGGGCTGTTCGTTCGGCGCGGAAGCATATTCGCTTTCGATTTTGCTGCGGCGAGAATTAGGCGGCCGGCTGCAGGGATGGGATGTTTCCATTCTCGGAACGGACATCAATCGCAAGTTCTTGGCGCGGGCCGCTCATGGATGCTTTGAAGATTGGGCTTTGCGAGAAATTTCGGACGAGTTGCGGGCGGCTTGTTTTCGCCGTGAAGGAAAACTGTGGCGGATCGATCCGCGTTACCAGGATGGGGTGTCGTTTCAATATCACAATTTGGCCCGGCACCCGTTTCCATCGTTGGTGCACAATCTTTTCGCCTTCGATCTAATTCTGTGCCGGAACGTGCTGATTTACTTCGGTCTGGAAGTGTCGCGCCGCGTGGCCGACCAGGCACACCATTCTTTGGTCGAGGGCGGATGGCTGGCGGTAGGGCCCGCCGAATACAGTGTGGAACTGTTTCGCCATTTTGAAACGGTATCGATCCCGCAGGTCGCCTTCTATCGTCGGCGGGAAGGGAGCGACCATCGGCTAATCGAGACGGGGGAAAACGAGAAAATCATCACCGAACGATTCGATCTCCCAT
>Ga0335083_10004064_pt1 | contig 18730 bp, 19 predicted proteins | sample Lox_Sample_42_FD_206716 | JGI IMG/M metagenome (GOLD analysis project Ga0335083, IMG submission 206716) | Soil microbial communities from Loxahatchee National Wildlife Refuge, Florida, United States - Lox_Sample_4.2 | ecosystem: Environmental > Terrestrial > Soil > Wetlands | place: USA...
ATCGAACGCGGCCCGAGCCGGTGGACGAATGCCCAGCGCGCCGGATCGATCGACGCGCCGGCGGCCCACGCGCCGGCGCGCTGGGGGCTGGCCGCGCGCGGCGCCCTCGTCGAGGCCGGGGCGCCCGCGCTCGACGCGCCGCTCGCCGACCGCGCGGACGTGTGGGCCGACGAAGCGGCGCGGCTGTACGCGCAGGCCGCGGCCGCGCAGTGGGATCCCGCGACCGCGATCCCGTGGGACGCGCCGATCGATCACCCGCCCGAGGTCGAGGACGCCGTCGTCCAGGTCATGACGTATCTGATCGAGAACGAGACGGCCGCGCTGCTCGTGCCGGCGCGCTTCCTCGCGCGGCTGCACCCGCACTTTCGCGAGGTCATGCAGCTGTTCGCGATCCAGGCCGCCGACGAAGCGCGCCATGTCGAGGTGTTCACGCGGCGCGCGTGCCTGCGCCGCGCCGAGCTCGGCCTGTCGACCGCGGGCGGCCAGGCGTCGCTCGCGACCTTGTTCGACGAGCCCGACTTCGCGATCGCGAGCTTCCTGCTGTCGGTGCTCGGCGAGGGCAGCTTCCTCGCGCTCTTGTGGTTCCTGCACGCGCACGCGCCCGACGCGTGCACGCGCGAGGTCGCGCGGCTCGCCGCGCAGGACGAGGCGCGCCACGTCGCGTTCGGGCTCGCCCACCTCGCGCGCCACGTCGGCGAGGACCCGACGCTGCGCGACCGCCTCGCCGCCGCGATCGAGCGCCGCCACGCCGCGCTCGCTCACACGGCCGGCCTCAACGAAGAAGTCCACGACGCGCTCGTCCTGCTCGCGGCCGGTTCGTGGGATCCGGCCGCGCTCCGCCGCGGTCACGCCGCGGTCGTGCAGCTCACGCGCGACATGGACGACGGCCGCCGCACGCGGCTGTCCCGCCTCGGCTTCACCGCGGACGCCGCGGCGCAGCTGTCGTCGCTGCACACGCGCAACTTCATGTGACGAGCAGAATCACCGCCAAGGCGCCGAAGACGCCGAGGCGCCACGAGATCAGGATCGGGCCCGATCCACTCTCTGCTGGCGTCTTGGCGCTCCGCGGTGGCGCCTTGGCGGTAATTCTCTTCTCTAACGACGACGCCGACGACGCAGCACGAGCCCGACGAGCGCGAAGCCGAGGATCGCGGTCGGCGCGCCCGCGCCGCTCGCGTCGCAGCAGCCGCTCGACGTCGCGCTCGGCCAGCACACGTCCTCGGCGCCGGCCGAGATGCAGTCGAAGCCCGACGGACACGTGTTCGCCATGCCACCCGTGCACTGCATCGTGCACTTGCTGCCGTCACCGCCCATCGCGCACTGGTTGGAGTCGCAGCTGCTGTTCGTCGTGCAGGTCGAGCCCAGGCCCATCGGCTGGAATGGCGTGACGATGCAGTCCTGGTTGAAGCACTCGTAGCCCGAGCCGCAGTCCGCGTCGGTCATGCACTCGAGCCCGGGCACGTGCGCCGTCAGGAACGACTTCTCGGCGTCGGTGCGGGTGTCGGCGCCGAACAGCGTGCAGCTGCCATCGCCGAACGACGTGATGCCGACCTCGACCTGCTTGCCGGCGATCATCGCGAACGACGGGCCGCCCGAGTCGCCCTCGCACTTGCCCTTGCCGTCGCTCTGGTCGAAGCACAAGAGGTTCGAGTTCGACCCGATGTCGGCCGCGCACGACACCGACGTCTGCGGCACCTGGAACTCGATGCCGACGCTGCCGCCCGGCGGGTTGCCGGTCTGGGTCGCGCCGTAGCCGACCTGGGTCACCATGATGCCGACCGGCGCGTTGGCCGCGACGAAGTTCAGCTTCACCGGCGTCACGTCGGTGACCGACGACGCCAGGTTGATGAGGCCGGAGTCGAACTGGCCGAGGTTGTTGATGTTGAAACCGGGATCGGGCAGCGAGTTCTGCGCCTTCACGGTCGTGCCTTGCGACGTGCCGAGGTTGATCGTTCCGAAGTGGACCTTGATGCTGGCGGTGAGCGCCGCCTGATCCGACTCGCCGACCACCGACGGCGTCACGCAGTGCGCGGCCGTCAGCACCCAGTCCTTCGTGATCAACGTGCCGGTGCACAGACCGTCGCCGACCTCGATCACGACCACGTTGGGGAACTCGCCGGCCGTGGTCGCGGTGCCGCCGACGATCGGTTCGTCGTCCGCCGAGACCGGCGCGGCGAGCAGGAGCGGGGCAACAGCGATTCCGACGAACAGGCGACGCATCTGCGCCAGCATCGCCGCGTCTGCCGGGTCCCGTAAAGCCCCTTTGCTAACGGTTCGTGGCAGACCTGCGACGTGCGTCCCGCAGCCCGCTTCGCGTCCACGTGCCGGATTTGCCACCGTGTTTCGCTTCGAGGCGAATCTCCTCGATGACCATGCCGCGATCGACGGCCTTGCACATGTCGTAAACCGTGAGCGCGGCGGCGGCGACGGCGGCCAGCGCCTCCATCTCGACGCCGCTGCGGTCGACCGCACGCACGGTCGCCGTGATCTGCACCGCATCTCCGGTGACCGCCAGCTCGAGGTCGACGCCGGTCAGGCGTAACGGATGGCACAGCGGGATCCAGTCGGCCGTGCGCTTGGCCGCCTGGATGCCGGCGAGCCGTGCGACGCCGAGCACGTCGCCCTTGCCCAGCTTGCCCTTGCGGCCCGAGCCTCGGATCGCCGCTGCGGTCGCCGGCTGCACGCGCACGACCCCGCTCGCGACCGCCGCGCGCGCGGTCTCGGGTTTCGCGCCGACGTCGACCATCCGCGCCGCGCCCTTGCGATCGAAGTGGGTCAGCCGAGCCACGTGCTCGCCTATTCAACCGTGACGGACTTCGCGAGGTTGCGCGGCTGGTCGACGTCGGTGCCCTTGCCGTCGGCGACGTAATAGCTGAGCAGCTGGAGCGGCAGCACGGTCAGGATCGGCTGCAGCTCGGGCGCGGTGTCGGGGACCAGCACGACGTCGTCGGCGTGGCTGCCGATCTCGTGGTCGCCGCGAGTCGCCACCGCCAGCACCTTGCCCTGGCGCGCGCGCACCTCGGCGAGGTTGGAGATCACCTTGTCGTACTGCGCGCTCCTGGGCACGAGCACGACGACCGGCAGCTGGTCGTCGATCAGCGCGATCGGCCCGTGCTTCATCTCGCCGGCGGCATAGCCCTCGGCGTGGATGTAGGAGATCTCCTTGAGCTTGAGCGCACCCTCGAGCGCGATCGGATACTGCGCGCCGCGGCCGAGGAACAGGAAGCCGCTCGCGTTGCCGTAGCGGCGCGCGAGCACCTGCAGCTGCGCGCCCATCTCGACCACCTCGCGCATCTTCTGCGGCAGCTGGACGAGCTCGCCGAGCACGGCGCGCGCCCGCTCGCGCGACAGCGCGTTCGTGCGGCGGCCCAGGTAGATCGCGACGAGCGCCATCGAGACCAGCTGCGTCGTGAACGCCTTGGTCGAGGCCACGCCGATCTCCGGCCCGGCGTGGGTGTAGAACGCGAAGTCCGCGAGGCGCGGGATCGACGACTCGACGACGTTCGAGATCGCGAGCACGGTCGCGCCCTTGGCCTTGGCCTCGCGCACGGCCTCCATCGTGTCGAGCGTCTCTCCCGACTGGCTGACCGCGATCACGAGGTCGCCGGGGCCGATGATCGGATCGCGGTAGCGGAACTCGCTCGCGAGATCGACCTCGACCGGGATGCGCGCGAGCGACTCGATCAAGAACTCGCCGACGAGCGAGGCGTGATACGAGGTGCCGCACGCGACGAACACGACGCGCTTGATCTTCTTGACGTCGAGCTCGATGCCGTCGAGCCGCACGTCGTCGCCCTCGAGATCGATGCGCCCGACGAGCGTGTCGGCGACCGCGCGCGGCTGCTCGTGGATCTCCTTGAGCATGAAGTGCTTGAACCCGCCCTTCTCGGCCTGCACCGCGCTCCACGTGATGATCTTCGGCTCGCGATGGCGCGGCTTGCCGTCGAAGTCGGTGATCGCGACGCCTTCGCGCGTCACCGTCACGATCTCGCCCTCGTCGATGAAGATCACCTTGCGGGTCTCGGACAGGATCGCGGTGACATCGGACGCGACGAAGTTCTCGTGGTCGCCGAGGCCGACGACCAGCGGCGAGGAGTTCTTCGCCGCGACCAGCGTGCCCGGCTCCTTGTCGCTCATCACCACGAACGCGTAGCTGCCGCGCACCTTCGCGAGCGCCTTGCGCACGGCCTCGGTCAGGTTCGCGGCACCGGCCGCGAGCTGGCGCTCGACCAGGTGCGCGAAGATCTCGGTGTCGGTCTCCGACGAGAACTGCGCGCCGCCCGCCGCGAGCTCGGCGCGCAGCGCGAGGTGGTTCTCGATGATGCCGTTGTGGATGACGCTGATCGGCCCGACCTTGTGCGGGTGGCTGTTCTCGTCGCTCGGCCGGCCGTGGGTCGCCCATCGGGTGTGGCCGATGCCGATCGTGCCGTGTGCCGGCTCCTTCTCGAGCTTGGCCTCGAGCGCCGACAGCTTGCCGCGGCAGCGCACGACGCGCGACGTGCCGTCCGCGAACACCGAGACGCCCGCCGAGTCGTAGCCGCGATACTCGAGCTTGCGCAGGCCACCGACCAGCAGCGGCGTGGCCTGCCGCGCACCGACGTAGCCGATGATGCCGCACATGTTATTTGCTCGGCGCGGCGCTTCCGCTGCCACTGCCGCTGCCGCTGCCGGCCGCCGAGCCCGAGCCGGCGTCCGATCCCGCGTCCGAATCGTCCTCGTCGATGCCGGTGATGTCGCTGATGTCCGGCTTCTGGTACGCGAGCACCGGCGTGTCGACCATCATGTGGCCTTGCGGCCCTCCGCACGCAGCCACTGCACCGAACGCCGCCACGGAGAGAACGAACGCGCGAGTCTTCATCGGCTCCGACGCTAACATCTTTGCCCGCGGTGAGGGTGCATGGCGCGCGCCAGCGCCGAAGCCCGCGAAGTTTCGTCGTCGGAGCGGTCGGCCGGTGCCGGATCGTGTGGAAACGTGTCAAACCCGCACGCGCAGACGGTCATCGCGCGCCGAGCGCGAAGGTGGCGCGGGCGATCGCCAGCACGCCGCCGCCCACCACGAGCCCGCTCGCGATCGTGCCGACGTGCGCGATGTTGCGCCGGCGCCCGGCGCGCACGAGGTGGGCCACGATCGCGAACCACGTGAACGTGCCCGCACCGATGCCCGCGACCGTCGCGCAGCCCGCCGCCGGCCCGGGCGCGCCGATCGCGCCCGCGACCACGACGACCCACGCGAGCAACGCCGCGGGGTTCGCGAGCACGCATCCCAGCCCGACCGCTGCGCCGTGCACGACCGAGTCCCCGCGCGGCGAGCGCACGTCGACCGCGACGTCGGTGCGTCCGTCGAGCTGCAGGGCGCCGTATCCGATCATCGCGACGCCGCTGGCGAGCTGCATCACTAGCGGGATCGCCGGATGGGTGGCGAACACCGCGCCGATCCCGAGGATGCCGAGCGAGCTGTACACGACGTCGCCGAGCGCGCCGCCCGCCGCGGTCGCCAGCGCGCGCCGCATCGACTCGCGACGCGCGATCGTCATGACGATCGCGAGACCGCATGGGCCCGGCGGCAAGCTCGTGACGACTCCGAGCGCGAAGCCGAGCAGCGCGTGGGCCAGCATCACGCGGCTCCGAGCGCGCCGCGCAGTCCCGAGCCGAGATGACCGTGGAGCAGCCAGGCGTCGTTGGTCCAGATCGACCAGCCGATGCGGAACCTCTTGGTCGCGCGCGCCCCTCGACACGCTTCGAGGAACATGCCGCCGCGCCGGAACACGTCGGGATCGAGCGGAGCCTGGAGCGTCGGATGGCCGTACAGGATCGCGGCCGGCCGCGGCGCCTCGGCGAGCGACGCGAGGACGCGCGCCATGATCGCCTCGGCGATCGGCTCGCGGAACGGATGGTAGAGGTAGAGGATGAACGGGCCGGCCGGGATGTCGGCGGCCGCCGCGTCCGCGAGCACGAGCGTGATCGGCGATTGCAGGTCGCGGCTGCGCTCGACGAGCGCGTGGTTGCGCTGCGCGACCTCGTGCAGGATCGGCGACAGCTCCACGCCGCGCACCTGGCGGAACCGCAGCATCGCCGCCAGGAACACGACCCGGCCCTTGCCGCTGCCGAGGTCGACGAACGTCGCGCGCTCGCGCAACGAAGCTGGCCACGGCAGCGCGTCGAGCATCGCCGCGAGATCGACGTCGAGCGTCGGCAGGTACATCGTCGCGCCGCGGCGCCGGTGGCTCGGGATCCCGGCCTCGGCTGGCGTGAGTCCCGCGTTGGTGTCCGTCCCGTAGCGGTCGTCGAATCCGCTATCGGCCCGCCGCGCTTCCGGATCGGCGAGCAGCCGGAGCGAGCCTCCGACCATCCGCCGCGGCCCGACCGCGTGCCACGAATACGCGAGGAACCTCGCGAGGTGCTTCAGTGCTTTGAGCATGACCCGACGATGACGTCGAGCCGCGTGAGACCGCGATTGCAGGCACGTGAAGCCCGCGTGATCGAGCGGTGAAACGCGCGGTCAAACCCGCACGCGCAGGACCTCGAAAGACTCGGCAAACTCGTAGCCGCTGATCCGGCCCATCGCGCGGGCGAGATCGCGCGACGACTCGAGATCGAGCTTCGGCAGCTGCGACGCGTGGCACGAGATCGCGGCCAGCTTGGTCTCCACGTAGCCGGAGATGTCGGCGAAGCAGTTGCCGATCGCGCGCGCCTGCGCGTTCATCTCCGGGCTCGACAGGTACGCGAGCAGATCGCACGGGGTACGGCGCAGCGCGGACACGGTCGCGCGGTTCACCAGGCCGTGATCCCAGTGCAGATCGTTCGCGGAGTGCGTGATGACGAGATCCGGGCGCACGTCGCCGACGATCGTGTCGAACCGGCGCACGAGCTCGTGCATCGGGATGTCCTCGACGCGCGCCGGGCGATCCTCGTACACGACGAACAGGTCGGCGTCGATCAGCTCGGCCGCGGCGCGCGCCTCGTCGCGCCGGCGCTCGACGTCGCTCGGAATCGATACGATCGCGAGCGTGACATCCGCACCTTCGGCCGACAGCCGCGCGAGCAGCCCGCCCGCGCCGACCTCGAGATCATCCGGGTGCGCGCCGAACGCCAGCACGCGGCCACCCTGTTCTTCGAGCATCCGGTTCATATCAGCCCGCCCTCGCGTAGATCGGGTGCGCTCGATCGAACAGGATGTCGCGCGCGCGCGGCCCGCAGTTGAGCACGAGATCGAGAAACCCCAGGTGCGACGCGAAGCCGCGCTCGGGGTAGCGCTGCGCGTGACGCGGGTGATCGAACTGCTGCCAGATCACGCCGATGCCGGCGCGACCCATGCGCTCGGCATCGAGGTAGCCGGCCGAGCCGCCGCTGCCGGTCAGGTACGCGTGCGCGCCGACCGTGCGGCACAGGTCGATCAGCCGCTCGGTCTTCGCGCCACGCAGGCCGAGCGCCGACGCGCGCACGATCGGCGTCCTGATCGCGAGCCAGCTGCGCGCGAGCTCGAGCACGTGCAGGTCGAGCTCGACGAGGCTCGCCCACGGGCGCGTGTACAGCTCGCGGAGCTCGGGCGCGTAGGTCGCGAAGTACGGGGCGCGGCCGTAATGCACGGCGAGCGTGCGCCAGTGCCGGATCTGCCAGTGGTGGCGAAGCCCGCCGCCGTTGTCGATCCGCTTGTCGCAGATGCGCTCGGCCTGCGCGCCGTGATGCAGCGGCACGGTCAGCCACGCCGCGCCGGCCGCGAGCTTCATGCGCTGGCGGTTCTGGAAGTTCTGCGCCTCGTACTGCAGATCGTCCATGACGACGAACAGGTCGGCCTTCGCGAGCTTGTCGAGGTAGCCAAGCCAGGGCAGGTAGTGCGGCTGGTGAGCGGCGACGATCATCGGGTGGCACCGCCTTGGTGACCGCGGGTCTCCCAGCTCGAGCTGTCGAGCGTGAACAGCCCGAGCGGCGTGAGCAGGAGGTACGCGACCGGCATCAGCACGGCCATCGGCAGGAACGCGATCGGATGGACGCGCAGCCACGGCGGCAGCGCGCGCACGCTCGGCGAGAAGTAATAGACGAGCGAGAACCCGCCGATCAGCACGACGTGCGCGGCGGCGAGGCTGAAGAACTTGCCGTCCTCTACGTGCGTGACGATCACGAACGGGTACACGAGCACGAGCAGCAGCATCGACAGGTACTGCAGGCACAGGATCGGGTGCATGCGCCACGCGTGCGTGAGCCCGAGCAGGAAGTCGACGATGTTCGAGCGCTTCCAGCGCAGCTGCTGGCTAAAGTAGCCGCGCAGGTTCGGCGCCGCCTTCGTGAAGCACATCGCCGCGAGCGTCAGCCGCGTCTTGTAGCCGTGCTTGACGATCTGATGGGTGAGGAAGCGATCCTCGCCGTACTTGATCTCGACGCCGAGGATGTTGCGGCGCTCGAGGATGGGCTCGAGCTCGATCAGGACGCTGCGCCGGTACGCGGTCAGGCAGCCCGACAGACACATCACCGAGTCGAGCCCGCGCTCGAGGTTCTTCAGGTGCTCCTGGCCGAAGTAGTACTTGATCGTCTGCAGCTTGGTGAGCCAGTTCTGGTTCGGGTTCGACACGTGGACCCGCCCGCCGACCGCCGCGACCTCCGGGCCGGTGAACCGCGCGACCAGCTCGCGCAGCGCGGTCGGATAGACGATCACGTCGGAGTCGACCGACACGATGATCTCGGCGCGCGACTCGCGCACGGCGTGGTTGATGCCACGCCGCTTGCCCATGTTGTGCACGTTCTGGATCACCCGCACGTTCGGCAGATCGTGCGCCGCGGCGCAGGCGTGCGCGTAGCTGCCGTCGGTCGAGCAATCGTCGACGACGATGACCTCGAGCTTGTCCTCGGGATAGTCGAGCGCGACCAGGCTCTTGATCGTGTCGGCGATCGACGGTCCTTCATTGAACATCGGCACGACGATCGTCACCGTCGGCTCGTAGCCCGTCACGGTTTCGTCGACGCGCTTGCCCTTCGCGAGCACGAGCCACCACCCGAACACGTAGCGGTTCAAGAACACGATGAAGATGAAGAGGAAGATCGGAAACGTCGGCACGAGTACGATCGCAATGCGCGAGCAAACGCGATGCCGTGCGCGTTGCGCGAATCGCGCAGCAATCGCCGTGCGCAGTTGCGGAAAACGAAGCGCGCTCGCATGTGGCTCGCGACCCCGCACGCGGTGACTCGCTCCCCACACGCGACGCGCGCGCGCGGATCATTTCGGATGCAGCTCGTCGATGCTGCGCGAATTGGTCATGGCGATGGTCTTGCACCGCGTGCGTTGCCTTCATGCCTGCGCCTCCGCTTCGCGTCGTGCCGCGCATTCCCTCGCCGATGCCAACACGACCGCGTTCGCCGCTCGCAGCGCCTGACATCATTCCGCTGCGTCCGGACTTCGGACGTCGGGCTCCGGGTTTCGGCCAGAACCTGCCAGCGCCCGTCTCCGAGATCGATGCGACCGTGCCGATGACGCCGATCGTCGTCGAGCCGGAGTCGTTCCCTCAGGCCGAAGCCCGACGCCCGACGCCGGAAGCCCGATCCCGCTGGGCTCCCTTCGAGAAGCTCGGCCTGGTCGCGCCGGCGCTCGATCCGCGCAAGCTGTCGCGACACGTCGTGTCGGCGTATCGCGTGCTCGGCTTCGCGATCCTCACGATCATCGTGATCGTGCTCGTCGGCTACATCGCCGAGACCACGTTCTTCTACCTGTCGAACAGCTGGATCGTCCCGATGGCGGTGTCGCCGACCGACGACAAGGTGCTCGCGCTGCAGTCCCAGCTGACCGAGCGCCAGAACGTGCGCGATCGCATCGCCGCCGATCTCGCGGATGCCGAGCGCGGCATCGTCGTGCAGCAGGCATTTCAGGCCGAGTTCGCGAAGGCGATCCAGAGCGACCTCGCGGATCGGCGCGCGTCGTTCGCGCGCATGCACGAGCTCGCCGCGGCCGCCGCCTCGACGCGCGTCGCGATCCGGCGCTCGAACACGGCGTTCGCGCAGAGCTCGCAGCGCCGCATGGGCCAGGAGTACGCGGCCGGCCTGATCGATCGCCAGGCGATGCTGACGGGCAAGTTCCAGCTCGCGCAGATCGCGAGCTCGAACCTGTCGCTCGCCGAGCGTCAGGCCGACTACGAGACCAAGGCCGCCGACCTCGAGGCGCAGACGCGCTCGCTCGAGGCGCTGCTCGCGAACGCGCAGTCCGACACGCCGATGAGCTACGACGTGCTCAAGATCAAGGAGGAGTACGACCGGAGCCAGCTCGAGACCAACAAGGCGATCGGCCTGCGCGACGCGCTGAAGAGCTCGCTCGCGCGCGAGGACGAGCTGATCGCGGACTTGAAGCGCACGTCGTACCTGCGCGCGCTCGCCGATCACGCGCAGGTCGCGTTCGTGCCGTACGACAACCTCGGCAAGATCGAGCACGGCACGAAGCTGTACGGCTGCAAGCTCGGCATGGTGGGCTGCCACCGCGTCGGCACCGTGCTCGAGGTGCTGCCCGGCGAGGTCCAGTTCAAGCATCCGAACCGCGACAAGATGTTGCGCGGGCAGATGGTCGAGCTCTCGCTCGACGACACCGCCGCGGCGACCGACGACGTGCTGTTCGTCGGAGGACGGCCGCTCCTATTCTGAAGTGGCTGCTGCTCGCGTCGCTCGTGCCGGCGATCGCGCACGCGCAGCCGGCGCCCGACGACGACGGCTACTGCGACTACGTCGAAGGCGTCGCGAGCGCGACCGCGGCGCCGCTCTCCGGCCCGCAGCTGTTCGGCCAGTTCGGCTACATCGAGCAGCCGGCGTTCGCGGTCGTGCCTTCGGCCGACGAGAGCAACCTGCGCGCGATCGTCGGCGTGCGCTACTCGCTCAGCAACGTGTACGCGGCGCGCGCGACGACCGCGAAGGGCGACGCCGACTGCCGGCGCCATCGCGCGCTGCTCGAGGTGCGCGGCGCGAGCATGGCGCGTGCGCTCGCGGCGCGCGTCCACGTGCTCGACGACGCGCAGCGCGAAGCCGACCGGATCGCGGCCGAGGCCAACGCCGACCTGGAAGCGCGCCGCACGACCGCGCAAGACGCGACCGCGACGCGGCTGCGCGTCGAGGAGCTGCGCGCGCTCTCCGCCGACGCGCGCCGCCAGCTCGCGACCTTGCCCGCGCCCGACGACCATCCGCTGACCAGCGCGCTCGCGTCGTTCCAGACCGCGGACGCCGACATGGAAGCCGCCGACGGCAAGCTGCGCGCGGTCGCCGCCTACGACGTCAACGTGCGATTCGGCGTCGATCAGTTCCTGCAGGGCGCGAACCAGGGTGCCGAATACTTCGCGGTGCTCGAGGTCGGCGTGAACCTCGGCGCGCTGTGGCTCGGGCACGGCAACGCGCGCGCCGCGGCCGGGCGCGCCCGCTACGCCCGCTCCGGCCACGATCCGCTCGGCGCCGAGTCGACCGTCGCGCAGATGCGCGAGCTGATCGACGTCGAAGGCAAGCGCGCCGAGCAGACGCAGGCGCTCGTCGCCGATCTCGATCGCCAGCTCGCGTCGCTCGCGAAGATCCCCGGCGACGACAGCCGGCGCTATCGCGAGACCGTGTGGTTCGACTGGATCAAGGCGAAGGCCGACCTCGCGTACCTGCAGGCCCATGTCGCCGCGCTGCACGAGATCGTGGGGAGCGGGCCGTGAAAGGCGCTATCGTGCTCGCGATGACCGCTTGCGCGTCGCACGCCGATGCTTCGCCCGAGGTCACGCTGCATCCGGTCGAGCCCGGGATGCTGTGCGTGACGCGCGGCTCGATCGCGAGCGGCGAGATCCACGAGCCGACCACGCGCGCCTTCGCGCTCGGCTCGCACGGCGATGCCGCGCAGCTGACGTTCACGTTCGGCGGCGACTCCGAGCACGCGCGCGAGCTCGCGTCGGGTCAGCTGCGCCGCCAGCTCGGCCTCAAGCTGCGCGCCGCAGATAGCTGCAACGTCGTGTACGTGATGTGGCGGCTCGATCCGCGCCCCGAGCTCGAGGTGTCGGTCAAGTACAACCCGGGCAAGCGCACGCACGACGAGTGCGGCGCGGAGGGCTACACGAAGGTGCGCGCGTCCCGGCATGCCGCGGTTCCCGCGCTCGATCCGGGCAGCTCGCACGTACTGCGCGCCGAGATTCGCGGGGACGACCTCTACGTCTGGATCGACGGCGCGCTCGCCTGGCACGGCCCGCTGCCCGACGAGGCACGGGCGCTGGCCGGGCCGGCCGGGCTGCGCACCGACAACGTGCGGTTATCCGCGCTCGAGCTCGCGGTCCCGCACGGCTCGGCGGGTGGGCAGTGCAAGCGGCACGGCCGCGAGGATCTCGACGAATAGTGTGTATGATGGCCGCATGGACTCGACAGCGGTCCCTAGCGCGGCCCGGCTCCTCTCGATCATCGAGCTGCAGAACACGTTCGCCGCTGCCGCGCTGAACACCGACGAGATCATGCGCATCGTGGCCGACCGCGCCGCGACCCTGTGCGCGGCCAGCAGCGCGACCGTCGAGCTCGTCGAGGGCGACGACATGGTATGTCGCGCCGCCGCCGGTTCGACGCACCAGCTCGGCCTGCGCCGCTCGAGCAAGTCGGTGCTATCGGGTCGTTGCGTCGCCGAGGGCCGTCCCGTGCATACCGAGGACTGGACGCAGACCTGCGCCCCGCTGATGCACGGCGAGTTCGCGGTCGGCGCGCTCGGCATCGCGGCCGCGAAGACCGGCAAGTTCACGCAAGAGGACGTCGAGACGCTGCGCATTCTCGCGCAGATCATCGCGATCCCGCTGCATCGCACGCGCAGCTTCCCGCGCCCGCGCTACGACAACACGCACGACGCGTTGACCGGCCTCTTGAACCGCCGCGCGTTCGAGGAGCGCGTCAAGGTCGAGCTCGCTCGCCGGACCCGGTATCAGCAATCGTTCTCGCTCGCGTTGCTGGATCTGGACGGCTTCAACACGGCGAACGACCGCTTCGGCGAGGCCGCCGGCGACGAGCTGCTTCGCACGATCGGCACGATCTTGTCGAAGCACACGCGCGTGATGGACGCCTGCTTCAGGTTGGGCGGCGACGAGTTCGCGATCGTGATGCCGGGAACAGCGCTCGACGGCGCGAAGATCCTGGCCGAGCGTTTCCGCTCGCAGATCGCGGAGGCAAACCTGTGCGAAGGCACGGTGACCGCGAGCGTCGGCGTCGTCGAAGCCGTCGACGAAACGCTCGAAGCCCTCGCCGACCGCGTCGACGCCGCGCTGCGCGCCGACAAGGCCGAGAAGGCTCCCCGCAAGAGCCCTTGACTTGCCGGAAGGTCGCCGCTAGAACCAGGCACCTGCCACGCGGGAGTAACTCAGTGGTAGAGTGCAACCTTGCCAAGGTTGACGTCGAGGGTTCGAATCCCTTCTCCCGCTCGATAGTTAGACGATCCGGCCCGTAGCTCCACACCACTTCCCACACCACCTGGGGCGCGGCCGAAAAGTGGCTGCGCGAGATGGGTCGGAAACCTTTTCCACGGAACAATCGGTGCCCGTGCGGCAGTGGCGAGAAGTACAAGCGCTGCTGCTTCCTGAAGGGGTTCCACTTCTACGTGGACGAGGTAGACCGGCGAGGTGCTGCGGTCGGTCCCGCTCAACCGCGAGGCGAGGACCGAGCTCGATCCCCTGCTCGCGGCGCAGCGGGAGAAGTTCATCTCGAAGTTTGGCCGCGAGCCGGGGCCGGATGATCCGGTGTTCTTCGACCTGGACGAGGACAAGCTCCGCGACGACACCGCGGAGGCGATGCGTGCGTCCGGCATCCGGCCGGCGCTGATCTACGCGTACGAGGAGACCGGGTTCGTGATCGATTGTCCGGCCGATCTCGAGGCAGTGTTCGATGTCGGGCTCGTCGAGCGTGTTCTCCACAACTTGGTCGGCAACGCTCTTCGGTACTGCCGCCAGGGTGGCACGATCACGCTGGGCTGTCGGCGATGGCAGGAAGCCGACGGTAGCGTCGAGATCTCGGTCTCCAACACTGGCCCACAAGTTCCGGAGGCTATCCGACCTAACTTGTTCGGTAAGTACGTACGAAGTACAACCGGCAAGCGTGGCATGGGGCTCTACTTTTGCAGCCTAGTCGCAAACGCGCACGGCGGAAGCATCGCGTACGAAGCCCGCAACGATGGTCCCTGCTTCGTGATTCGACTTCCTCCGCGGGCGTAGTCGCATTACGTCGCGACCGACGCACGTATTCTCCGTCGACAATCGGTGGGACGTCCGGACGCGATGTGACGTCCCACAGGTCACCGCGACCGCGCGCGACCCGAGTTCCTCGCGACTGGAGCGCGATACGGTCCCGTCGCCGCACGTCGGCAGGCGTCCGGTACGTCTCGTGAATGCAGGTGGGGCATGATCGGCGAGTTACGTCTCGAAGAGATAGAGACTCTGTTACGCGAACAGACGATCGGGCGGATCGGATGCCACGCACGAGGCCACACGCACGTCTTCCCGGTGACATACGTCTACGATGGCCGCGCGATCTACGGCCATACCGGCGATGGTTTGAAAGTTCGTATGATGCGCGAGAACCCGTCCGTATGCTTCGATGTTGAACAACTGAGTGACTTGCCGAGCTGGCGAAGCGTCATCGTCGTCGGACGATTCGAAGAGCTGCACGGCGACGAGGCCGATGCCGCGATCCAGCGCCTCGTCGCGCGGCTCGATGGCGCACCGCATAGCGAAACCGCGCTTCCTGCGCACGGTGCCGGTCGAGTGGTTCCCGGCGTCGAGATGACAAGTCCACGGCAGTCGGTGGTGTACGCCATCCGGGTCGAGGAAAAGACGGGGCGCTTCGAGCTTGCCAGATGACCTGATGGCTAGACAAGCGGACGACGATAGCCGCCGCGGTGCCCTTCGGGCGACAGCACGATTTGCCAGAGTTGATTGCGCCGCGCTCGAAACGAGCCCGCGCACGTCAGCAGGTAGTAGCACCACCGGCGACGAAATGGCTCCCCGTAGTACTGGAGCGACGGCCACGCGCGAGCGAAGTTCGCGTGCCACGCGAGCAGAGTGCGGTCGTAGTCCGCACCGAAGTTGTGCCAGTCCTCGATCACGAACCTGCCGTCGATGGCCTTCGCGATCTGCGCTGCCGACGGCAGCATCGCGCCGGGAAAGATGTAGCGATCGAGCCAGGGCTCGAATGATTCGGTCTCGAATCGATTACCGATCGTGTGCAGGAGCAACAACCCACCCGGCGCGAGTAAGCGATGCATGCGCTCGAAGAATGGTTTGTAGTTGCGGACACCGACATGCTCGAACATCCCGATCGACACGATGCGATCGAAGCGCCCGTGGATATCGCGGTAGTCGAGCTCGCGGATTTCGACTGGAAGTCCCGCGCAGCGTCGCCGCGCGTGCTCTGCCTGATTACGCGAGACGGTCACGCCGACAACCCGGACGTGATGCTCCGCTGCAGCATGACGTGCCAGCTCGCCGTAGCCACAGCCGACGTCGAGCAACGTCTGGCCGTGACGAAGGTCGAGCTTCGCGCAAGCAAGCTCGATCTTCGCACGTTGCGCGTCGTCGAGATTGTTGGCGGTACGCCAGTACCCACAGCTGTACGCCATCGTGCTGCCGAGCATGGCGGCAAAGAGGTCGTCGCCGAGATCGTAGTGTGCCCGGCCGTTCGCGATGGCGACCCGCTTGCGTTGACGGTTCGAGCTCCGCGCAGCGGCCGACGTCACGAGCGTTCGCCAGATCGAGCCGGCCTGGCGATCAAAGCGCGATGCCGCGATCCGCGTGGCGAGCTCGTCGAGCGCGGCGCAATCCCAGTCGCCGTCGACGTATGCCTCTCCAGCGCCAAGCGTTCCGTCCCTCAGCACGCGCACGAACACTCGATCGTCATGAACCTTGGGGTCCCATGGCATCGCGCCGTCGACCCGGATACCGGCCTCGGCGAGCATGTTTGCCATCCGGGCGCGGGCGCGGCGCGCTATATGGCGCTCGATCACGGCGGTGACTCGGTTCTCGTCGCGCGCGTTCTCCTGATCGATCGAGATCGCGGCAGTCGTCATGTTCGAAGAGCAAGCAAGGTGCGAACCTGCACCCGCGCGCCTTCCGCGATGCGGGAATCCGCGTACAGCCGCAGGCATCGCGGTTGCTTCTGTTTTGCGACCACGATGACGGCGACCTTCCGAGAGCAACATGGACGAGATGCGCGGATCGAGCTGCGGCTCGTTCACGAACGCGCCGATTCCCGTCGGTATCGCGAGCTCGTAGCCCTCGCGCGCTACTGCATAATGCGGATCGAGCGCGAGCTTGGCGATATCGACCGCTGGATCGTACTGGTTATGCCCGCCGTGGGCTGCTTCCAGACGACCGTGACCGTTCACGATGCCGACTACACGACCAAGGCGGTCGCCACCGGCTTCGACGCTGCGCTGTCGATCTGGGATGCGATGTGCCGCCTCGAGCAAGATCTCCGAGAAGCGCGTTCGCGTCGGCCACGCTGAGCGGCAGAGAACGAGTTGTCGTGAACCGATTTTTCGCCGATCGCGGAAAGCGGACCGAGCCGACCGATCAGGTCTTCGCGTGTCCTCTGCATCCGGAGATCCGGCGCAAGCATTCAGGGCGGTGTCCGATCTGCGGGATGCAGCTCGAGGCGAAGGGCCGCGGGAAACAAGCCCAACCCGAGCTCGGCGGGAAGACGGTCGGTGGAGACCGCCTCATCGTTGCGTGTCCACCGATCGCGCCCGCACCCGCTGCGCACTCGCCCCGAGATCACGGAACGTCCCATTCCACAGGATTCGGCGCCGACATGCCGCGCACGACTTTCTTGAAGTGTGCCCACGGCAACGCCGGCCACAGCTCCGTCGTGGCGTGACCATACGTCCGGACCAGCGTTGAGATCTTGGTCGCGATCTCGATGCTCGGGACCGTGAACACGTCGACGTAGTCGTACGGCCCGAGCACCGCAAAGCTCTGCAGCCACTCGGCCTCCGGGCACTCGGCGCGGATCCGCTTCACGACGTCGCGCTCGAGCACCTCGAGCTCGCGGGGCGAACGCATGGTACCGGGCGCGAGACGCGTCAGCATCAAGAAGGTCATCATGCTCGCAGGGCTCGCAAGCGATGTGCCCGTCGCTCGAGGAGCCACTGCATTGGCGTCGAGCTGGCATCGCGCGTGCTTCCCGCCACCCGCAAGCTTACAAGGAGATCGCGATGAACGTCGAAGAGCTGATGACCAAGCCTGCGGTGACGATCCAGGCGCAAGAGTCCCTGAGCGTCGCAGCGCAGAAAATGTGGGACAACGATTGTGGCGTGCTCCCCGTCGTCGGCGGAGACGGGCGCATGATCGGGATCCTCACCGACCGTGACATCTGCATGTCCGCGTGGTCGCGGGGACGGCCGCTGAATGCGATCGGTGCGGAGGAGGCGATGTCGAAGCAGGTGTTTTCGGTCAAGTCCGACTCGGACATCGGGCTTGCCGAGCTGCTGATGGTCAAGCACCAGGTCCGCCGACTTCCAATCGTCGACGCGAATGACAAGCCGGTCGGCATGATCTCTATGAACGACTTCGCGCGCGAGGCGGCGCGACCGGGGAGCCGGATCAAGGATGGCTTCACACGCGCCATCCAAACGCTCGCGGCAATCTGCCAGCCGCGCAAGCGAGCGAAGGCCGCATAGGCTATGACGCGTGCTCCTTAGCAGCACGCCGCCGCCGGGAGTTCGGGCGACAAGTCTTCCGCTGTGCGCGTTGGCTCTCGAGCACGCGGAGTTCCTCGTATAGCGCACGCTCCCGCGGGCTCGGGCGCTCCGCTGTGCAAGGACGTGATCGCTGCGGTCGTCGAGCGGCGGTTCACGTGTTCGCGGTCGGTGAGACCGGCGTAGCGATCGCACTCACGGGCCGCAGCGCCGGTGCGCGCGATTCGAGTGGCACGTTTCCGGCCAGCAGCGTCAACGCATTGGTCGAGGCGCACCGTGAGGTTCGCCGAGAACGCGCGCAGATTCCTCGTCCGCGCGCACGAACGGTGACCGCGATCAGGATGCGAAGCGCGCGGAGCACCTCGATGTGCTCAAGGCCCGGGCCTCTTGCGGCGCCGCGATTCGGTCGTACGCCGATCCGGTAATGCACCGGGCGGTGCAGGTCTCATCCAGGTCCGGTCGGCTTCGATCACAGCCTCCGTGCTGCGGTCCAGCCCGATGCCGGATGGACGCCGACGCTTGGCTGCGCGAGCCTGTTGCGCAGGATCGAGCTTGCTTGGAGTCCCTCGCCGGTTGTTCGGCCGTTTGTTGCGGGCGGGCATGCTCGACGCAAGAGCAAGCTACGTGCCTCTACATCGTCGAAAACGCGCGGCGGCTCGCGAATCGGTTGCGTCTCGAATCGCCGTCCACGAGGCAGGTCATGCAGTAATGGCCTATCTGTGCAGGCGTCGGGTCGGCGGCGCATCGGCGGTCCCACACGGCGGGATTCTCGGCCAGCTCGAGTACGGTGGGGTCACGACATTCCCTACGAGCTGGCTCGAGGACGCCAGAGCGCGGCGAAAGCTAGAGAACGAGATCATGATCGCGCTCGCGGGGCTCGCGGCCGAATACGTCCAGCCGGGGATTGTCGATCACGCCGGCGCGGCCGCCGACCTCGCGCGAGCGCTCGAGATCGCACTCCCTGCGATCTCGGATCCCGAAGAAGCCACGGCATTCATCAACTGGCTGTTCGTGCGAGCGCGCAACCGCCTGCGCGAGCCTTCCTGCCGGCGTGCGATCAAGGCCCTCGCCGCCGCGCTTACT
>Ga0335083_10004066_pt1 | contig 18726 bp, 17 predicted proteins | sample Lox_Sample_42_FD_206716 | JGI IMG/M metagenome (GOLD analysis project Ga0335083, IMG submission 206716) | Soil microbial communities from Loxahatchee National Wildlife Refuge, Florida, United States - Lox_Sample_4.2 | ecosystem: Environmental > Terrestrial > Soil > Wetlands | place: USA...
CAGCGCAGGGCCGGCTGCTCGGCCGCCAGGATGGCGGTGAGCTGATCCAGCGCGGCCTTGGCCGAGCCGTAGCCGCCCCAGCCCGGGTAGGCCTCGGTGGCCGCGTCGGAACTCACGTTGACGATGGCCCCGGCCGCCGCGGCCAGCGGTTCGGCCAGCAACTGGATCAGGGCCAGCGGGGCGAACACGTTGGCCGCGTAGACCCGCTTCAGCTCGTCCAGCGGGTACGCGCGCAGCGCCGGCTGCGGGCTGGGGCCGAGCCGGCTGGCGTTGTTGACCAGCAGGTCGAGGCGCCCGGCCCGGTGCACCTCGGCGGCCAGGTTGACGCGGTGGGCTGGGTCGGTCACGTCGCCCGCCAGCACGGTCACGCCGGCCAGCCCGCGCATCGCGTCGGTCAGCGGGCCGGGCCGGCGGGCGTCGACCACGAGGGACCAGCCGCGTTCGGCCAGGGCGTGCGCGGTGGCACGGCCCAGGCCCATGGACGCGCCGGTGATCACGGCAGTAGGCATCGAGGGTCTCCAGATCTCTCGGCTGCTGCCATACTGATAGTTGAAGTCAACTTCATGTCAAGCGGAGCCCGCGGGCCCGGTCAGGGGAGCGGCATGCACACCACCGACTTGCTCACCGTCGGTGAGATCGCCCGGCGCAGCGGTTTCGCCGAGTCGGCGGTCCGGTACTACGAACGCCTCGGCCTGCTGGCGGCGACCCGGACCGCCGGGGGACAGCGCCGGTTCGAGCGCGGCATGCTGCGGCGGCTGGCGTTCATCCGGGCCGCGCGGAACGTGGGGCTGAGCCTGGGCGAGGTGGCCGGCGCGCTGGACTCACTGCCGGCCGGCCGCACCCCCACCAGGGCCGACTGGACCCGGCTGTCCCGCGGCTGGCGGGAGCGGCTTGACGAGCAGATCGACGCGCTGGTCGCGCTGCGCGACGGCCTGGACTCATGCATCGGCTGCGGCTGCCTGTCCCTGCAGCGGTGCGCCTTCTCCAACCCCGGCGACACCGCCCGTTCCGGCGGTCCCGGTGCCGCCTACCTGCCCGCCGGGCTGCGCCGCGAGGACAACCGCCTAGCCGGCCCCCACGCCTAGCCGGCCCCCACGCCTAGCGCCCGGCGGTGGGGCGCCACAGTTGGTCGCCAGGCCCCGCTGCCGGTGGCGATCACCGACAAACACTGACATAGCATGCGAAACGTGCGCTTTCCTGCCCGAATTATCCGATTCAGGCGTATCAAACGCGTGCTATGTCGGCGATTGTCGGCGAATCCAGGGCGGCGTCAGCGGCGGCGGGGTGGGCGGACGGGCGAGGTGGGTCGCGGTCAGCGAGCCTCGTCCTGGGGCTGGGCGCGGGCCAGCCGGCCGGCCTGCTGGAGCTGATGCAGGGTCCAGCCGCGGCCGGCCGGGTCCAGCGGCGCGGTCGCGGCGGTGAACAGCTCGGCGGCGCGCCGGTAGGACATCCTGGCCCGCCCGGTCACCGGGCACCGGTCAGCCCGGGCGGTATGGACCGGCGCCCGGCGATCGGTGACGAACACCGGGCCCTCGGGACGCCCGGCCACCAGCCAGCGGAGCAGGTCGGTGGTGCTGGCCGCCGTCCAGCCGATCCAGGTCCCCGGCTGAGCGGTGGCCAGCCGGCCGCGCCCATAGCCCAGGTCGAGGCCGCCGATGTCCAGGCTGAGCAGGTCGGCGGCGGGCGCGCCGGTGTCGTACAGCAACTGCCAGAACGCGTGCTCACGCAGCCCGGTACGCAGCCCGAACAGCTGGCTGACCTGGCCGGCGGTGAGCGGCCCCTGGGCAGGCCGGGCGCCGGGGAGGTGGCGCAGCCCGGCGGTCGGGTCACCATGGATCCACCGCTGGTCCTGCCACCAGGCCACCGCGCCGCGGAGTGCGGAGAGCTCGCGGTTGACGGTGCGGGTCCCGGCCGTGGCGGCCCGGTCCGCGACCGCCGCGGTGAGGCGCCGGCCCGCGCCCGGCTCATCGAGCAGCGCGAGCGGGACGATGGGCGGCGCGCCGCGGCGGCCGGCGCCGCGCGGTGTCGGCTTCCCGACCAGCGGCCAGGCCCAGCTGGCCAGCGAGATCCGGTACACCCGGCGCGACGCCGCGCTGAGCCCGGCCTGGCTCAGGTAGCGGTCGGCCGCGGCCGAGTATTCGACCGGAGGCGGGCCAAGGTCCGTCCGGGCCGGAGTGGCGGGCAGCAGCTGGCGCACCCGGCCAGCTTAATACCCCAGGCGTTCTGCATTTACTGCGGAAGTGGTTCGCAGAGATTGCCAAGGCGGCCATTTAAATTGGCATCAAGGCTGTTCCGGTGGCATCGTGACAGGGTGATAAAGAATTTCAGCGGAGATTATCAGAAGCGCAGTAAATGCAGCCCAAAGATAGCCACGGAGACCGCAGTAAATGCACCTAGTGGCACCATTACTAAAAGGCCTGGACGGCCAGGCCGTCTCGCGGTGCTGGGTGAGCCCGGCTTCCGCCGCTTTTTCGCCGCGTACGCCACCTCGCTGCTGGGCTCGTTCATGGCCACGGTGGCGGTGACGTTCGCGGTCCTGGATGACGGCGGGACGGCCACCGGCCTGGGCTACGTGTTCGCCGCCGGGATCGTGCCGCAGGTGCTGTTCATGCTGGCCGGCGGCGTGATCGCGGACCGGTTCGGCCGGTGGCGGGCGATGATGGGCGCGGACCTGGCCCGGTGCCTGGCCCAGGCCCTGCTGGCCGCGGCGGTTCTGGCTGGCCGGCCCCATCTCTGGGTGTTCGCCACGCTGACCGCGGTCCGCGGGGCCGGCGACAGTTTCTTCACCCCCGCGCTCAGCGGCCTGACCCTGGACATCACCTCCCTGGACACCGTGCGCAACGCTAACGCCCTGCTCAGCGCGGTCCGGGCCGCGGCTCAGGTGGCTGGGCCCGCGCTGGCCGGCGTGCTGGTCGCGGTGGCCGGCCCGGGCGTGGTCATCGCGCTGGATGCCGCGTCGTACGCGGTCAGCGCGCTGGCGCTGGCTACGCTCCGTACCCCGGCCAGGCGATCCGGGGCGGCCTCGGCCCGGGGCCTGATGGCCGACCTGCGGGCGGGCTGGGCCGAGTTCCGCGGCCGGGCCTGGCTGGTGGTCAGCACCGTCCAGTTCACCCTGTTCAACCTGTTCACCTGGGGGCCGTATCTGCTGCTCGGGCCGGTGCTGGCCCGGGACTACCTGGGTGGGGCAGGCGCCTGGGGCGCCGTGGTGGCCTGCTATGGGGCCGGGTCGGTGCTCGGCGGTCTGCTCGCGCTGGGCCGGCGGCCGCGCCGCCCGATGGTCGCCGCGACCGTGGCCACGTTCGGCTACGCGCTGCCCGGCGCGCTGCTGGCGGCGCACGCGGATCTGCCTGGCGTGGCCGCCGGGGCGCTGGCCGCCGGGGCTGGGTCGGCACTGTGTGGGGTGTTCGCCACCACCGCGGAGCAGGAGCAGTTGCCGGCTGACGCGCTGGCCCGGGTCACCGCCATCCAGACGGTCACCGCGTTCGCGTTCGGGCCGCTCGCGTTCGCGGCGGCCGGGCCGGCCGCCGCCTGGTTCGGCGCCGCACGGGTGCTCGGTTTCGGTGCCATCTGGTGCGTGCTGACCGCCGCGCTGGTGCTGGCCGTGCCGGCCATCCGGCAGGTCCGGTCCGGCCCGGCCAGCCCGGTGACCGAATAGCCCGCCGTCGCCGGGGTATGCGTAGCCGGGTGAAGAAGCTTCTGGAACTCGTCGTATGCCTGCTTCATCCGGTGGCCGTCGTGCTGATGTGGATCGACCTGCTGAGCGACCGGCCGGACCTGTCCACGGTGGGCAAGCTGGCCTGGGCCATCTTCGGGCTCATCCCGCTGGTGCCGTTCCTCTACGTGCTGACCGGTGGGGACCTGTGGTAGCCGGAGTACCCGAGCTGGCCCCGGAGACCGCGCAGGCCTGGATCGCCCGCTGGGACCTGCAGCAGCAGGACCACCTGCCGGACCGGGAAGAACGCTTCACCGCGCTGATCGACGCGGTCGAAGCCGGGGCCGGCCGCCCCGACCCGCTGGTGCTTGATCTGGGCTGCGGCCCCGGCTCGCTGTCGGTCCGGCTGCTGGACCGGATCCCAGCCGCCACGGTGCTGGCCATCGATGCCGACCCGCTGCTGCTGACCCTGGGCCGGGCCGGCTACGCCGGGCGGCCCGGGCTCCGGTTCGCGGACTGCGACCTGCGCACGCCGGGCTGGACGGCCACTCTCGGACTGGACCGCCCGGCGGACGTGGCCGTCAGCACGACCGCGCTGCACTGGCTGCCCGAGCCGGCGCTGCGGGCCATGTACGCGGAACTGGCTGGCGTGCTGCGGCCGGCTGGCCTGCTGCTGGACGGGGACCACTTCACCGGCGGCGAGCACACCGGGCCGGTGCTCGCCCAGCTGAGCGAGGCGCTGACCGAGCGCGCCGACCTGCGCCGCTTCCCGCTCGGCCACGCCGAGACGTGGTCCGGCTGGTGGGCGGCGGTAGCCGCGGATCCCGCGCTGGCCGAGCTGGCCGCACGCCGGCAGCGGCTGGCGCTTGACTCTGACCACCACGGCTCACCGTCCAGCTGGCTGGCCACCCACGTGGACGCGCTGCTGGCCGCGGGGTTCAGCGAGGTCGGCACGCTATGGCAGGCCGGCGACAACCGGATCCTGTGCGCCGTGGCCGGCGGCTGAGCTACCCGGTGTAGCCGGTCAGCGCGCCGACCCAGCGGATGAACTCCGGCGCGTCGTAGTTCACCGCGTGCCCGCCGTCCCAGTACATCGACGAGTTGACGGTGTCACCCAGGTTTGCGGCCCGGGCGGCCAGGTTGCCGACGACGGTGTGCGCGGTGTTCGTGTCCAGGGTGCCGGTGCGGATCCACCAGTTCTTCGCCCGGGACGGGTTCTTCCGGGCCAGGAAGTACATCGGGTTCATCATGGCGATCTTCGCGGGCAGGTCGCTGGCCAGCTGCGCATGCGGGTCGCCGGTCGTGTGCCGCAGGCTGTACAGCGTGAAGTGCCGGGCGTTGCTGGTCGCGTCGCCGAACTCGATGTTCTCCGCGTTGCTGAGCGTGAAGCTGTCGAAGGCCGGCACGCTCTTCAGCCGGGTCCCGATGTGGCCGAGAAACCTGGCCCAGGTGAACGTGGCACGGCCGCCTGACCAGGTGATCCAGGGGTTGTCCTTCAGGTAGGCGCCCCGCTTGGCCGCGGTCAGCGCGCCGAGCGTCTTGCTGGCGGCTGGCTGGAGGTAGGCCGTCACCAGGTAGTCGGCGTAGTTGCCGGCGCTGAGCTGCCCGAAGCCGTGCAGGCCGCGCAGCCCGAGCGACGCCTGGTACCCGCTGAACGCCGCCGCCAGCTGCCGGGAGTAGGTCTGGTCGGCCAGCTTGCCGGTGCTGAGCGGGAGCTGGCCGTACATCCACTCGTAGGCCATGTCGGAGTGGTCGAGGTCGGTGATGGGGGAGTAGCTGGCGCTGGCGAAGATGGCGTCGCTCACCCGGGCCGCACCGAGCTGCGTGAGGTAGCCGTCGTACATCGCGCTGTCGCCGGACGCGGCCAGCAGGGTGGACAGCGCGCCCCCGGCGCTGCCGCCGCTGGACACGATCCAGTCCGGGTTCCCCGGCAGGCGGCCCTGGTTGTAGCGCACGTACCGGACGGCCGCCTTGAGGTCCACGATGGCGGCGGGGGCCTTGCCGTAGTACCGGCCGGACTTGGCCACGTTGTCCCGGCCCCGGCAGCCCGGCGACACCACGACGTAGCCCGCGGCCAGGGCCAGCTGCCCGTTGTCCACCATCTGCCCATTGCTGCCGACCGTGATGCCAGTACCGGGCGCTGCCCCGGTGCCGCCCGCGCCAGCCGCCCCGCCCGGCGCGCCGCCGGCCGCCCCAGCAGGTGGCGTCCCACCACCGGGCGTCCCACCACCCGGCGTCCCGCCCCCCGGTGCGCCGCCGCTGGCCGTCCCGGACGCGCTCATCACCGGCGACGACGTGTAACCGCCCACGTTGATGTTGAACAAGATGGGCGCATGGCTGGCGGCAACGGCCCGGCCGTCGATCTCGACCGGCACGGCTACATCCAGGCTCTGGTACTCGGTGTTCACCGGATGGCTGACGTAGGGGATGGCGGCGTAGAAGTGGTAGGTCACCTTCCTGGCGCCTGCACCGGTGGCCACGGTCTGCGTGTGGACCGTGTACTTGCTGTTGTCGAACACCAGGGAGAACGGCCCACCGCTGCCGCTGGGCGACCCGGCACCGGCCCCCGGCGTGCCTGCGTCGCAAGCGGCCAGCAGCGGGACCGCGGCCGCCGCGGTCAGCCCCTTGAGCACGGTTCTTCGTCTCACTGACATCTCCTTTTGGCCAGACCCGGAAACGGTGCTGGCCAAGCCAACCGGCGATGGCTGAACGTCGGCTGGATGTCGCCAATGAGCGCACTACGGATTGTCGCCAAAAACATCGCCGATCTGGCCGGCGGGCCACGGCCGACCTGCCCGATGGCACGAGCTGACCAGGCGGACTACGGTTCGACATAGCGCGTACGCTCCGGGCCGGGCCGCTGCGCGCCGCCCGACGACCGCGTGGGTCACCCTGGAGGCACAGGAATGGAAACGCCGCTCACCCCGCTTGACTTCGCCCGCCGCACCCGCCGGCTGCACGGCGACCGGGAGGCGGTGGTGGACGGCGATCTGCGGTTCAGCTACGAGCAGTTCTTCGACCGCTGTGACCGGTGGTCGGCGGCGCTGCAGGGACTCGGCGTCCAGCCCGGCGACCGGGTGGCCACCATCGCCCCCAACACGCACGCCCAGCTGGCCGCGTTCTATGCCGTGCCGCAGACCGGCGCGGTGCTGGTGCCGATCAACTACCGGCTGTCCGCCGACGACTTCGCGTACATCGTGAACCACTCCGGGAGCAGCGTGCTGTGCGTGGACCAGGACTACCTGGACACGGTGGACGGCATCCGTGACCAGTTGCCCGGGGTCAGGCACTTCGTGTCGTTCAACGCGGCCCGGGACGGCTGGCTGGACTATGAAGCCGCCGTCGCCACGGCGGCGCCGGACTTCACCCGCCCGGAGATCGGCGAGCGGGACCTGCTCACGATCAACTACACCAGCGGCACCACGGCCCGGCCCAAGGGCGTGATGATCACCCACCGGAACGCCGCCATGAACAGCATCGGCACCCTGCTGCACCTGCCGCTGGCGGTGGGGGAGCGGTACCTGTGGACGCTGCCGATGTTCCACGCCAACGGCTGGACCTACACCTGGACGGTGACCGCCGCCGCGGCCACCCACGTGTGCCTGCGCAAGGTGGACCCGGGCGCGGTCTTCGAGCTGATCCGCCAGGAGCGGGTGGGCAGCCTGTGCGCCGCCCCCACCGTGCTGATCTCGCTGGCCAACGCGCCCGCCGAGGTGCGCGGCCAGGTCCCGGCCGGGGTCCGGGTGGTGACCGCCGGGGCCCCGCCGGCCGCGGCCACCATCGAGCGGCTGGAAGAACAGTTCGGCTGGGAAGTCACCCAGGTCTACGGGCTGACCGAGACGGCGCCGTTCATCACCGTGTGCGCGCCGCTGCCCGAGCACGACAAGCTCAGCCCGGCCGAGCGGGCGGTGCAGAAGGCGCGCACCGGGGTCGAGCTGATCACCTCGGGTGAGCTGCGGGTGGTCACCCCCCAGGGCGCCGAGGTCCCGGCGGACGGGCAGACCCTGGGCGAGATCGTGGTCCGCGGCAACGTCGTGATGGACGGCTACTACCACGACCCGGAGGCCACCCGGCAGGCCATGGGCGATGGCTGGTTCCACACCGGGGACGCCGCGGTGGTGCACCCGGACGGGTACGTGGAGATCCGGGACCGGATCAAGGACGTGATCATCAGTGGCGGGGAGAACATCTCCACGATCGAGGTCGAGGGCACGCTGCTGCGTCACCCGGCCGTCCAGGAAGCCGCGATCGTGGGGCTGCCGGACGAGAAGTGGGGCGAGACGCCGCACGCGTTCGTGGTGCTCAAGGACGGCCAGAGCGCGACCGAGGCGGAGATCGTCGAATTCACCCGGGACCGGCTGGCCCACTTCAAGGCGCCGCGCGGGGTGACGTTCGTCACCGCGCTGCCGAAGACCGCGACCGGGAAGATCCAGAAGTTCGTGCTCCGTGAGGGCGCGCCCAACCTGGCCCGCCAGTAGCCGGCCCGCAAGCGGCCAGAGACCGCCAGGAGCCGGTCAGGCGGCGAACCGGCGCAGCCCGGACGCGATAGTGGCCACCGTCAGCCTGCCCCGGACCAGGTCGTACATGAACTGCTGGGCGGCCTCCTCGTCCAGCGGCTCGGCCAGCGGGCAGCCGTTCACGCCGAGGAAGTACCAGGTCGCGTTCCAGGTCAGCCGCTTGTTCCCATCCACCAGCGCGTAGCTGCGGCCGAGCCCTTCCATCAGCGCGGCCGCCTTGTCCCAGATGCCCGGGTATACGTCCTGCCCGCTGGCGGCCTGCTGCGGCCGGGCCAGCGCGGCGGTGAGATCGCCGAAATCGCGGACCCGGGCCGGCTCGCCGGTGACCAGGCTGGCTACCTCCAGCGCGTCGTCAGTGGTCAGGAAGTAGGTCACTGGGCCAGGCGCTTGTTCAGGGCCGCACTGATCCGGGCGACTCGCCGCAGCTCCTCGCGGCGGCGGCCGGCGTCGGCGTGCACCGCGGCCAGCAGCGTGTCCCGGGCGAACTCCGCCGCGTCGCGCCCGGCCGCCGCGGCGGTGACCCTGAGCAGCTCGTACTCATGGTCCTCCAGCGCCACCTGGATCTTGTGCTTAGCCACACAGAGCATGATGGCATCACCCGGGTAAGGGCTGGCAAGCCGGTCGGTGACAGAACCGGCCGCCCACCCCTGGTTACGCCGCGCTCGGGCAGGGCACCGCACGGCGCGCGTCGAGCAGGTCCGGCTCGGACGCCATGTACAGATCGTGGTCGGTGACCCGCCAGCCGGCTTCGAGCAGCGGGCGGACCGCCGGGTGCGGAGCGGGCAGGAACACCATGGCCCGCCCGTCCGGTGCGTCCAGGCTGGCCAGCAGCGTCAGCACGGCGTCCCGGGCGCCGTCGCCGGCCAGTTCCGGCGCCAGCGCGAGGTGCACGATGCCGAACTCGTCCCCGTGCCCCGCCACCGTGCCCGCCGCCACCAGCGCACGGTCCCGCAGCACCGAAGCCGGGAAGCCATGCGGGCGGGCCGCCCAGGCCCGGTGATCGGCCGCCCGGTCCACCCCGGTCCAGCCCAGCTCCGCCGCCGCCACCTCGGCCGGGCCCGACGCCGAAACGGACCAGCCGGACGGGACGCGCAGCGCGGCCACCGGGCCCGCCAGGTACAGCAGCGGCCACCAGGCGTCCACCCCGAACCGGGTGTACAGCGGCACCGCGTGCGCGTGCAGGCTGCTGAACGTCATCCGCCGCGGCGGATCCCGCCACAGCTCGGCCAGCACCGCCTGGCCGATGCCCAGCCCGTGCGCGTCCGGGTGCACGAACAGGTCGCACAGCATGCTCACCGCGGCCGGGCCGGTGCCGATCTGCCGGGTGGCGCCGAACCCAGCCACCGCGCCGTCCCGGGCCGCCACCAGCAGCCGGCCGCAGGCCAGCAGCCACTGCACGTACGCCGGATCCGACCCGGACCACTCCTCGTCCTGCCCGGTGGCCAGCGCGACCCCGCCGATGGCGGGCACGTCGGCCGGGGTGGCCGGGCGGATAACAGTCCCAGTCACTACTCGTCGACGGTTTCGACGAACATCCGCGAGCCGGGCGGTGCGATCTTCGCGTAGTCGGCCGCGGTGGCCTGTCCCTCGGCGGAAGCGAACGCGGCGTCCATCGCCGCCGTGTCGGCGAAGTACAGCTCGGCGATCCGGTGCCAGGAGTGCTCGCCGCCGTCCAGCGCGGCATCGATGCGGCCCGACTCGAACCGCTCCAGCCCGGGTATCGCCCGGACCAGCGGCACGTGCACGTCCTGGTAAAGCTGGTCGAACAGGCCCGCGTCGGCGGGACGGGAGTACAGCACTACGAGTTTGACCGTCATTCCGGCACGGTACCTCCGATTGGGCTGGTTCGGCGCACCGCAGCGGCCCCGGATGCTGGCAGACTGGACAGATGTCGGCAACCACGATGACCGGCCGCGTGCCCGCAGAAATCAGCACCATCGCCGAGCCCTGCGTGCTGCTCAAGGTGGGCGAGATCGTCCTCAAGGGCGGCAACCGGCACTACTTCGAGCGCCTGCTGCTGGCCAACCTGCGCCGCGCGCTGCGCGATCTCGGCCCTGAGGTCCGGCTGTGGAACCGCAACGGCGTCATCCTGATCCGGCTGGCCGACGGCCACCTGACCGGCCCGGCCGCCGAGTCGGCCATGGACAAGGTGGCCGAGCGGGTCCGCGACGTCATGGGCATCGCCCGGGTGTGCCGTGTGGTCCGGGTGCCCCAGGACGCGGAGCTGGCCGTCACCACCGCGGTCGCGCTGGCGGCCGGGCGGACCGGCTCGTTCGCGGTCCGGGCCCGCCGCCGCGACAAGCGGTTCCCGGTGTCTTCGGCTGAGCTGGCCGTGCGCATCGGGCGCCAGGTGCAGCAGGCTTACGGCTACCCGGTCGACCTCAAGCACCCGGACTTCACTCTGTTCGTCGAGGTGGATCACCACGAGGTGTTCGTGTACACCGACGGGTCGGCCGGCCAGGGCGGGCTGCCGGTCGGCATGAGCGGCCGCGCCCTGGTGCTGATGTCGGGCGGCATCGACTCACCGGTGGCCGCGTACCGGATGATGCGCCGCGGGCTGCGCTGCGACTTCCTGCACTTCTCCGGCATGCCGCTGACCGGGCCCGAGTCGGTGTACAAGGCGTACGGGCTGATGTACCAGCTGGACCGCTTCCAGTGCGACTCCCGCCTGTGGGTAGTGGCGTTCGGAAAGACACAGCAGAAGCTGGCCTCGAGCGGTGCGAGCCGGCTGCAGATCGTCGCGCAGCGCCGCCTGATGCTCAAGACCGGTGAGGCGCTGGCCCGCCGCCTCGGCGGGTCCGCACTGGTCACCGGCGACTCGCTGGGCCAGGTGAGCAGCCAGACGCTGACCAACCTCACCGCGCTGGACGACGCGGTGTCGCTGCCCATCCTGCGCCCGCTGATCGGCCTGGACAAGATCGAGATCATGGCCGAGGCGCGCCGGATCCGCACCCTGGCCCTGTCCGAGCTGCCCGACCAGGACTGCTGCACGCTGCTCACGCCGCGCCAGGTGGAGACCCAGGCCCGCATCGCCGACCTGCGGAAGCTGGAGGCCCGGCTGGACGCCGGGGATCTGGCTGAGGAGCTGGCCGGCATCGCCCAGGAGTACCGCCCGGACCACAGCTCAACCCTTCCTTCATAACGGCCAGTACCGGGTGGCCGCCCCAGCTTGCCACCCGGTACCGGCGGGCTGGTCAGCCGGCTGACGCCGATGAAGCGGGAATGGGGAGGTGGGTGGGACGGGCCGCCGCCTCGGCGGGGGAGAGCGGCGGCGTCAGGGTGCGGCCCATCAGCGGCGGCAGATGTGCCGCGATCGCCGCCAGCTCGCGGATGTCCGCGTCCAGCAGCGCCTGGTCGCCGTCACACAGCGCCGCGGTGGGTTCCGGGTGCACGTCGATGATCAGCCCGTCCGCGCCGACCGCGATGGCCGCCCGGGTCAGCGGCAGCACCAGGTCGCGGCGGCCGCCTGAGTGTGACGGGTCGACGATGACCGGCAGGTGGGACAGCCGCTGGGCGACCGGGACCGCGCTGATGTCCAGGGTGTTGCGGGTGGCCTTCTCGAACGTGCGGATGCCCCGCTCGCACAGCACGATGTCCAGGTTGCCGCGCTGGGCGATGTATTCCGCCGCCATCAGCCACTCCTCGATGGTGGCCGAGAACCCGCGCTTGAGCAGCACCGGCTTGCCCGCCGAGCCGACCGCCTGCAGCAGCGCGAAGTTCTGCATGTTGCGCGTGCCGACCTGGAGCATGTCCGCGTGGTCGCAGACCAGGTCCACATCCCGCGGGTCGATCACCTCGGTCACCGTGGGCAGCCCGGTCTCCGCGCCCACCTCGGCCAGGATCTTCAGCCCGGCCTCGCCCAGGCCCTGGTACGCGTAGGGCGAGGTGCGCGGCTTGAACGCGCCGCCGCGCAGCAGCGACGCGCCCGCCGCCTTGGCCATCCGGGCGGCGGTCAGCGCCTGCTCCGCGCTCTCCACCGCGCACGGCCCGGCGATCATGGTCAGGGTGTCCGGGCCGATCGGCACCCCGCCCACCCGCACCACCGACCGGCTCGGGTGATGCTCCCGGCTGACCAGCTTGTAGGGCACCGAGATGCGCACCACGTCGCTCACGCCCGGCATGCTGCGCAGGTTCAGCGCGCCGAACTGCTCCACGTCGCCGACCAGGCCCACGATGGAGCGCTCCATCCCGCGGGTGATGAACGCCTCACCGCCCGCCCCGCGGACCAGTTCGACGATCCCGTCCATGTCCTGCTGGGTGGCGTCCGGCGCCATGACCACGACCATTGGCCGTCCTCTCTCCTGCTTCTGTTTGTGACCTGGACATCAAAAAAGCCCCGGGCCTGCGGCCCGGGGCTCTGGAAGTCGCTCGCGTCAGCGCATGGTCTGGCGGGCGACCGTCCGGGTGCCGGGCCGGTAGCCATACCAAAACCAAAACTGCTTACGCACGGAAGGTAGCCTAACGCATCGGCCGGGCCAGGGGGTGGCCCGCCCAGGAGTTTGCCCGCGTGCGAAGGTAGGAGACACGGGGCAGCCAGAAGGGATGAGCATGGGTCAGCCGGACGCGGGCCGGGCAGTCGCAGGTCAGCGTGGTGCACACGCCGCGTCGGCAGGTCAGCCGGAGGGCATCCCGTCGTTGGTCGGGCAGGTGCTGGCCGGCGCTGCGCAGCCCGCTGCTGGCCCGCCGCCGGGGACCCGGCCGCTGCCGCCCGGCCAGCAGGTCCGGCCGGACTGGCTCGTGCAGCACTACGGTCCGGTGCCCAGGTTCCGCCCGGAGACGTGGGACTTCCGGGTCAGCGGCGTGACCGAGTCCGGCACCGAGCACCGCTGGGACTGGGCCGGGATCTGCGCGCTGCCGCGCTGCGCGGTCACCGCCGACCTGCACTGCGTGACCAAGCACACGATCCCGGGCATCCCGTGGGAGGGCATCGCCGCGGCTGAGCTGCTCCGGCTGGCGCCGCCGGCCGGCCACGTCACCCACGTCATGGTGTGGGCCGACTACGGGTACAGCGCGAACATCGGGATCTGCGACTTCGCCGCGGACACCACGCTGCTGGCCACCGCGGTGGCCGGGGAGCCGCTCACCCCGGAGCACGGGTTCCCGATGCGGCTGGTGGTGCCGCACCTGTACGGCTGGAAGAGCGTCAAGTGGATGCGCGCCGTCGAGTACCTGACCGAGGACCGGCGCGGGTTCTGGGAGGAACGCGGCTACCACAGCTCGGCCGACCCCTGGCACGAGCAGCGCTTCTCCTACCAGGAGACGCAAGGCAGCTGAGCCTATCGGCGCGGTTGCGCACCGCGCTCTTGACCCCCGACGCACCGCGCTGAGTGACCGGGGCCGGTGCGGAGGCGCTTGAGGGTGGCGATGTCGGCGGACTGCGCCGCCTTCGGGCCTGGGGTCTCCACGATGAACGGGACCTGCGCGGCCAGCGGGTGGTGGAGCAGTTCGGCGAATGGCGCCTCGCCGATCTGGCCGGCGCCGATGTGCTGGTGCCGGTCCCGGCAGGAGCCGCACGGGTCCATCGAGTCGTTGGCGTGGATCAGCGCCAGCCGTCCCCGGTTGCCCAGGGCGGCGGCCAGCTCAGCCAGGGTGGCGGTGACGCCGCCGTCGGCGGCCAGGTCGTGGCCGGCCGCGAACAGATGGCAGGTGTCCAGGCACACCGCGGCGCGCGGATGCCAGTCCAGCCCGTCCAGGTACGGGCCGAGGTCCCCGGCCCGGTGGCCAGCCCGCCGGCCGCGAGCGCGTGTACCCCGATGGCCGGGCATTGGCGTTCAGCCATAGAGAGGTCAGCTGGTACGGGCGTACAGCGCGTCGTCGCTGCCGTCCCGGAGCACGCGGTGGAAATGCTGATGGAAGTACGACCGCAGCGCGGGGGTCCAGGCGATCCGGCGCTGGTTGAACCGGAGCGACAGCCAGACGTACTGGGCGTGGCCGAACGCGGTGCGCCAGACCGCGTCCACCTTGGGGTAGCGGGCCGCGCCGCTGGACGCGTCGCGGCCATGGCCCAGCGAGTAGTCGGTGCCGATCGAATCCACCATGAGGGAGCAGCCCGGCACGGTGGAGTAGAACCGGTCCGCGGCGATGGTGTAAGACACCTGGTCGGTGAGCACGCACGCGCCGGGCGGGACGATCCGGCGCACCGCGGCCAGGGCCGCCGCGCTCACCCGGGGGGTCACCGACCGCTCCTGGTTCGCCTGCGGCACGGCCAGGGCCAGGACGCCCACGGTGATCAGCCCGGTGACGGTCCACTGGATCCAGCCCCGTCTGGCGCTGGGGCGGGTCAGCCGGGCCGCGGCCAGCCCGATGGACAGCCCGAGGAACGGGGCCAGGAACGCCGGGAAGTGCAGGAAGAACTGGGCGTACCAGAGGAACGCGGCCACGATCAGCGCGCAGCTGCCGACCGCGAACCAGTCCAGGTCGGTCAGCGGCCGCCGGGTGACCAGCCAGGCCACCGGCAGCGCGGCCACGATCAGCGCCACGATGGCCAGCGACAGGATCAGCACCCCGGTGTCGCCCAGATGCAGCACCTGGCCGATGCCGGTCATCAGCCGCAGCCGCTTCTCCACCGGGGTCCGGCTGGGAACCACGCGGAACAGCTGGGCGGCGAAGAAGCTGTTGTAGAACCGGCGCGGGGAGGTCAGCGCGAACGGGATGACCGGCACGCAGAAACCGATGGCCACCCCGGCCACGAACCGGGCCGCCCGGTCCACGCCCTGGATGACCAGCAGGATGGCCACCACCAGCACCGGCAGGATGGCCCACACCTCGACCGCCCCGGCGAAGCCGAACGCCACCCCGGCCCAGAGCAGCCGGCGGCGGCTGGCCACCAGCCGGTCTCCGTCCAGCAGCGCCAGCGCGCCGATCAGGCAGAACAGAGTCAGCCACGGCTCCAGCAGCACGGTGTGCGCGGCCACCAGGCTGCCCGGGAAGATGGCCAGGATGCCGCAGGCCAGGCTGACCGGGATCAGGCCGCGGTGCCGGACCAGCAGGCCCACGATGACGATGCCCGCGGAGCTGGCCGCGACGGTCAGCAGGCGGCCCACGGCCATGCCCCAGGCGGTGCCGGTGACCTGGGCCAGCAGCGCGGCCGGGCTCATCAGCAGGGTGATGCCAGGCGGCTGCACGATGATGAAGTTCCGGTACGGCAGGGCGCCATGCACCAGCCGCAGCGCGCTGCCGAAGTACGGCCCATCGTCGTACTGGGTCACGCCGAGCAGGTAGCCGGGGCGGCTGAGCAGGAACAGCCGGAGCGCCAGGCCCAGCAGGGTGAAACCGGCGATGGCCAGGCCGACCGGGTCGGTCCACCGGTAGCTGGTCGCGGGGCTCGCCGGGCTAGCGGTATCGCCCTGCGATCCGCCGGCCGCTGGAGTCACCCTGGTTCCGCTCACAGCTGTCCTTCACTGGCCGGTCACTCAACCAGCCGCCAACATTAGCGCACCCTCTGCCCGGTCCCGCTCAGATCGGTGCCAGCGTTACGGGAGCTGGCCAGCCGCAGTGAGGCGGGCAGCCTGGCCGCACTTGTCACGTGCACGGTCACGCGGCCGTCCCGTATGACCACCGTGACCAGCTTCATCGCCCGGCCGTGGTACACGTAACTGGACCCGAGCTCGCGGGCCAGCCGGCTCCTGGTCACCTCGGCGTGGAAGCCGCTCGGGGTGAGCGCCCAGGTCAGGCTCACGGTGACCCGGCCGTCCAGCACCTCGTGAGTGTCCTGGACGAGCAGCGCCACCCGCTGCCCGGGCAGCATGCGCTCGATCTTGCTGGCCGCGACGCGGGTCACCGTCAGTGCCGGATCGTGCATCACGTACCGCACCATGCCGGTCTCCCGGGGCAGGCTCGCCGCGCTCAGCACCGCCACCACCACGGTGGCAGCGATCGCCACCCCGGCCGCCCAGCGGGCCGGCAGCCAGCCCTGCTCGCGGCCGGCGTGCCGTGACCGGGCCCGCGCCCATCGCACGGTCAGCACGATCAGCGTCCCGGTGACCAGCCAGCAGCCCACGCCGATCGGCAGCATCAGCATGATCAGGTAGGACAGGGTGAGCAGCGTGGTCGGCCGGACCGGGATGCTCGCGTAGGTGATCAGCGCGCCCAGGCTGAGCACCAGGGTCACCGTGGCCAGCGCGGCCAGCCGGCGGCTGCGCAGCGGGCCCAGCGCGGCGGCCACCGCCACCACCAGGATGACCAGCGCAACCACCCCGGGCCACGGGCTGCGCGCGGAGATCTGCCCGGCGATCCGGCCCGCGGCCAGCGACGACTTCCACCACAGCGGGGGCGGCTGCACCGAGGCGGAGATCGCCCGGAGGCCGAACACCGACCCGGTGTGCGGGCCCAGGCCGCTCTCGCTGTTCGCGATGAGTTTGGACAAGTTGCCGTCGCGGCTGGTGAACTGCTGGATGAACGGCCCGCTCCAGCAGGCCAGGCCGAGCAGCAGCCCGGTGAGCAGCCAGCGGTAGCCGGCCGCGGCCCACACTGTCTTCGGCCCGGTTTTGCCCCGGGCCGTGTCGATGATGGCGACCACCAGGGTCAGCACCACCAGGGTGACCGAGGCCAGCGCGAACATCAGGTGGGCCTGGCTGGCGATCGAGGCGGTGACGACCAGGGCCGGCCACCAGCCGCGGTGCCCGCACGCCACGGCCCAGGCGCAGGCCAGCGTGGCCAGGAAGAAGATGGCGCCGAACGACGGGTTCCAGCTCGACGGCACGGCGATGGCCGGCAGCCAGAGCACCATGCCGATGGCCACCGCGCTGGCGGTCAGGCCGGCCAGCACCCCGCCGGCCGCCCAGGCCGCTTCGATGGCCACCGAGACGGCGGCCATGCAGCAGATCGTGGCGCCCCACAGGATCCCGTGCGCCGGGCTGAGGTGCACCGGGATGGCCAGCAGCCAGTACTCCAGCGGCCCTGGGTCGAACACCCCGTGCGCGAGCCGGGTGGCCTGGCCGACCAGTGGGCCGTGCGCGGTGAGCGAGTTCCACGACCGGAGCGCGATCGCAGCGTTGTCCCCGACCGGCAGCCAGCCGTCGCGGTCCAGCCGGACCGTCCCGAGCACGAAGGGCAGCCAGGCGGCCAGGTGCGCGACCACCCGCAGCAGGGACGCCTGGCTAAGCAGGGTCGCGCGGCTGGGCAGGGTCGCTCGGCGGAGTTTCAGCGGGGCCTTCTCGGTACTTGGGCCCTCCTCGGCTGAATCGGGCACTCGTTCAGGCCGGCTCATAGTAGTAGATGAATACCGCAGTTTCACCGGAAAGGCTGACGAACCCGGGCAACCGGTAAAGTGCTGCCGAGGGTTTTACCGGGTTAATACCCGTGGGCCGCTAGACGCCAACGTAAAGGGTGATCGTGCTGCCCTGCGGCGCCTGGCCGGCCGGGGTGTAGTCGAACACCTTGTTGAGCGGCCCCACCTGGATCACCTTGACCTGGAAGCCCGCCTGGGACAGTTCCTGCTCCGCCTGGCTGACCGGCTGGCCGTCCACGTTCGGCACCCCGACCATCGGCGGGCCGTTGGAGATCTCGATCGTGATGACCTGGTGGGGGGAGAACGAGCCGCCGGCCGGCACCGATTGCTGCACCACGGTGCCCGCGGGCTGGCTGCTCTTCACCGTTACTTCGTTAAGCGAAACGCTATTGGCTGCCGCCCATTGCTCGGCCACGGCCTTTTGCTGACCGACGAACTCCGGCACCGGCTGCCCGCTGCTTACCACCAATGTGACGGGCTTGTTGACCGGCCAGCCCGTGCCCGCGGCCGGCGTGGTGCTGATCACGATCCCGGCCGCGATGGTGGTGGACGCCTGGTTCACCACCTTGCCCGGGATCAGCCCGGCCTGCCGCAGCGCGCTCTGCGCGTCGGCCAGCGAGCTCCCGGTGACCTGCGGCACGGTGGCCTCGTGGGCCCCCTTCGAGACGATCAGCGTCACCACGGCGCCCTTGCTGACCCGGGAACCGATGGCCGGCGACGTGCCGATGATGCTGCCCTTGGCCACCGAGTCGCTGAACTGCGGCGCGCCCATGGTGGTGCTGAACCCGGCGTTGTGCAGGGCCTGCTGGGCGGTGGCCGCGGTCAGCGTGGCCACCCGGGGCACGGTGGCGTACTTGCCGGCCGTCTGGTACCAGACCAGCACCCCGATCAGGACCACCGCGACCAGGCCGGCCAGCACGTAGATGAGCCGGCGGCTGAACAGCCAGCGCTGCAGGCCGGGCTCATGGGCCCGGAAGCCGCCGTGACCACCGTGACCGCGGCGGCCGTAGTCCGCCTGCCCGGGAGTCAGCACCGTGGTGTGGTTGCCCGGCTGGTAGAAGCCGTCGCCCCGGACCTGCGTGGTGGCTGAGCCCGGTCCGCCCGGTCCGCCTGGCCCGGCCGGGACCAGGTCGCGATGGCCGGACCCGGGCAGGCCCGGGATAAGGCCGTCGTCCCTCGGCGGGGCCGCGGGCAGGTCGGCCGGCCAGACGGCCGGAGCGTACTCGCCTGGCGCGGGCTGGCGGGGCGGGTACGGGGCTGCGTAGTTCGGGACCGGCCCAGGCGGCTGGGTCTCGCTGGGGTAGCCGCCGGGCGCCCCGGCTGGCCCG
>Ga0335083_10004067_pt1 | contig 18718 bp, 14 predicted proteins | sample Lox_Sample_42_FD_206716 | JGI IMG/M metagenome (GOLD analysis project Ga0335083, IMG submission 206716) | Soil microbial communities from Loxahatchee National Wildlife Refuge, Florida, United States - Lox_Sample_4.2 | ecosystem: Environmental > Terrestrial > Soil > Wetlands | place: USA...
CGGTTGACGTCCTCCGGGCTCATGCCCGGCGGGAACTCGAAGAAGGAATCGATCGCCGCGCGCTTCACCGGCGGCAGGTAGTCGAGCGGTGGCAGCAGCCACCAGGACAAGAGCAGCGGCCCGACCAGCAGGCCCGCCACCCAGCCGAGCTGCTTGGCGCGCGTGTCGGTGACCTTGAGCACCCACTCGGTGAGGCGCGGCCAGCCCGCGCCGTAGCCGGAGGGTCGCGGCGGCCGATCGAGCGCGAAGCGCAGCGCCTGCGGCAGCAGCGTCAGGGCGGCGACGATGGAGATCGCCACCGCGATGGAGATGGTGAGCGCGAGGTCACCAAACAGCTGGCCCTCGACGTCCTTGAGGAACAGCACCGGTACGAACACGGCCACCGTGGTGGCGGTGGAGGCAATCAGCGCGCCCGCCACCTGGCGCGCGCCGCTGCGGGTGGCCACGGCGAGCGGCAGGCCGGCCTCGCGCAGCCGCACGACGTTGCCCGAGACCACGATCGCCCCCTCGACCACCATGCCGACCGCGAAGGCGAGGCCGGCGAGGGAGATGACGTTCAGGCTGCGGCCCATGAGATCGAGCGCGACGAAGGTCGCGCACAGGCACGCCGGGATGGTGGCGGCGATCAGGAGCGTCACGCGCCATTCGCGCATGAACCACCACACCACCAGGAGCGCCAGCAGCGCCCCGACGATGAGGTTCTCGGTCAGCAGGTGCACGGCGCGGCGGATGAAGAGCGCCGCGTCGAAGGACTGCTCGATACCGAGGCCCTGGGCCTGCAACGGCCCGGCGCGCAGCTCCGCGACCGCCGCCTTGACCGCATCGAGCGTGGCGAGCACGTTGGCGCCATTGGCGCGGAACACCTGCACGCCGATGGCCGGGTTGCCGTTCTGGTAGGCGAAGAAGGTGCGCTGCGGCGGGGCCACGTCGATGGTGGCGACATCGGCAAGTCGCACCGGCCGGCCGTCGCGCCAGGTGAGCACCAGCGCGCCCAGCTCCTCGGGCGTGAAGCGGCCGGTGAAGCGCAGCGTGTACTGGCGGCGCCCGACCGAGAGCTGTCCGCCGGAGACGTTGTTGGCGGCGGCGGCGCGGTTGGCGATGTCGGGAATGCCGATGCCGAGCGCGGCCGCACGCGCCAGGTCGACGCTGATGTGCACCTCATCGGTCGGCCCGGCGTTGATGTTGACCGCCGCCACGCCCGGGATCGACTCCAGGCGCGCGCGCACCGTGTCCTCGATGAAGCGCCGGTGCTTCTCGATGGGCCCCGGGGTGCCCGGCAGCAGCTGCACGAAGAACCAGGAGAGCGTCTCGTTGGCCTCGCCGTTGCCGCCGAGGGATACCTGCGGTCGGTCGGCATCGCGTGGCAGCGGCGGCAGGCGGTTGAGGCGACCGATTGCCTCCACCAGCGCGTTCTTCATGTCGGTGCCGATGGCAAAGCGCAGGTTGATGTTGGCGCCGCCGACGAAGGCGTTGCCCTCGATTTCCTCGACTCCCGGCAGTCCCTGCATGACGTTCTCGAGCGGCTCGAGGAGCTCGGACTCGACTTCCTCGGGGGAGGCGGTGCGCCAGCCGGTCTGCACCTGCAGCTCCGGGCGCTTGATGTCGGGGAACAGCTGCAGCGGCAGGTGAGCGAGGCTCAGCAGCCCGAGCAGCACGACGAAGAGGGCGATCACGATCACCCCGATCGGACTGTTGCTCGACCAGCGCAGGGTTTCCATGGCTCAGGCCCGGATGGCAGCGAACCGCTCCATGCCACCTTGGATGCTACTGCCGCTGCGCAGGTTTGAACGCCGCGCTGCGCCGGGCTGAGCGGAAGCTGCGGTATGGCGAGCGGCAGGAACGCCGGCGCGGTCCCGGCCGCGGGCGGGCCCGGGGGGCGAAGCGGGGGCGCCTAGAAGCCTACGTAGCCGTGGGTGAGGGCGTAGGCGACCACCCCGGTCGCCGAGCGCACCCCGAGCTTGCGCATGAGATTGGTGCGGTGACGCTCGACGGTCTTGTGGCTGAGCGACAGCAGCTGCGCCATCTCGCGCGTGCGGTAGCCCTCGGCGATCAGCGCCACGACTTCCTGCTCGCGCGCGGTGAGCATGCCGGCCCCGTCGGTGCCGCGGCGGTGTGCCGTGCCGTTGAGGCGGCCGCGGGCCGGGGTCTCGAGCACCGAGGCGCTGATGTAGTGGCGGCGCTGCGCGAGCGCCTCGAGCGCGTTGAAGAGCTCCGCGCGCTGATCGTTGCGCAGCACGTAGCCGTCGGCCCCCGCACGCCGTGCCGCCTCGATCAGCTCGCCGGCCCGGCTCGGGGCGAGGGCGAGCACCGCGACGTGCGGCCAGCGCTGCTTCACGTGCAGGATGGTCTGCGGCCCGGATTTCATGGCGAGCGGCAGGTCGATGATCGCGATGTCCGGGGCGAGGCCGCGCGCACGCAGCGCCGCGCGCGCACTGTCGAAGACCGCCTCCACCAGCAGGGTGCTGTCGCAGCGCAGCAGCGCGCACAGCCCCTCGCGGGCGAGGCCCTCACCGTCGATGACCAGGATGTGGGTCTTTTTACGCATCAGTGCCGCCCCTGCGCGGCCGCTCGCACGATCATACGCCTCACCGGCAGGGTAGGACCGCGGCGGCCGCCAGCAGGTTCCCGGGGAACCTCAGGCGCGTGGGCGCTTGAGGAAGCGCTCCACCCGCTGCACCGCGTCCGGGGCGAGGCCCTCGTTCTTGAACAGCTCGAGGGCGTGCGCGTCGCGCAGGCTGAGCCCGTCGCTGTCGATGAGCGCGCGCTTGCTGACCTGGTTGGCGTACCAGGAATTGGCGAGCACGTCCGCGGCCAGGCTCGCGAGGCCGGCCTCGAACTGCGCGTCCGGGAAGCAGAAGTTGGCGAGGTGCATCTCGTGCGCCTCCGCGCCGCTGTAGCTGCGGCAGGTGAACATCATCTCCGCCGCCTTGGCGCTGCCGACGCGGTGTGGCAGGCGCAGGCTCAGCCCCCAGATCGGCGTCAGCCCCCAGCGGCCATAGGCGTCACAGAAGCGCGCCGACTCGTTGGCGACGATCAGGTCGGCGGCGAGCGCCAGCTCCAGCGCGCCGGTGGAGCAGTGCCCCTCGACCGCCGAGATCACCGGCTGCGGCAGGCTGGCGAGCTTCTCGATGACCTCGGAGTTGTAATGGGGCTTGGCGTGCGCGCGCACGTAGGCGAGCACCTCCTGCATGTCGTAGCCGGCCGAGAAGTTGCCGCCGGCGCCGCGCAGGATGACCAGCCCGATGGTGCGGCTCTCGCGCGCGAGCGCATCCACGTGCTCCTCGAGGGCCTCGAAGACCTCCTTGGTCAGGGCATTCATCTTCGCCGGTCGGTTGAGGGTGAGCAGCGCCGCCCCCTGCCGGTTCTCGCGCAGTACCAGTTCACTCACGGCGATTCTCCTTTGGGTCGGTTCCACCAGCCGCCGCCGAGCGCTTGAAACAGCGCGGCGGTATCGGCGTAGCGGTTGGCGCGCGCCTGGATGAGCGCGAGCTGCGCCTGGCGGTAGCTCTGCTCGGCATTGAGCAGCGCGACCGTGCTGATGCCGCCGAGCGTGCGTTGCTCGCGGGCAATCTCGAAGGACTCGCGCGCGGCCTGCTCGGTGGCGGCGGTCGCGGCGAGCAGGTCCGCGTCCGCGGCGAGCGCGTGCAGGCTGTCGGCGACGTTCTCGCAGGCGAGCAGCACCGCCGCGCGGTACTCGGCGCCGGCCTGATCGAGAGCGGCGTCCGCGGCGCGCTTGCGGTGCCGCAGCGCGCCCGCATCGAACAGCGTCTGGCTGAGCGAGGCGCCCGCGGCCCAGAAGCCGGTGTAGGAGCTGAACAGCTTGCCGATCTCCAGCGCCGAGGAGCCGAGCTGCGCCGTGAGCGTGAACTGCGGCAGCATGTCCGCGATCGCCACGCCGACTTCCGCGGTGGCCGCGTGCAGGTTGGCCGCCGCGGCGCGCACGTCGGGGCGCTGCTCGATGAGGCGCGCCGGCAGGCTCACCGGCAGGTCCGCAGGCAGCGTCAGCTCCGCGAGGTCGACGCGCGCGGGCGGATCCGCCTGCGGCAGCTGTCCGAGCAGGGCGCTGAGCGCATCGCGCGTCTGCGCCAGCTGCTTGCGCAGCGGCGGCAGTGTCGCGGCGGTCTGTCCCTCGGCGGCCTGCTGCGAGAGCAGGTCGAGGCGGCTCGCGCTTCCCAGGCCCTGCTGGGCCTCGACCGTGCTCGTGAGCTCGCGCTGCAGGGCGAGCAGCCGCTCGGTCGCCGCGATCTGCTCGCGCAGCGCCGCCTCCTGCAGCGCGGTGACGACGACGTTGCTGGTGAGCGTGAGGTAGGTGGCCTCGAGCTCGAAGCGCGTCACCTCGACCCCGGCCTCCTGGGCCTCGAGGGCGCGGCGCTGCCCGCCGAAGACGTCAGCCTGATAGCTGACGCTCAGCTGCGCGGTGAACAGGTTGTAGTACGGATTGGTCTGCGGCAGGCTCGTGGGATTGGCGATGGTGGCGAGCGCGTTCTTGGCACGCAGCGCGCTGAAGCCGCCCTGCAGGCTCGGGAAGAGTGTCGCGCGCTGCGCCGCGTACAGCTCGTTGGCCTCGCGCAGTGCGGCCTGCGCGGCGGCGACGCCGGGATTGTCCTGCAGGGCCGCGCGCACCAGCTGATCGAGCGCCTGGGACTGGTAGAGCCGCCACCACTCGGGCGGCAGCTCGCGCCCGAGCTCGAAGTGCTGCGCCGTGCCCCCGGGCACGTTCGCCGTCGCGGTGGTGGGGCCGCTCACCGGCGCCGCCCCGTAGTCGGTGCTCTGCGGCGGCGCGGGCGCGTGGTAGTTCGGGCCGACGGCGCAGGCGGCGCCTAAGAGCGCGAGCGCCACCGGCAGGAGGAAGGCGCGGCTCACTGGCCCCACCGCGTGCTCAGGCCGCGCCGCTCGGCCCACTCCTCGATGACGTGATACATCGAGGGCAGCACGAAGAGCGTCAGCAACGTCGCAATGGCCAGACCGCCGACCACCACCGTGGCGATGCCGCGCTGCACGTCACTGCCGACGCCGGTGTGCAGCGCCGCCGGCAGCATGCCGAGGGTCGCGACGGTGGCGGTCATCAGCACCGGACGCAGCCGCTCGGTGGCGCCCTTCATGATGGCCTCGTGCAGCTCGAAGCCCGCCTTACGCATGCGGTTCAGGTTGGCGACCATGATGATGCCGTTCTGCACCGCGACCCCGAAGAGCGCGATGAAGCCGACGCCGGTGGCGACGTTGAGCGTCTGGCCGGTGACGTGCAGGGAGATGAGGCCGCCGAGGGTGGCGAGCGGCACGACCGAGAGGATCAGGGCCGCCTGGCGCAGCGAGCCGATGCCGATGGTGAGGAGGATGAGCATCAGGCCCATCACCATGGCGAGGATCACCAGCAGGCGCGACTCGGCGCGCCGCTGATTCTCGAACTGTCCGCCCCACTCGAGGTGGATGCGCGAGGGGTCGAAGTGCACCTCGCGGGCGATCTTCGCCTGCGCCTCGTTCAGGTAGGAGGTGAGGTCGCGGTCGCGGTTGTCGATGCGGATGGTGAGGTTGCGCTGGCCGTTCTCGCGCGTGACGGTGCTCTCGCCGGTACGCACGCGGATGTCGGCGACCGCGGCGAGCGGCACCTGCATCCCGGAGCTGGTGCGCACCGCGAGCTCACCCAGGACCTCCGGGCGGCTGCGCGCCTGCCTCGTGTAGCGCACCGTGAGCGGGTAGGTGCGCTCGCCGACGTACACAGTCGACACCGGCGCCTGGCCGACGCCGGTCTGGATGACCGCCTGCACGTCGGCCATGCTGACGCCGAAGCGCGCCGCGCGGGCACGGTCCAGCTTGATCTCGATCTGCGGGATGGGCGGCTCCTGGAAGATCGAGGCGCTCGAAGTGCCGTGGATGCCGTAGAGGATCTTCACGATCTGCGCGCCGATGTCACGCAGCTCATCCAGATCGTCGCCGTACACCTTGACCACCAGCGGGCTGTGGGCACCGCCGATCATGTCGTTGACGCCGTCGATGATCGGCTGGCTGATGCCGATCGAGTAGCCGGGCAGTTCGCGCGCCAGATCCGCCGCCAGGCGGTCCACGAACTCGCGCTTGGACTCCCCGCCGGGCCAGGCGTCGTAGGGCTTCAGTCCCACGGGTGCCTCGATGTGCGACATGGTCCAGGAGTCGGTGCCATCGTCGTTGCGCCCGGTCTGGGTGACCACGTAGGAGATCTGCGGGTACTGCAGCAGGCGCCGGCGCAGCCCGCTCGCCATGTCGCTCGCCTGGTCGAGCGCGATGCCGGTGGGTATCTGCACCTGCAGCCACAGCGCCCCCTCGTCCAGGTCCGGCAGGAAGTCGCGCCCGATGGTGGCGCCGAGGCCGCCGACCGCGAGCAGCGCGAACAGCGCGATGCCGTAGATGATGCGCGGCTCGCGCAGGCAGGCGCCGAGCAGGCGGTCGTAGCCGGCGGTGAGGCGTTCGAGCCAGCGGTTGTGGTAGCTGCGCCCCGGCTTGCGAAAGGCGTAGTACGCCAGCGCCGGCACCAGGGCGAGGCTCGTGAGCAGGGCACCGAAGAGCGCGTAGCCCATGGTGTAGGCCATGGGGGTGAAGAGCTTGGCCTCCGCGCGCTCGAAGCAGAACAGCGGCAGGTAGGTGGTGATGATGATGAGGCTCGCGAAGAAGATCGGGCGCGTCACCTGCAGCGCGGCGGCCTTCACCTCGCTCTCGGAGAGCTCCTCGTCCGGGGTCGCCTCGCGCCGCCGCAGCACCGCCTCGGTGACGACGATGGCGCCGTCGACGAGGATGCCGAAGTCGAGCGCGCCGAGGGACAGCAGGTTGGCTGACACCTTGGTGAGATTGAGGACGGAGAACACCGACACCAGTGCCATCGGGATCGAGACCGCCACCACGAAGGCACTGCGCGGGCTGCCGAGGAACACGATGAGCACCAGGAACACCAGGGCGATGCCCTCCGCGATGGTGCGTCCCACCTTGTGCACGGTGGCGTGCACCAGGGTGTCGCGGTCGATATAGGGCACGATGCGCACGCCCTGGGGGGCGAGCCGGCGGTTGAGGAGCTCGACCTTGGCGTGCAGCCCGCGCAGCGTCAGCGATGGGTTCTGGTACTTGAGCATCAGGACGATGCCCTCGATGGTGTCGGGGTTGGCGTCCTTGCCGACGATGCCCTCGCGCTCCTGGTGGCTGAGGGTGGCGTGGCCGAGGTCGCGCACCAGCACCGGCGCGCCGTTGACCTGCGTGACCACGGTGGCCGCGATGTCCTCGAGGCTGCGCATCAGGCCGACGCCGCGGATGACGTAGCTCTGGTCCCCGCGCGCCACGCGGCCGCCGCCGGCGTTGGCGTTGTTGTCGCTGAGGGCGCTGATCACGTCGGTGATGCCGAGCCCGTAGTGCTCGAGGAGCTTGGGATCGAGGTCGAGCTGGTACTCGGTGGTGAAGCCCCCGAAGTTGGTGACGGCCACTACGCCCTCGACGGATTTCAGCGCCGGAATCACCGTCCAGCGCTGGATCTCAGAGAGCTCCTGCAGGTTCTTGCGGTCGGACTCCAGGGTGTAGCGGTAGATCTCCCCGCCCGGGCCTGCGACCGGATCGAGCGTCGGGCTGGCACCGGGGGGCAGGACGGTCTGGGCGATGCGCTCGAGCAGGCGCTGCCGCGCCCAGTAGTCCTCGTAGCCGTCGCGGAACAGCACCGTGATCAGCGACAGGCCGAAGGTGCTCGAGGAGCGCATGAGCAGCAGGCCGGGCGTGCCGTTGATCTGCCGCTCGAGCGGCACCGTGATCAGCTGCTCGACTTCCTCGGCCGCAAGTCCCGGCACCTGCGTGGTCACCTGCGCGGCGACGTCGCCGAGCTCGGGGTAGGCCTCGACCGAGAGTGTCTCCCAGGCGTACACGCCGAAGCACGCCAGCAGTGCCGCCAGCACCATGACCGGGATGCGCCGGTGCAGGCAGAAGCCGACGAATTGGTCAATCATTGAGCAGGATTCCGCCCTGGACCACGATGCGCTCGCCGGCCTTGACGCCCGCGCGCAGCGCCACCTGCGTGCCCTCCTGCAGATCCGGCTCGACCACGCGCCGCTCGAAGGTCCAGGGGGCGGTCAGCACATAGACGCTGGTGCGGTCGTTGTTCATCAGCAGTGCCGAGGTCGGCACCACCACGCGCGCCATCGGCGTGCAGTGCACGGTGACGCTCGCGAACATGTTGGGCTTGAGCGCCTGGGCCTCGTTGTCGAGGACGATGCGCACCTTGGCACGATGCGAATCCGGCTCGATCACATCGCTCACGGTCGCGACCTTGCCCGTACGCGGGTGCTCGGGGTCCGACGGCAGGCGGATCTCCGCATCCGCGCCGGGCGCGACGCGACCGACGTCCTGCTCCGCCAGGAGCGCACTCACCCACACCGTGCCGGTGCTCACCAGCGTGAGCAGCGGCTGGGTGGTGTCGTTGACCATGTTGCCCGTGGCCACGCTCACGGCGGTGATGCTGCCGGCGAACGGTGCCCGCACCACCAGTGCCCGCGCCGCGCCCTCATCTGCCGGCGCGCCGACCGCGCGCAGCCTGGCCCTGGCGCGTTGATATTCGGCGGCGGCAACGGCGTGGTCGCTGCGCGCCTGATCGAGATCCTTGGTCGAGACCGCCCCGATCTTCGCCTGGCCCTCCTGGCGCTCGAGGTTCTTGCCGCTCAGGGCCAGCGCATCGGCTGCCTTGCGGTAGTCGGCGTAGGCCTGGGCGAGGTCCGGGGAATCGATGACGACGAGCTCTGCGCCGGCGGCGACGCGCTCGCCCGGGTGCACCCTGACCTGCTGCACCCGGCCACCGAGCGGGGCGAGCACGGGCGCGGTGCGCGCCGGGTCGGATTCCACCGTCGCCGCCAGGATGAGCGAGCCGCCGAGCGGCACGGCTTCGGCCGGCTCGATGAGCAGCCGCTGGCGCAGCGGTGAACCCTCCGGGACCACGAGTCTGTCACCCTGGTGCACGAGCAGGGGCGCGGGCTCGGGCGGCGTGCGGCCGGCAAGGAGCCCGAAGCCGTGGGTGAGGAGCAGCACGATGAGCAGCACGCCTGCGGCGAGGCCGCCCCACAGGAACCAGCGTCCGCGCTCGCCGCGCGCATGCTCGTAGGGCTGTTGTTGTTCTTCGCTCATGAGCAGTCCCCTCGGGGGATTGGGGCGCGTCGGGCTGTTGACCCGCGCGCGCCGCGGTGGGTCGCTACCCGCGGGTGCTGCCTGGGCCGCAGTCGGGGGTCGGGCAGTCGCCTTCCTCAATCTGCACCGTGCAATGCTCGACGTGCAGGTACTCGACGAGGCGCGCGTGGATGGTGCCGAGCGCCGCGTAATGCGCCGTTCCGGGAGCGAGGTGCGCGTGCAGGGTGACGGTCGGGCGTTCACCGGTCATGGTCCAAACGTGCACGTGATGCACACCGATCAGCCCCGGCACGTGCCCGAGCAGCACGTCCTCGATGCGCGCGACGTCGAAGCGCGGCGGGGCGCTCTCGAGCAGCACGTCGGCGGATTCGCGCGTCAGCGACCACGCCGAGCGCAGGATGAGCAGCGATACCAGGAGCGAGAGGATCGGGTCGGCGATCGTCCAGCCGCGCTCGAGGATCAGGAGGGCCGCGATGCTGGCGGCGATCGAGCCGAGCAGGTCGCTCAGGATGTGGGCACGGGCGCTGCGCTCGTTAAGCGAGCGCGAGCCGGAGAGCGCGAGGAAGGCGGCGAGGTTGGCGATGCCGCCGAGCACGGCCACGATCAGCATGATGCGGCCATCAACCGCCGGCCGCTGCATGAGCCGCAGGATCGCCTCGTAGATCACCCACGCGGTCAGCACGAAGAGCAGCAACCCGTTCACGAACGCCGCGAGCGGCAGGTAGCGGCGATGGCCGTAGGAGCGGCGCGGACTCGCCGGACGCCGCGCCACCCGGATCGCCACCACGGCGAGCAGCAGCGAGGCGCTGTCCGCGAGCATGTGCGCGGCTTCGGCGAGCAGCGCGAGCGAGTTCGCGATATAGCCGCCGGCGGCCTCGATCAGCGTAAAGGAGCCCAGGATGGCGAGCGCGATGAGCAGCCGCCGGTCGCTCGGCGCACCGGCGGACTCTGCGGCACCTGATCCGCCGGCATGGCCGTGCGCATGGGCGTGCGCGTGGCCGTGCCCATGCCCGTGGTGATGACTCATGATCCGTTGCTCCCCGCCGCGGGCTGTACGTACCCCGGGCACGCCGTGTGGCCGCGCGGCTGCACCCGCCCGGGCTCCGGCGTATAGTGAAAACCCTGCAGTCACTTTAAGGTCAAGGGGTCATGGAGCTGAAGCTGAAGATCGGCGAGCTGGCGCGCCGCAGCCAGTGCCAGAGCGAGACCATCCGTTTCTACGAGCGCGAGGGACTCTTGCCGGTGCCCAGGCGCACGGCGGGGAACTACCGGGTGTACGGACGCGAGCACGTCGAGCGCCTGGCGTTCATCCGCAACTGCCGCGCCTTGGACATGACTCTCGATGAGATCAGACAATTGCTGCGTTTCCGTGACCTGCCGCAGGACAACTGCCATGCCGCGCACGCGCTGCTCGATGAGCACGTGGCGCACGTGGCCGCCCGTATCGGAGAGCTGCAGCAGCTCGAGCGGCAGCTGAAAGCGCTGCGCCGGCAGTGCCAGCCGGCGCGCAGCGAGCGCGAGTGCCGCATTCTCGATGAGCTCAGCCAGAGCACGCGCGGCGGCGGCAAGCACGCCGCGGCGCACGTGCGCGGCACGCACCGCGGCTGAGCCGCGGCTTGGCAGGATGTGAGCCTTTGTATCCGGGTGTAGGCCCGGTGTGCGCCTTCGCGGTCCCGCCGTGGCGCCTCATCGTGCTGGGAGTGGCGCTCGCCCTCGCGGGCGCGGGCGCGCATGCAGAGGATGCTGCAGTGGCCTCGGCCCCAGGGCCGCAGTCGGCGTGGCCACAGCTGCTGAGCGCGCAGTACACCTACGTGCTGCAGCACCAGACGGCGCTCACCTCGCCCTACGCCGGCCCCCTGTCGCTCGATCCCGCCGGCGATACGCAGTCAACCAACACCATCGGCTTCTACGGCGGCTGGGCGCCTCTGTCCTGGGCGCAGCTCTACCTCGACACCGAGAAGTTCATGGGCGCGGGGGTAAGCGGCGCGACGGGTCTCGGGGGTCTCACCAACGGCGACGTGGTGCGCGAAGGCGCGGCGGGACTGAAGAAGACTTTCTACACCGCGCGCGCCTTCGTGCGGCTGATGCTGCCCCTGGGGGAGGGCGTGACGGAAGTGGCGCGCGCTCAGGACCAGATCGGCGGCAATGAGGCGACGCGCCGCCTGGAGTTCAAGGCGGGGCTGCTCGCCGTCACCGATGACTTCGATCACAACCGCTATGCCGCGGCAACCCGCACGCAGTTCATGAACTGGTCGCTGTGGGCCGATACCGCCTGGGACTACGCGGCCGACACCCGCGGCTATACCGAGGGCTTCGTGCTCGCGTACGTGAGCGCTGCCTGGGCGCTGCGCTATGGGATCTACCGCATGCCGCTTCAGGCCAACGGGCAGGAGCTTGAGACCCTGAACCGCGCCCGCGGCGAGAACCTCGAGCTCACGCTCTCAGCGTGGCCGAGCGGGCTGATCGTACGTCTCCTCGCCTTCCGCAACACCGCGCGGATGGGCGACTACCGCGAGGCCTTGGCGCGCGCGGCCGCCGACAACACGGTGCCGGACGTCGCCGCCGATGACCAGAACGGGCGCCACAAGTACGGCTGCGGCGTGAACGTTGAGCTGCCGCTCGCCGCTGAGGGAGAAACCGGCGTGTTCATGCGCGCCGGCTGGAACGACGGCGCCACCGAGACCTTCGTGTTCACCGAGGTCGACCGCCAGCTCAGTGCCGGCCTGCAGCTGAGCGGTGCGCATTGGGGCCGCCGTGCCGATCACCTCGGGATCGCCGCCGTGGCCGAAGGCCTCTCCGGCCCGCACCGTGACTACCTGGCCGCGGGAGGTTCCGGGTTCCTGCTCGGGGACGGGCGGCTCAACTACGCCCACGAGCGGATCCTCGAGACCTACTACCGCTTCGAGGTGTTCAGTGCGCTCGGAAAGATGCCGCTGCGACTGCAGCTCAGCCCCGACTTCCAGTACATCGCCAACCCCGGCTACAACCACGACCGGGGGCCGGTGCGCTTCTACGGCCTGCGCGCACATCTTGAGTATTAATGAGTGGCGGGGCTTGACGATCAGTAAGTAATCACTTACCGTAAGCCATGGCTTACGCAAGAGCGCTCCAGTGCCTGAGTGACCCCACGCGGCGGCGGGTGTTCGAGCGGCTGCGCTCCGGTCCGAGATCCGTCGGCGACATCGCGCACGGCCTGCCCGTAAGCAGGCCGGCGGTCTCGCAGCACCTGCGCGCGCTCAAGGAGGCGGGGCTGGTGGCCGACAAGCCCGAGGGCACACGCCGCATCTACTACATCGATCCGCACGGACTCGGCGAGCTGCGCCGCTGGCTCGATGGCTTCTGGGACGAGGCGCTCGCGTCATTCAAGGACGAGGTCGAGGCGCGGGCGCCGACGGACACTCCACCCAACCGAGGAACTGCCAAGTGAACGCCACTATCCAGATTGCGCCGGTACGCAAGTCGGTCGTCGTGCAGGCGAGCCCCTTGCGTGCCTTCGAGGTCTTCACCGCCGGAATCGATCGCTGGTGGCCGAAGAGCCACAGCATCGGCAACTCACCGCTGCGGCGCTGCGTCGTGGAGCCCTTCGTCGGCGGGCGGTGGTACAACGATCTGGAAGACGGCACGCAGGTGACCATCGGACACGTGCGGGTCTGGGAGCCCGGCGCACGCTTCGTGGTCGGCTGGGAGATCAGCGCGCAGTGGAAGCCGGATGCGCGCATCGAGCTCGCTTCCGAGGTCGAGGTGCGCTTCGTGCGCGAAGGCGAGGGCCGCACGCGCGTCGAGATCGATCACCGCGACTTCGAGCGCATGGGCGCCGAGCCGGGCGCGACGATGCGCAATGCCGTGGATCAGGGCTGGCCGGGTATTCTCGATCTCTACGCCAAGGAAGTCGCGGCGCGCGCTGCCGCCTGAGGGCCGCCGCGCGAAGCTAACCTGCGCAGCGCCACACCCGGCAGGAGTTGCTCACACTCCTGCCGGCCGGATATGCGTCTGGTGTCCGGTACAGACGGGCCCTACACTCGCCCGCGAGCGATCTGCACAGCCACGGAGAGACGACCATGAAATGGCACACCTTGGCCTGCGCCGTGCTCGTTGCCGGATGCGCGGGCGGGGCGCCGATGGACAACCCGTCCGCGCCGGGCGCCGTCCGGCCGGGCGGGCAGGACCGGATGGAGGCACGCCAGCTCGAGCTTGCCGAGTCCGACTGCGCCGCCCAGGGCAAGCACGCCGTGGCGCACCGTGACGAGGGCGAGACGGTCTACGACTGCAGCGAATAGGCGAGGGGCGCGGCCCGGCGGCCCCGCGCGGGGGAAGGGCTTGGCTTTTCCCGCCGATTGCACAGCAGTACTCAACAAGACCCCATAAGCCTTTGAACTGCCTCACATCCTGGGTGAGGCCCCCTAAGCTAGTGTGTAACATAGTCTGGCACCCGGAGCCGTGGCAGCCGGTGCGCACGATCGTGGCCAGAGCCAGAAAGAGGGTGCAGTGTTTCTTGCGATCGCCAAAGTAGGTCCCTTCAAGTCGATCGAGACCCCTCAGGAGGTACAGATCGAGCGCCGCGTGACGGTCCTGGTCGGCATGAACGAGTCGGGCAAGACCGTGTTCCTGCAGGCCCTGCACAAGTCCGACGACGTGCTCGGCCTCGCCAAGTTCAGCTTCATCGATGACTTCCCGCGCAAGGGCCTGGCCGACTACGAGGCCCGCCACGACAGCACCCCCGAGACCGCCACCGTCCTCACCTACGAGCTCGATGAGAAGGACATCGCCGAGCTGAACCAGCTGTACCAGGCGGGCTTGCAGGGCGGGTTCCGCTTCTCCGTTTCCCACGACTACCAGAACAACGCGCGCCTGATGCTGCCGCCACTCGATGAGCGGCCCGTGCTCAGCACGCTTGCGCAGGCCGAGGGCCTCAGCCCCGAGTACCGCGGCGCACTCGGGCTGGTCTCGAGCCTGCGCGCGGTGCCCGAGGCGGCGGCGTCGCTGGCTCTGAACGATGCCGACCTGAAGCACCTCTCGGCGATCAAGGCGCGCCTCGGCGCCGCCGGGCGCGAGGCGGTGCTCGAGACCGAAGTCGCGAAGTGGCTGCTCGCCCGCACTCCGAAGTTCCACTACTTCGGCGACTACGAGATCCTGCCGAGCAAGATCAACCTGACCGACCTCGCGCAACGCCATCGCCAGAACCCGGCGGGGCTGACTGCCCCGGACCGCGGCATCCTGGCACTCCTGCGCCTGGCGAACATCCGCCTCGAGGCATTCGAGAACCCGGGCAACCTCGAGGCCCTGGTGGCGCGCATGGAGGCGGTGTCCATCCGCCTCACCGACCAGATCATGGAGTTCTGGAAGCAGAACGAGGATCTGGAGGTGCGCATCGACATCCGTCCGAATCCGAGCGACGCGCCGCCGTTCAACAACGGACCCAATCTCTACCTGCGCATCGCCAATAAGCGCCACCGCGGGGTGACGACCCCGTTCGAGCAGCGCAGCAAGGGCTTCATCTGGTTCTTCAGCTTCCTGGTGTGGTTCGACAGCGTGCAGCAGCAGCTCGCCGGCGGCGGGCGCGAGCGGCCGCTCATCCTGCTGCTCGATGAGCCGGGTCTGAGCCTGCACGCGCTCGCGCAGAATGACTTCCTGCGTTACATCGACGGCCTGGGCGAGAGACACCAGGTGCTCTACACGACGCACTCGCCGTTCATGGTGTACGCCGATCAGCTCGACAAGGTGCGGGTGGTCGAGGACCGCCCGGGTGCCGGCACGGTGATCGCCGACAATGGCGGCTGGACCGACGACCGCACGGTATTCCCCCTGCAGGCCGCGCTCGGCTGGAGCATCGCGCAGAACCTGTTCGTCGGTGAGCGCACGCTGCTGGTCGATGGACCTGCAGACCTCGTCTACCTGCAGACGCTCTCCGACATCCTCGAGGGGGCCGGGCGCGTCGGGCTGCGCAGCGACATCACCATCGTGCCGATCGGCGGCCTCGACAAGGTGATCACCTTCATCGGTCTGCTCGGAGCCAACCAGCTCAAGCTCGCCGTGCTGCACGACTACCGTGGCTCGCCCGATCAGCGCATGCTCGAGACCATCCGCCAGAAGCTCATCGCGCCGCAGGGCGTGCTCGATGCCTCGCAGTTCCGGGATCTGGGTGCGCTCGGCAAGAGCGGCCGGCCGACCGATGTCGAGGATCTGCTGTCGCCGAACCTGTACCTCACCTACTTCAACGCGGCTTTCGGCAAGCAGCTCGCGGGCGTGGAGATCAAGGAGGCGGCGCTGCCGCCCGGGGACCGCATCGTCGAGCGCCTCGAGCAGTACATCGCCTCCCGCGGCCTGCAGCTGCGCGCGAGTGGCGGCTTCAATCACTACCTGCCGGCGCTGGTGTTCGGACGCAACCCGCCACCGCTTGATGCCCTGACGGCGGCACGCTTCGAGGCGCTGTTCAAGGCGGTGAACGCGCTCTTCTGAGCGGGCGGTTCGGGCTGGCGCGCGAGCGCAGGTCTGCCGCACGCCTCCTCGGCGCCTTCAGCCGCCGGTGGCTCCACGTCGCCTCCGCCTTGGGGCTGGACCAAAGTCCCATTGTGGCCACGTCCCTGGAATCCTAGATTGCCATCTGCCGCGGGCCGGGGCTCACAAACCCCGCAGTTCCCGCGCAGCAGGACGCTCGAACCTCTCACCCTGGAGCGCGTCAATCATGGCAACAGCTCAGGCCCAGGCGCCGTCTACGGATGCCGCACAGTCGATCGCTCAGGAGGCCTACGTCTATCTGTACCCGTTGGTCATCATGGACGTGACCCGCAAGCAGTTCATCAATGCCGATCCGCAGGTTAGTCCGGTCGGTGGTCCGGCGAATGCGTTCACGCACGTTCGCACCTTCCCGCCGGCCGACATGCGCGCCGTAGTCAGGCCGAACTTCGACACACTCTATTCGAGCGCATGGCTCGATCTGACCGGCGGACCGATCGTGGTCTCCACGGCAGACACCGCCGGACGGTACTTCCTGCTGCCCATGCTCGATATGTGGACTGATGTCTTTGCCGTGCCGGGCAAGCGCACCAACGGCACCGGCGCTGCCAGCTTTGCCGTGCTGCCGCCAGGCTGGAACGGGCAACTGCCGCCGCAAGTCGAAGCGATACGCGCACCGACTCCGCACGTGTGGATCATCGGTCGCACGCAGACCAACGGTCCCGCGGACTACGACGCCGTGCACAAGGTTCAGGACGGCTACGCGATCACCTACCTCGCCGACTGGGGTAAGGCGCCGCGCCAGGTCGAGCGCAAGCTCGATCCTGCGGTCGACACCAAGACCGACCCGCTGACGCAGGTGAACAACATGCCGGCCGTTGCGTACTTCAAGTACGCGGCTGAGCTGATGAAGGTGAACCCGCCGCACCTGACCGATTGGTCCGTCAACGCGCGGATGCGTCGCATCGGTCTGCAGCCCGGCAAGAGCTTCGATGACAGCAAGGTGTCGGCGCAGGTGCTGGCGGCTGGCGCCAAGAGCGGACTGCAGCTCATGCGCGACAAGGCCCCGACGCTGGCGCGGGTCGTCAATGGCTGGCAGATGAACACCGACACGATGGGCGTGTACGGAGACTATTACCTCAAGCGGGCGATCGTCGCCATGGGAGGGCTCGGTGCCAACCAGCCCGACGACGCCGTCTATCCGCTCGGCATCTTCGATGCGGACGGCAAGCCGGTGACGGCGCAGAACAGGTACGTTCTGCACTTCAAGAAGGAGGAGCTGCCGCCGGTTGATGCATTCTGGTCGCTCACCATGTACGACGCCGAGGGCTTCCAGGTGGCCAACCCGCTCAACCGCTTTGCCATTGGCGATCGCGATTCCCTCAAGTTCAACGCCGACGGCTCACTCGATCTCTACATCCAGAACCAGAGCCCTGGCCCGGAGAGAGAATCGAACTGGCTGCCGACACCTGAAAGTGGCGCGCTGGGCCTGACGATGCGGCTGTATGCGCCCAGGCCCGCCGTGCTCGATGGGCGCTGGGCCCCGCCGGCCATGAGCCGATCCGGCTGACGGTTCACCGGGGGGCGCGGGTGATTCCGCCGTGCCCGCCTGCCGTTCCCGCACGGATGGGCGTGCGCCGGTGGCCGACGCTGTGCCGGTGCGGATTGCGCCATAAGACAGGGCGGGCGGGCAGGAAATGAGCTTTCCCAGCGTGCCCGGGGTCGGACTCGAACCGACATGGAGTCTCCTCCAAGGGATTTTAAGTCCCTTGCGTCTACCAGTTTCGCCACCCGGGCGCGGAAGAGCCTCACGATTCTACCGAAATAGTGCCGACTGACTCCCCTAAGAGACAGGGTCCGTTATGGCGGTAACTCGCTGAGTTTGCGAGACTTGCGCGCCGTGAAGCCCGGCGCCCCGCCGTGCAGCCAGTGAGTCGCCTTCCAGCCGATGGCCGCCAGTTCCCTCGAAGTTGAAAACCTGCACGTGTGGCGCGGCGAGCGGCACGTGTTGCGTGGGGTCGGCTTTGCCCTGGCTCCGGGGGAGTGCCTCGCGCTCAGGGGCGCCAACGGCGCCGGCAAGACGAGCCTGCTGCGCACGCTCGCCGGTCTCATGTACCCGGAGGAGGGGGCGGTGCGCTGGGGCGGCAGCGACGTGCGGCGTGACCTGCGCTCCTTCCAGGCCTCGCTCGCCTACCTCGGCCACGAGCCGCCGCTGAAGGCCGACCTGACCGCGCAGGAGAACCTGCGCTACTGGATCGGCACGCGCCGCCGCGTGAGCGAGGGCGAAGTTCGCGCCGGGCTGGCGCGTACCGGAGCCGAGTCCCTCGGCGCACGCTTGGTGCGGACCTTATCCGCGGGGCAGCGTCGCCGCGTGGCGCTCGCCGCGCTCACTCTCTGTGCCGTGCCGCTGTGGCTGCTCGATGAACCGGCCACGAACCTCGACGCCGAGGGCCAGCACCTAGTCGGCGCGCTGATCTCAGAGCAGCTCGCGCGTGGCGGGCTGACGGTGGCAGCGGTGCATCACGATCTGCCGGTCGGCGGCGGCGCCGTGCGCACCCTGGAGCTCGCCGCATGAGCATGCCGCAGCCTCGCGCCACGCTCGCCGCGCCACCCGCGGTCGTGGCCGGCAGCTCCCTGACCGTGGGTGCGCTGGCGGCGGGGGGGCTCGCGCTGGCGCGTGACCTGAAGCTCGCCTTCCGCAGGCCGGCGCAGCTGCTGCAGCCGCTCGGGTTCTTCGTGCTGGTCACGCTGATCTTCCCGCTCACCCTGACGCCCGAACTCTCACAGCTGCGCCAGGTGGCACCCGGGGCGATCTGGGCGGCCGCGCTGCTCGCCTCACTCCTCGCCCTCGAGTTCCTGTTCCGCGACGATGCCGCCGACGGCACGCTCGAGCAGTACGTGCTCTCGGGCCAGTCGCTCACCACGCTGCTGTTCGCCAAGACCGCGGCGCACTGGCTGCTGAGTGGCCTGCCGCTCGCCCTCATGGCGCCCGTCGCCGCGCTCGCCCTCGGTGCCCCGGGCAGCGCGCTGCCGGGGATCATCGCGGCCGTCGTGCTCGGCAGCATCACCCTCAGTCTGATCGGTGCCATCGGCGCCGCACTGACGCTCAATATCAAGAGGAGCAGCGTGCTCTTGTCGATCCTCA
>Ga0335083_10004068_pt1 | contig 18717 bp, 21 predicted proteins | sample Lox_Sample_42_FD_206716 | JGI IMG/M metagenome (GOLD analysis project Ga0335083, IMG submission 206716) | Soil microbial communities from Loxahatchee National Wildlife Refuge, Florida, United States - Lox_Sample_4.2 | ecosystem: Environmental > Terrestrial > Soil > Wetlands | place: USA...
TGTGCTGTTGCCCGGAAGGTTTAGTCTTCCGTTGTATCCGCAGTCACACCGCGTGTCACTACGCCGTTTAGCCGCCGCTGCAACTCCGCGGCATGTTTCGCACCGTTCAACTCCTCAAACTTCCTCTGTGCTTCGCGCCAGAGGGGAGCTGACTTGTCGTGCAGGCGTCGTCCTTCCTTGGTGAGTTCCACAAGCCGGCTTCGCCCATCTGTGGGCGACGGCTTGATCATGACGAAGCCGTCTCGCTCCAGAAAGCCCACCATCTTTCCCATCGCCGTCCGTTCGATATCCAGCCGTTCGGCAAGAGCGTTGACCGGGGCGCTACCCACTTCATTCAGGGCTGCCAGGGTAAGGAACTGCGTGATGCGTACCCCCGCTGGCTCCAGATGGCTGTCGTAGAGGCGGGATATCTGCCGGCTCGCCTTCCTTACGGCAAAGCAATAGCAAGCATCGATCCCAAGCGTTTGGTTGAGTGGCCGCATAGGTCTTTCCCTCCTCGACAGCGGTTGATTGTTCGTGCCTTAGGCTAATGCCTCAAGCAAAGGCGCTGCGGTATTTCTCAATGAAAGCCGATACCGAAAGCGCAGGCATCCCAGTGATTTTCTCGACGTTGTCATTCACACCAGAGAAGATGCCTTCACGATAGTTCTGCGCAACTTCGACCAGATGCTGCACCAGGAACGGAGGAAATTTGTAGAGGTTCTCCATCTTGTCCTTGAACACATCGATGGAAGTCGGCGCGTACTCGATCTTCGCGCCCAGCACATCGCTCATGACGCCGGCGATCTCGGTATGGTTCATCTCGACCGGACCATGCAGCGTGTAGGTCTTGCTCTCGTGTCCTTTTGGGTTGGCGAGAATTTGGGCGATAACCCGACCCTGGTCGTCGGTGGCAATGGGCGCGTGATGCCCGTCCCCGAAGGGGAATTCGATCTTCTTCTTGGTCCAGATCTCTTTTGCGAAATGCGGGTAGATGAGCCAATCGGCAAAGAATGTGGGGCGGAGATGCGTCGTCGGGACACCAGACCAGTCAAAGACTCGCTCGGAGACCCAGTGGTCCTGCGCCGCATGGCTGGCCGACTCCCGGCGCGCCGAAATCTGCGACATATTGACGATCGCACTGACGCCCGCTTGTTTGGCGGCCTGAGCGAAGTATGCTGCAGCTCCGATGATTCCGGGCGCGATGGGATGGAGAAAATAGGCCGATCGGATTCCTTCCATGGCTGCATGAATCTGATCGATGTCCGTAAAGTCTCCGACTGCGATATCAACTCCGCGCTACCTCAGCGCTGCAGCACGATCATCATCGGAACGCACATAGGCCCGTACGCGCGTACCCATTTTGAGCAGTTCTTCGATGGCCGTCCCTCTGGTCCGTCCGGTCGCTCCGCTCACTAAAATTTCAGACTCATTCATAGTGTCCCTCCCTATGCTCAACTAAGAGCATATGCTCTCACGTAGGAATAGAGTGCAGCTCTAGCTTTCCCCAATTCGGCAAGATCCATCGGCGCAAGTAAACGGCATAGCACATTTTCGTGGAATAGCTCCGCCACGTGTTGCTTCGCCCTAATTCTCGTTGTTCGAAATGCCTGCAGAGTTGGGCGACGTCATTGTGATTGACGTGGATCGCAAGTACGCCCAGTTCACCTCAGCAATCAGGCTGGCCACGGCACTTCGAGCGATGTCCTGGTTGGGATACTCCTCAATCATTCCAATGACCCTCTTACGATATATGCGCTTCCCGTTGGAGCCTTTGTCTGACCAACGGAACTGCCAAACGTCCGGACCATCGAGGCGAGACTTGGTAGTAAGACTGCCATGTTGCATTGATCATCCTCCTGCCCGCAGCGGCGGGGCAGGGAAGATTTTCTCCGATTCTAGGCGCGCTTGGCCCTTTCGCGCGGGACCGAACAATCCGCTGCGGGGGAATTCAATCCGCAGTGATGAAAGTCAATTATCTTGCGGCGTCACTGATGTGATTCAAGGTTCCGTCCCAAGCTTGCATTTTTCCGTTTATGTGGCGTTTAGGGATCCGCATTTACTATTCAAAACAGCGACTCCGACGAATTCTTTGCAGAGTAAGGACCATCTCGGAATTCCGCTTGATCATCGGATCGCTTGGTGTAAGGGAGTATGCTCTCGCTACGGGAAGCCAGTGTAGGTAGCGGAATGACTGCCGCTGCGCGAAGGAAAGAGCACGTCCTGGACAACTCGGACCGCTTAGCCTCTGCCCGTAAGAGCTTCAGGCTGGTTCTGCGCGTTAGTGCATCTCTGGCGTTCATCGCTGCTACGACCTTCATGCTCTTTCGCGTGGTGCCTGTAAACCCCACCACCGCCGGTTTTCTCTTTCTTGTTGCGATTCTTCTCATTGCGACGAAGGGAGGACTGGTTGAGTCGACAATCGCTTCGGTGGCGGCGATGTTGTGTTTCAACTTTTTCTTCCTACCGCCAATCGGGACATTGACGATCGCGGATCCACAAAACTGGGTGGCGCTTTTTGCGTTTTTGGCCACATCTCTAACGGCAAGCCAGCTTTCAGCACGTGCAAAACGCCGTGCTGTTGAGGCCGAGGAGAGACGGGGCGAAGTCGAGAGGCTATACGCCCTCAGCCGAGGCCTGCTCCTGATCGACAATTCCCAGGCGGTCGCAAAACAGATCGTCCAGCAGATTTCTCAAACCTGTGAAATCCCGACTGTTGCCCTATACGTTAGAGGTACCGGAGAGCTTTATCGATCGGGTTTCACAGAAGCGGATGTGGATGTCAAGTTGCGCGATGCCGCAGTGCGTTCCGCCGTTCTAAAGGAAGACGGTACAAACCTGATTGTTACGCCGATTCGTCTGGGCGGAGAACCAATCGGAAGTATCGCTCTCACCGGAAGTACTTTGTCGGATGCGGCGCTGCAATCGTTGCTTAACCTCGTCGCGATTGGGTTAGAGCGGGCGACTTCGCAAAAGGCCGTTACGCAGGCAGAGGTAGCGCGCCAAAGTGAAGAACTCAAATCTACTCTGCTCGACGCCATCGCACATGAGTTCAAGACGCCGCTGACCTCCATCAAAGCGGTGACTACGGATTTACTCTCGAGAACTCCGGACTCGCTACAGCCACACCAGCGCGAACTGATAAGCATTGCGGACGAATCAACCGATCGGCTGTCAAAGCTGGTAACCGACGCCATTCAACTGGCCAGGATTGAAGGTGGGACCTTCAGGCTCAATCTCGGGATTCACTTCCCCAGTTCATTGATCAATGCCGCTCTCCGGCAGATGAAGTCGTTGATCGAGGAACGAAAGATCGATGTGAACGTTCCAGACGACCTGCCGCCCGTGCGCGTGGATTCAGGTTTGATCGAGGTCGTACTGACTCATCTGCTCGATAATGCTCTGAAGTATTCGCCCCCGGATAATCCCATCAGAATTGGCGCCCGCCTGGGCGAGGGAAAGGTGATTGTGTATCTGGTCGATAAGGGAAAGGGCATAGGTGAAGCTGAACAGGCGCAGGTCTTTGAGAAGTTCTACCGTGGAAGGAACGAACGGCACCTACAAGGAACGGGTATGGGGCTTGCCATAGCACGCGAGATCCTTCGCGCGCACGGCGAGGATATTGCATTGACCAGCACCCCGGGACAAGGTTCGGAGTTCTCCTTCGGATTGCCGATCGCGCCGGGAGTAATTTCGCAATGAGTGCAGGAAAGATTCTCGTTATAGATGATGATCCACAGATTCGCCGCGTGATGCGATCGACCCTAACCTCTCACGGCTATCAGGTCAACGATGCCCGTTCGGGCGAGGAAGGTCTCCAGGAACTCCGCAACAGCAGTTACGACCTCGTTCTGCTCGACATGAATATGCCGGGTATGGGCGGAATGGAAGCGTGCCGGCTCATCCGCTCCAGTTCAGATACCGCCATCATCATGCTCACGGTGAACAACAGTGAAAGGCAGAAAGTCGATGCGCTGGACGCCGGGGCGGACGACTATGTAACAAAGCCCTTCAGTACCCCTGAACTATTGGCACGAATTCGAGCTAGCCTCCGCAGATTACCTCAGCTACCGGGTTACGCCGACCTCCAGCCCCTTGCAGCTGAGGGTGTCAACATCGATTTATCGTCTCGTGAAGTAACGGTAAATGGACGAAACTCGCGACTCACGGCACGGGAGTTCGGGCTTCTCACGTATTTTTTGACTCGTCCTAACAAGACCATCGCGCATCGCGAACTGCTTCAGGCTGTCTGGGGGCCGGACTATGGAGACGAGCTGGAATACCTTCGCGTGTTTGTAAACCGGTTAAGAAAAAAGATCGAACCCGATCCATCCAAACCCATGTTCCTGGTTACAGACGCGTGGGCCGGATACCGCTTTCATCTCCCTCAGTGACCTCCATTCAGTCGGATTCAAAACGAAGCTCGAACGGCCTTGGGCTTGCATCCTGAGTAGGTTGACGTGCTCTGGATGCTGCATGCTCTCGCAGAAAAGCGAGAGGAGCAGGGCTGCAACAAGCCACAGCAGCAGGTTTATCTCGAGATTACGGGCCGTTTATGCGCCGTTTAGCTCCTGGGCCCCAACATAAGCATCGTGCAGTTGACCGGAGAACATGTCGCCGAGCATTTCGGGACTAGCCCTTCCCCACAGGAGCCTAACCCTGGGAAGCAGGCTCATCCACTGTCCATCAATGTGGTCTATACAGGCCCCGAGACGACAATCACGGCTTTGCGTGTGGCCGATTCGCTGGCTCGGGACCTGAGTGCGACCGTGCATATACGAGCGATCATCGCGGTTCCGCGTCAGCTCGCGATCGAGTTCGCGTTTACCTCCGTCCAGTTCTTCAAGCGGCTCATCAGCGATCTCGTCGAGCGAGTTGGGTCCAGGAGTTGTGAATATGTTCTGCACATTTACGTTTGTCGGAGCCAGATTGAAACGCTTCTGAGAGTCCTCCGGCCGGCTTCACTCCTAGTAATCGGAGGTCGGCGGCGCCTCTGGCCAACCGCAGAGAGCCGGCTCTCGAAGGCGGCGATTTCTGCCGGCCACAGCGTGGCGTTTGTCGATGTAAAGGCGTTCTGAGCGGAGATTGATGGACATGAGAACTCGAATTCAACCTCAGCGGGAAACCTGGCCGATTCCAGCCGAGCTGGCATATCACGCGGAGAGCCTGCCGAATGCCTCGGCCATTTTCTCTGTCTCGGCTCTAGCCGATCGCGAGGACATCCTGGCGGCCGTGCGGACTGCGATTCTCCTTGCCAGGACTTCCCGCGCGTCTTTGTCCGTAACAGTACTCGATGAGCCTTTCTTGCGCGCGGAGGCGGGAGATCCAGTACCCCACGAGGATCTTGACAACTTGTTGAACGCGATCAGAACAAAACTGTTCATCCCAAGGCCAGCGCACCGCTCGGTCGGCTTGGCACTCGAAGCAAGCATCACTTCAGCATCTTTTCTCACTGGGGGGGCGATAACGCTTCACGTCCGCTCAGTGGACTCGTTCCCACAGAACCCATCCAATTCGAGGTGACCATGTTGGATCTGCTCTACGTTGCGTTTGCAATCGGATTTTTCGTCTTGCTCTGGGGCTTTACGAGAGCTTCAGAACGGCTCTAGGAGGTTGTAATGGAATACGCCATCGCCGGGATCATCACGGCTTTCCTGTTTGTTTACCTGGTCTATGCTCTGCTGCGACCGGAGAAATTCTGAGGTCTCGACATGACTTTGATAGGCATTTTTCAGATTCTGATTTTCTTCGCGGTCATCGTCGCGATCACGAAGCCGATCGGCATATTCATGTATCGCGTTTTCGAAGGACAGCGCACGTTCCTTCATCCGGTGCTCGGCTGGCTGGAGCGGTTCATCTATCGCGTAAGCGGGATTCGCGAAGATGAAGAGCAGACCTGGGTACGCTATTCGGCATCCCTAATTTCTCTCAGCATTTTTAGCTTTCTGTTCGTGTACCTGATTCAGCGGCTGCAGGGATTCCTGCCACTGAACCCGATGCACTTCTCGACTTCACAAGCGCCGACGGGCGCTACCGCCATGACGCCCGATCTCGCCTTCAATACCGCGGTCAGCTTCGTGACGAATACCAACTGGCAGTCGTATTCGCCCGACACCACGATGAGCTACCTGACCCAAATGGCGGCCCTCGCGGTGCAGAACTTCGTGTCTGCTGCAGTCGGTATCGCGATTGCCGTCGCGTTGATTCGCGGCTTTGCGCGCCACACGACAAAGACGATCGGAAACTTCTGGGCAGACGTGGTGCGCTGCACGTTATACATTCTGCTACCAATCTGCGTACTTACGACGGTCTTCTTTGTGTCACAAGGGTGTATCCAGAACTTTGAGGAGCCGGTGAAAGCGCAGACGCTTGAAGGGACTCAGCAGGTGATTGAACAGGGGCCGCTGGCGTCGCAGCTCTCGATCAAGATGCTGGGAACAAACGGAGGCGGGTACTTCAATGCGAATTCTTCGCATCCGTATGAGAACCCGACACCTGTATCGAATTTCCTTCAAATGCTTTTGATCTTCTCGCTCGGTGCTGGACTCACCTATATGTTCGGCAAGGCGGTTAAGGATACAAAGCAGGGATGGGCCGTGTTCGCGGCCATGTCAGCTTTGTTTTTTGCCGGCGTTCTCGTCTGCTACTGGGCAGAACAAAAGGGCAATCCCATGGTGACGCAGATGGGGGTGGCCCAGGCGTACGAGAGGAGCCAACCAGGCGGCAACATGGAGGGCAAGGAGGTTCGTTTTGGCATTGCCCAGTCCACGCTTTTCGCCACGGTGACTACGGATGCAAGCTGCGGCGCAATCAACAGTTGGCATGACAGTTTCACGCCGCTCGGAGGTCTCGTCCCGCTGTTTAATATCCAAACCGATGAGGTGATCTTTGGAGGCGTCGGAGCGGGTCTGTACAGCATGCTGCTATATGCGATCATTGCCGTCTTTATCGGTGGCCTGATGGTTGGACGAACACCGGAATATGTCGGAAAGAAGATCGAGCAGAAGGAAATAAAGATGGCCATCATCGCCGTCTTGGCGACGTCTCTTTGCATCCTGCTGCTCACTGCTCTAAGCTCTGTTACTCCTTTTGCCAAAGGTGGCTACTGGAATGCGCCTGGGCCCGCCGTCGCCAACACAAACAACAACGGCGCTCACGGTCTTTCGGAAATCCTTTACGCGTATTCGAGCGGCGCGGGAAACAACGGCAGTGCCTTTGCCGGAATCAACGCGAATACGCCCTGGTACAACTTGACGCTCGGGATTGACATGCTGGTCGGGCGGTTTCTCTTTATCATCCCCGCCCTGGCGATCGCCGGGAGTCTTGCCTCGAAGAAACTGATTCCTGTGACCAACGGCACATTGCCGACCAATGGCCCTCTCTTTGTGGTCCTGTTGATTGGCACTGTAATCATCGTGGGTGCACTCACCTACTTTCCCGTGCTCTCACTCGGTCCAATTGTTGAGCACTTCCAGATGTTCAACGGAAAACTGTTCTGACCTCTCGAATGGAACAAGGAGCCTAGAAGATGCCCACTATGACGATCCCGCCTCAAGAGCACAAAGCCGAGCATCGGGAACATGATGCGACGGCCCTTATCTCAAGAGGAGTCCGGGCGCGACCTCTCTTCGATCCTGAGATCCTCAAGAGAGCCACCAAGGAATCCTTCGTCAAGTTGAACCCCATGCTCGTGGCGAAGAACCCCGTAATGTTTGTCGTTGAAGTTGGGGCCGCTCTCACGACAGCGTTTGTGATCAAGGATGCGTTCACCGGAGCGACAGGTGTGTTTTTCGGGATTCAAATCTCCCTGTGGCTTTGGTTCACGGTCCTATTTGCGAATTTCGCTGAAGCGATGGCAGAAGCGCGCGGTAAGGCACAAGCCGATGCTCTTCGCAAGACCAAGACTGACGCGATCGCCCACAAGGTTCTGCCCAATAACAAGATCGAGAAAGTGCCAGCATCCGCTTTGCGGGCCGGAGATGTCGTATACATAGACGCTGGGAATCTCATCCCCGGCGACGGCGAAGTGATCGAGGGAATTGCCAGCGTTGACGAATCCGTGATCACGGGCGAAAGCGCGCCTGTGATCCGTGAATCGGGCGGCGACCGAAGCGCAGTGACCGGTGGGACGAAGGTCCTCTCGGATCACATCACGGTTCGTATCACTTCCAACCCCGGCGAGACCTTCTTGGACCGAATGATCGCCCTCGTGGAAGGCGCGGTTCGTCAGAAGACGCCGAACGAGATTGCGTTGAACATTCTGATCGCGGGTCTGACGCTGATCTTCCTGATGGCAGTTGCGACTTTGCCGCCGTACGCGAAGTATTCGATTGCCGCGGTTGGAGGCGGTACCGCCCCGACCGTTGCGGTTCTCGTTTCCTTGCTCGTTTGCCTGATTCCGACGACCATCGGCGGGCTGCTCTCAGCCATCGGTATCGCCGGCATGGACCGCGTGATGCAACACAATGTTCTGGCAATGAGCGGAAAGGCGGTCGAAGCCTCAGGAGACGTCAACACACTCCTGCTCGACAAAACCGGAACTATCACGCTCGGCAATAGGCAGGCAGTCGAGTTCATTCCGGTTGCGGGCGTCAACACCGGCGAACTCGCCGATGCAGCACAGCTCTCCAGCCTTGCCGACGAAACGCCAGAAGGGCGCTCCGTCGTAGTTTTGGCCAAGGAGAAGTATGGGCTGCGTGGCCGCGAAGTGGCGGAACACGAAGCTCACTTTATACCCTTCTCGGCCTATACCAGAATGAGCGGAGTGGATATTGATGGGCGGCACCTCCGTAAGGGTGCCACTGAGGCGATCACCCAGTTCGTGGCAAAATCCGGTGGCGTTGTGCCGAAGTCCCTTTCGGAGATTTCCGACAACATCTCGCGCAACGGCGGCACTCCCCTCGCCGTTGCGGATGGTAAACAGGTGCTCGGTGTCATCCACCTGAAAGACATCGTAAAGGGCGGAATGAAGGAACGGCTTGCATCGTTGCGGACTATGGGCATTAGGTCGGTAATGATTACCGGTGACAATCCACTTACCGCCGCGGCCATCGCTCACGAAGCCGGCGTCGATGACTTCCTCGCGCAGGCGACTCCAAAAGATAAACTCGAGTACATCAAGGAGGAGCAAGCTGGGGGCCGCCTTGTAGCGATGACCGGCGACGGCACCAACGACGCCCCGGCCCTGGCCCAGGCCGATGTGGGCGTGGCCATGAACACCGGCACCATGGCGGCAAAGGAAGCTGGGAACATGGTCGACCTTGACAGCAATCCCACAAAGCTCATCGAGATCGTGGCTATCGGTAAGCAGTTGCTCATCACCCGCGGATCGCTCACGACCTTCTCGATCGCGAATGACGTGGCGAAGTACTTTGCAATCATCCCGGCCATGTTCACCGCGATCTATCCGGAGCTGAACAAACTGAACATCATGGGACTTCATTCGCCGCAGAGTGCTGTTTTATCGGCCGTGATCTTCAACGCCATCATTATCATTGCGCTGGTTCCGCTGGCTCTCCGCGGTGTGCGTTACAAGCCGGTGAGCGCAGGCCAGATGCTGACGCGAAACCTGCTGATCTACGGCTTGGGCGGCATTATCGTGCCGTTCCCGGGGATTTGGCTGATCGACAAACTCCTCGCAGCGCTTCACCTTGCATAACAGGAGCAAAGACATGATTAAGGAACTTGGACCAGGATTGCGCTTGATGATCGCGCTGACAATATTGACGGGGCTCGTGTACCCCGCCGCAATGACCGGCATTTCGAAGGCGCTGTTCCCGAGCAAAGCAGACGGAAGTCTGGTGACCCAGAACGGTAAGGTCGTCGGATCGAGGCTCATTGGACAGTCGTTCACTAAACCTGAATATTTCCATCCCCGGCCCTCGTCGGCCGGAAACGGGTATGATGCCACGGCGAGCAGTGGCTCCAACCTTGGCCCGACCAGCGCCAAGTTACTCCACGGAACAACCAAGACCGATGAAAAGGGCAAGGAGATCGTGGATTTCGATGGCATAGAGGATCGGATCGTCCACTACTGTATCGACAACGATATTCCGTACACCTCTTCGTCGCCCCTTGATCAATTCAAAGACGCCCAGGGAAATTTGGACGACGTAAAACTGATCAAGGCCTTTAACGACACCAAGACTCCGCTGGTGTTCGCGCCGAAAAGGCAAATCCCCGCGGATGCGGTCACGGGGTCGGCGTCCGGTCTCGATCCACACATCAGCCCGGCAAATGCTGATCTGCAGGCGACGCGCGTGGCAAAGGCCCGGGACACCTCTCCAGATCAGGTCCGCTCGCTGATCGCCGAGGCAACGAATAAACCAGCGCTGGGGTTTATCGGCGAGCCGCGAGTCAATGTACTTCTACTAAACGTCGCGCTCGATCAGAAGTTGCCGCCTCGAAAGTAGGTGACCGTCATGAGTTCCACCCAGGAAAAGGTCCCGTTCCGACTGAAGTCCTGGGTGAGGCTTGCCCTGTTTTTGGCATGTGCGCTAGCGGTGCTAATCGGCGTAAACGTTGGGTACCAGGCTTTCATCACACTCAAGCAGCTCGATGTGATCGAGGCTCAGCGCGATCAGTGGCAACGCCCCTCCGAAGTGATTCAGGTACTCAATCTAAAAGACGGGGATTCCGTAGTCGATCTCGGGTGTGGTTCTGGATACTTCACACTCAAACTCTCTGATCCAATCGGCCGGAATGGTAAGGTGATCGCGGAAGACGTTCGCCGCCTCTCTCTGACGTTTCTTTGGATGAGGGCGTTCAGGAAAGGCAAACACAACGTCAGTGTTCATCTCGGCGATCTTGATGATCCGCGCCTTCGCCCCGACAGTATCAATGCGGTGCTGATCTCGAATACCTATCATGAGTTCACTGCTGCCCGAAGCATCCTGGACCATGTCCGCCAGGCCTTGATCCCAGGCGGCAGGCTTGTCATTGTTGACCGCTCCCCAAGGGACCTGCAGGATCAGGCAGGCGCCCAGCAGGAGCACGAGATATCGTCCGGGCAGGTCGCTACGGATTTGAGGCAAGCGAATTTTGTAATCGACAGCCGAACGGATCACTTCATCGAAAGTGACCCCCAAAACGAGACCTGGTGGATGATTGTGGCTCATCGCCAATAGAGTGCACCTATCCATCGGGGCGCTGGATACAATACGGACAAATGCAAGAGGCCCCGCGCCGCCGTACTCCTGATGAATTGCTGGCGGAAATTGAATTAGAGGGACGCCGCAAACAGCGTGGAAAGCTGAAGGTGTTTCTCGGATACGCCAGCGGAGTCGGTAAGTCATATCAGATGCTGGACGAGGGTCGCCGTCGTCACGAGCGCGGCGAAGACGTGGTCGCATGCGCGTTGCAGCCAAACTACCCGCCAGACGTCCAGGCGATTGTCGATCAACTGGAAGTGATCCCAACCGTGGTGACCGATTGTGGGGAAGCGATGGATCTCCATCAGGTAATGAATCGCCGCCCTGAGGTCATCCTGATCGATGGTTTAGCCTACGACAATCCGCCTGACTGCAAGAACCCTCATCGATGGCAAGACGTGGAGCAATTGCTCAATGCGGGCATTTCCGTACTGACGACCGTGAATATCCAGTACCTGGAGAATCTCCAGGACGAAGTCGAACGAATCACCGGAAAGCGGACTCCGTACATCATTCCGCGGGAATTCCTCAACAATAGCGCCGATGAAATCACCGTGGTCGATGCTCCATCTGAAGAGAGCGTCCTGGGAGGGATTGAAGATACCTCGGCGCGTCTTGCTGAAAAGCACAAGCTGTCGCGCCTGAGAGAACTCGCCCTGCTCGTTGCCGCTTCTGTTGTGGACCGGCAACTGGAAGGCTACCTGCGTTCGCAGGGTACGGATCAGACGTGGGGTGTTCAGGAACGCATTTTGGTCTGTGTAACGGCAGAGTCGGATGCGTCTGAGATTCTCGAGAGCGGCCGCCGGAACGCGGATCGATTTCAAGGAGAGTTCTTCGTCCTTCACTTCAGGGGCAAGCCGCTTTCAAAGGAGCAACAAGTACGCCTCGAAAAGAATCTGGAGCAAGCTCGCGAGTTTGGTGCCGAAGTGCACACGTTGACCGACATCGATATGGTCGCATCGATCCTTGAGTTTTCAATGCAACGGGGAATCACTCAGATTTTCGTGGGTCGCAGTTCTACGCCATCCGACTTCTGGACACGACTGCAGGGGAACTTGGCAGTCCGTCTTATCCGTGCCGCGGAGGGAATCGATGTCATCGTATATCCCCACAGGTGACCCCGAGTTTCGCGAGCCTCCTCGCAGCCGGCGCGGAAGACTGCATCTCTATCTTGGCTACGCAGCGGGAGTGGGCAAGACCTATCGGATGCTCGAAGATGCACAGCAATTGGCGCGGCAGGGCAAGGACATCGTCATTGGATACTTTGAGCCACATGGCCGCAAAGACACCATGGCGAAGACGGCTGGTCTCGAAATGGTCCCCACCAGGTCCAACACCGTCGGTGGTGCTGTGTTCCAGGAAATGGACACGGATGCAATCTTGGCACGACAGCCGGCGATCTGCGTAGTTGATGAACTAGCGCACACCAACGTTCCGGGGTCGAGTCGAACCAAAAGATGGGAGGACGTTCAAGTTCTATTAGACGCCGGGATCGACGTCATGACGAACATGAACATCCAGCATCTTGAGAGCTTGAATGACCACATGGTTCGCATCACCGGCGTTCGAGTGCGCGAGACAGTGCCTGATTGGTTTATCAAAAGCGCCTCGGACGTCATCATGGTCGACGCCACCACAGGCGCATTGCTCAATCGCCTCAAACGGGGGGTGATCTACACTCCTGAGAAAGCACAGAGGGCACTCGAGAACTTCTTCAAAGAATCGACCCTTGCCGCACTTCGAGAACTTGCTCTCCGGCAGGCTGCGCATGAACTGGAATCCCGAGATGCGGCTGAGCCCGGAGACGCGCGCAGTGAGGACGATTCTCTAGCAGCAACGCAACAGCGCCGCGACAGAATTCTGATCTTCCTTACCTCCGGACCTTCGACAGCCATGTTGATCAGGCGCGGGCGCCGCATGGCCGACTACTTGGAAGCCGATTGCTTCGCTGTGTGGGTTTCCCCGCAAAAGCGGTCGATCGATTCGAGAAAAGCCAGAGACGCGATGGAAAGGCATCTGAACTTTGCCCGCAATCTCCACATCGAAACCCGGATACTTGAGGGAGATAATGTTGCGGAACAGATTATGGATTTCGCTCATCGGAATCAGATTACGCAAATCCTAGCCGCGCGTCCGAAGTTCCGCCCTTGGGATCACCTTCAGAGTACCAACCCTGTTCTCCAGATCGTCCAGATCGCAACAGATGTCCGCGTAATTGTTGTCGCGGATCGCCGAAAGCGGCTTAAGAGCTGAGTCCACGATACAACCCAAATGATGGATCGGAAACCAGGGGTGCGCTGAAACGAAAGACCCCTGGTCCAGTATCCGTCGATGGCGGTTGACGCAAGCTGCAATGATACGCATCGACAAGAGACTTTGAACTCTACTATAGACGTCCCTTTTGAAAGTCGCTTGCTCGTGGCTCCAAAGCAGTGCCCGATATTTCTCATAAGTTGACGACATGTGCAAAATCGGTTGGTGTCACTGAACCACCACATCTGACGCAACGCAGCTGACACGCACATAGCCAGAAACCCCAACACGGTTATGACATAGACAATGTAACCCGCGCGTGTGGGAGACTCCATTTCACGACTGCAAGGTTCTTCAGATCTCTCTTCTTTGGTTCGGTGGTCCTCGATAATCATCGCCAGTGCATGCGCCTGCTGCACGGCAGAAGTTCCATGAAAACGCCTTGTATTGTCCTTCTCGAGGTTTTGCTCGCCGGTTGGGCAGGGTATGCTACGAGATCAGCCCCATACTCCCTGGCGAAACGCGTGGAAGACGAGGCCGCTCTGAATCCTATTTAGCTCCCTATTGGCTAAATAGGGCACACACAGTTTCTAAACGAGAGATAAAGATTTGTTGCAGCCTGCGAGACGGCTCAGGTTTGATTCCTTCCGCGTCCACAAATTCATTCAACAGAATCAGGCCCCTCCTGCGAGATGAAAGTCTGCGCGTGCGCTGGTTCGTAATTCTCGGCTCAGAATCGTGTCCTGGGGGTCACATGAATATGGCGTCGCGGAGGCATGCGCCCCCCGCCGGGCTTAAGCTTGAGTTCCTGCGGGCCTTCTCCGACTCAGGTGACATAACTCACATTGTGAGCTGGAAATCATGTTACGAACTGCTTATGGGTCGTTTATGCCCTGGTAAGGCACATATCGCTACGTTGGTTGCTGAGGATGCGAGGAAAATTATAAGCCCGCACGGCGACCAATGGCACTTCCAATTCTGATCGTGATCTTTGCTATCGGTGTTGGTTTCATGCTCTTTCTTCTCTACAACTTCTTTCGTGAATCCCACAAGTCAAAAATCCGAAGGCGCTTTTAGCGAAGTTCTGTCCAGGAAGCACGCCGCAGAACAAGGCCCGCGTGCTTGACGCTTACGCGAAGTGACGCTTCTAACCCGGCAAATTGGAGCCGAGAGCCGATTTGCGCCGGCTCTGTCTTTGCCATGGAGAATTAGTCTTGAAAACGGTTGTTATCGGATTAGCAGTTTTAGGTCTCGCAATCTCAGCCCGGTGCCAACAGGATTCTGCCGGTTCAGCTACACAAAATTCAGGTGCATCTCAACAGACATCTCAACCTCCTGCACCAAGCGCTCCCAGCCCGCTCAGCACTCCGTCAATTACCGGGCCGCTTCAGGCCGGTCCGCCGATCACGTTTGATGCTGGTCCGCTCGGGAAGCTCAGCTTGAACGGAGTTCTCAGTGGATTTGGCTTTGTCCAGGGCAATCATGTTTCCGGTGACAGCACCGGTCAGGCGGCGCTCAGCAATGGTCAAGTCTTTGTTCAGAAGGCCGACGGATGGTGGCAGTTCTACGTTCAGGCCGGCGCGTACAACATTCAGCCTTTAGGGCTGCCGTTCCTGCCGACCGGCAAGCAGGTCGACAACCTGTACGGCCCTGTACCCGTTGCATATCTGAAGCTCGCTCCCGCGAAGAACACGTCAATTCAGATTGGTGAGTTGCCGACACTGATCGGGGCTGAATACACGTTCGATTTCCAAAACATGAACATCGAGCGGGGACTGCTGTGGAACCAGGAAAACGCGATCAATCGCGGAATTCAGGTCAATCAGACACTCGGGAAATTCGTCGCCTCCCTGAGCTGGAACGATGGCTACTACTCAAACCGCTATTCATGGTTGAGCGGATCGCTCACTTACACACAGGGACCGCACAGCCTGGCATTTGTCGGAATGGGAAACCTGAGTCACACCGCCTACCAGACCGCCGCAACGCCGGTACAAAACAACAGCGTGATGTACGCGGTTGAGTACACCTACACTAAGGGTAACTGGATCGTCCAGCCTTATTACCAGTACAGCGATGTGCCCACAGATCCAGCGATCGGAGTTACGAATGGAGCTTCAACCCAGGCCGGAGCGGTGCTTCTCAGCCATACCTTTGGCCACGGGTTTTCGTTGGCTGGACGCGGAGAGTACATAACCAGTTCCGGCACTGCCGCTGATCAGTCTGTCAATCTTCTATACGGACCCGGAAGCGGCGCGTGGTCGCTAACGGCGACGCCCACCTATCAACGGCAGCGGTTCTTTGTGCGAGGAGATGTGTCCTTCGTCCAAGCCACATCGATCACGCCAGGCGACGCGTTTGGCTCTGACGGTACTAAACAAAATCAACCCCGCGGTGTCCTCGAGGTCGGCTTTTTGTTCTGAGATCACAAGCGCAGCGAAACTGCCTTTGGTGAGCGGGTTCTCGCCTACGGGTTCGCCCAGCACCGCTGCAGATTTGTACACAGGAGTAATTCTATGTGGCCGATTCTGAGTGGATGGTTTCGCAAAGTTCAAGTTCGACTCTACAAACACAGCATCGATGGCGCCCTTGCACTCCGTCGGCGAAACGAATTCAGATCAGATGGGTTCACCTTGAAGAGCGCCTGCAATCGTCTGGAGATTTGTTGGCACGCCCGGAATTTGCACCCGTGGGATTCCGGGCTATCCCCCGAACATAAGGAATCAGCGTTTAAACAGCAGGCTGTCGTTCGCCAAAATAGCGATCTGCCATCAAATCAAGCGGATGAAGGTGCATTCGATGTGGCTCGAGTCCATGTAGCATCAGTGTCATGTTGTGTCTATTGAGGCTTCTGCCTGTTCCGGTTATCCGATTCTTTCGTTCTCGCCGCGATCTCCTCCTGGAGAATTTGGCTCTCCGTCAACAGCTCGCTGTCTTGAAACGGAGACATTCCCATCCTCGCGTTGCCATTACCGACAGAGTTTTCTGGGTGATATTGCGGCGGTTCTGGTCCCGGTGGCGGCAAGCGTTGCTTCTCGTTCAGCCGGAGACCGTTGTGCGATGGCACCGCGCCGGCTTCAAGCTGTATTGGACCTGGCTCTCGCGGCATGGAGTTCGCGCGGGCAGGAAGTGCGTCAGCAAAGAGCTACGCGAACTTATCTTCCGCATGGTCGCCGAGAATCCAACCTGGCGTGCGCCGCGCGTTCATGGAGAACTAAGGATGCTTGGCTTCGACATTTCTGAACGGACCGTGCTTCGCTGGATGAGGAAGGCGCCGAGGGATCGGGAACCGGCAAAGCGATGGGCGGCCTTTCTGAGCAATCATCGGGAAGCCATCGCCGCGATGGACTTCTTCACAGTACCGACGGTCACCTTCGGCGTGCTTTATTGCTTCTTCGTCATTGCCCATGATCGGCGGCGAATTCTCCACTGCAATGTGACGAAGCATGGCAGCGCCTGGGTTGTCCAGCAGTTGCGCGAGGCATTCCCCTATGACTCCGCGCCGGGCTACCTGATCTTCGATCAGGGCGCAAATTTCAATGAGGAAGTCATCGACACAGTGAAGAGCTTTGGCATTCGGCCAAAGCGGGCCAGTTTCCGAAGTCCATGGCAGAACGGTGTTGCCGAGCGTTGGGTTGGCAACTGCCGCCGGGATCTGCTCAACCATGTGATTGTCCTGAATGAACGGCATCTGAAACGCCTGTTGAATGAGTACGTCCTTTACTACCACGACGACCGAACACATCTCGCGCTCGCAAAGGGAACACCTGCGGATCGTGAACCAGAGAACCCGAATGCAGGTTGCCGAGCCGCATCCATGCCAAGGCTTGGTGGCTTGCACCAACGTTACGGTCTGGCCCACCTTGGCGAGTGAGGCTTGGTGGCCGGTTGTCGTTCCCTCTGCGAAGTCGACTGAGCCGCCGACACATGTCACAAGACGTCGGTTTGAGTCATGCGCTATCACACAGGTCATGCAAGAACTCAAATCTGCTGATGTCGGGGTATGGCAGTTCTGAAACGCGGTACCTTGAAGGTCACTCGCACGTCAAGGTCGACTTCGGACCGCGCAGCGATCTCATACTCGAAACCGCCACCCACAGCGAAGCCGACCTCATCGCCATGGGGCTTCCACACTGGTAAGGGAATCCGCGCCCGCATCAGCGCGCGCATGCCCGGCTCCTTGACTATGACCTCATCTCTCAGCGCCCTGCCCCATCCTCACCGTGCCCTTGCCGCTTGCCGGTTGATCAATCGCCTCTGGGTCCTCGCCGCCTGGATCACGTCGTCTCTCATGCAGCTAGTCGATGGCTATCAAGTGAAGGTCCTTCTCACTCACTCTCTTGCTCTGGGAGGCTATGCGCTGGCCGATACATGGCATCTCTCCGCGGCTCTTGAAGCGGTCACGGGCCATCGCATTGCGCCGGTTCGATCTGAATCGCGCTCCTGCACGGATTGCGTACTAAAGCGTCGATGGGATTTGGGAAGTCGTTGACGAGATTCAGAATGCAGTTCTCTTCGTCCTGCTCGGCCTTGAGGTCCTTGCGATCCCTTTCCACAAGGTGTCTCTGGAGTCAGGGTTAGCCTCGATTGTCGTTATCAGCTCTGTGCGGTTGGCAGGTGTGGCTTTGATCCTCGGAGTCATGCGCATCGTTCGACGCGAACATCGCAGCTCCATTCTTGCGCTCAGTTGGGGCGGGCTTCGGGGGGCTGTCCATTGCCTTAGCTCTATCTGTCCCTGTGAATGAGGGGCGGATTCTTGCGACAACCTACATTCTGGTTGTCTTCTCGATCGTGATTCAGGGCGGCTCAATGGACTTGTTTTTGCCCCGTTTCAGCGCAGCCAGAGAGCCCCATGATTTGTCGCATTAATTGAACCGCTCTTCTTTCCTAGTCATCAGGTCAACGGGCAGCGGTGATTGGTTCTCAACAGTCTAAAGAGCAACCTTTCCAAGAATCATCAAAAATTGCAAGCAGCCGAAACTATGAGCTTAATTAACCTGCGGAGTTTTTTCCTCACTGGGCCTGTGCGGGAGTTAAGGCTGGTCGACAATCCGAGTGCCTCCAGATTCAGAAGACAACGACTGTGGGGATCTCCAGGGGACTTCAAAGCCCTCGGTTGTAACGTTCTTCTTTGTCGCTAATCAGACGCGCTAGGGAACCTCTGAACAACCACTGCTCTTAAGCCGGGGGAATGATTCTACGAGAAGAGGTAGACCGGTTCTTTCATTCCCGCGTGCTATGCTGGGCTCCCCGACTCACCGGTTCGGGTAGTCGGCGTTCTGGGAAGACACTATGTCGCTGAGTACAGCAGCTTCTTGCGAACCATGAACAAGTT
>Ga0335083_10004070_pt1 | contig 18707 bp, 17 predicted proteins | sample Lox_Sample_42_FD_206716 | JGI IMG/M metagenome (GOLD analysis project Ga0335083, IMG submission 206716) | Soil microbial communities from Loxahatchee National Wildlife Refuge, Florida, United States - Lox_Sample_4.2 | ecosystem: Environmental > Terrestrial > Soil > Wetlands | place: USA...
CGCATCTTGGTCACGATCTCGGCCTCGCCCTCCACGGGCTTGGGCAGGCTGTCGATGCCGCGCTTCAGGTTCTCCGCGGCCTCTGCCACGTCACGGGCGAATTTCTGCACGGCAAAGGCGCGGGCATCATCTACCTCACGCTTCGTGCGCGCCCGCAGATTGGCCATGTCGGCCTCGGCGCGCAGCCATTTGTCGCGCATCTCCTGAAGCTCCAGCTCCAGAGTGGCGATACGTTGATCCGGCGCTTCCAGCAGAGTCTCTTCCTGCGGGAGGGTCTCGTTCTGTTCGGTGTTTTCGCTCATGCCGCCGAATTAGGCGATGTCGGGCCCTGAAACAAGATTCAGGAGCAGATGCCACACTGGCAGCGCCCCGATTTTTCCGCTTTAGTGATAATATCGCACATGGTAATTCCATGCCAAAAAAGGAGACATATCATGGTCAAAAACCTGGGTTCGCTCGACCGGATTCTGCGCGCGATAGTCGGCCTCGTGCTGCTCAGCCTTGTCTTCGTCGGCCCTAAGACGCTGTGGGGCCTGATCGGCCTCGTGCCGCTCGGCACCGCCGTTGTCAGCTTCTGCCCGGCCTATCGGCTGTTAGGCATCAAGACCTGCAAGCACGCCTAATCAGGCTGCCACACGCGCCACGCGCCGGCGGCTTCGGCCCCGGCGCGCTGGCAGGCCATGTCCGCTAAGCGCAGCGCCACCGCGGCGTGTTCCATTACCGTATCCATCTGGTCCCCTCTGCCCGGCCAACGTGGCGCCACCCCCACGCTGATCACCGCGCTCTGCGGCAGCAGCGGCGGCATGGTGGCGCAGAATTTCACCGCACGCTCCCCGGCGGTGAGGTGGTCCATACCGTCGCACCATAGCCCGATCGTGGTCTCGTCGATCCGCCCGAGCAGGTCGGTTGGCCGCACCGCGTCGCGCAGCTCCTCGGCCAGGCGCAGCGCGATCGCCGGGCGCAACCCGGGCGTGGCGCGGGAGAAGCCGAGATAGAGCAGCGTGCCGGGCTGCTCCTCGACATCCAGCCGGTCGAACCGGCGTGAGAGTTCATCGGCGAAGGTGCGGCCGGACCACAGCCCCGTCTCGGCATCCAGTATAGTGTTGTGGCGCAGGGCCGGATCGCCAGCGTTGCCGGCATGGCTGTCCGGCAGGGTGAGTTCCGGCGCCTCAAGGTCGAACAGAATCCCGTAGATGCCGGTGACCTTGGCGCCCGCGATATGCGGGGCCAAAGCGAGGCGGAAGACGCTCGTGCCGCCATCGAACAGAGCGAGGCGGACCTTGCCGTGCCAGGCTACGCATTCCAGGCAAATGGTGGCGATGATCGAGCGGAACTGCGTCGCGCTCAGCGCTTCTTCCTCCGCGTTGCCGCCCGCGAGCAGGCTGGCCAGCTCCACGCCCAGCAGATTCGCCGCCGGCTGGCCCAGCACCTTGCCCGGCCCGAAGGCGGTGAAGCGCCCCATCTGGTCGGTCTCGAAGGCCAGATCCGTGAGCATGGCGGCGACAGCAAGCCAGTGCGTGCCGGGGGCAGGCGCGAACATGCCCGGCGTGGGGGCGGAAATCTGCGGCAGGGTCATGGCCCTCTTCTAGCCGCCCGCCGTGAACAATCTCTTAACCCGCCTGGCGCGTTGACATCGTCCGCCACTGCGCCTCATGGTCCGCCGCGACATCGCAGGACGGGAAAGACATGACGACCGATCTCAAGACCATCATCGAGGCCGCCTGGGACAAGCGCGCGGACATCTCCCCCGCCACCACCGGCGAGGCGCGCGACGCGGTGGAAGCCGCACTTGAGCTGCTGGACTCCGGCAAGGCCCGCGTGGCCGAGCCCGGCGCGGATGGCTGGGTGGTGAACCAGTGGCTGAAACAGGCCGTGCTGCTCTCCTTCCGCCTCTACCCCAACGCGCTGATGGACGGCCCTGGCGGCGCCCCGGTGTTCGACAAGGTGGCGATGAAATTCGCGGACTGGGACGATAACCGATTCGCCGCCGCCGGCATCCGCGCCGTGCCGGGCGCCGTGGTCCGCCGCTCCGCCTATATCGCGCCGAACGTGGTGCTGATGCCGAGCTTCGTGAATGTCGGCGCCCGCGTCGGCGAAGGCACGATGATCGACACCTGGTCCACCGTGGGCTCCTGCGCGCAGGTGGGCAAGAACTGCCACATTTCCGGCGGCGTGGGCATTGGCGGCGTGCTGGAGCCGCTACAGGCGAATCCGGTGATCATCGAGGATGACTGCTTTATTGGCGCCCGCTCCGAGGTCGCCGAGGGCGTGATCGTCGGCCAGGGCGCGGTCCTCTCCATGGGCGTGTTCCTCGGCGCATCGACCAAGATCGTCGACCGCGAGACCGGCGAGGTGTTCTACGGCAAGGTGCCGCCTTATTCCGTGGTGGTGCCGGGCACGCTCCCCGGCAAGACGCCCGAGGCCCCGAGCCTCGCCTGCGCTGTTATTGTGAAGCGGGTTGACGCGCAGACCCGGAGCAAAACCTCGATCAACGAGCTGCTGCGCGCGTGATCGACCCGGTCGCGCTCGCCCAGGACCTGCTGCGCTGCAACTCCGTCACCCCGGCGGATGGCGGCGCGCAGGGCGTGCTCATCCAGGCGCTGGAGGGCCTCGGCTTCGCCGTCACGCGGCTGCGTTTCGGTGAGATCGAGAATTTCTTCGCCGAACGGACGGGGCAGGGGCCGCATCTGTGCTTCGCCGGGCATACTGATGTGGTGCCGCCCGGCGAGGGCTGGACGCATGATCCTTTCGCCGCAGACGAGTCACAGGGGGTCATATATGGGAGAGGTGCGGTGGACATGAAGGGTGGCATTGCCGCCTTCGTTTCCGCCGTCTCCCAGGTGCCGGGGCATGTCTCGCTGCTGATCACCGGCGACGAGGAGGGTGAAGCCAAGGACGGCACCGTTAAGGTGCTGGAATGGATGGCCGAACACGGCAAGATCCCTGATTTCTGCGTGGTCGGCGAGCCGACCTGCCGCGCCCGGCTGGGCGATGTCGTGAAGGTGGGGCGGCGCGGCAGCATGAATGCGCGCATTTCCGTGCCGGGGCGGCAGGGCCACGCGGCCTACCCGCATCTGGCCGACAACGCCGTGCATAAACTGATCCCGGCGCTGAACGAGCTGATCGCCACCCGCCTGGACGAGGGCACGCCGTTCTTCGAGCCGTCCAGCCTGCAGATCACCTCGGTCGACGTCGGCAATCCGGCGACCAACGTGATCCCGGCGCTGGCCACCGCCAAGCTGAACATCCGCTTCAACGATCTGCACAGCGGCGCCTCGCTGACCGCATATCTGCGCGAGGCGCTCTCCCGCCACACCCCGGATGCGAAGCTGGAGGTGAGCATCTCCGGCGAGGCGTTCCTGACGCAGCCGGGCAAGGAGATCGAGGCGCTGACCCGCGCGATCGAGCGCGTGACCGGCGTGACGCCCGAGCAGAACACCGGCGGCGGAACCTCCGATGCGCGGTTCATCTCGCGCTACTGCCCGGTGGCGGAGTTCGGGCTGGTGGGTGCGACCATGCACAAGGTGGACGAGGCCGTGCCGGTCGCGGATTTGCGCCAGTTGGCAGAGATCTACAAAGCCCTCGTTTCGGCGTTCTGCGCATGATCCTGCGCGGCTTGTGGCGGCTGGCCAAGGGCGATGCCGCCGGCATCAAAGAGTTCGGCGGCGGGCTGGATAATTTCTACGCCTCGCTGGCGCCGCTCATCGCCTTTCCGCTGGTTGGCGCGCTGGTCACGGCGTTGCAGGTGGATTGGCGCGTGGCGGTGGTGGGTTTTCTCGCCCGGCTGTGCGGCGTGCTGGTGCTGCCGGTGCTGGTGTACGAATTCGCCCGGTTCTATGGCCGCGAGCCGATGTGGCTGCGTGCTGCCACGGCGCTGAACTGGTCGTTCTGGGCGCTGCTGCCGGTGCTGCTGGTGGGGGCGTTTCTCGGCGCCATTCTGGCCCAGATGGGCCTGTCGATGCGCACGGCGGAACTGGCCACGATGGGGGTCATGGCCGCCTATCTGCTCTGGTACCGCTGGTTCATCCTGCGCGCCGGGCTGGGCCTGAACGGCTGGCGGGCGGCGCTGATTGTGCTCGTCAGCGGCACGCTCATCGCGCTGTTCACTGTCGTTCCCGTGGCGCTTGGGCTGGGGCCTGACCCGGCCCAGCTCTCGCACCTGTAAGAGTTTTTGGGGCGCCCTTTTTGCGAAAAGGGCGCGAAATTAAATTTTCCCCACCTGCCCGCGGTGGCGGAGCAGATGGTCGGCCAGGACGCAGGCCAGCATGGCCTCGCCCACCGGCACGGCGCGGATGCCCACGCAAGGGTCGTGGCGGCCTTTTGTCATAACTTCAACCTCTTCGCCGTCAGCGTTCACGCTATGCTTAGGGATGAGGATGGAGCTTGTTGGTTTTACGGCAAAACGTGCCACAATCGGCTGCCCGGTGGCGATGCCGCCGAGAATTCCGCCCGCATGGTTGGAGAGGAATTTGATCTTCCCATTCTCCATCCGCATCTCGTCGGCGTTTTCCTCGCCGCGTAGCGTGGCGGCGGCGAAGCCATCGCCGATCTCCACGCCCTTTACCGCGTTGACGCTCATCAGCGCCGCGGCAATGTCGGCATCCAGCTTGCCGTAGATCGGCGCGCCCAGGCCGGGGGGCACGCCTTCGGCCACCACCTCCAGCACTGCGCCGATGGAGGACCCGGCCTTGCGGATGGCATCCAGCTCGCTCTCCCACGCCTCGGCGGCCTTCGCGTCTGGGCAGAAGAACGGGTTTGCGTCCACCTGTGCCCAATCCCAGTTGGCGCGGTCGATCTCATGCGCGCCGAGCGCCGTCATCGCACCGCGAATAACGACCTCCGGCCCCAGCACCTTGCGGGCGATGGCCCCGGCGGCAACGCGCATGGCGGTTTCACGCGCCGAGGACCGCCCGCCGCCGCGAGGGTCGCGGTGGCCGTACTTCATGTCATAGGCGACGTCGGCATGGCCGGGCCGATAGCGCTCGGCAATGTTGGCATAGTCCTTGGAGCGCTGGTCGGTATTCTCGATGAGCAGCGAGATCGGCGTGCCGGTAGTTTTGCCTTCATACACGCCGGAGAGGATCTTCACCCGGTCCGGTTCCTGCCGCTGGGTGGTGAAGCGCGACTGCCCGGGGCGGCGCTTGTCTAAAAAGGGCTGGATATCCGCCTCGGACAGCTCAATGCCCGGCGGGCAGCCATCGACCACGCAGCCGATGGAGGGCCCATGGCTCTCCCCCCAGGTGGTGACCCGGAACAGCTGCCCGAACGTGTTGAAAGACATAGGCTAGTCGCCCGCGATGGACAGGTCGGGCGCGTCCGGGTGCTTCATGCCGACGACATGGTAGCCGCAATCCACATGGTGGATTTCGCCGGTCACGCCCCTGGAGAGGTCGGAGAGCATGTACAGCCCTGCGCCGCCCACTTCCTCCAGCTCCACATTGCGCTGCATCGGCGAGTTATACTTGTTCCACTTCAGGATGTAGCTGAAATCGCCGATGCCGCTGGCGGCCAGCGTCTTGATCGGGCCAGCGGAGATGCCGTTCACGCGGATATTGTCGCGGCCGAGATCGGCGGCCATGTAGCGCACGGAAGCCTCCAGCGCTGCCTTGGCCACGCCCATCACGTTGTAATGCGGCATCCAGCGCTCGGCGCCGAGATAGGTGAGGGTGAGCAGCGAGCCGCCATTAGGCATGAGGGCTGCTGCGCGGCGGCCAACGGCGGGGAAGGAGTAGCAGGAGATGTCCATCGCCTGCAGGAACGCGTCGCGCGGGGTGTCCAGATACCGCCCGCGCAGGAAATTCTTGTCCGCGAATCCGATGGCGTGGACCAGGAAGTCGATCTTGCCCCATTTCTTGTCCAGCGCTTCGAAGGCGGAGTCCATGGCGGCGTCGTCAGACACATCGCACGGAACAAGAAACTCCGCGCCAATAGAAGCCGCCAGAGGGCGCACGCGCTTCTCCAGCGTCTCGCCCTGATAGGTGAAGGCGACCTCGCCCCCCTGTGCCGCCACGGCCTGCGCGATGGCCCAGGCGATGGAACGGTTATTCGCCACGCCCATGATGAGCCCGCGCTTGCCGGTCATGAGTGTGCCGCGCGGCGGGGCGAGTTCGGCGTGGGTGTGCGGCATGGGGGGTAAATCTCCGTGGTGCTATCGTCTCTTAGGCTGGGTGGTGGCATAGAGTATATCACCCGATCAAGGGTGTATGAAATCCGGAGGCTTGTTTCTGCAATGAGTGAGGACCCCTTCAAGAAATTCGGTGAATGGTTCGCCGCCGCCGAGGGGGCGGAACCGAACGACCCCAACGCCATGACCGTGGCGACCGTGGGCGAGAGCGGCCGTCCGTCCGTGCGCATCCTGCTCTTGAAGTCCTGGGACAAGTCCGGTTTCTCGTTCTACGGCAACCTTGGCTCGCGCAAGGCGCGGGAGATGCAGGCGAACAACCATGTCGCGCTGCTGTTCCACTGGAAGAGCCTGGCCCGGCAGGTTCGCATCGAGGGCACCGTGACGCAGGTGAGCGATGCGCAGGCTGACGCCTATTTCGCCAGCCGCCCGCGCATGAGCCAGATCGGCGCCTGGGCCTCGGAGCAGTCCCGCCCGCTGCCCTCGCGCGAGTTGTTCGAGTCGCGGGTGGAGGAGGTGGAGGCCCGCTTCCGGGGCCAGCCCGTGCCGCGCCCGGAGTTCTGGTCCGGCTGGAAGCTGGCGCCGGATTACTTCGAGTTCTGGCAGGGGATCGATTTCCGCCTGCATGACCGCTTCACCTTCAGCAAGACGGCTTCCGGCTGGGAGACAGGGCGGCTCTACCCCTGACCGGCGCTCAGCCTTCGTCCTGGCTGAGCTGCAAGGCCCGGGCATAGACCTGCTTTTTCGGCAGGTCTGTGGCCAGGGCCACGGCGGCGGCGGCATCCTTTACCGACATGGTGGCGAGTGCCGCGCGCAGGGCGGCGTCGAGCGTCTCGGCGCTGGCTTCTTCTGCCACCGCCGGGCCGATGACGACGCAGATCTCCCCGCGCGGCGCATGCACGGCGTAATGCGCCGCAAGCTCCGTCAGCGTGCCCCGGCGCACCTCCTCGAAATGCTTGGTCAGCTCCCGGCACATTGCGGCCGGGCGGGGGCCGAGCACATCGGCGGCATCGGACAGGAATTCCGCCAGGCGGTGCGGAGCCTCGTAGAACAGATGCGTCGCGCCAAGGCCTGCCATCTCCGCGCCCCGCAATTTTTGCAGCGCAGCCCGGCGGGCGCCGGATTTGGGGGGCAAAAAGCCGCTGAACAGATACGGGTGCGGCGGCAGGCCCGAGAGGGTGAGGGCCAGCAGCGCGGCGTTGGGGCCGGGGATGCCGGAGAGTTTCAGCCCGGCCTCGATCACCGCGCGCACCAGCCGGTAGCCAGGGTCGGAGACCAGCGGCGTGCCGGCATCCGAGATCAGCGCGAACCGCGTGCCCGCGCGCATCGCCTCGACCAGCTGTGGAATCCGTGCCGATTCGTTATGCTCGTGCAGGGCCTGGGTGCGGGTGCCGATTCCGTGCGCGCGCAGCAGGGTTGCGCTTGTTCGCGTATCTTCACACAGAATCACATCAACCTTGGCTAGAGTGTCCCGGGCGCGGGGGGACAAATCTTGGAGGTTGCCGATTGGGGTGGAAACCAGCACAAGGGCAGGCCATGAAGCCGCATCATCCCCGCTTACGGAGGGCCGTGCCGTTGTCTCGTCCACATTCTCGCCTTGTGTCGTCTGTCCGTTCATATTTACTCCTGGGCGGCACGCTGGCGCTTGCTGGCTGCGCTGGTCAAGTGCCGCGGATGCCATTCAGCGCCGGGCCGCCCGCGCTGCTGGCTCCGGCAGCGCCATCCGCGCCAAGCGGCTATGGCCGCACCAGCGGCGCCGTGCTGCTGCTGGCGCCGCTCACGGGCAACCTCGCGCCAGCGGGCCAAGCGCTGGCGAATGCGGCCAAGCTCGCCTTTCCGGCCAATTCCTCCCCGGCGCTGGACATCCGCGACACCGGCGGCACCCCGCAAGGTGCTGCGGCGGCGGCGCAGGCCGGGCTGGCGGCGGGCGATGGCATCATCATCGGTCCGCTCACCTCGGCCGAGACGCAGGCCGTGGCGCCAATAGCCCATTCGGCCGGTGTGAACGTGCTGGCCTTCACCAATGACGGCACCGTGGCAGCACCGGGCGTCTGGCCGCTGGGCATTACCCCGGCGCAGCAGGTACAGCGCGTGTTGCAGGTGGCGGCGGATGCCGGGCGCACGCAACTGGCGGCGCTGCTGCCGGACAACGATTTCGGCCACCATCTGGGCGACGCGATCAGCGCCGAGACCGCGCAGCTTGGCGAGCCTGCGGCGCAGATCGCTTTCTACCAGCCGGGCTTTTCCGGCGTGAACCAGGCGGTGGAGCAGATTTCCGGCTTCGCCAGTCGCGGCCAGAGCATCATGGACCAGATCAAGCGGGCGCAGGACCTGGGCACTGCCGCGGGCCGGCAGAAGGCCAACGATCTGCGCCACCAGCAGATTCCGCCGCCCAGCTTCAACGCCCTGTTCATCGGCGCCACCGACCCCAATACCCTGGCGGAGATGGCGAATTTTCTGCCCTATTACGACGTCACCCCGCCACAGGTGCAGCTCCTGGGCCCGGCGCCATGGTCGAAGATCGCGCCGCAGATGGCGAGCCAGAGCGTGCTGGTGGGGGCGATGTACGCAGCACCCGATCCGGCCGCGGCCGCCACGTTCGAGGGCAAGTACCAGGCCGCCTACGGCGCGGCGCCTCCGGGCATTGCCGATGTGGCGTTCGACGCCGCGGCCATGGCCAGGCTGGCAGCGGGGCAGGGCGGCTATACCGCTAACGTGCTCACCGCCCCCGCGGGCTTCACCGGCACCAATGGCGTGCTGGCGCTGCGGCCTGACGGCACTGTGAAACGAGGCCTGGCCGTGTTCTCCATTGCGGCAGGGCAGCCCGCGATTACCTCGCCCGCGCCCTCCAGCCTCAGCCAGCCGTAAGGCGCGCGGTGCAGAAGCTCCTCGACAAGGCTTGGCCGGCAGCGTTCGCGCTGTTCCTGGGCATGGCGGCGCTGCCGAGCCTGGTGTTCCTGGTGCTTGTGCTCTTGGGCGATTTGCCCCTGTACCCCGCGCTGTTGGCCTGGGGGACGTGCGCCGTGGTGGGCGGGGCGTTTAGCATCCTGCTCGGGCGCGACCTGGTGGTGATGAGCCGTCTGCTGCCGGCGTTGCGCAGTGCGGCGGGAGCCCTGCCCAGCGAGACCATGCTGCTGGTGCCCGGCATGCGCCAGGTAGGGCAGGAGGCAATCCGCCTAGTCCATGCCGAGCGCCTCTCTCGCGCCCGGCTGCTTGCCAGCGTGGCGGAGGACCGTGCCCTGGTCGAGCGCCTGCCGGACCCGCTTCTGAAGCTGGACGAGGACGGCAAGATCCTCTGGCGCAACGACAGCGCCATTTCCGGCTTCGGCGGCGAGATAGCGGCACTGCTGCGCCACCCGGATGTGCGCGACGCCCTGGCCGAGGCAGCGGAAATAAAGGTGGCGGTGCGGCGCGAGGTTGCGCTTTCGGTGCCGGTTGCGCGGGATCTGGACGTGACGATGATCCCGGCCGGCGGGCCGGTGTACATGCTGGTGAACGACCGCACGCATGAACGCGCGCTGGAAAAGATGCGCGCGGATTTCGTCGCCAATGCCAGCCATGAGCTGCGCACGCCGCTGGCCAGCCTGATCGGCTTCATTGAGACCCTGCGCGGCCCCGCGGCGGATGACCCTGAGGCGCAGCAGCGGTTTCTAGGCATCATGGCCGAGCAGGCGGCGCGCATGCAGCGCGTTATCGGCGATCTGCTCAACCTTTCGCGCATCGAAATCACCGAGCATTCGCCGCCGAAGGAGCTGGTGCATCTGCCGCTGCTGCTGGAGCGCATCGTCGCCGGAATGGAGCCAATGCTGAAGGCCAATGACGCAAGGCTGGAGGTGGCGGTGCCGGCGGACCTGCCGAAGGTTCCCGCCGATGCCGACCAACTGACCCAGGTGTTCACCAACCTGCTGGATAACGCGTTGAAATACGGCAAGCGCGGCGGCGTGATCAAACTCACCGCCTCCATTGCGCCGGATACGCGGTTCGAGCCGGGCGGCGTGGCTGTCAGCGTTGCCGATGACGGCATAGGCATCCCGCGCGAGCATATTCCCCGCCTGACCGAGCGCTTCTACCGCGTGGACAAAGGCCGCTCGCGCGCCATCGGCGGCACCGGGCTGGGGCTGGCCATCGTCAAGCATGTAATCAACCGCCACCGCGGCCGGCTGCTTATCGATAGCGATGCCGGCAAGGGCTCGGTCTTCACCATCTGGCTTCCCGGCCGCGGCAGCTGAGCGGTTATGGCGCGGCCAGCGCCGCGTTCAGCTCCCGCTCGCGCCCCAGGCTACGGAAATAATCGACCAGCCGCGGCTCGCGCGCGATTTGCTGCGCGTAAACCTGCCTGGCGGCGGCGACGAGATCGCCACCCCGGTTCAGTGCCGCGTCGCCCAGTTCCACAAGGCGCAGATTGGGCCAGATCTGCGGGCGGATGCGCAGCAGCTCCGCGAATATTTCCGTGCCCAAATGACTCGGCGCGGCTTGCGCCACCAGCAGCGCCATGCTGGCCGAGGAACGGGAAATTCCAGCATGGCAATGCACCAGCAGATGCGCGCCTGGCCGGGGTTCGCGCACCACCGCGCGGCCAAACGTCAGCAGCGCCTGCACATCCGCCTCCGAAGGCGCGGTCTTGCCTGGTATCTCGTCGATGATGTCGTCGAAGCGCAGTTCCAGCTTCTCGTGCTCGCCATAGGTGCCGAACACTTCTGGCACCGGGTGCGCCGGGTCGAGAATGGAGAGCACATGGGTGACCCGCATGTTGGCGTGTGCCGCCAACTCGTCCAGCCCGCAAATGGTGATGTGAAAGGGAATGTGCATTGCCGGTCACGATAACGCGATTGGCCGGATGGTCAAACAGGTCTGCGCGGGTGGCAAGCCGGGGGCGGAACCGCTAGACTGCGGCGGCCTGAGAAAGGGAGCTACATGCTGGGTTTGGAGATTGTCCTCACGCTGGTCGTGCTGGGAGTGGCGGCGGTTTATCTGCACGACACGCGGCAGAACAAGCACACCATTTTGCGCAACTACCCGGTCATCGGCCATGTCCGCTATTTCGCCGAAACCTGGGGCGAGTACATGCGCCAGTACCAGTACCTGCCGGACTGGTCGGAGCGCCCCTTCAACCGGCTGGAACGCAGCTGGGTGTACCGCTCGGCCAAGGGGCTTTCCAACCTCATCAGCTTCGGCTCGGAGAATGTGCCGAGCTTCATCTTCCGCAACGCCGCGTTCCCCACGCTGGATGAGGAGCGCAAATCCTATCCCGGCAAGCAAATCGGCGTGGCCGACGGACCCGGCGCCTGCCGCGAGCCGTTTCTGGCCAAGAGCTTCTTCAACGTCTCCGGCATGTCCTATGGCGCATTGAGCCACGCGGCGGTGAGCGCACTCTCGCGCGGGGCGAATATGGCCGGGATCTGGATGAGCACGGGCGAGGGTGGGCTCTCGCAATTCCATCTCGATGGCGGCGCGGATCTGATCATGCAGATCGGCACGGCGAAATACGGCGTGCGCGACGAGCAGGGCAGCCTCTCCGAGGATAGGCTGCGCGAGATCGCCGCCTATCCGCAGGTGCGGATGTTCGAGGTGAAGCTCGCCCAGGGCGCAAAACCCGGAAAAGGCGGCATTCTCCCCGGCCACAAGGTGACGCCGGAGATTGCCAAAATCCGCGGCATCCCCGTGGGGCAGGACAGCGTCTCCCCCAACCGCCACACGGATATCGGCAACATCCAGGAACTGGGCGCGTTCATCGAGCGCGTGCGGCGTATCACCGGTAAGCCGGTGGGGGTGAAGTTCGTGCTGGGCGATCCTCGCTTCGTCGATGAATGGTTCGACGACTGCGCCAGTAACCCGGCGCATTGCCCGGATTATATCCAGATCGACGGCGGCGAGGGTGGCACGGGCGCCGCGCCGGAACCGCTGGCCGATTACGTGGGCCTGCCGATCACCCAGGCGCTGCCCTATATCGCCGGGCTGCGCTACGAGCACGGGCTGCAGAACCGCATCCGCATCATCGCCTCGGGCAAGCTCATCACGCCGGACAAGGTCGCCTGGGCGCTGTGCATGGGCGCGGATTTCGTGTCCTCGGCGCGCGGCTTCATGTTCTCGCTCGGCTGCATCCAGGCGATGAAATGCGGCACCGGCCATTGCCCCACCGGCGTCACCGCCGTGGATGAGCGGCTGATCAAGGGGCTCGACCCCACGGACAAAGCCGTGCGCGTGGCGCGCTACGCGCAGAAGATGCGCGACGAGGTGGAGATCATCGCGCATTCCTGCGGGCTGACCGACGCGAGCTTCTTCGCGCCACGGCATGTCACCGAGATCGAGCGCGGCGTGGCAGGGTTCAGGGCGCAGGCCGGCTGATGTATCTGCTGCCGCTGCTTCTCCTGGCCGCCGGGCTGAACATCCTGCTCGGCGCGGGCGCTTGGCCTGCCGTGCTCGCGGGCAATCTGCAGGACCCGGATTCCTACATGCGGCTGCTGCGCATCGAGCAGGGCATACGCGCCGGGCATCTGCTCACCACCGTGGCCGGGGATCAGTCCGGCGCCGGGGTGATGGTGGAATGGTCCCGGCTGCTCGACATCGTGCTCTGGCTGATGGCGGCGCTGCTGGCGCCGTTCCTCGGCTGGCACAAGGCGCTGTTCGCCGCCGGGGTGGCGCTGGGGCCGCTGGGGGTGGGGTTCCTCGGCGCGGTGCTGGCCTGGGCCGTGGAGCCCTTCGCGCTGCGGCGCTATCTGTGGAGCGCTGCCATCGCCGCCGCCGTCCTGCCCGGTGTGGTGACCATCGCGGTGCCGGGCGTGGTGCATTACCATGTGCTGCTGCTGGCGATGATCGCGCTCACCGCCGGGTTTACGGCGCGGGCGTGGCGCGGCGATAGCTGGGCCGGGTTTCTTGCCGGGGTGAGCGGCGGTTTTGCCATCTGGCTGACGCCGGAGACCATGCCCTTCGTGCTGATGGCCTATGCCAGCCTGATACTGCGCTGGCTTGAAGCGCCGAACGCCACTGTCCTTCTTACCACTGCCGCCGGGTGCTTCGACGTGCTGGTGGTGGCGCTGTTCGTGGACCCGCCGGCGGGCGGGTATCTGGCGCCGGAAGTGGACCGGCTCTCCTGCGTTTACGCCGTTATGGCGCTGCTGTTCCTGGCCGGAGCGGCGGTGCTGACGCGGCTGCCGAACAGGCATTGGCGCGGCTTGGCCGGGTTTGCCGTGCTGGCGGTGCTGTTTGGCGTGTGGGTGGCCCTATTTCCGGGGGTGGTGCTGGGTCCCTACGGCATTCTGCCGCCGGATGAGGCGAAGGCGTTCTTCGGCGTCATTACCGAGCAGATGCCGGTGCGCGGGCCGGAGTTGGTGGTGTTCCTGTTCCCCGGCGCCTGCGCCCTGGCCTATGCGCTGTGGCGCGGCCTGCGGCGGGAGGACGCCGTCACCGCAATGCTGACGCCCGAGTTGCTGAAGCCGCGCGGCAATGGCCGCGTTGTCTGGCTGTATCTGGCGGCATGCGGTGCGGTGGCGCTGGTGCTGGGCGCGAAGTTCCTGCTTTTTGTCGGCTTCTCCACCGCCTTTGCCGCGGCGCTGCTGCCGGTGGCAATCAGCCGGGCGAGTGTCGATCTGGCGGAGACCCCGCAACTTGCCAGCCTGGCGCGGGTTGGCTTGCTGGCGCTTGTGCTGGGCGTGCCGGAACTCGCGTCGAGTGCCAGCCCTGCGCCCAAGGCGGCAGCTGCCACCCCCGCGCACAGTTACCCGAGTTGCAAGCTGCACGATATCGCGCCGCTGCTGGCCGAGGCCGCAGGGCAGGTGGTGTTGGCCGGGCCCGAGGATGCGCCCGAGCTGCTCTACCGTACCCAGGTGAAGACCGTGGGTTCGCTGTTCCATCATGGTGTTGCCGGGTACATGCGCGACCGTGCTGCCTGGCGCGCGCTGCCGGGCGCTGCCGTGCCGCCTGAGGTCAGCGCCACAGGCGCGGCCTATGTGTTGTTCTGCCCGCGTCCGGCGCGTTACCTGCTGGTGGCCGATCTGCCCAAGGACACGCTGTGGGACGCGCTGGAGGCCGGCGCGCCGCCGCCCTGGCTTACGCAAGCCGGGCATAATGAGGATGGCCGGGTGCTTTACAAGGTGATGCCTTGACGTTTTGGCGGCTGATCCAGGGCAGTGTGTTCGCTCTCCTGACGTTGCTGCTGCTGGCCTTCTGCTGGCGTGTCGAAGCCACGAAATTGCTGCCAAGTTCTGCGCCCGACAGCTTGTTCGGGCTCCCAATCGGGGATTTTTCCAATCTCTGGAGTGCCGGAATCCTAGCGCGTCATGACGCGCTAGGAACTCTTTACGATGCAAATACATTCCGCGCATGGAAGGCCGCGACGTTCGGCCACGCCGTTGCCCAGAGCCCCTGGATTTACCCGCCGGTAGCGCTCCCCCTTGGAGCGGCGTTTTCAATCCTGTCCCAAGGGGCCGCGTTCCTATGTTGGAATCTGGGCACGCTCTGCGCCATGGCCTGGCTGCTGCGCCAAGCTGGATTGAGCTGGGCGGTCGTGGCGCTTGGCGTGTTCTGCCCCGCCGAGTGGCTGAGCCTGATATATGGCCAGTATGGCGGGATCATTTCCTGCCTGCTGTTCGCGGCATTAACCCTGAGCGCCTGCCGTCCAGTGACGGCGGGAATTGTGCTGGGACTGGCGGCGTTGAAGCCACAGACGGCTCTGCTGGTGCCCATGGCCTGGATGGCAAAATGGCGGTGGCGGGCGCTTCTGGCTGCTGTGCTGACGGCTGTTCTACTGGCCGTGCTTCCCATTGCGCTATTCGGTTGGTCGAGTTGGGGATTGTTCTTCAGCCAGGCAACGCCGGTTGCAAAGGCGTTGGTAAATGCCCCGTTCGGTCAGGGCTACCAGCTCACGGGGACATCGGTATTCTGGATGCTACGCAGTTTTGGTACGTCCTGCGCGGTTGCCGGTGCGGCGCAGATATTCACGGCGGTACTGGCCGTGGCGGCGACGTTCTGGTTGTGGCGCCGGCCGGGCGACCCTCTCGTACAGGCGAGCTTGACGATGCTGCTCGCGCTGTTCGTCGCCCCTTATGGCTTCAGCGCAGACATGGTCGGCTATGGAGTGGCACTGGCTGTGCTCGCGCAAAAGCGGGGCTGGCGGGTCTCGCTGCTCGATGGGCTGTTCTGGCTTTGGCCCGGTTATGCCGCGCTGGTTACGCAAGTTACCGGCGTGTTGCTGACCCCGCTTGTGGTCGCGTTGGCGGTACTCAGGGCGTGGCCAGCCGTCCGCCCGTAAGCGGTTCCGGCACGCCGGTGGTGGAGGGCAGGGAGAGCGGCAGGCCGCGCAGGGAGCGCACGGCGAGATAGGCGAAGCACTGCGCCTCAAGCGCGTCTCCATTCCACCCTGCTGCTTCCACGGGCTGCACCGGTGCCGGGAATTGCTCCGCCAGAAGTTGCATCAGGTGCTTGTTGTACCGCCCGCCCCCGGCCACCAGCACACGCAGCGGCGGGGCGGGCACTGGCGCGCGGGCGATGGCGGTGGCGGAAAACGCAGCCAGCGTCGCTGCGGCATCCGCGGGGCTTAGCCCGTCAATGGCCTGGGCGATGAGGCTGGAGAAGGTCAGCCGGTCCAGCGATTTCGGCGCCGGGCGGGCGAAATACGGGTGTGCCAGCAGCGTGGCGAGCCTAGCTTCCTCCACTTGGCCCGAGGCAGCCAGCGCCCCGTTCTCGTCATAAGCTTTGCCCAGATGTTTCTGCGCCAGATCGTCCAGCGGGCCGTTGCCGGGGCCGGTGTCGCAGGCGATGATCTCGCCGCTCGGTCCCAGCCAGGTAATGTTGGCCACACCGCCGATATTCACCACCAGCAGCGGCTTGGGTAGAGCCGCCGCCATGGCCGCGTGGAACAGCGGCGCGAAGGGCGCGCCCTGGCCGCCGGCGGCCACGTCGGCACTGCGAAAATCATGCACCACCGGGATGCGCGCGATATGCGCGAGCAGCTCGGCATCGCCGATCTGCCACGTGCGGTGCGCCTCGGGCGCGTGCAATATCGTCTGGCCATGGAAGCCAATGACATCCGCCGAGCGCCCGACCATGCTCACGGCGATGGCATGGTCGCGGGTGAGCCGCTCCTCCACCTGCTTCAGGAACGGGTCATCCGCGGTGAGGGTGGGGGCGAGGTCCAGCAAACGGCGCAGATCGGTGCGCAGGCCGTCCTCGTAGCGCAGCATCACGCAAGGGCCGAAATGGTGGATCCGCTCACCGTCAGTCTCGATCCAGGCGGCATCCACGCCATCCAGCGAGGTGCCGGACATGAGGCCGATGGCGCGTAGGGGTGGGATGGGCATGGCGTGAGCTGGCTGTTGCTTGGAAGGAAGAATGCCCATGGCTCTGGGGTTTCGCACGCAGCGCTATCAGAGGGAAAGGGCGATTGCGACGCGGCGTAGTTTATGTCCTAAAGATCGGGCTTGAAGCGAGTTAGGTGGAAGGGGCGGCGTTGCAGCGTTTGCTGGACAATATGCGGCTGTTTGGGCGGATGGCGAGCTATGCGGCGCTCGGCTTCTTCTGGGTGATCGTGCTGCAGGTGTTCGCAATCAAAATGCTGCCCCGGCTAGGGTATCTGGCCGGGCGGCCAATTGGCAATGATCCGCCATGTGTTAAACCGGAATGCGACTTTTCCGATTTCTGGCGGGCCGGGCGCAGCGTCCGCCTCTCACCCGGGGCGCTGGCCCATCTGCCACCACTGAATCTGCTGCCCGGCGTGCAGATGCCGCTGCCCGGTGGCTATCATGAAGGCTTTCCCTATCCGCCGCCGATGTCTCTGTGGACGGTGGCGATCTCGCATCTGCCATTCGAGCCCGGCTTCTTTGTATGGGTCGGGGTTTGGCTGGTGCTGGCGGCGGCGGTGCTGCGCTGGGCCGGGCTCTCCTGGCCGGTGGTGGCGGCGGGCCTGCTGAGCCCGGCAGCGCTATGGAATATCGAACTCGGGCAGATGGGGGTTATAGGCGGCGCGCTGCTCGTGGCCGGGCTACTGCGGGCCGCGAGCAGCCCTCTGTGCGCCGGAGGGCTGCTCGGGCTGCTGGCCTGCAAGCCGCAGATCGGGATCATGGTGCCTGCCATGCTCCTGGGTGGACGCAGCTGGCGGGGGATTTTGGGCTTCGCCTTCGCCGTCCTGGGGTTGTGTCTACTCACCTTGGCGCTGTTCGGCTGGCCGCTCTGGCATGATTACCTGAACGGCGGACGGCATGGCGCGTCCTCGCTGCTCACGGCGCCATTTGTGCCCAGCTTGGACAAAAGCACCGGGGTTTCAGTGTTCTGGATGATGCGCAGCCTGCAGCTCGGCGTTGCGCAAGCGGCCCTGGTGCAAGCCATAAGCAGCGCGGCGGCGATGCTGGCGGTCTGCTTCATCTGGCGGCGGCAGGATCTGCCCGGGCTGGACGCCGTGACGCTCACGGTACTTCTTTCCCTGCTGGCGACGCCCTATGGCTATGTTGATGACATGGTGGCTTGGTCCATCGTGCTGGTGGCGCTGGCGGAGCGCCGGGGCTGGCGCATCGGCATGCTGGATGTGCTGTTCTGGATCTGGCCGATGGCCTGCCAGATTGTCTCGGAACAGACGGGCATTCTCTTCACCCCGCTTGTTGTACTGCTGGCACTGGCGCGCGAGGTGCGCGAGGGCGGGCTGCTGCAAAGACGTAAGGCGGTGCGGCTGGCATGAGTGCGATTATGCTGAGATTGCGGGAATATGCGCGGTTGACGAACACCTTAGGTGCCTGGGGGCTGCTCGTGTCGTTCTGGGGCGTGTTTCTGGTGGCGTTTTCGGAGCATATGGCGCCGCGCTTTACCTATCTGGCAGGGCGGCCGATTGGGGACGACCTGCCGTGCCACAAGCCGGAATGCGATTTCTCTACCTTCTGGCCGGCGGGCATGCTGGCCAGAACGCACGACTACATCACGGTTTATGCGGCCCACTCCTTTGTTGGGGAGGTAAACAGGCTGTTGCCGCCAAGCCCGAACGTCGAAACCTTCTTCTACCCGCCGACAATGCTGCCCTTGGTGGCCGCTATTTCGCATCTGCCGTTCGAGACAGGGGCGTTCCTCTGGATGTTCGTGCCTCTGTTTCTGGCGGCTGTGCTGCTGCGCAACACGGGACTTTCCTGGTCTGTGATCGTAGCGGGGCTGCTTAGCCCGGCAGCTCTGTTCAGCACCCAGATTGCGCAGCTGGGGGTGCTGGGCGGGGCCCTACTTGTCGCGGGGCTGTGCGCCCTTGAGCAGCGTCCGTTCGCGGCAGGCGGAATGCTGGGCCTGATGGCTGCCAAGCCCCAGATAGGTATTCTGGTGCCGTTCGTGCTGCTTAGACGGCGGCGGGCCCTGGTGGCTTTCGCCGCGACTGCGCTCGCGCTCGTCGTTCTTGCTGTCCTGCAATTTGGCCTGGAGCCTTGGCGAGCCTACTTAACTTACGGCCGGACGGAAATGACCCATAAGATGGGCGAGAACTTCGATCCACACGGATGGCTTGGCTGGGGTATATCGGTGTACTGGCTCCTGCGCAGTCTTGGAGTGGGGGTGATCGGGGCAATGGCTGTCCAGGCTGCTATCGCCCTGATCTGCGTGACTGTGCTCCTTTGGCTTCAGCCCA
>Ga0335083_10004071_pt1 | contig 18705 bp, 13 predicted proteins | sample Lox_Sample_42_FD_206716 | JGI IMG/M metagenome (GOLD analysis project Ga0335083, IMG submission 206716) | Soil microbial communities from Loxahatchee National Wildlife Refuge, Florida, United States - Lox_Sample_4.2 | ecosystem: Environmental > Terrestrial > Soil > Wetlands | place: USA...
GGCAGGTAAACACATGTACCGCGCCGTTGGCCCCCCACACGAGTTGCCGAGTGTCCGTCAGCTATTCGCCCGTAACAAATGAAATCACAGCCGGGGCCCTGACTATCGCCGGGCTTGGCCCTGGGGGGGCGCAGCAGGTCGCTCTCAATGGGAATGGGTTGCTAGTATCAAGTTTGGCTGTGTCGCCAATACCACTAGCTTTGTACTCTAGTGTGGATGTAGCAAACGGGACCGGCGTTGTTACAGTAACGAATACCAGTACGTCAACCGTCAAACTTCAGGGCTTTTCGACCACAAGTCTTTTTTCTCAAACAAACAATTGTCATGCCTCCCTTGCTGCCTCGGCCTCATGCAGCGTAACCGTCACTTTCACACCGACGACGACCGGCGTCTTCAATGGAACATTATCGATTGCCAATTCCGGACCCAATTCCCCTCAGGTGGTGCCTCTCGTTGGCACGGCGCGAGCCGTGTTCAACTTCTCCCAGGCTACATTTGACATGGGCTCGCAGCAAATTAACACGACCCTGTTGGGTTACGCTGGATTGGCAAACTATGGCTCGAGCAGCGTGACGGTAACCAGTGTTACCGTCCAGGGCACGGATTTTAAGTTGAAAAACAATGGGTGCCCGAGCGTTTTTGCGCCGTTCCAAGGTTGCGGTGACTTGGAGATAAACTTCACGCCTTCCGCTACAGGAATTCGCACCGGCACCATTACGGTCGTTGACAATGATCCTTCTTCGCCCCACGTCGCCACGCTTCAGGGGCTAGGAATTTCCAACGGGGTTGATACCTTGTCGTCCACGAGCTTGAATTTCGGCACCCAGGCGGTAGGGACTCAAAGCTCACCGCAGAACGTGACGCTTACAAACACAGGCGCAGGTGTGCTCAAGCTAAGCGGGATGGCGGCATCGTCACAGTTTACCCAGACGAACACATGCGGTTTATTGCTTAAGGCTGGTGCTCATTGTACGATTTCGCTTGGGTTCGCTCCAACCATGCAAGGAATTCTGGATGGATCTTTGACAGTTCAAGACGACGGAGCCGGGAGCCCACATACCATCGTTCTGAGCGGCATCGGCCAATAGTACGATCAATTATCCCCCGAGCTGGTGCCCGCGAGAGTAGGGCAAGGTCGAGGGTGTGCGGGCCGCAAGAGCCGCGAACGTCTTGTACCAGTCGTGGGACGAGAGCATCTCCTCGGTGATGACCCCGGCGGGCACTCTTCCCGGCCAGCGGACCATGGCCGGAACCCGCATCGAACCTTGGATAGGTGCGGAGGTCCGCACCCTCTAGGGATTCCCCTAGTTGTTCCGACCTCGACTACGCCCTAGGCTTTTTCCGAGCTTGCATTGCCGTTCTCGTGGTGGTCGACCTCGACTGCAACTGTGACAGTCAAGCACCGCTACGCGTGGTCAATCCTCGACTCTGAGCGGCACTAACGAATCGGTTGTTCGAGGAGGGTTGCGATTCTTTGAGAGGAAGGACTCGATGAGAAAACATATACGTGTAATCGTGCTTCTCGCATTCGCGTGCGCGCCAGCATTGGCACAGAGAGTAGAGATCTATGGCGGCGCCCAATACGAACATCTGCAGTCGAGTTATAACGCCGTTGGGTGGAACGCCTCACTGACTGGAAATTTCAAACACTTTCTGGGAATCACAGGCGACTTTAGTGGTGTGTACAATTCGCACCGAGCCAATTCTGACGTTTATACCTACACCGTGGGTCCTGTGCTCACAGCTCGCCTGCCGGTGATTCAACCCTTCGTGCACGCCTTGTTCGGGGGCGCCTCAATTTCGGCTGCAGGGATGAGCGACAACGCCTTCGCCATGCTCGTGGGCGGCGGCCTGGACATCGGACTTCGGAAAGGGATCGGAGTACGCCTCGTGCAGGCAGATTGGCTCATGACTAAGTTCGGCGGCCAAACCCAGGACAAACAGGGCCGGGTTTCCGCTGGCATCGTGTTAAAGTTCTGATTAGAGTTCTGATTAAAGTTCTGAGGCCGGCTTTCGAGTCGTTGTGCCGGGAACTGGATTTTAGGTGTGGTCGAAAAATTCGGGGGAGCCTTGCGGCTCCCCGCTTGAAGTGCAAGACACCAGCCTGGTTCGCAATGAACTCCTGCGATACGAACTACTGGTGAATCGCGGATCCCTCCAGATAGTTGCCGGGATCCGAGATGTCGACCAGATTGAAGGTTGAGCGATCGGGCGACACCTGGATGGTGAACGCCCACCCGCAACCTGTGCCGCATGACAGGCCGGCGGTTCCGCTGCCATTGGCTTTCAACGACAAGATCGTGAAGGTTTGGCCGGTCAGACTGGAGTCGCCGCAGGAGCCGTGGGTCTGAAGCGTGCCCGTCCCGGCGCCGTTGGCATTGAGAGTGATGGTGGCGAGTTCGGTGGACTGCCCGCATCCAGTGAATCCGCCAAGAGTTATCTGCCAGTTGCCTGCCAAGTCTGACTTGCTGACGTTGCCCGTGGCGTGACTGACCGTTACCAGAGAAAGCGCGGCCACCATGCCGAAAGCTGCCAGCAGAGCGATCCGTACCGGTTGACTGAGATGTTTCATACAACTCCTCCTGAGAGGGGGCTTCGCCCCAAGATTTTCGTTCATCTACCCGAGCCGCGACGAAGGCCGCTATTGTTAACTGTGACGAACGAGATCAGATTGGCTCACGCGCTGCGACTTTATTTCTGGAGGAAGGCTGAGCACAGAAGGATGCGTCCGGCGATGGAATACCCCACTCAAGCCAAAGGACGGCTTGAATGGGACCCGCTTCGAATCGTCGTAACTTGGCAGGAGCTCTTTACTGCACCATTTTGGTTTTCGTGCGGCGCGAAACGGCGGGTATTTCCGGAACGCGATTTCGTTCAATTCGATCCGTTTGCGGTGTCGTAGCAGGCCCAATCATCCCCCCGGCAAGGTGCTTTGGGCCGCCAGTGCTCCCCTGCTGCACAAGCCGTGCAGGTGGCGTTGCTTTCCATCCTGGGAAATGTCCTTCTATTTTTCGGCAACCAGTTATTCGACCGTCGGTTAGAAAGATGTGATTCTCCCGCGAGAATGGCGAACTCCGGGCCCCATCGAAAGCATCAGCGGAGTGCAACTGTGCGCCCCGGCAACGATGCGGTGCAGTCCGGCCGTGCCGTGACCTAACTTAAATGCTAGGGCCAAGCGTTTTTGTTCGATCCAGAGATCCTTCGTCCAAGCTATGCGGCGGTTCCTGAGCGCGTACGCCGGCGCACGATTTCCTCGTAGAGTTGCCAGAATCTCTCCACTTCAGCGTCATTCAGCACTTCACTACGTGCCAATGCGAGCACGCGAGCCAGAGCCTGCTTCAACTCCTCATCTGTATAAGCCGCTGGGTCTGTCGTTGGATTCGTCATGTGCTCCCTCCCCCGGCGGAGCGCGAGTCCCTATCCAATGCACGTCAGTGGCCCTCTGCCTCGCGATGCGCAACCGACTCTGTCGATTCGTCAGAAAGAAGTTCTGGAGTCAGTGATCCCCGGATCCTACGAGTTTCACCGGTGCACGTGGCTGGGTCTGAAGCTATCCCCCAACCCTCGAAGCTTCCTGCAGGAGCAGAATTCCACACCGTGCCGGATGTCGATGACGCGAATGAATCGCGACCCTCGGCGATTTGCCATGCGTGTAAGGCGGAACGAAGATGCCACGGTGGCTTGAGCTTGTCTCGTATCTGCGCGAGTTGCTGCGACGGAATCAGAGCCCGGCGTTCGGCCTGATGCTGGGGAGTGAACACTCCAGGCGGGGTGTGACCCCTCTGGAATCGCAACTATGTCAGGTCATTCATAATTGCGGCGGGTGTTTCGAGACGGGTTGTGGGTAGTTTCGCGCGCGGTTTCCGGCAGCTTTTGAAATTAAGTCTTTGTTAGCGTGAGCGGCGGCTTCGCGGATCTTCTTTGCTGTCGCGCCAGACTGTTGCTGCGCAGCGAAAAATGCGGACGTGGCGTACCCCTCCTGTTTCAATAGTGGCTTCTCGCGGGGCAGGATCTCGCGCAGCGCCCAGTCAATCCTATCGACTCCGTCGGAGATGATGCGAATGAGTTGCTGATTCTCGATCGCATCCACCGAAAGCGCAATCGGGGCCAGAGCGTTTCGGATATGGTGATTCATTTCGTCAATCATCTGCATACGGGCGACAGTCCGGCGGTGCTGCTCGCGGGCCATCTGTGCGAGTTTCGCAACCAGGCAAGTTACGATGAGTGCGGAAAACGCTTCCGCAAGCAGTCTTTCGCGATTCCGTCCGAGATCGGGCACCAGCCAACGGTGCATGAGTTCGGTGGCGAGAAACGAGACGACTCCCACGGCAGCCGCAATTCCAAACACACGTGTCCACGAAGATAGCCGTACTTCACGCGATGCCATTTGAATTTCCTTGTCCGAATTTGAAGCGGCGATGGACGATCGGCTTCCCGCGCACATCGTCGTAGAGTTCGACTAATAAGGTGAGATGGAACCTGTCTCGGTGAGAGTTGCCTCAGCTAACGACAAATCCCCATTGCATTCCTTGATGCTGCAGAAGGGGTTTTGAGGAAATGGCCGTTCACCATGGCAGTCTAAATGCTCGGGGTGGGATGCTTCCTGTTTCGATGTCCTGTTGGGTGCGGCAAGGGTGGGCTTATTCGTCCACGGTATTGACCGTCAACGGTCCTGGCCAAAAGCGGTGACTTCCTTTCGGAAACCCAAGTCGAGCGTAACGTCCATTAACGACAACGACTGCAACCCCGCCCGCGCAAGGCAGAAGAAAATCCTGCCCGCGCGCTCGGGTTGCGATGGCGAATCTGAGCCGCCTCCCCGCTGGATTAAGCGGCGACTCGCTCCGTGGCCCGCTCCTGGTGCGGCGCTGCCACGTAGGGGAACTGCGCGAGCAGGTCTTTGTGGGGTCCAACCTTATCTTGCGTCACCTTTCCGTTGCTCAGGAGAGGAAGGAAGAAATCCACGACGTCGTCGGTGAGTGTCCGGCCATTGGTCGGGTAGACTGCCGGCTTTGTAGGGTCATACGGGAGGACGTCCGGCAGCAAGGTTCCGGCAACCCGCGTGGCTTCCGCGGACGTATACCCACCGGCGTGTTCCAGCGCGTGCGCGAACACGGGGATGAAACGGGCGTCGCCCGCCGGCTCCGCGGCGAGATAGGCGGCGTTCTGTTCGCCGGCGAGGAAAGGAGTTTGATTGGACCGCGCACCACGATCCGCCTGAACCCATTTCCCGCTCGAGCCGTCCACTGTGCGAGCCCATAGGTTCACCTTTCCGCTGCCGAGGGCAGAGTTGGGCACTTCCAGCACGATACTGCACACGTCCTTGTCGGCGAAGCCATCGTCACCGGTGAATTGCAGATTGTTCAGGGCACCCTGGACGTCGAAGAAAAACGGATCTCCGCGCCAGCCGGCGAAGAAGCGGTAGTCCCCGGCCTCCGCCACCTCTGTGTCTGTCCCGGTCGTGACTGGCGCTCCCTCGACGATGACTTGTCCTTCCTCGCCGATCCCAGCGGCCTGTGCGCCCTCAGCGCGGCGAAGCGTCGCGGTCTGCGCGCCGTCCGCGGAGGCCGTGAAGCGCACCCGGTACGCGATATCGGCTACGTTGTCGCCATTGGTATCAATCCTGAGTTCATAAATCGCCTCGGTCGAGAAGGCGACATCGGTGGTGGGTCCTGGCGGGTTCACGCCGGCGGATGGATGCACGTTCATGATCAAAATCGACTTGCTGGCATCCCCAGGCTTCGGGAAAGCATACAGATCGGTGAAGTCGAGGCGGGCATCGCCGTGGGGGAATCCAAAGTCGGGGCCGGAATAGTGGTGGGACATAGCTTTTCCTCGTCTTAGTGGAGATTGGGATTAAATCCAGAACTTCCGAATGGGACTTCTGGTCAGCGGATTATACGCTTCTCAATCGCGTGACATGATGAATCTGGCGAGGGGTGGCCGGGTGCTACCCTTTGACTATCAACTTGCTGCTATGCAAGTTGTTTCACAGTGTCGGTAGCAAGTTAAAATGTCCGCTTTTTGTAGCAAGTGAAATGTCCGGTTTCAGAGTTGTGCCCTCGCCGTTTGGGTTGGGTTGGTTTTGGGGATGGGGTTGCAGGGGAAGGGGGACGTTCCCCTTCCCCTGCTCAGCGCTGTAGAAGCCGCAGTCGGCAGGGGTGCGCCGGTGGCGTCGTAGCGACCGAGACAATGGGGTCCGTGGGTGAGACTCAAGGTTCCATTCAGATGTTGGTGCACCACCACCTGGCAACCCGCCAGCGTTGCCCGCCAGCGCACCGGCTCGATCTGCAAGCTCAGATTCTGAAAGCTCACGGTGTTGTCGCGGTTGACGCTGCGTTCGAACTGCAGCGAGAAAATCCGTTCCAGGTCACGACTCCGGCAGGGCACAAAAGCATTGCCCCGCTGCCTGGACGCGACCTGAAAACGGCGGTTGAACTCGGTGATGTAGTCTTCCCGCAGAAACCGGTTCGCCGCCTCCAGCGTTCCCAACTGGCGCAACCGCAACTCCTGCGGCAAGCGCCCCTGCCAGGTCGAGAAGTTGCGCTCACTGCGCCCACGCGCTTGTGGCGAGTAGGCCGGGATCATCTGCACTCCCAACTCGTGCAACGCCCGCCCCACCTGCGTGCGGCGATGGGAGTCCACCTTGCCGCCCACCTTCGGCGTCAGCCAGAAATGGCTTCCCCGATCGCTGTACAGCGCGCAGAACACGCCTTTGCGCTCGATCACTTCCTGCAATCCGGCCATCACCGTCGCCGTCGATTCCTCCTCTACCAGCTGCGCGTAGTAGATCTCGCTGGTGGCATCGTCCAGAATCACGATCAGGTCGTACCAGCGTTCGTCCTGAAACCACTGGTGGCGGCTGCCGTCGATATGCAGCAGCATCCCCGGCAACGGTCGCCGCTCACGCCGTTTGCGGTGCGCCCCGCGCTTGCGTCCTCGCGCCACCAGGCCCGCTCCCTGCAAGGCCTGCTTCACCCAGGTGTAACTCAGTTCGATCCCGTGCTCGGCCTGCAACTTCTCGTGAAAGTGCTGCACGTTCAGATCGAAATACTTTTCCCGGTACAAGGCGAACACTTTCTCCACCGTCGCCACCGGCACCCGGCGTCTCGACGGCTGCCCACGCCGCCGGTCGAACAACCCGTTGTACCCCTCTTCCACGTAGCGCTCTCGCCAGCGCCGCATGTGCCGGTCGCTGATGCCCAGAATCTCCGCCGCCTGCCACCACGTGATCTTCTTCGCCATCGCCTGCAACAGCACGTCCTGTACTTTCATCGCCCGCTCCATCGCGGCCCTCGGATAAGCTTCCATGCTCCGCATGGTCTCCTATCCTCACCGCCCGCCAAGCGGACATATCACTTGCTATCTCAACCGGACATATCATGTGCTACCGACAGCAAGTTGTTTCACAGTTGACAGCCCAAAAGGACTATCGGATACTTCCGCCACTCGGAGCTGGTTGGTACCGCACGAGGCTTGGTTCTACATCGACCAATTTAGAGACAGCGTAGCCTTTAGGGCCCCCGCAAAATCATCAGGAGAGGCTCTATGAAAAGAGAGACGCTGGGCAGAATCGCCGTCATCCTTGCCTTATTCAGCGCTGCAACCGCGGTTACCTCGCGGGCACAAACGTTCCATACGCTCGCCACTTTCAATGAAACAAATGGCGAGATCCCTGCAGGTCTCATTCAAGGCCAAGATGGCAATTTCCATAGCATCACGCAGTTCGGCGGCAGCAACGGCGACAACAATACTGGAGGCACGATCTTTTCCGTGACGCCAGCCGGCGAGTTGTCCGTTATGTATAACTTCTGCGCTCTTACGAATTGTGCCGACGGTGACGCCCCAGGCACGCTGCTTCAGGCTGCAAATGGATCTTACTTTGGCGTGACAGAACAGGGCGGCATCAGTTGTTTCGAACCAGTTGGTTGCGGTACGGTCTTCGAATTTACGAATGCAGGCAACCTCGTCACACTGCACAGTTTTTGTGCGCTGCCAAATTGTGCTGATGGTTATCTACCTGGCGCACCTCTGGTCGCAGCCAATGGCGCTTTCTACTCCGCGGCCGGTCTCAGCGGAGGTGGCGACGGCTTTCTTTACAAAATCACATCCACGGGCAGCTTCTCGATTCTCTATACGTTCTGCTCGCAAACCAACTGCACCGATGGCGCGGGTCCCGGTGCGATCTTTCGTGGCGCAAACGGCAACTTCTATGGCAGAACTTCAGGCGGAGGAGCCAATGGTTTCGGCACGATTTTCGAGATCACTCCCGCCGGCAAATTGACTACGCTTTACAACTTCACGGGGTGTTCCGATGCGACTCCGATCTCGTTGATGCAGGCGAGCGACGGTAATTTTTACGGGACAACAGCTCCGTCCTTTCACTGTGGGGGAGAGCTTTTCGAACTCACCAGCGCTGGCAAGTTCACCGTGCTCCACACGTTCTGCCTCAATTGCAGCCCGGCGCTTGCCCGCGCTGCCGGACCCTTGATGGAAGCCTCCGACGGAAACCTGTACGGCATGACGGGTTTGGGAGGGACCAACAAGAATGGTGGAATTTTCCAACTAACCCTCTCCGGCAAGCTGGCCACATACCTCAGCTTTAACAGCTGCGATCTGCATACGAGTTGTTCGGACGGTACATCCCCATCCGATTCACTTTTACAGGGGACCGATGGCAACTTCTACGGCGCCATGGGTGGTGGGGGCTTGATCGGGTGTCGCGCCCCCTATGGCTGTGGAACAGTATTCAGTGTAACCACAGGGCTGGATCCATTCATTGCCCCCAGCCCCAGCTATGGCAAGATCGGGTCAATCGTCCAAATCCTGGGAAATGGTCTGACAGGCACGACCAGCGTAACTTTCAACGGTGAGACCGCGAAGTTCAAAGTCATCTCCGATACCTATCTGGAAGCACAGGTGCCCACCGGCTCGACAACGGGCCTGATTCAAGTCACGACGCCAACCCGTACACTCAAGAGCAATATCGTGTTCCAGGTCTTGCGGTAGGGCGATAGCTGGCTTCTGGGTGAAAAAGTGTGCCGTTGACGGCGTGGTTGTGTTGAAAAGCTCTTAGCGCGTCTCCCCTCAGGAGTTCTGAATTCAGACAGCCGAGATAGGCTTTTCCAAACTCGGACAGCGCTACTGGAAGGTCTGCCTTTTTCCACAGTCTTCCGCAATAAAAAATCCACTTCTTGTGACGGATGACCTTTACTCAAGCTTTCGGAAAGGCGCATGCTCGTTCCAGTCGCTAGGGCTCTGGTTAACATTTTTCCAACGCCAGTCCTTGGAAGGGCCACGGACCACGGACCGCAGACCGCAGACCGCGGACCACGGACCGCAGCTAAGTCCTTATTCTGGAATATTTTAGCTGTAAGTCTTTGCGGCTCAAGATTTTGCGAGGATCGGCTCGAATGCCCCGGAGATAAGTCATTATGGATCAATATTTTACGAGAAAGGGCTGAAAAATATTGGGGGGGGAGGCTCCCGGAGGTTTCACTCAAAGCCTGTTCTGAGTCCGGCGCTTGCTCTTGCATCAAGGCCCACGCATCGGACCGAAAAGCGTGTCACGTTGCGATGCATGAAATGTCCGCGCGCCACGCGATTCATCGATTATTTGGCCGCGCCCGGACAGCGGTTGGCACTGGCCGCGAGGATGAGGATCGGCAGCGCGTTCGAAAGAACCGTGAGTCCCCGACCGATCATGTACCTTCGATTGGCAATCGGCCGTAAGTCAGACCGTTTACGACCGCATGTTTCCACGTATGCTCGTTATGTGCGCACTCGTCGAATTTTATTGGCAATCGGTCTGGTCGGCCTGGTTTGCCTGATTGGATCCTGGGCTCTTCCCCGGGATAAACACCGCGACCCCTTCACACACCGCCTTCACCGCGATGAGCAAGGTTGGGCTGAGAAAACTCTCGCCTCACTTTCTCTCGAGGAGAAAGTCGGCCAGCTCTTCATGGTTCGCATGCGCGTGGGAGTCTCGGGAGTTCGAAACCCTGAGTACGAACGGCTCTCCGAGAGCATCCGCAAATACCACATCGGGGCCGTGGCAATGTCGGTCCCGCCGGGAGCGCGGCTTCTTCCCAGCGATCACCGCTATCAGACGGTGGTGCAGCTCAACCGCCTGCAGTCGGAATCAAAACTGCCGCTTTTAGTGGCTGGAGATTTTGAGCAGGGAGTCCTTCCTGCCCGCCTCTTTGGCACAACTGTCTTTCCTCACGCGATGGCTTTTGGCGCAGCGGGTAAGCCGGCTTATGCCGAGGAGTTTGGCCGGATCACGGCGCAGGAAAGCCGAGCGATCGGCGTGCACTGGAATTTGTTTCCCGTCGCTGATGTGAATTCCAATCCGGCGAATCCGATTATCGGCACGCGAGCCTTCGGCGCCAACCCCGAACAGGTTGGAGAACTCGTGGCGGCTTACATTCGCGGTGCGCGATCGAATGGAATGCTGACCACCGCCAAACACTTTCCGGGGCACGGCAATACGGGGATCGACTCGCATCTGGCCGTCGCGCGCGTGGATGAGAACCTGGATGTTTTGCGCACGGTCGACCTGCCTCCATTTCGCAAGGCGATCGACGCGGGCGTCGATGCCGTCATGACGGCGCACATTCGTGTGCCGGCGCTCGATCCCGATCCAAACCTCGTCGCGACGACCTCACCGGCGATTGTGACGGGCCTGCTGAAGAACGAGCTGGGCTTCAAAGGAATCGTTGTGACCGATGGCCTGGACATGGCTGGCCTGACTCGCCTGTATGCGGGAAATGTCGGTCGCGCCGCGGTGGATGCGTTCAAGGCAGGGAACGACGTTCTTACCATGCCCGCCGACTTGGATGCCAGTTACCGTGCGGTCCTCGAAGCGGTGCGCTCGGGCGAGATTTCTCAGCCGCGTCTGGACGCGTCCGTGTTGAAAATCTTGCAGGCCAAAGCTTCGCTCGGCCTGCACAAGAACCGCCTGGTGGATGTGGCCTCGATTCCAAAGCTAGTCGGCAATCCGGCGAATGTTGCGACTGGCCAGCGCATCTCCGATGCTTCGATCACGCTGGTGCGGGATAACGGCAAGATCCTTCCGTTGCGACAGGGGCCATCTTCCAATGGACCGTCCGTTCAAAACGTGGCTCTCGTGCGTCCACGAGGAAAACAGGATCGCCACGGCGTGCTCGTGATTGTGGTCTGCGACAACGTTCGAGCCGAGGATGGACGCGTTCTGGAGCGTGAAATTACCGCCCGAATGCCGGACGCAAACGTGGTGTATGTAGACCCTAGGGTCGCGCAGCGCAAAACATCGGAAATACTAAAGGCAGTCGACCAGGCACGCGAAGTCGTGGTCGCGGTCTACATCGTACCCTCGGCTGCGAGATCGAGGAAGCTGGGGCGCGGAGGGAAACATCCTGCATCTCTGCCGGATTCGACGAGCACTTTGTTCCAGAAGATTCTCGACCGCGCGAGCGAGAAGACGGCAGTGCTGGCGATGGGCAATCCGTATCTGACGGATGATTTCCCGGCGATTCAGAACTACATCTGCACATTCTCGAATGTGACGGTGTCGGAGGTCAGTGCCGCCCGCGCGCTGTTTGGCGAGATCCCGATGCCGGGTCAAATGCCGGTGAGTCTCGCGGCTGGGAGCGCGCCGGCCTCGGGAGGCGCACAAGCGGCGCAGGTCGCGCACTTACGCCTGCCATAGCACGACTGCAGTTTTCCTTGGGTCCTAAGGGATCTTTGATTGGTTGCGAAGAGGCAACACAGGGTCCCTCGACTGCTCGGCTCGGGATGACGAAGTAGACGCTTAATCAGAGACTCCCTAAGTTAGCGCTCCAAGGCTTTGCGATCCCACTTGCCGAGATCGGCTGCCGCGTCATACGTGCTCTGCAGGAATTCCATGAGCGCGGTCTTTGGTGATTCGGCGGTGCGCACGTCGTCATACATCAGCAGGAACTCTTTCATTTGCGGATGGTAGAAGGCGGCTGCCGGCCGAACCTTGCGTTCCGCAAAGCCAGCAGGCTCCGGGGCGGCGTAGGAGTAAAAGGCTGGTCCTTTGATGTCGCCGCCGCCGGGCCAGAATCCCGCGCTGCTCACTTCGTGTGAGTAGGCTTCGCGAGTGATCGGGTCCGCGCCCGGGCGCTCGGGAGCGCGGCGGCCCGAGAAGCGGGTCACGGCAAGATCGAAACTTCCCCAGAAGAAATGCACCGGGCTGACCTTGCCCAAAAAACCAGCGCGAAATTCCTGGAAAACCTGATCGACCCAGACCAGCATGTGCCAGAAGGTGTTCACGGCTTTTGGGTCGTAAGCCGCGTGAAGGTTGTCCTTCTCGAACGGAGTTGGGTCCGGGATCTCGCAGGGCGTCGTCCAGATCTTCACCGTCACCCCAAGATTGGCAAAGGCGGCCATGAATTTCGTGTAGAACTCGGCGACGCTCTGCGGCTTGAGCGCGACCACGGAAGAGCGTCCGTCACTGGTCTCGACTTCAAGTTTGTGATCGATGAAATCGAATCGGACTTCGACGGCTCCGCGATCGTACGGCATGGCCCCGGTCGTCATGCCCCGCGCCGTCATGTAGAAGGTCACGTTCCAGAAGTGATTCACCAGCGGACACAGCTTAAGGCGCACCTTTCCCACGACCTGCGTCCACATGTGTACGGTGGCGAGAGTGTCTTTCCAGCTGTCGAAGGCAAGCGCGGGAGGCAGATCGTAGTTACTTGCAGAGGGAAGTGTCATGGCCGGTTCGATCCTAGTCAGTCAATGTACACCGAAATGTCAGCGCGTGCGGCCTCAACCGAGGTCGGCTGAGGATCGGGATCTTCACAGGAATTCCAAAGCTCTTCACCGCAGAGATCGCTGAGAAAAATCCTCGGAGAACGTTGACGAATTCTGCGGTTGTCGTGCGTTCTCTGCGGTCAAAGCTTTGGACAGGACGGTTCCAGCTATTGTTTGCTATCCTTCTCAGCCCCATTGTCTGCCGGCTTTATGAAAATCTTGGGATCGATCTGGGGATTCAGTTCGATCTTCTTGAATTCCGCGTTGCTGGTTTCCTGACCATTCTGCTTGTTCTGGTGCTTGTAGGGCATAGTGAGGCCGTCGACCGTGCGCCAGTCAGCAAGATTGGTCTCTCCCTCGAAGGGGCCGGATTGTCCCATGGCCTTGTACTTCTCCCGGAGAATGTATCCGGTCTTGGGATCGATATACCAGCGAACCCAGGGGATGGCGCCACCGATATCGAGGATGGCAGCGTCGACGTCGCCTATCTTTTCTGTGCCTGCGGCGGTGAACGTGAACGCGGGGTCGTCTACGTGCTGGGCGACGTACACAAGGTCGTGATGAAGCTGCGAGAGCATCTCGTTCTTCTGTGCGGGTGGCATGCTTCGAGAGCCCATTCCGGCCATGCTCATGAAAGCGTCTTCGGGAGTGGCGACGATGGTCAGGGCGCCTTGTTGCGTCTGAATGTCGATGTGCATCTTGTTGGGGAAGGCGAGGGTGACATCGACTGGACTGGGTGGAGCGCCGCCGTCGCTCTCGGCGATATTCACATGCATCGTCTTAATCGATTGCAGCTTGGGAAGTCCTCCCATGGCGGCGGCGACCTTCGCCGCCAGTGCCTTGCCTTCAGCATTGGAAGCTGCGGGCTTGGCAGAGTCCTCTTTCTCAGCCTTTTCTGCGGGTGGCGGCGGAATGGTGATGTCGATTTCCTTCACCGCTCCGAGCGAGGACAGGGGTTTGTCGAACTCCTTCGTATTGCCAACAACCAGCACCGCGAGTTGGTCCCGGTGCATGTATTTGGCGGCGACGCGGTTCACAGCGGCTGCGGCGACTTTTTTGATTTCCGCCTGGTACCGGTCGAGCCAGTCGGGAGGATATCCGTAGTACTCGTAGGTCATGCGCTCGGCGAGAATTTTGTCCGGCGAGTCGAGGCGGAAGATAAAAGCATTGAGGATGGCGTCTTTGGCGCGCTGAATTTCGTCGTCGGTGATCGGCTGTTTCGCGAGATTGTCGATGTCTTCTCCGGCAGCCTGAATCGCCTCGATCGTACTCTGACTCTTGGTGCTCATCGCGACCTGAAGAATCCCGGGATGTCCGAAATTCGTTCCAATGCCGCCGCCGACGCCGTAGGCGAGTCCGCGTTTGGTGCGGATATCGTTAAACAGGCGTGAGGAGAATCCGCCGCCGAAGGCTTCATTGAATACGCTGATGGCGTAGTAGTCGGGATTATCACGCGTAGTTCCGAGCGTGACCATGTGAATGGTGCTTTGATTCACGTCATCCTTCGGAACGAGGTAATAGCCAGGCTTGGCAGGCGTGTATTGAATATTATTCTTCGGCGCCGCCGGACCCTTGGGCCAGGAATCGAATGCCGCACGCAGCCGGGCTTCCATCGCGGTGGAATCGAAGTCTCCGCTGATTCCGAGGATGATGTTGTTGGGGTGAACGTATTTGCCATGCCAGTCGATCAAATCCTGGCGTGTGATGGCCGCGACGGTGGCGTATTCGGGTATACGGGCGTAGGGATTATCGGGGCCGTAGGCCAGTTTGACGGATTCGCGCTGGCCGATTTCGCTGACCTGGTCGTTGCGGCGGGAAATGCCGTCTTCTTCTTCCTTTTGGGCGATATCAATTTTTTCGGCGCGAAACTCGGGATTGCGCAGGACGTCTACGAAAGCTTTGAAGACATCATCGAGATCGCCCTTCAGGCACGAGAAGCTGATGGTGGTCGAATCCGAACTGCCGCCGGTTTCGACTTTTGCCGCGCGGACTTCGAGGAAGTCGTCGAGTTGATCCCCGGTCTGGCTCTTGGTGCCGCCGGTGCGCCAGACTTCGCCGTAGATATCGACGAGGCCGGTCTTGGCGGCGGGCTCATTCACCGAGCCGCCGCGGATTCGAGCGGTGCCATCGATCAGAGGCAGTTCGTGATCTTCCTGAAGGAAAATAACCATGCCATTCGTCAGCTCGATGCGTTTCGGCTGCTTCGGCTGAAAGGCGGGAAGTGGAGGGATTGGGACCTGCTGCCAACTCGTAGCCTGTGCGGCGGCACAGGGGGCCATCGAGAGGATCGTGGCGGAAGCCAGCAATACAACCAGCGTCGCGAAAGGAAGAGCCCGCTTCGTTATGCACGTTGTCATTGCGCACCTCCCTGGCCGGTCGAGCCATCGGCGGGTGGTTCGCCTCCGCTCGAGGAGGCCGCGCGTGAGTTTTCGATGATGCCAACCGTGCGGTTGGTGTCGACAAAGACCTGGTTGGCTACACGGCGAATGTCGGCTTTGGTAACGAGGTCAATGCGATCCACCGAGTGGAATAGCTCTCGCCAGTCGCCATAGCGCGATTGGTAGATGGCGAGTTGCGTGGCCAAGCCCTCGTTGTCGGCGAGGCCTCGAATAAGGTTCGCTTTGGTGCGGGTTTTGATCATCTTCAATTCGTCGTCGCTGATGTCTTCTTTCTTAAGCTTCTCGATCTCCTCGTGGATGGCGTCGGCCATTTCCTGCGGCGTGTGTCCGGGAAGCGGGACCGCGTAGAACGCGAACAGGTGAGGATACTTGGTGCCAGGCATTCCGCTGAATCCAGCGGAATACGATGCAATCTTCTTGTCGCGCACTAGCGAGCGGTAGAGGCGCGAGGTGCGGCCTTCGGACATCAGGTCGGTGATGGCGTCGAAGACCGCGTCGTCTTTGCTGCGGTAATCGGGCCGGTGGTAGCCCTCCAGGTAGAGAGGCTGCGAGCGGTCTTTCAGTACGACTGTGCGCTCGGAGTTTTGCGGAGGCTCGGTAGTTGTGATCTCGTCGGGTTGCGGACGGGCGGGCAGGCGTCCGAAATATTTTTCGAGGATCGGCAGGGCCTGGTCGGCTTTAATGTCTCCGGCGACGGCGACCACCATATTCGAGGGGACGTAATACTTGTCGAAGAACTTCTGAGCGTCGGTGGCGGAAAACGAGTTCAAGTCGGCCATCCAGCCTACCGTTGGACGGTGATACGGATGAGCGGTGAACGCCGACGCGGTGAACTGCTCGACGAGACGGCCAATCGGATTACTATCGGTGCGCATGCGGCGCTCTTCGATCACGACATTGCGCTCCTTGTAGAACTCGCGCATCACGGGATGCAGAAAGCGCTCGGATTCGAGGTAGGCCCAGAGTTCGAGGCGATTCTCCGGCAAGGAATAGTGATATTCCGTCATGTCATAGCTGGTGGAGGCGTTCATATCCTCGCCACCATTCTGCTCGACGAGCTTGCCGAAGGCGTTGGCGACGACATATTTGTCGGCGGCATCGATGGCATCTTTCCAGGCTTTCTCCAGTTGCTTCAGCTTGGCTTCATCGCGTCCGACCGTTTTGTCGCGTTCGGCGATGTAAGCTGCGTAAGCCACTTCAACCTTCTCCAGGGCGGGCTTTTCCGCGGCATAATCGGTCGTGCCGATCTTGTCGGTGCCCTTGAAGGCCATGTGCTCGAACATGTGGGCCAAGCCAGTGGCGCCCATGGGATCTTGGACGGAGCCGGCGTCAACCATCGTGAAGAACGAAAAGACCGGGGCCTCGGGGCGCTCGCAAATGATCAAGGTGAGGCCGTTGGGCAGCTTCTTGACCGTGATGCGCTTTTCGAAGGACGCCAGGTTCTGGGCTAAAGCGAACGACGAGAGGAGCAATAGAAAAAGGACGATTCTTGGAATTCTGTGTTTCATCGGACCTCCGACGGTAGGGCCACCGTGACGAGCATCTTCATCAATACACATGTGTTGGACGGGCCAGCAGGGCAGAAGTTTTAAAGTACGTGGGGGGGAGGGGGGTTGTCAAACGGGCGCCGGTTGAAAGGCGGAATTCCAAGGTCTGAACCACAAAGGGCACGAAGGATCACGAAGGACTTCTTTGGTTTTTCCTTCGTGATCCTTCGTGCCCTTGGTGGTTTAGGTTTCTGACGGTCGGAACAACACTGTATTTTGCGTGTGCTGCGCTTTCAGGCACAATGGCAGGCGGAGCGCGCATGACCGACTCGGCCGTTGACATACAGGGCAGGCATATCAAGCTGTCGAACCTGGAGAAGGTGCTGTATCCCGCCGTGGGGTTCACCAAGCAGCAGGTGATTGATTACTACGCCCGGATCGCGCCCGTCATGATTCCGCATCTTGCGGGGCGCGCGCTGACCCGCAAGCGATATCCCGACGGCGTGGATGGCGAGCCGTTCTTCGAGAAGAACGCGCCCATGCACAAGCCGGATTGGGTGAAAACCGTGCCGATCTGGAGCGGTCGCAACCGCCGTACCGTAAATTACGTGTTGGCGGATGATCTGCCGACGCTGGTATGGCTAGCCAATCTGGCGGCGCTGGAGCTGCATCCGTCGCTGGCGCTGGCGAAAGATATCACGTGTCCGACGGAGATGGTGTTCGACCTCGATCCCGGGCCGCCGGCGAACATTGTGCAATGTTGCCAGGTGGGGCTGTGGCTGCGGGAGATTTTCGAGCACTTCGGGCTGAAAAGTTTCCCGAAGACTTCGGGATCGAAGGGACTGCAGATTTACGTGCCGCTGAACACGTCAACGACCTACGACGCCACGAAGATGTTCGCGCACGCGCTGGCGCAGTTGCTGGAGCATGATCACCGGGATCTGGTGTTGTCGGAGATGAGCAAGCAGGCGCGCACAGGAAAAGTGTTCGTCGACTGGAGCCAGAATGACGAGCACAAGACGACGGTGGCGGTGTATTCGCTGCGGGCGCGCGAGCGTCCGACGGTTTCGACTCCAGTGACTTGGGAAGAGGTTGAGCGGGCATTCAAGAAGAAGAATCCTGAATTGCTGGTGTTCGAGGCAAAGCACGTCGTGGCGCGGGTGGAGAAACTGGGGGACCTGTTTGAGCCGGTGCTGGAGTTGAAGCAGAAGTTGCCGGATTTGCGGGAGACAGGTGCGGCCGCGCCCATTGAGATTGCCGCGCAGGCGGATGAGGAAAGTGCTGCGCCGAGTCGGCACAAGAGTGCTCGGAAGAAGGGCAAGAAGCATTAACCACAAAGGACACTAAGGTTCACGAAGGAATGCACGATGGCGCAATTTTTCGCGGGAACTTCGGGATGGGCTTATCCAACGTGGAAGCCTGATTTCTATCCGCAGAAGCTGGCGCAGAAGAAATTTCTCGGCCACTACTCGACGCAGTTGAACACGGTCGAAGTTAATTTCACTTTTCGGCAACTGGTCAAAGAAACGACCATCCAGAATTGGCTGCGGGACACGCCGGCACATTTCAAGTTTGGCGTCAAGGCGCATCAAGTGATCACGCATATCAAGCGGCTGAAGGCGACAGAGGACTTTGTTCCGCGCTTCTTAGCGACTATAGAACCGCTGGCTGCGGTGGGGAAGTTGGGACCGGTGCTGTTTCAGCTTCCGCCGAATCTGAAGGCGGATGCGGCACTGCTGAAAGACTTTCTGGCGATCCTGCCGCGCACTGTGCCGGCGGCCTTTGAGTTTCGCCATGCCTCGTGGTTTGCCGACTCGATATGGGATCTCCTGAAGGCGAACAACGTGGCCCTGTGCGTGGCCGAGACCGAGACGATGACGACGCCCGAGGTCGCGACGGCAGGTTTCGTGTATTACCGCTTCCGCAAGCCGAGCTACACGGGAGAGGAGCGGCGATCGATGATCGACCGGATCGGTCAACATATGGCAGGGGGGCTCGATGTATTCGCCTATTTCAAGCACGAAGAGACGCCGGAGGGCGCGCTGTACGCGGTGGATCTGTTG
>Ga0335083_10004072_pt1 | contig 18700 bp, 15 predicted proteins | sample Lox_Sample_42_FD_206716 | JGI IMG/M metagenome (GOLD analysis project Ga0335083, IMG submission 206716) | Soil microbial communities from Loxahatchee National Wildlife Refuge, Florida, United States - Lox_Sample_4.2 | ecosystem: Environmental > Terrestrial > Soil > Wetlands | place: USA...
CCGCGAATCGGCGCGCATTCGTACCCCAGGCCCTTCGCTGCTTCGCAAGACAGACGTACTAAAACCGTGAGCTGATCGTTCTCGATGATGGGTCCGACCCGGTCCAGGACCTCGTCCCCCCGGATCCCAGGATTATCTATCGCCGCGTCCACGCCAGATCCTCACTCGGCGCGAAAAGGAACCAGGCGTGCGACTTGGCACGCGGCGGCATCATCGCGCATTGGGACGATGATGACTGGATGGCCGACTGGAGGCTCACCTACCAAGTGAATGCCCTGGTCTCCAACCCGCAATCCTCGGCATGCGGGCTGAGCACTCTGTACTTCTGTCACCGGCAGGGCGACCGTGCCTGGCTATACGCTCATCCTCCGGGCGACCGCCCCTGGATCGCCGGCGCCACCATGTGCTATCGCAAATCGCTGTGGCATCAGTACCGGTTTCAGGAAATCAACGAAGGCGAAGATACCCGGTTTATCTGGTCCGTTCCCCCTGGGGCGGTTCTGCCTCTGCCCGATCGTCGCTTCTACGTTGCCCACGGTACATGGTGCAACAGCAGCCCCCAGCGGACGGCGGACTCGCGATGGCAGGCCCGCCCTGCTTCCGAAATCCGCCAGCTGCTCGGAGATTCCTGGAATCGTTCTTCGGGCAATCGCCCTCGCACGGCTGACAGCCCCGTGATTCACGCGGTGACGGCTGCCATGTCCGCAATCCCCAACTTGGGCGCCATCACAGACACGAGTTCCTTCACCGAGGCGGCGCTCCTGTGCAGTGCCTCGCGTTCCTCCTCGGTAAGACGGACCTCGAAGATTTTTTCGATGCCCTCCGCGCCGAGTTTGACCGGCACTCCGACGAACAGCTTGTCGATGCCGTATTCGCCTTCCAGGTAGGCGGAGCACGGGAGCACGCGTTTGCGATCGAGGAGTATGGCTTCCACCATCTCGACGGCCGCGGCGGAGGGCGCGTAGTAGGCGCTCCCCGTCTTGAGATGCTTCACAATCTCAGCACCGCCGTCCCGGGTACGTTTGACGATCTGCTGGAGCGTCTCCGCGTCCATCAAGTCGGTCAGGGGAATGCCGGCGACGCTGCTGTAACGGACCAGCGGCACCATGGTGTCGCCGTGCCCTCCGAGTACGAAGGCCACGACATCCGAGGCGGAAACCTTGAGCGCCTGGGCCACGAAGGTCCGGAAGCGGGCAGTGTCCAGAATGCCTGCCATTCCCATGACCCGGTGCTTGCGGAAGCCGCTGACATGATGCGCGACTTGGCACATGGCGTCGAGCGGATTGGTGACGACAATCAGGATCGAGTCCGGCGAGTACTTCACAGACTGCTCCACCGTGAACCGGACGATATCGTAATTAGCCCACAGCAAATCGTCGCGGCTCATGCCGGGCTTACGCGGAAAGCCGGCAGTCAGAACCACGATGTCGGAGTTCGCCGTCGGCTCGTAGTCGTTGCCTCCGGTGATCTGGATATCGACTCCCTCGACAGGACCGGACTGGAGAATGTCCAGGGCCTTGCCCTGCGGAATACCATCGAGAACATCCACCACGACGATGTCCGCGAGCCCTTTCGCAGCCAAGCGGACCGCGCAACTCGCTCCTACGTTCCCTGCCCCCACGACTGTGACTTTTTTTCGCATACGAGTTCCTCATGCGGCCGTCAGGGCCGCCTTCATGTTGCCGACAATGGCAGCGGCAAATTCGCTGGTTTTCAACTTGGTGGCGCCCTCCATCTGGCGGTGGAGGTCGTAGGTGACCTGCTTGTTCCGTATGGTCTCCGCGATACCCGCTTCGATGAGATGAGAGACCTCTTTCCAGCCCAGATAGTGGAACATCATCGCGCCGCAGAGCATGACGCTGGAAGGGTTCACCATGTCCATGCCGGCATATTTCGGCGCCGTGCCGTGGGTTGCCTCAAAGACACCGTGCTGGTCGCCTATGTTGGCGCTCGGCGCCATACCAAGCCCGCCTACCTGTGCGGCACAGGCGTCGGAGAGATAGTCGCCGTTTAGATTGGTGGTGGCGATCACGTCGTACTCGTCGGGACGCAGCAGAACCTGCTGGAACATCGAGTCGGCGATGCGGTCCTTGACCAGGATCTTTCCCGGAGGCGCCTCGACGCCGGCTTCGGCTTCCGTAATACAGACGTCCGGGAACTCCTCCTTGGCAAGCTCGTATCCCCAATCGCGGAAGGCGCCCTCGGTGAACTTCATGATGTTCCCCTTGTGCACGAGCGTGACGCTGTGGCGGTTGTTGTCGATGGCGTACTGAATCGCGCGCCGGGTCAGCCTCTTCGATCCGCTCACGCTGACCGGTTTGATACCGATGCCCGAATCCGCGCGCACCTTTTTGCCTAATTCGCGCTCCAGAAACTCGATGATCTTCCAGGCTTCGGGAGAGCCTTGCCGCCACTCGATGCCGGCGTAGACATCCTCCGTATTCTCGCGAAAAATCACGACGTCCAAAAGCTCGGGCCGCTTCATCGGCGACGGGACGCCGGGGTAGTAGCGGACGGGCCGCAGGCAGACGTACAGGTCGAGCAACTGCCGAAGAGTTACGTTGAGGCTTCTGATGCCGCCGCCCACCGGAGTCGTCAGCGGACCCTTGATGGCGACGTGGAAACGCCGGATCGCGTCGAGCGTGCCTTGCGGCAGCCAATCGTTGAACTGCCGGTGCGCCTTTTCGCCGGCGAAGACTTCGTACCAGGCCACGCGGCGGCGGCCGCCGTAAGCCTGCAGGACTGCGGCGTCAAACACCGTGCGCGCAGCCTTCCAAATGTCGGGCCCGGTGCCATCGCCCTCAATGAAGGGGATGATCGGGTGATCCGGTACATTTAACTTGTTTTCTTGAGCTTGGATGGCCTCACCATCCACGGGGACGGGGCAATCGTTGTAGCACTCCATAACACCTCCTGGGCCCGAACCGCGGGCAGGAGTCGAAGGCCGTGGCTTGCCGCCCGATTATTTGCTAATCGGACCTTATCTTGTAGTTTCGGCCTCAACTATAGCAGTTCAGGCAGGCGCGGGCAATGGTTCAGGAGTATACTATCGCCGGGACGAAACGCTCCCCTCGAAAGTCCGGGCAGCGCCCGGCTATCTATTCGCGTGACCTTCGCCGCGCGGCCGGAATCAGAACGCCGCGCCGGTTCCAAACGCCTCCTGGTAGGGGGCAGGCCAACAACTCACAACTATTCGACGTCGGAAGGAAGAGCGAACCGTATGCCCACATACATCACACTCATGAAGTTCACCGAGCAGGGCGCGAAGGACGTGAAAGGTGCGCCCTTGCGAATCGAATCGGCGATCAAGGCCTGGGAACTGATGGGCGGCAAGGTGCTGGCCACCTACTTTGTGATGGGCGAGTACGACTATGTAGCCATCACAGAATGTCCCAGCGACGAGGCCGCCGTCACGGCCAGCCTGGCGGTCTGCGCCCGCGAACACGTCAAGACTGCGACGCTTCGCGCATTTCCGCTGGCCGAGTTCGCCCGGTTGGTGGAAAAACTGCCTTAGGTAGCGTCTTTCGGACTAATCAGACAATCAATACTGAAAATACGCTTCACAGAACGAATGCTTTGCCATATCATGGCCTTGAGATCGTCACGCCCGGCAGGGTGACGGTCCGCGCAAAAGGAGGTTCCTTCGGTGACAAGCCACCGGAACGCGGAGATACGAAACGCCGAAGGAATCTGGCATCATGCCGCAGTCGGACGGGATTCCATGCGGACCCGGCCATGCCCACCATCAAGCCTGCAGTGTTCGGAATCTGAACCGGACAGGGCATTGATGTGAACCCAACCTGCCCGTTGTAACGACCCACAGCGGGCGGCGCCGTCGTGCTGCTCGCACGATGGCTAGAGGGCGGCGAATGGACAGCCTATCGCTGCCCAGGACCTCGGGAGTGGAACTATGGCAAAGGAAGCCCTGAGCATTATCGACCAGCGCACCCAGGCTGCCTATGAGGTCCCAATTCACAACGGGACCATCCGGGCCATGGACCTGCGACAGATCAAGACGAGCCCCGAAGATTTCGGGCTCATGACCTACGACCCCGCCTTCATGAACACCGCCTCCTGCCAGAGCGCCATCACGTTCATCGATGGCGACAAAGGCATCCTGCGATACCGGGGTTATCCCATCGAACAACTGGCGGAGAAGTGCAGTTTTCTCGAAGTAGCGTATTTGATCCTGTTCGGCGAACTGCCGAACGAGCCTCAGTTGAAGGAATGGGTAACCGACATCACCCATCACACCATGCTGCACGAAACCACCAAGAACTTTTTGGAGGGATTCCGTTACGACGCCCATCCGATGGGGATGCTGGCGAGCACGGTGGCAGCACTTTCAACGGTATATTCCGAGGCAAGAAATGTCCTCGATCCCAAGGTCCGAGCGCTACAAATCCGGCGTCTCATCGGCAAGATGCCGACCATTGCCGCATACACCTACCGGCACAGCCTGGGCTTCCCCTATGTCTATCCTGACAACGAGTTGAGCTACACCGAAAACTTTATGAACATGCTCTGGAAAATGGTGGAGCCCAAGTACCAGGCGAACCCGATTCTGGCCCGGGCGCTGGACATTCTGTTCATCCTCCACGCCGACCACGAGCAGAACTGCAGCGCCAACGTAATGCGTTCCGTGGGCAGTTCTCAAGCCGATCCGTTCCTGGCCACCGCGGCTGCCGCGGCGGCGCTGTCCGGCCCTCTCCATGGAGGAGCCAACGAAGAAGTCCTCAAGATGCTGGACGAGATCGGATCCAAAGACAGGGTTCCGGAGTACATCGCCAAAGTGAAAGCGGGACAGTTCAAGCTCATGGGCTTCGGACACCGCATCTACAAGAACTACGATCCGCGCGCCAGAATCATCAAATGGGCCGCAGACAAGGTGTTTGAAGTCACCGGGCGCAATCCGAAGCTGGAGATCGCTCTTGAGCTGGAGCGAATCGCCCTCTCCGACGACTACTTCATCAAGCGCAAACTCTATCCGAACGTAGACTTCTACTCTGGGATCATCTACCAAGCCATGGGTTTCAAGCCCGAGATCTTCACGGTGTTGTTCGCCATTCCACGTACGGCGGGTTGGCTCGCCCAATGGCAGGAGATGATTTGCGATCCCGAGCAGAAAATCGCCCGCCCGCGACAGGTCTTTACCGGTCAGGCGGCGCGCGATTTTGTGCCCATGGAGAAGCGCGGCGTTACGACGACGCCCACCACGGCGTAGCCGGACCGCTGATCCGCTAGTTGTGCCGGTGAGAGAGCCGGCACCAATACCGGCACACCGCCTCCAGGAGCTTCGAGAGAACTCCTGGAGGCGGGGTGCGTGCGGCCACAACTGGAGGATGAGCCGAGGCGAACATCTCCTGCATGTCGTGGTTCAGCTCGGCCTCATAGGACCGCCATCTTTTCCAGTGGGCGCAGGCTTCGCAGAGCACTTCCAGAACGATCACCGCCAGGCACAGAAGCACCGCGGCTCCCAGAATGATGTTGGTCAGAATGAGCCAGAATGGGCTATGCTGTGACGCATTTAAGATAACCGTCGGCAACGAAGCTCCTGACCAGACCCACGGCCTCGGCGATCGCCGTCCGCACATCGGGATGCATCGCGCCACCGATAGTAGTGCAATCCGCGGCTTCAACGGCGATGACGACAGCCTGGTTCGGAACATTCAGATGCAACTGCCTGCCTGCGGCCAGCACCTCGCGAAGTCCCAGGAAGTGAGGCGCGACACACGGAGCCATCTTCAACTGATCCAGATCGAAGACGTGAACGGTACCGGGTCTGGCAGCACCGGTGACGATGGTGTCGACTACGATCAGGCTCGAAGCTCCGAGCAAGTGGTCCATCAGAGAGTAGCCCGCGTCGGAAGAGCACACAACCTCGATCTCCTCTGGGAGAATGCGCTCCGCCTCGCAGGCGACCAAAAGGCCGAAGGCATCGTCCGCCAGGAGGCCGTTTCCCAGGCCCAGAAGACGGACGTGCTGGGTGTCATTCCCGGCGGACGGTTCCATCGGAGTCGCGCCTCAGGACGAACATGGGCTTTCCGTGCGCATCCCGCACGTGAACGAGGAGGGGCATACTCCCAGGCAGAGCGTGCGTAGCGCAACCCAGACAGGGGTCGTATGCGCGGAATGCCATCTCCACCTGGTTCAGGACGCCCTCGGGCACATTGGCGCCGGCGATCAACTTCTTCGCGACCTTTTCGATACTCATAGCGATGCGCGCCGCGTTGTTTTGCGTGGCCACGATCAGATTCGCACCGGTGATGATCCCGCGGTCATCGGTGCGGTAGTGATGAAACAGGGTTCCGCGGGGCGCTTCGACCACTCCGACGCCTTCGTTCGGCACCGCGGTTGGGAGCGTGCGGACATCGGGACCGGTCAACTCGGGATCGTCAGCCAGTTCTTTCATTCGTTCGGCCGCGTAGAGCATCTCCACGACGCGAGCCCAGTGGTTGGCGAGGGTGTGATGGACCGGCCTGCCGCCCAGTACACCGTGGAACTTCAGGTAGGCCTCATGGGCCAGGGGAGTGGCCATCCCATCGGCCACATTCAGGCGCGCCAGCGGCGCCACCGAGTACACGCCGCTGTCCTCGCCATCGACGAATCCCGTCCAGCCGACTTCCTTGAGGTAGCAGAATTTCATGTAGCTCCAGGGTTCGGTGTGCTCTCCGATGTGATCGCGGTAGTCGCCGGGTTGAAACCGCGCCCACTCGTGGAGGTTCGGTCCCATGACCCGGAGCGCCCCCTCATAGAAGTTGACGTGGTTGTTCTCATCGACGAGGCCCATGTAATAGGTGCGATGCGTAAACGGATCGGAGAGGATCAGGTCGACGAAGCCCGAGTTCGCCAGCACGACCTTCTCGAACAGCTCCAAGGTGAAGCATGCGAAATCCACGGCCTCGGCCGCGGCATCCCGGAACCGCGAGGCGTCCTCCTGGGAGAGTGGTTTGGCGACGCCGCCTGGCAATCCGAAAACGGGATGGGCCGCCTTGCCCGCTGCCAGAGCCATCAGCTCGCGGAGTTTCCGCCGCATGGCGATCACCTTCCGGCCGGTCTCAATCCCGACCTTGGCGATCACGCCCAGGACGTTGCGTTCCGACGGCGGAGCCTCGGGCCCGACCACGAAATCCGGTCCACCCAGAAAATAGAAGTGCAGCGCATGGTCTTCTACAAAGAACGTGGAATAGACGAGCTCGCGGATCTTCCGCGCCGCCGGCGGCGGAGTCACCTGGTAGAGCGCGTCGAGCGCCTTTGTCGATGCCATGTGGTGAGCCGTGGGACAAACGCCGCAGATGCGTGAGGTGATCTGCGGCATGTCCTCGGCCGGTCGGCCCTGGGCGAATTTCTCGAAGCCGCGGAGTTCCGGGACCTGGAAATACGCACGGTCGACCTGACCTTGATCGTTCAGGAAGATCTCGATCTTGCCGTGGCCTTCGAGCCGGGTCACCGGCTCGATCGTGATCTTGCGATTACTCTCCATAGGCCTACTCCATGCGCCGCCGGTTCAGCAAGGCGGATGGCAAGCTATATCGACAAAAAGTCCCGACCGGATCCGGCAGCGCGTCCATGACCTGCGCGACGCTGCTCTCCTCGTTGCAGTCGGCCACGGATGCGATGGCTGAAAGTGCTTTTGCGCCGAAATCGCGCACGCGGCTGGTCGGACCAAAGCAGCCGGTGCACGGCATGTTTCCGCGGATGCATCGTGCGTCGCACCCGGAACGCGTCGCCGCACCCAGACAAACCAGGCCCTGGGCGAGGAGACAAGTCTCCTGGTCGGGGAGGATTTGGTGCACGCGTTTGAACTCCTTGACCAAAAGCTTTTCCGGCCGCGTATCTTTGCGGGGACACTCCTCGCACAGCGCCTTGTCGGGGGCCAGCACGGCCCCTTTCGGAGGCAAGTCCGCACCCAGGAGCGCGTTTACTGCATCACCGATGATGTTTGGAGTCGGTGGACAGCCAGGCACGTAGTAATCCACGTCGATCACGGCGTCGAGCGTCTTCACGGTGTCGTAGAACGCGGGCAGATTCAGAGTGCGGCCGTTATCGCTGTAACGAACTTGCGGTGACACACCATCGCGGTACACCTCCGCGAGGATGTCTTTTGCGTCGGATAGATTCGCCAGACCGGGGATCCCGCCCAACTGCGCGCAGATGCCGAAGGCGACAATCACGCGCGCCTTCGCCCGCAACAATTCGACCATCTCCCGCTGCTCGCTGTTGCGGATGGCGCCGTTGATGAAGCCGGCCAGGATCGAGCCGTCCGGCAGGGCCTCGATGTCTTTCCTCTTGAAATCGAGTGCTACCGGCCAGAAGACGATTTCCACCGCATTTGCGACGTCGAGGAGCGCTTCGTCCAGGTCCACTACGGCTTCTTCGCATCCGCCGCAAGAAGCACACCAGTAGAACGCGATCCTGGGTTTCATGCGACCTCCTCGTGCTCACGAATCACCAGGGGACCCAGGGCGCGAACCTTCTCCACCATGTCGTTGACCACGGCCTTGACGCGCTCGCCCTCCGCGGCCGAGATCCATTCCAGGCGAAAGCGCTCGTTCTCGATTCCCATCTGGTTGAGCAGCCGTCGAAGCAGTTCGTAGCGGCGCAGCGCCTTGTAGTTCCCTTCCTGGTAGTGGCAGTCCCCCGGATGGCATCCGCCGATCAGGACGCCGTCCGCGCCCTGGGCAAAGGCCTCCAGCACGAATTGCGGATCGACCCGCCCGGAGCACATGACGCGGACCGTGCGGACATTGGGGGCGTACTTGAGACGCGAGGTTCCAGCCAGGTCGGCGGCGAGGTACGTGCACCAATTACAGAAAAAGGCCACAATTTTCGGTTCAAAGGCGTCCGGCATAGGCTAGGCCTCCATCAACAATCCTTCGATCTCTTCGAAGATCTCCTCATCCTCGAACAGGTTTTGGCGTATCGAGCCGGATGGGCACGCGGCGACACAAGTGCCGCAGCCCTTGCACAGAACTTCGTTGATGTGCGCCCTCTTCGCCTCGACGAACGAGATCGCCTGGTAGGGGCAGAGCGGGATGCAGGTCTTGCACCCGGAGCAGACCTCTTCGATAACATGAGCCGTGTTGGGTTCCAGTTCCACCACGCCGGCGTCGATCAGAGCCAGTGCCTGCGCGGCAGCCGCTCCCGACTGCGCGACCGTGTCGGGGATGTCCTTTGGACCCTGGCAGCAGCCGGCCACGAAGATTCCGTCCGCAAAGGTGTTGACTGGCGCGAGCTTCGGGTGGCGTTCCAGGAAGAAACCCTCGCGCGAGCAGCCGATGTTAAAAAGCCGGCGCACGTCGCCTGCATCGGGTCGGGGCTCGAGGCCCGTGGAAAGGACCACCATATCCACGGGGATCTTGCGGACCATGCCAAGCAGAGTGTCTTCCGCCTGCAGAATCAGGCGCCCGTCCCCGTTGGCCGGGTAGACGTCGGCCACTTTCCCCCGAATGAAGACTACACCTTCCTCGGCCACGCGGTTGTAGAACTCTTCGAACGCCTTCCCGGGAGCGCGAATGTCGATGTAGAAGCTGTAGACCTCGGCACCGGTCTTCTCTTTGATCAGATGTGCGAGTTTCAGCGAGTACATGCAACAGACGCGGGAGCAGTAGCGGTTGGTGTGTTCGTCCCGGCTGCCCACGCAATGCACGATGCCCACCGTGGAGGGCTTGCGGCCGTCCCGCAGCAGAATCTCTCCGCCAGTCGGACCGGAGGCGTTCACCAGGCGCTCGACTTCGAGCGCGGTGTACACGTTCGGATAGAGGCCGTAGCCATAGTAGGGCACTCTGGCCGCATCGAAGACCTCGAAGCCGGTGGCCAGTACGATGCTGCCGACCTGGATCGTCCGGATCTCCTCTTTCTGGTGGAAGTCGATGGCGTTGCGTTCCGCGCACACCTCCACGCAGGTCTTCTTGCACTTGCCGCTCTTGAATTCAATGCAGGTATCCGGATCGATCACCACGACCTGGGGTACGGCTTGGGGAAAGGGAATGTAGATCGGCTTCCGCTTCCCCAATCCGAGATTGAAAGCGTCCGGGACCTTGGCCTGCTTGTACACGCACGCCTGGATGCACTCCAGGCATCCCACGCACAGGTCCTCCACCACGTAGCGCGGTTTGCGGCACACGGTCACGGAGAAGTTGCCCACGTAGCCTTCCACCTGGCGCACCTCGGACCACGTCCAGAGCGTGATGTTCTTGTGCGCTTTCACGGCGGTCATTTTGGGAGTCAGGATGCAGGCGGCGCAGTCCAGCGTGGGGAATGTTTTGTCAAACTGTGCCATGTGGCCGCCGATGGTCGGCTCCCGCTCGACAAGATACACACGCTTTCCGGCGTTGGCCAGCGTGAGCGCCGCGTCGATGCCCGCGATTCCGCCTCCAACTACCAGCACATCGGAATGAATCGGCACCTGCCTGGGCTCCAGCGGAACATGCCATACCACGCGCCGCACCGCTGCGCGGAGCAGGTCCATGGCCTTATCGGTAGCCGCGGCCTTGTCGGTGTGCACCCACGCGTCGTGCTCGCGCAGGTTGACCATGTGAAAGTAGTAAGGATTCAGGCCGGCCTGGCCCACTGCCTGCCGGAACGTGTGTTCGTGCAGGTGCGGCGAGCACGCGGCCACGACGATGCGATCCAGGTTGTGCTCGCGAATGTCCTGGCGGATCAGTTCCTGGCCGGGGTCGGAACACATGTACTTGTATTCCCGGGCCACCACCACTCCCGGCAGGCCGGCGGCATATCGGGTCAATCCGTAGATATCCACCGTACCCGCGATGTTCGTGCCGCAGTGGCACACGTAGACGCCGATTCTCGCGGCGGGCTTTGTTACCCCATGGCTTGCTCCACCAACTCAGAAAGTTCTTTCACGTCGAGCTTGTTCTCGAGGCCGGCCGTCTTGATCGCATCCTGGAACATGACGAGATCCTTCGGGCAAACAACGACCAAGGTATGCACGCCCGCGAGCGCCGCCGCCTCGTTCACCCGAGACACGGCGGGTCGTTCGTTGAAGATCGGCGGATCTTCCATCCAGATCCGGCCGCCGCCCGCGCCACAGCAGTAGGAATAGGTTCGATTGCGCGGCATTTCGACGAGATCGAGCCCCAGCGCGGCAAGTACCCGGCGCGGAGCGTTAAAAATTGCGTTGTAGCGGCCCAGGTAGCAGGGATCGTGATAAGTGACCCGCATCCTCAGCTTCCTGCGAAGCGGCAACTCACTCCGGAGGATCAGGTCGCTGAGAAGCTGCGTGTGATGCCGGACGGTCTGTGCTCCGTTGGTGGCCGGGTACTCGTGAGTGAGCACCTGGAAGCTGTGCGGGTCCGTGGTGATGATCTCCTGGAAGCGGGCTCTGCCGAACGCCTTCAGGTTTTTCTCCTGGAGGTTTTCGTAGAGTCCCTCTTCGCCCGCGAGCCGGACATCGTTGCCGGAATTCTGCTCGCTGTCGCCGAGAATTCCGAAGTCCAACCCGGCCTTGTGGAACACACGGGCGGCCGCGCAGGTGGCCGCGTTCACGCGTGGATCGTAAGACGCGTAGTCGCCCACAAACCAGAGGTATTGGACCGGCTCTTTCCGTGCGTCCTTGATGGCGAAATCGAGTTGTTGAGTCCACCTGGCCCGCGCCCGCGGGGGCGCGCCAAAAGAATTCCCGTAGCGATTAAGATTTTTAAGCGCTTCCTGAAGGGACTTATCCATATCACCTTCTCCCACGAGGCGGCGGCGCATCTCGATGAGTACCGGGACATGCTCGTTCATCACCGGACACCGCTCCATACAGGCGAGGCAGGTTGTGCACGCCCAGATCTCCTCTCGCTTGACGACTCGGCCCACGAAGTTGCCGTCGGTTCCGTCCGCCGTGCCGCGCACGAGTTCCTTGAGATGATGCATCAGCATCTTGGGCGAAAGCGCAAAGCCGCCCTGGAAACTCGGGCACGACCGGTCGCACCGCCCGCATTCGGCGCACGCCAATCCACCGAAGAGCTGCCTCCACGTGAACTCTTCGAGGCGCGAAGCGCCCGGCGAGGAAGCAGGCACGCTTCCGCGCCGGAGAGATGCGAAAAACACGCTGAAGGGAGCGGCCAGCAGGTGGAGGTGCTTGGAGTACGGCAGGTAAGCGAGAAATCCCAGGACTGTCACCATGTGGAGCCACCACATGGCACGCCACCCGCGCCACTGAAAGGCGAGGGAAGAGAGCAGCACCATGGCAATGAGTCCCAGGATAATGGAGGCGTCCCCGGATTTCTCCAGGCGGTCGGGCGGAAACAGGTACCGCCGCGCTGCCGCCACCACGAGCGCTACGAGGCCCAGCACGCCGAACACCTCCAGGGCCACCCGCATCCAGAGAACCTGGTCCGCGAAAGGAATCGGCAGGAACGGAAATAGTCCGCGGACCAGGTTCCAGAAGAAGCTGGCGGCGAAGAACACAAAAGCCCAGAAGATCGCCAGGTGAGCCACGCCGATCAGCGGCTCTTCGATCAGCCGCCGCCCGCCCAGCACTTGAACCAGCACCAGCTTGAGGCGTTGTCCAGGGTGGTCCCAACGGTTCTCTGCGCGTGCGGCGGCCAGGGTTTTGACATACCCGGACACGCGGTACCCGAACAGGCTGAACGCAGCCAGGGTCAGGATCCAGAGGTAGAGGGCGTCAGGCATGCGGGGCGGCAGCCTTTCGCGCCTCGAGCGCTGCGGTCAACGCCGGCAGCGTTTCGAGCACGTCGCCAACAATGCCGTAGTGGGCCACGTTGAAAATCGGCGCGCGCGCGTCGCTGTTGACGGCGACGATGAGTCCCGCGTCCTTCATGCCCTCCACATGTTCGGGCGCTCCGCTGATGCCCAGCGCCACGTACAGCTTGGGCTTCACCGTCAGGCCCGATTTGCCGACCTGCCTCGACAGCGGCAGCCAGCCCTGGTCAATGACGGGCCTGGAGCCGCACACCGCGCCGCCGAGCGCTTTGGCCAATTCCTCGGCAAGCGGGAGATTTCCACGATCCTGGATTCCCCGCCCCACCGCCACGAGCACCCCTTCCTTGGTCAAATCCACGTCGCCGGCCTCGGGTTCGATATACCGGCAGAGACGGATGGCCTGCGCGTCGTCCAGAACGACAGGCATATCGGTCACCGCAACATCACGCTCGGCACGGCCCTTGTCTGCCGGTCTTGCTCCAGGCCAGAGTCCCAGGACCGCTGGCTGCGGGCCGGAGGGCGCTCCTGCCTCGACGGTAGCCTCGATCTTTCCGCCGTACATCACACAATGGGCTTCGAGCTTTTCGCCGGAAATCGTGACATCCTTGCAGAAGTTGATCACCGGCACGCCCATCCGGATGCCTACCAGCGTGCCGATTCCCAGGCTGATGTTGGTCAGCGGCACCAGCAGGACACGCGGCCGCGCGCCGGCAAAGACCTGCACCAGGGCATCGGCACAGGTCTGTGGAACCATCTCGGCGAGCAACGCGTGGTCCACGTAGACTACGGAGTCCGCGGCGCCGAGCCTACGGGTCATTTCGCGGCAGTTGCAGCCGGCGAGAATTGCGGTAAGGGGCACGCCTGCCCGGTCCGCGACCTCGCGGCCCAACGCGAGCGCTTCGTAAGTAACTTCGGAGATTTGTCCTCTCCACTGTTCGGCCAGCACGCAAATACTTCCGGTCATGGCTCACCTCCTCAAACCAGGCCGCGCCCGGCCAGGATTCCACACAGCGTGTTGCACACCTGATCGGTGGCGCCGCCCAGCATTTCGGCGTGGCTGGCGGGCTCGTTGCGCTTCATCTCCACCACGTTCACGGCAAGCCAGCCGCCATCGGCCAGTGTGGGCACTTCGGCGCTCTCGATCTTGCCGGACTTCATCGCCGCCCGGACCTTGGCCACCGGCACGTACCTCGGCGGCTTCTCCGCCGCCTGGACACCCAGGACCGCCGGCAACTTGACCTCGAACTCCCCGCGCACGCCGGAAGGGAATTCTTTGATGGCGCGAGCCGTCTTGCCCGAGCCGTCCACCGTGATGCCGGTGATGATACCGAGGTACGGCATGCGGAGTTCGTCTGCCACCAGAGGAGCTACTAGTCCGTCCAGGTCATCGATTGCCTGGACGCCGGTCAGAATCAGGTCTACGGGCAGCAATCCAGGCTCGTCCGCGATGACCTGCGCAAAGAAACGGGAGGCCTGCCGCGTCGTGAACCCGGCATCCATCCCTACCACCTTCAAGATGCGGTCGGCCCCTTTGGCGGCGGCGGTGAAGAGCGCATCATCCACCTCGGGTGCGTCGAGGGCGAGCACCGTTACTTTTCCGCCATGACGTTCCTTCAGCAGGAGCGCCTGCTCGAGCGCATGGTCGTCTGATTCGCTCAGGATCATGCGCAGGTAGTCCAAGTCCAGCCCTCTTCCGTCGGAGGCAATCTCCAGGTCCTCCACCACGTCGGGCACCATTTTCAAGAGAACAAGAATGTGCATCTCTTATTCCTCCATTGCCTCTGCCAGGAGTTCAGTCACGTCCCGGACAATCATGCGTTTGTCAAATCCCAGGACTTTGAGGGCATCCTCAAAGCGGGAAACTTCGTAAGGGCAGGAGACGGCCAGAACATCGGCTCCGGTCTTCACGGCTTCCTTTACCCGGCGCTCGGAGAGACGTTCGTAGCCCTTGGCCTTGAAGTAGGTGTCGAGCCACATCCCCCCGCCGCCTCCGCCGCAGCAGATCGCGTTGACGCGGTTATGCACCATCTCGATCAGCCTTACGCCGGGGACGGCCTCCAGCAGCCGCCTCGGCGCTTCGTAGAATTCGTTCTGCCGGCCCAGACAGCACGAGTCGTGATACGTCACGGTGTAGGGGAGCTTTCGGGTGAGCAACGGCTTCAGGCGATCCAGGTGTCTCCCGAGGAACGGGGTGACATGCTCCAGCCCCCAATTGAAGCCGAGCGCCGGATAGCGGTTCTTGAAGGCGTTGTGGGCGTGCGGGCACGAAGTGACCACCCGGTTGAACTGATACTTCTGGAAGACCGCCATGTTGTAATCCATGAGAGTCTCGAACAGTCCCGGCTCCCAGGTCAGGCGTCCGCACTCGCCGGCACACTTCTCCTCATTCCCGAGGATGGCGAAGTCGATTCCGAGCCGATGGAACAGCCTGGCGGTTGCGCGGCTGTTGTCCTGTCCGCGAGGGTAGTAAGATGTGTAGCACTCGACGAACCACAGCACGTCCGCAGGCCTGCGGTCTTCAGCCAGAATCCGGATTGGAACGCCCGCAGTCTTCACCCATGCCGCACGCTTGCGGGATGGCTCACCCATGGGATTGCCGTATCGCAGCGTATTCTGCAGCGCTTTCTGCAATTCGCCGGGCAGCTCCGGCAGGTGCGCGAGAGTCTGCTCTTTCATCAGCGGTAGCAGGATCTCGGTGAGACGGATGCCCCTGGGGCATTTCGCCATGCACGCATAGCAGGCCACGCAGGCGAGCAGGCTATCGCTGGTAAAGACTTTCTCCAGCATCTCCGCCCGCATCATCGCGATCATGCGACGGGGCGGGTAGTCCATTACCTCGCCGTATGGGCAGGTCCCCGCGCAGACGCCACACTGGAGACACGTCAGAATCTCCCTCCCCTCGATCGACTGAGGAAGAGTGTCCAGGGTGACTGAGCAAGTGCTCATCGAGCCCTCCAACCTTGGTCGTGCAGTGAGGAGTGGTCAGCGCGTACTTATGCCGGCAGGGAATTCCTCACTGGTTTGCAGAGTCGATGCATCCGGACTGCTGTGGAGCCAACAATCGGGCTCAAACAGTCCGCAAACCATCTGTCGTTCAGTAGTAGTAGGAGTGCAAAGCGGCAAGCTGATTCAGGCGAGTATGGACGGCATCCGTAATCGACCAGTACGGATGGCACTGACTTCGTACGCACAATGCGCGGCTTCCTTTGCCCGCGCGTTTTAATTCATAAGGATCTTAACACCCGATTATCTGAATATCAATCTTTGGTTTTTGGGAAATCCGTCATGGTGATTCGCAACAACCTGAGGATTTCAACGCCCTACGACTCCGACCTGACCGGCGCCTCGGCCGGCATGCGAACGGTGAAAATACTGCCCTTACCGACTTCGCTCTGAACCGAGATCCTTCCGCCGTGCGTCGCCACGATTCCATAAGCAATTGACAGGCCGAGTCCGGTGCCGTAGCCGCCCTCTTTGGTGGTGAAGAATGGATCGAAGATCCGGTCGATCTCCGCGGGCGGTATGCCCTTCCCCGTATCGGAGATCGCCACTTCAACCGAGGTGGCGGCATCCCGATAACGCGTCTCAACGGTGATGGTCCCGCGCTCGTCCATCGCCTGGACCGCGTTCATCAGGATGTTAAGGAACACCTGCTGGAACTGCGAACGATCCGCCAGGATGGGAGGCAGGTCTGGCTCGAGCCGGCAGTTGACGTTGATATTGAAAAATAGAGCCTGCTTTCCGATCAGTGACAACGTGTCCTGAAGCACCTTGTTGAGATCCACTACCTCCTTCTTGCCTTTCGATTGCCGGGAGAACTCGAGAAGCCCTTTGACGATATCCCGGCATCGTTCGGTCTGCCGGATGACTTCCTCCAGGTTCTCGCGGTTCGGATCGTCTTTCGGCATATCCTCGACGGTGAGGCTGGTGAGCGCCAGGATTCCCCCCAGTGGATTATTCACTTCGTGCGCCACGCCTGCGGCCAGCATGCCGAGTGAAGCCAGCCTTTCCGACTGCGCCACTCTCGCCTGCATGGCTGCCAGTTCCTCGGTCCGCTGCTGGACTTTCTCTTCCAGGGTCCGGCCCCATTCCTGAAGGTCGGCCTTCATCTGGCGCAGGCTCTTGAGCATGGCGTTGAAGGATTCGGCCAGCAGGGCAATCTCACCCGGTGAGTTCGATCGCACTTCCTGGTCCAGCCGTCCGGCGGCGATGTTGCGCGTGGCGGCGACCATCTCGCCAATGGGGCGGGTGATGTTATGAATCATGTAGTAGGTGATGCCGAGGATCAGAAGAAAGCCCACGGTGGCAATGCCGAAGAACGAGAGAATCACCTGGTTACGAATCGCCGTGTAGGTGTGCTCGAGCAGGCCGACGGACAGCATTCCGATCACCTCTCCGGCATAGTTGCGGATGGGAGCGTATTCGCTGATGTACCAGTCCTTGACCACGAAGGCACGGCCTCGCCACAATTCGCCGCGTTTCAAAACGGCATCCCGGACTTCCCGAGAGGCCTGAGTACCCACCGCCCGGTCGCCCGCCGAGGTTTTGACGTTGGTGGAAATCCGGACATCGCCCTGAAAAATCGTGACCGATCCTCTATCCACGTCGTGGAATCGGTCGCCGAGGAAGAGGAGTTCCCACACCCGATCTACGATGCCCAGGTTGCCGTTGAGGAGAACGCCTCCATAAAGCGCGCCTTGCGGCTTGGCCGACCGACCGGCGACTGGTGCCGCGACGACCAGCGCCATACCCGGGGCCGCAGACGACGGGTTTTGTCCGCCCAACAAGGTAACCGGGAGGATCTCGGTGGCGGCGGCAACCTTACCGGTAAGGGCAGCGCGCACGACGCTCACGGCCGACGCGTCGATGCCCGGGCCGACGGGTTGGGGGATACGCACCACAATGCGTCCCGCGGCGTCAGTAATGCTCAGAAAATCGAAGCCCGCGTCGCGGCGGACCCGCTCCAGATAGGCCGGGATCGCCCCGCCCCCGGAGGGAAGGTGTTCCAGGGCCGAGCCTGCTGCGGCAAACTCCACCGAGAGCTTCAAGGCCTGCAGTTGCTGTTCATACACCGTCCTGGCGGTGGCGAAATCGTGATCCACCGCCCGGCGCGCCTGCATCATGATCGTGGAGCTCACGATCCAGGAGCCGACCATGGATGTGGCCAGCCCTCCGATTGCCAGGATGACCAGGTAGCTCCAAATCAGCCTTGCCTTGAGCGACAGCCGTGGAGGACCGAGGCGCATCGCGTCAGCCTCATGCCGCCTTGCCGAGGCGCTGGCGGATCTTCTCCAGCAACTGAGCCATGTCCACCGGCTTAGCGAAGAACATGTCGTGAGCCAGCCAGCCGCCGCTTGGCGGGATCTCGAAGTCGGGAAGTTGTGTGCAAAACGAGCTGAGCACGAAAATCGGTATGCTCTTCAAGGCTGGATCGCGGCGGATTTCCTGAATCGCAAAAAAGCCCTCGGTCCTTTCGCTCATCATGATGTCCATGAGAATGAGATCCGGCCGCTCGGTCTTCGCCAGCCTGATGCCGTCGGATCCGGTGTGCGACCGGAGGACGGTAAAGCCATTCGCCTCGAGAAAGCACGAGACGGCTTCTACAAAATCGTGGTCATCATCGACAATCAACACTCTCTTCTCGTCCCGCATTGTCTTGACTCCCGTTCGTCTCTCTCGGCTCGTGCCACGCAGGCAGGCGGACGCTGAAGGTGGAGCCGGCTCCGGCCTCGCTCGCCACCTCGATGGCGCCACCCATTTCCGACACGATCCTCTTGCAGATGTGTAGTCCCAGTCCGGTTCCGGTGGTCTTCCGCGTGCCTTCGTCTTTAACACGGAAGAACTCGTCGAACAGGAAGGGGCGATATTTCTCCGGGATGCCCATACCCGTGTCCGCGACGGAGATCTCTACTTCTCCGCACGACTGGTTTCCGGAAATGGTGACTCTCCCGCCAGGCCGGTTGTACTTGATGGCGTTGGTGATCAGATTGTCGAACAGAACCGTCAGGCAGTTCCGGTCGCCCCACAC
>Ga0335083_10004073_pt1 | contig 18698 bp, 22 predicted proteins | sample Lox_Sample_42_FD_206716 | JGI IMG/M metagenome (GOLD analysis project Ga0335083, IMG submission 206716) | Soil microbial communities from Loxahatchee National Wildlife Refuge, Florida, United States - Lox_Sample_4.2 | ecosystem: Environmental > Terrestrial > Soil > Wetlands | place: USA...
AAGATCGGCGTGGTGAACACCAAGAACAAGATCCTGACGGCGATCATCGCCCAGTTCCTCGACGGACCGCAGGCGCTGCGCAAGTACATGATCGAGAACCTTGTCGTGGAAGGCTTCACCTTCGACCAGGTAATGAACGACGACGACGCGCTCGAGGAGTTCGTGAAGAAGAACACGATCGGCGTGTGGCATGCGTCGTGTACCTGCCGCATGGGCCGCGCCGACGACCCGATGTCCGTCACCGACACCCAGGGGCGCGTAAAGGGTGTGCAGGGCCTGCGCGTGGTCGATGCCTCGATCTTCCCCATCGTGCCCTGCGCCAACACCAACTTTCCGACCCTGATGACGGCGGAAAAGATCGCGGAGAGCATGCAATGAGCGTGATCCTCGGAGAAGGCAAGCATCGCTATCGCGTGGTCGAAAACTGGGCGAAGCTGCCCGACGGCTGGGAGTTCCGCGACGTCGCGGCCGTGGCCGTCGATAGCAAGGACCGCGTCTATGTCTTCAATCGCGGCGAGCACCCGATGATGGTGTTCGATCGCGACGGCAACTTCCTGCGCTCGTGGGGCGAAGGCGTGTTCAGCCGGGCCCACGGCATCGACATCGACGAGGACGACATCCTCTATTGCACCGACGACGGCGACCACACCGTGCGCAAGGTGACGACCGACGGCAAGGTGCTGATGACCATCGGTGTGCCCGGCAAGCCCGCGCCCTTCCTGAGCGGCAAGCCTTTCAATCGCTGCACGCACACCGCGCTGTCGCCCAAGGGCGAGATCTACGTTTCCGACGGCTACGGCAACAGCGTCGTCCACAAATACTCGCCCAACGGCAAGCACCTGATGTGCTGGGGCACGACCGGCACCGATCCCGGCCAGTTCAACATCGTGCACAACATCGCCACCGACGAGGATGGCTGGGTCTACGTCGCCGACCGCGAAAACCACCGCGTCCAGGTGTTCAACGGCAAGGGCAAGTACGAGACGCAGTGGAACAACATGCACCGGCCTTGCGCGCTCTATTGCTGCGGCGGCAAGAAGCCCACCTTCATCATCGGCGAGCTGGGGCCCGGCATGCCGGTCAACAGCAAGCACACCAATATCGGCCCGCGTCTCACCATCGTCGATCACAAGGGCCGGACGATCCAGCGTCTGGGCGGCGAGCATGGGCCGGGTCAGGAGCCGGGCAAGTTCCTTTCGCCGCATGGGCTCGCGGTCGACAGCAAGGGCAGCATCTATGTCGGCGAGGTGAGTTACACCAACTGGCCCAGCACGCATCCCGGCGTGCCGGTGCCGAAGTTCCTGCGCTCGCTGCAGAAGCTCGAGAAGGTCAAGTAGTGCAACGGAGCGAGCGCCTGCATCTGATCGGTTCCATCCCGCTCGGCTCGAGCGAGGAGGTGTTCCGCACGCTCGCCCGCGAACTCGGCCCCTTCCTGCCGCGCATCCCCGACGGCGAGACCGGCGAGCGCTCGCGCTGGGTCTACTTTCAGGGCCAGATGCTGCGCGCCCATCCCGACATGGAGATCGACCCGACCGTGCCGCTCTATCCCTTCGTGCAATGGGACGGCAAGGTCGTGCGCGAGATCGCGCAGGTCCGCTTCAAGCCCACGGTCGATCCCGACAAGGTCGCGTTCGAGACCGGCTACGACAAGGCGGCGGCCGCCTCCTACGACGTCTTCAAGCGCCTGCGCGACGCGGGCGCCATCGCCAAGGGCACGCGCTTCCAGGTCTCGTTGCCGACGCCTCATTCCAGCGGCTACCTCTATGTCAGCGGGCCGGCGCGACAGACCTATTTCCGTGTCTACGAACGCGCGCTGCTGAAGGCGCTCGCCAACATCCTGAAGACGATCCCGGCGAAGGACCTCGCGATCCAGTGGGATGTCTGCCAGGAAGTGCTGGCCTTCGAGAGCTACTTCAAGGACCGGCCGGCCGACTACAAGAAGCAGACCTTCGACATGTTGGGACGCTTGGGCGATTCCGTGCCGAGCGATGTCGAAATGGGCTACCACCTCTGCTACGGCTCGCCCGCCGACGAGCATCTCGTGCAGCCCAAGGATGCAGCCATCCTGATCGAGATGCTGGAGGGCATTTCTGCGGCCACCGCGCGGCCGATCGACTTCTTCCATATTCCGGTGCCGCGAGAGCGGACCGACGACGCCTTTTACATGCCGCTTCGCATCTGGAAGAGGCCGGCGGATACCGAACTCTATCTCGGCCTGCTGCACCACAATGATGAGGCCGGCGACCGCGCGAGGATCGCCGCAGCCCGCAAATACATCGACGATTTCGGGCTCTCGGCCGAGTGCGGCTGGGGCCGGACCGAGCCGGGCCGGTTGCCCGGTCTGCTCAAAGGGCATCGCGCCGCTGCGGAGGCATTCTGATGGTTGAACGCGTACTGGTCGTCGGACCGAAAGACACTCTCTCCATGGTCGACGACCTCGCCCCCAAGGGCTTCGAGATCGTGAAGGCCCTGCACAATTCGCCGGAGCAGAAGGCTGCCTATGCCGGCGCCGACTACTTCGTGGGCTTCGTGCAGCAATACGTTACCCCGCAGCTCTTCAAGGATGCGCCCAAGATCAAGCTGATCCAGCTGCTCAGCGCCGGCTACGACCGCGCCGATATCCCGGCCGCGATCAAGGCCAAGGTGCCGATGTGCAACAACGGCGGCGCGAACTCGGTCGCGGTGTCCGAGCACGCCATGCTGCTGATGCTGTCGGTGTCGCGCCGGCTGATCACGCAGCACACCAACGTCACCGCCGGCCGCTGGCACGGCAATTCGCCGCCGACCGTCCATGAAGTGCGCAACAAGGTGCTGGGCATCGTGGGCCTCGGCACCATCGGCAAGAAGGTCGCGCGCCTCGCCCAGGCCTTCGGCATGATCGTCCACTACTACGACATCGCCCGTCTCAAGGAGGAGCAGGAGGATGCTTTGGGCGTCCGCTTCCGCCTGTTGCCCGAGATCCTGCGCCACTCCGACATCCTCTCGCTGCACGTACCGCTGAACGATTCGACCCGCGGCATGATCGGCAAGCAGGAGCTTGGCGTCATGAAGAAGTCGGCGATCATCGTCAACACCTCGCGCGGACCCGTGATCGACGAGAAGGCGATGACCGAGGCGCTCTCCAAGGGCGAGCTATTCGGCGCGGGCCTCGACGTGTTCGACGAGGAGCCCACGCCGCCGGACAATCCCCTGCTCAAGCTCGACAACGTGATCCTGACGGCTCACCTCGCCGGCCCGACCTGGGAGAGCAACATCACCCGCCTGCGCAACGGCTTCGACAACGTTCAGCGCGTGGCGCGCGGCGAGGCGCCGTTGTGGGTCGTCGAGGAGATGTGGGGAAAGATCTAGGAGATCAGCCGCCGCACTGCTGCCGGGCGACCGCCTCCATGGCCCGCATGTGAGGCGTCGCCTGGCCGGTCGCGCGCCAGACCTGGCTGTCTTCCGGCGTCCACAAGCCGACCCAGCGGCGCACATAGCAGTCGCAGAATCGCGGCGCGCCGCCTTGGGAGACGCAGGCCTGGTAGCCGACCTGCATCATCTGCTCGAGCGTGTATTGAGCCTGCGCGGACGAACTTGCCAGCAGCACGCCGGTCAAGACGATCAGCTTGCGGATGATGCCGCCCTCCCCTGCCGATCGACACACGCTATGCTTGTAGAGGCGCCTCATCCAGCGACGATTTGTTGCCCTCCCTGAACAAGAGCGCCGCCAGGAACGAGACCGTCGCGGCGACCATGACCATGTAGGCGGGGCTGAGCTCGTTCTCGGTGCGATGGACCAGCCAGGTCGCCACCATCGGCGTCAGGCCGCCCACGATGCCCAGGGTAAGGTTGTAGCCGAGCGCGACCGCCGTGCAGCGCACCCTGGCGGGCGTCGATTCGACCATCGCCGTCGGCTGGCTGCCGAGGAACAGGCCGACGGCCAGCACGAAGCCGAGCTGGCCCGCCTGGATCGCGGCCGGATGCGGATGACGCATCAGCCACAGCAGGGGAATGGCGGCAACGAAGCCCAGCACCGTGCCGGCGATCAGGAAAGGCTTGCGGCCATAGCGGTCCGAGAGCCAGCCCGCGCCGATCATCACGGGCGCCAGCATGGCCATGCTGATCGTGTTGATCTCGAGCGCTTTCTGGGGCGCGATGCCGTCGGCCAGCTGCACCCAGCTCACGATGTAGACGAAGACAAGGTAGAAGCCGACGGCATTGAACACCGAGAGGCCCGCCAGCCGGCCAAGCAGCCGCCAGTGCTCGCGCACCGCATCGATCAGAGGCGAGTGCGCCCCCGCCTTCCGCGCCGGCGCGATCTCATGCAGGTGGCGGCGCACGAAGAAACCCGCCAGGCCCACGGCCAATCCGGCCACGAACGGCACGCGCCAGCCCCAGGCCGCCATCGCCTCCGGCGACAGGATGGTGTTGAGGAATGCGCCGGTCGCGGAGCCGAGCAGAATGCCGCCGACCGCGCCGCAGCAGGCCATGGCGCCGATCAGGCCGCGCCGGCCCGGCGGCGCATGCTCGACCACAAAGACGATCGACGTCGTGTATTCGCCGCCGACGGACAGCCCCTGGATCATGCGCAACAGCGTGAGCAGCACCGGCGCCATGACGCCCAGCACGGCATGGCCCGGCAGGACGCCGACCAGGAATGTCGGCACCGCCATCGCCACCACCGAGAAGGTGAGCGCGGCACCGCGCCCCAGGCGGTCCCCGATATAGCCGATCAGCGCGCCGCCGACCGGCCGCATGAAGAAACCGACGGCGAAGATGCCGAAGGCCGACAGGATCTGCGCGACGGGATCCTCGTGGGGGAAGAAGACGCGCCCGATCGAGGCGGCGAAGTAGCCGTAGACCGAGAAATCGTACCATTCGAGGACGTTGCCGATCGCTCCGGCCACGATGATCCTGCGCGTTTCAGCCGCCAGCATGCCGCCCTCCCCCGAGATCCCCGGCAGCCTAGCTGAAGTTGGTCATCATACGCGAACTTTCTTCAACCGGACTCGGAGGCGCAAGAGGCGTACAATGCCTATCTAGGTGGTGGTTCGCGGCTCTTCGTGACTTGCGAGCAGACTCAACGACGTCGATCCACTCGCGGCCGCGGGCCCTGTTCTCTCAATTCGAGAGGAGGAACGCATGGCCATGCAACAACACATCCGCAATCCCATCGAATGGGGCTGGGACCAGCTCAAGCTCGGCGGCCGCGCCGTGGACGTGGCGGCCCATTCCATGGATGGCGCCTGGGAGGCGCGCGATACGGGCCCCATCGTCGTGCGGCGCATCACCGCCGCCGACCTGCGCGAGGTCCTGCTGAAAGGGGTGCAGGATTTCGGCGCCTATCGCACCGACGTGATCTTCCTGTGCCTGCTCTATCCCGTGGCCGGCCTCGTGCTCTCGCGACTGGTGATCGGCTACGACATGCTGCCCCTGCTCTTCCCGCTGGTCTCGGGCTTCGCGCTGATCGCGCCGCTCTTCGCGGTCGGCCTCTACGAGATGAGCCGCCGTCGCGAGCACGGCATGGAGCGCGGCTGGTCCGACGCCTTCGGCGTGGCCGCATCGCCGGCGCTGGGCAGCATCGTGGTGATGGGCCTGATCCTGCTGGCGCTCTTCGCCCTCTGGATGTTCGCCGCCCACATCCTCTATCTGGTGACCTTGGGACCCGAAGCGCCGACCTCGCTCTCGTCCTTCGCGCACGACGTGTTCGAGACGCGCGCCGGCTGGACGATGACCATCCTGGGCGTGGGCATCGGCTTCCTGTTCGCCGTGGTGTCCGCGACGATCAGCGTGGTGTCCTTCCCGCTGCTGCTCGACCGCGATGTCGGCGTCACGGCGGCGATCACGACCTCGATCCGGGTCGTGCGGGAGAATCCCGGCATCATGGCGCTGTGGGGCGCGATCATCGCGGCCAGCCTGGTGGTCGGCATGGTGCCGCTGCTGGTCGGGCTCGCCGTCGTCCTGCCCGTGCTGGGGCATGCGACGTGGCACCTCTATCGCAAGGTCTTGCCGCGCTGACGCTCAGTTAGCGCAGCACGATCTCGACACGGCGGTTCTGCGCCTCGCGGACGCCGTCGGGCGTCGGCACCAGGAGCTGGGTCTCGCCCTTGCCGACGACGGAGATGTCGCCCGGATTGACGCCGTCGCGGATCAACTGGTCCTTGACGGCGTTGGCGCGGCGCAACGACAGCGCCATGTTGTAGTCGGCCGGCCCCGACGTGTCGGTATGGCCGGTCGCGGTGATCTGGGCGCCGCCCTTGGCCTTGTAGGCGTCCGCCGCCGACTGGATCGTCTCCAGCGCGCGCTGCGTCAGGGTCGACTTGTCCCAGTCGAAGAACACCATGAAGGACGGCGCGCGGATAACCGCCTGGACGGCCTCGCACCACACGGTGCGATCGGTGGTGTCGTCGCGCGGCGTGCGATCGGTGATGTCGCGCGTGTCGTCGTTGAGCTTGACCGTGATGTCGCGGATATCGTCGCGATTGCGCCGGTCGGTGATGTCGGTGCCGTCATAGCAGGGCCCGGGCGTGCGGTAGGTCGCCGACGGCGTGGCGCAGGGCGAATGCGCAAGCTGCGGCCCGGCCGGTCCGCTCTCGCAAGCCGCCAGCACGAGCAATCCGATGGCCAGCACGGCCGCTTTCAACATCCGAGGTCCCCGCATTTTCAGTGCGATAATATACCAGCAATCGTGGTACTCAGCCAGAGTCCCTCTCCGGGGCGAAGGAGCGCAGGCCATGCGCGCGCTTGTGACAGCGATCGTCTACTTCGGAACGTTCATTGCGCTCGGCATGGTGCTGCGCCGGTGGTTGCACCGCCAGGTCGATCTCGACGACAGGCAGCAACAGACGGGCAGGCGCCGTCTGTTCCTGCTGGGCGCGTGGCGGACCGAGGACTGATCGCTACTTTGCGGCCGCCGGGAAAGCCGGCAGCTTGTCGATGTCGCGGGCGTCGTGCTGGATGATGACGGTCGCCTTGGTGCCCGCCACGATCTTCTTGGCGCGGTCGAGCGAGGCCAGCGTCTGGGCGCGGTCGAAGTTGAACGCAGGTACGCCGTTGCTCTCCCAGTTTTCGCGGAAGTGCGCGAGATCGCCGGTGATGAACACGGCACCTTTCTGCGGCAGCTTCACGAGCAGGCTGTGATGGCCGGGCGTGTGGCCGGGCGTGTAGAGCATCATCACGGTGCCGTCGCCGAACACGTCCTTGTCGAGCGGCACAGGCTCGACCTTGCCTTCGCCCTTGATCCAGGCTTCGTACGACTTGACGGCGGCGCCTTCCAGCGGCTTGGGGCTGGTGAGCACGTCCCAGTCGCCCTTGCCGATCAGGAGCGTCGACTTTAGGAACGAGCCGACCTGGCCCGAGTGATCGCCGTGATAGTGGCTGATGCCGACGAAGGTGATCTGCTCGGGCTTGAGATTGATCTTCGCCAGCTGGTCGACGATGCTGACCTTGGGCGCGACGTTGGGCGCGCTCATCGGATGGCCGGTGTCCCACAGCAGATACCGATCGCCGTGCTTGACCAGATAGCAGCTGTAGACGAGCTGGAGCTTCAGGTCGCCATAGGAATAGGTGTCCGAGAAGCGCTGGTTCACCGGCGTCGGCGCCTGCGGCGTGCCGCAGTCCAGCCGCGTCAGCGACATGTCGGGCGCCTGCGCCAGAGCCGGCTGACCAACGAGAAGCGCGGCGCAAAGGCCGGCCAGAATCAGTGTCCGCTGCATGCTATCTCCCCCTGATGCGCGAATACGTCGTCGAAGCCCGAGGATCGTGGGGGTCGCGAGGCAACACGGTCAAAGCAACAGAGCGTGAGGGGAATGCTGCTCTAGGGAAGGAGGTCCAGCGCCGCCTTGTCCACGCACACGACGAACAGCCCGCGGCCGATATCGACCATGCGGAAATGCAGGTCGGGGAAATCCCGCTGCCAGCGGCTGGCGATCTCGCGCTCGCCGCCGCGCATCGCATCGTCGAGGACGAGAACGCCCTTTTCCGACAGATGCTGCCTGAGCTGGTAGAGCGCCGGCAGCCGGGCCAGCGGGTCGCCCTTCCAGGCCGGCGGCCCGTCGACCAGGACCAGGTCATAGCGCGCCTGCGGGTCCATCTTGGGCAGGTCGTACCAGAGCGACTGCCGGCCGCCCGACGCGATCTCCTTGAGCGGCGCGACCTGAACCTCGGCCAAGGCGTCGAGGCCTTCGCGCTTGAGGCTCGCCGCCGTTTGTCCGGCCCAACGCGCATCGTCGTCGAAGGACTGGACCCGGCCGCCGCCCGCTCGTTGAAGGGCGTGCGCGATGGTCAGGGTCGAAAGCCCCGAGCCCAGCTCCAGGACGCGCGCCAGTCCCAGCCCGGCGATGAGCTGCAGCACCAGGGTCACCGTTTCCGGCGTGATGGCATGCTCGGTCCAGTAGACCGGCATGCCACCGGAACTCGCGGCAAGGCCGATCACGCTGCGCAGATGAGTCGTCTGCTGGGCACGGGCCGATGTGGCCTGGCGATGCCAGCGACGGCCGAACGCCACCACGAGCGCGACGCCGATCGCGATCACGACGACGACCGTGACGATGTCCGGCAGCCCCAGCAGGAACAGCAGCAGGCCCGGGACGAGGACCGCGAGGCCGGCCAGAAGTCCAAGTCGAAGATCGCGCATCATGTCGGGACGGAAGATAATGGCGGAGAGGATGGGATTCGAACCCACGATACGGGTTATCCCCGTATAACGGTTTAGCAAACCGCCGCCTTCGGCCACTCGGCCACCTCTCCGCAGCCCGTTAAGACCCCGGCGACCTGTTACACGGCGGATGCGCGGCGGTTCTAGCGGCGGGCTGCCGGAGTGTCAAACAACGCCCTGCAGAACAAGCCTATTTCGCGGTTCCCGGGACCGCCAGGCCCTCACGCCGCAGGTAGCCCGCGATTTCCGAGGCGATGATGCCGTGCGCCACCTCGTTGGGATGGCCGTCATCGACGACCTGCAGCGCCGCGCCGCCCGCGTCGTGATGGCGCTTGAGTGCGGGCGCCACGTCCAGGAAGCGCGCGCCGTTCAGGTGGTGCATCAACTCGGGCGGCGGCGCCTCGTAGGTCTGCGGGATGTGCACGACCAGCAGCTCGGCGCCCATCTCCTTCACGGTGCGCTGCAGCTCGGCGAACAGGAAGGCGAAGGCTTCCTCGCGCTTCTCGCGGCTGAGCGCATGATCGTTGTCCTTGGCGAGCAGGAGCTTGCCGTAGATCACGTCGACGCCGTGACTGAGCCACGTCACCGGGTTCAGCGACGGGCCGGTCATGTGCTGGTAGACGCGCTGCACGCCGTTGCTCGTCGGCGGCACGATCCCGGGCCGGCCGGCTTCGTCCCAGTCGACATGCGCCACGTCGAGGCAGAACGGATGGTAGGACGAGGCGCAGGCCAGGATATTGCGATCGAGATGGGCGGTGATGAAGCCGTAGATCACCACCTTGGGCGCGAGATCGCGGTTGCGCCTCAGCATGAGCAGCGACTCGGTCGTGCCGTAGCTCGGCAGCGCGAAGTCGGACACGGTGACGCCAAGATCGCGCGCGAGGCGCGACGAATAGGTGTCGCGATTCTGGATCGGATGGCCGAAGGTGAAGGAGCAGCCGATGGCGAGCATGTCGACATGCTCGGGGCTCTTCTGCTTCTCGGGCCCATCGACCCGCGCGCTGCGATCGTCGGTGTAGATGTCGTAGATCAGCGGGCCGCGGTTGGGCGTGGGGCCATCGACCCGCTTCGTGTAGTGGCTGGGGGTCGCCACCATGCCGATCTCGGGATCGAAAGCGAGGAAGTTGCCGCCCCTGAACTCGAGCTGCGGATTGGGGACCATCCAGTAGCTCACGATCGCGATGCCCGCCACGAACGCGACCGCCGTCGACGCCACCAGCAACCAGAGGTTCTTCAAGTTCATCTCCGCGGCAACTATACCGATCTGGCATCGGCCAACAATGCTCGCGTATGATCCGCCACCATGAATCAGAGCACCCTATCGTCGATCGAGATGCTGAAGCAGCTGGTGGCGTTCGACACCACGTCGCGCAATTCCAACCTCGATCTGATCAAGCATATCCAGAGCTATCTCGATGGTTTCGGCGTCAAGAGCACGCTGGTGCCCAACGCCGAGGGCACCAAGGCCAACCTCTTCGCCTCGATCGGGCCCAATGCGCCGGGCGGCATCGTCCTTTCGGGTCACACCGACGTGGTCCCGGTCGACGGCCAGCCCTGGGTGACCGATCCCTGGACGCTGACCGAGAAGCCGGACGGCAATCTCTACGGCCGCGGCACCTGCGACATGAAGGGCTTCATCGCGGTCGCCCTCTCACACGTGCCGGCGATCCAGCGCGCCAGGCTGAAAGTGCCGCTGCATTTCGCCTTCAGCTACGACGAGGAGATCGGCTGCCTGGGCGCGCCGGCGCTGGTCGAGAAGCTGGTCGGCAACGTGCCCATGCCGCGCGCCGTCGTGGTCGGCGAGCCGACCATGATGGCCGTGGTCAACGCCCAGAACGCCGGCGGCGGCATCGTCGCCACCTTCACGGGCGTCGAGGCGCACTCCTCGATGACCCATCTCGGCGTCAGCGCCATCCACTTCGCGGGCGAGTTCATCCATTGGCTGAACGTGCTGCAGGAGGAGTTGGCCCAACGCAAGCATCCTCATCTCGACACGGTGCCCAACCACACGACCATCAATGTCGGCATCATCCATGGCGGCACAGCGGGCAACATCCTCGCACGCGAATGCGTGCTGAACTGGGGCTATCGCACCCTGCCCGGCGACGATCCATGGGAAGTGCAGCATCGGGCCGAGAAGTACATCGCCGGGGAGCTGTTGCCGCGCATGAAGGCCAGGCACCCCGACGCCGACATCGTGCTGAAGCGCCGCTCCTTCCTGCCGCCGCTCAAGCCCGAGGAGAATGGCGAGGCGGTGAAGCTCGCGCTGGAATGGACCGGCGGCAACCGGACGTACGCGGTACCCTACGGCACCGAGGCCAGCATCTTCCGCAACCACGGCATTCCCACGATCATCTGCGGCCCGGGCGACATCTCCCAGGCCCATCAGCCGAACGAGTTCGTGGCGAAGTCCCAGATGGATGCCTGCGACGGCTTCGTCGACAAGATCATCCAGTGGGCGGAGCGCTGATCTAGCCCTTCCGCGCCGCCTCGAAGAGGAACCAGGTGCGCTGCTCGGTCTCGTCGACCCAGTTCTCGATCAGGCTCGCGGTGGCGATGTCGTTGTGCTCGTCGCAGACCTCGTGGAGGGTGCGCATGTTCCTGGCGAGCTGCTTGTTGTCCTCGCGCAGCTCGGCCAGCATGTCCTGCGGCGTGACGTAGTCGGCGTCGTTGTCGAGCACGCGCTGCAGCTTCTTGACCTGGCCGATCGAATGCAGCGCCTTGCCGCCGAGCTTGCGCGCGCGCTCGGCGATGGGGTCGATCATGGCGTAGATCTGGTCCGACTGGTCGTCGAGCAGCAGGTGGTAGTCGCGGAAATGCGGGCCCGAGACGTGCCAGTGGAAGTTCTTGGTCTTCATCCAGAGCGCGACGACGTCGGCCGCCAGGATGGCGAGGCCGCCCGCGATGTCCTTGGTCGCGTTGCTGCCGAGATCGGTCGGCGTGGCAAGGGCGGCGGACTGACGGGACTTCACGTTCTTGCTCATGGCGACAGCTCCTTGGATGGGCGCGCGAACCTTAGACCCGTTCCAAAGCGGATGCCACCGAGGCGCGGCGGCCGATATGTTCTCGATATCCCTTCCATATTCCGTTACCGAATACTCACCGCTCGTTGCGCTCGCTAGACTCTCCCGATGGAACGCACCGCGCCGAGCCGCCTCGACCTCTTCCTCGGCTTCGCCAAGATCGGGCTGCTGGGCTTCGGCGGCGTCGCGCCCTGGGCGCGTCACATCATCGTCGAGGAGCGGCGCTGGCTCGACGAGCGCGAATACGCCTCCATCCTCGGCATCGGCCAGGTCCTGCCCGGCCCGAACACGGTGAATTCGGCCATCATCATCGGCGATCGTTTCCATGGAACGATGGGATCCACCGCAGCCTTCCTCGGCATCTTCTGCATGCCGCTGCTCGTCCTGATCGGCATTGCCCTCGTCTACGATCGGATCGCGGACCTGCCCGCCGTCGGCGTCGCCATCGGCGCGGGTGCGGCGGCCGCCGCCGGGCTGGTGATCGGCACGGCGCTCAAGATGGCGCGCCGCCTGAAGTTCGACGTTGCCGCGATCGCCGTCGGCCTCGCAGCCTTCGTCTCCGTCGGCCTGCTGCACGTGCCGATGGTCTGGGCCATCGCCGTGCTGGGGCCGATCAGCATCGCCGCGGTTTGATGGAAGAGACGATGAGCGGGCTCCTGGAAGAGATCGGCGCCACTTTCGGCTGGCTGTCGCTGCTGCAGTTCGGCGGCACCAATGCCGTCGTGCCCGAGATGCATCGCCAGGCGGTCGAGGTGCTGCACTGGATGGACGGGCAGACCTTCGCGAACCTGTTCGCGCTGGCCCAGCTCGCGCCCGGCCCCAACGTGATGATCGTCAGCCTGATCGGCTGGCGGGTCGCGGGGCTGGCTGGCCTGCTGGTCGCCACCTTCGCCATGACCGTGCCGCCGTCCCTTCTCGCCTTCGCCATGAGCCGCCTCATGAAGCGCGCCGGCACGTCGAAATGGCTCGGCATCGTCAAGGACGGGCTGGTGCCGCTCGCCATCGGGATGATCCTCGCCAGTGGCTGGATCATGGCCGCCTCGTCGAATCAGGGACCGCTCAGCATCGCCCTCACCGTGGCGGCGGCGGCCTTCGTGGCCTTCACCGACTACAATCTTCTCTGGGCGCTCGGCGCTGCGATCGCGCTCGGACTAACGGTGCACCGGCTTGTCATGTAGGCTGGTGCAGACCGGCTTCTCGACTTGCAGAACGCTCTTCTGATCGAAGCGCGTCTTGTAGGCATCGACGATCGCCTGGACCTTGGCCTCGAGGCCCGCCGGATCGAACACGATCACCACGAGCAGCTTGGAGCGCTCGTGCGATATGTGGTCGGGCGCGTCGCGATACTGTCCGTAGATATCGACGACGCTCAGCCCATCGGGAAAGAGCGGCGTCACTTCCCTGTCCAGGAACGCCGCCCATTCAGCCGGGCTCACCTCGCCCTTCTTCTTCGCCAGACCGAAATAGAGATCGACCTCGACCGCCGGCTCGAGCGGCGCCGGGCACGCCGCGGGGGGCGGCTGCTGGGCACAGGCGCCCAGCAGCAGCGCCACGACGAAGGCAAGTGCCCTAGTTGAGATGGGGAACCGCCATGCCCTTGGTCACCGCCGGCCGAGCATTGATCGCGTCGTACCAGCGCTTGACGTTGGGGAAGTCGGCAAGGTTCACCTGATGCCACTCGTGCCGGGCAGCCCAGGGGAAGATCGCCATGTCGGCGATCGAGTAGTCGGCGCCCGCGGCATAGGCGTTGGACGCGAGCTGCTTGTCGAGCACGCCGTAGAGGCGCTTCGCCTCGTCGACATAGCGCTTGATGCCGTACTCGATCTTGGTCGGTGCGGCGCGCAGGAAGTGATGCGCCTGGCCGAACATCGGGCCGACGCCGCCCATCTGCCACATCAGCCATTCCAGCGTCTTGTACTTCTGTACCGGATCCTTCGACAGGAACTTGCCCGTCTTGTCGGCGAGATAGATCAGGATCGCACCCGATTCGAAGACGCTGATCGGCTTGCCGCCCGGACCGTCGGGATCGACGATCGCGGGGATGCGGTTGTTCGGGCTGATCGCCAGGAACTCGGGCTTGAACTGCTCGCCCTTGGCGATGTCGACCTTGTGCACGCTGTAGGGCAGCCCGCACTCCTCGAGCATGATGGAGACCTTGCGGCCGTTGGGCGTGCCCCAGGTGTGAAGTTCGATGGTCGCCAATGTCTCCCCCTTGCTTGGTTCAGGTATCGTCCGACCCGCCGCCGAAGCCCGAATCGTCGCTGCCGAAATCGTCCGACGTCGTATCGTAGTCGGACGGCGTGCTGTCGTCCTGTGCCAGATCGGCAGAGGAGAACTGATCCGGAGGCAGGAGCGGCGACGGCGCGGCACTGGCCGTGTTCACGAAAGCGTCCGTGCTGTGGCCGAACATGTTGCGGATGCCTTCGAACAGCAGCGCGCCGCCTGCAACGCCGGCAGCGGTCGCCAGCGCCGAACGCAGGAAGCCGCCACCCTGCGGCATCGCGGGCGCCATCGTCGGTGCGGGCGCGGGAGCCGCCGGCGGCGGTGCCGCGGTCCTGGAGCCCCATGGATTGAGATTCGGAGCACTGCCGAGGAAGCCGCCGGCGGGCGCGGCCTGACCGGCCTTGGCCTCGAGCTCGGCGATGCGCGCCTGCGCCGTCTTCAGCGCCTGCTCCTGCACCAGCACCGTCTGGGTCAGCAGGTAAGGCGCCGAGGTCTGGCGCACGACGTAGTTGGCGATCAGGCGCTCGGCCTCGGGATCGCGCGGCTGGGAATCGAACTGCTGCAGACGACGAAACAGATCATCGATCAGGTCGCGTTCCTGCTGTTGCATGACGGTGCCTCCTGCTCCCCTGAGAGCCCCGTCAACGTGGTTGTCGCCCCGCCGGGCGTCAAGTGGGGGCCAGGGAGCCCAGCCTGAGCCGCCAGGGATCGATCCGCAGCGTCCGCAGCAAGTCGTTGATGCTCCACACGTCTTCGGCGAAGCGCGTCTCGACTTCCTGCTCGCTCTCCGCCCGCACGATCAGCAGCACGTCGCGCGAACCCGCGAGCGGGCCGCCCAGCAGCATGAAGCCCTCGTCGACCAGCGCGTTCATGTAGTCGGCATGGGCCCGCCAATCGACCTGCCCTTCCATCGGCCGGTCGTCGTTCCAGTTCGGCCCTCGCGTCCTCAGGATGGCGAATACCGTTTTTGTCATCGGCGTTACATCCTCGTGAAATCCATGATCCAGTTGGTTTCCCAGCTCGCGCCGTTGTCGATGGAGAAGGCCTGCTCCCAGCGTGCCGAGCCTTCCATGATGCGCGACCACAGGAAGCGGGCCCGCACCGGCCGGCCGCCGCACTCCTCCTCGCCGTAGAAGGTGCCGACACCCTTGTTGAAGCGTCCGACCATGGGGGCGAAGACGCGACCCGGCCGGCGGCTATCGAACCACTGGATCGACCAGCGATCCCTGCCGGGATCCCAGGTGCGGATCGTCATGGCGCGATATCGGTCGCCGGGCAGCGGAATGTCGCCTTCGTCGATGTTGCCGAAGCCGTTCAGGATCTTGCGGGCCGCGCACGTGCCCTCGAACTCGAGCCAGTCGTGGCAGCCTTTCAATCGCCGCGCGAGATAGCGATGATGGCAGCTCCAGATGCCCATCAGGAAATCGAAATCCGGACTGGGCTTCGTGGGACATCTCAGCATGGCGGGCCTCCTCATCGGCACGGAGGCTAACCGCGCATGGCTGACGACACCTGTCAGGATATGGTAATTGCCCTGTGGAAACGGTCGGTCACCCTGACGCCCAACAAACGAGTGCTTTAGACTTTTCGCCATGACCGCCGCAGAGCCCGCCCCGCCCGAGGAACGTCCGATCCGCTGGGGGTTGGCCCGCAAGCTGTTCGCCACCCTGCTCCTGCTGGGCGCCGTCGCCGTCCTGGTCACCGCCATCCTCGGCTATGTCCGCGCGCGCGATGCGCTCGAAGCCACGATCTACAACCAGCTCACCGCGGCCCGCCGCTTCAAGGCACGGCAGATCGAGACCTATTTCCGCACCACGCGCGACGAGCTGCATTTGCTCGCCAGCAGCAAGATGGTGGCCGATGCCATGCGCAGCATGGATGCCGCCGTCGACGAGCTGAACCAGAAGGGCGTCTCGCCCGAGATCCACAAGAAGGTGGACGACTGGTACGCCGCCAATGTCGTGCCGGAGCTCAAGCGCCTTCGCGGACGCGAGGTGAAACCCGAGGAATATCTGCCCGCGACACCGGCGGCCTACTATCTCCAGTATCACTACATCGTCGACAATCCCCACCCCGCCGAGCAGCGCAAGCTCCTCGACGATGCGGGCGACGGCAGCGCCTACAGCAAGGCACACGCGCTTTACCATCCATTGCTGCGCGCCGCGGCGACGACATCCGGCTTCTGGGACCTGATGCTGGCCGACGCGCAGCAAGCCGAGCTCATCTACGGCGTGGTCAAGGAGGTCGATTTCGTCACGTCCCTGCAGACCGGCCCCTACAGGCGCTCGAACGTCGCCACCGCCGTTGCCCGCTGCCTCGCGACCAACAACCCGGGCTCCGTCTGCTTCGAGGACTATGCCGCCTACGCGCCCTCGGACGGCGCGCCCATCGCCTTCATGAGCGCCCCCGTCATCGACAAGGGCAAGACCATCGGCGTGCTGATCGCGCAGCTGTCGATCGACGAGATCGACAAGGTCGTGACCGGCGACCGGCAATGGACCCGCGAGGGCTTCGGGATGAGCGGCGAGGCCTATGTCGTGGGACCGGACCACCGGCTACGCTCGGGCCTGCGCGACTTCTACGAGGATCGAACCGGCTATTTCGCGAGCCTCGCGGCCCAGAAGGTGCCGACCGCGGAGATCGACGCCATTCGCCGCTACGGCACGCCGATCCTGCAGCAGAAAGTCGACAGCCGCGCCGCCCGCGCCGCCGTCAACGGCCTCGAGGGAACGGGAGAGCTCGACGACTATAGCGGCACGCCGACACTCGTTTCCTGGGGGCCGCTGGCGATTCCCGGCGTTACCTGGGGCATCGTCGCCAAGATCGACTCGACCGAGGCCTTTGCGCCCGTGGCGCGCCTGCAGCGCGACCTTCTGCTGGTCGGCGGCCTCGCCCTCGCGGCGGTGATCGTCATCGGCGCCTGGCTGTCGCGTTCGCTCGCCGGGCCGCTGGCCGAGCTGACCGACGGCGTGCGCCGCTTCGCCGCGGGCAACTACGACGTCAAGGTGCGCGCCCGCACGCATGACGAGATCGGCCAGCTGTGCACCGCCTTCAACGGCATGGTCGACGAGATACATGCCAAGAACGACGTGATCGAGGCCAAGAACCGCGAGGTCGAGCAGCTCCTGCTGAACGTGCTCCCCGCCCCCATCGCCAACCGGCTGCGCGAGGGCGAGAAGAGCATCGCCGACGGTTTCGCCGAAGTCAGTGTCGCCTTCGCCGACATCGTGGGATTCACGGCACTCTCCTCGACGATGCCGCCGGAGCACATCGTGGCGCTTCTGAACGGCCTGTTCACGCGCTTCGACCAGGCCGCGCAGGAGCTTGGCATCGAGAAGATCAAGACCGTGGGCGACGCCTACATGGCCGTCTGCGGACTGCCGCATCCCGTGGAGAACCATGCCGAACGCATGGTCCGCATGGCCATTCGCATGGTCCACATCACGCGCGAGCATGGGCTGGAGCATCGCGTGCCCTTCCGGCTCCGTATCGGCGTCAATACGGGACCGGTGGTCGCCGGCGTGATCGGCCGCAGCAAGTACATCTACGATCTGTGGGGCGACACGGTGAACCTCGCGAGCCGCATGGAGGCCAACGGCGTCCCCGACACCATCCAGGTCACGCGCCCGGTCTACGAAAGGCTGAAGGACCTGTTCGTCTTCGAGCCGCGCGGCGAGATCGAGGTCAAGGGCAAGGGCAGCGTCGAGGCCTGGCTGCTGCGGGTCTGAAATCCTGTCGTAGTTTGTCAGGAATGGCTGCTAGGCTGCCGCCATGCGTGCGAGCCGCCTGCTCTCGATCCTGCTGATGCTGCAGACCCGCGGCCGGCTGACGGCCGAGCAGCTCGCCGAGACCTTCGAGGTCTCGGTGCGCACGATCTATCGCGACATCGAGCAGCTCAGTGCCGCCAACGTGCCGGTCTATGCCGACCGAGGTCCGGGCGGCGGCTTCCAGCTGCTCGACGGCTTTCGCACCAAGCTCACGGGGCTGACGGAGAGCGAAGCCGAGACGCTGTTCATCGCGGGCCTGCCCGGCCCCGCTTCGCAGCTCGGCCTCGCCGACCAGCTCCTGTCGGCGCAGCTCAAGCTCACCGCCGCGCTGCCCGAGAAGGCGCGCGCGGGTGCGCAGAAGATCGCCCAGCGCTTCCATCTCGATCCGGTCGACTGGTTCAAGAGCCCGCAGGCCGCGGCGCTCCTGCCCGAGATCGCCAAGGCGGTGTGGAGCGAGCGCTGCATCGACATCAGCTACCGTCGCTACGAGAAGTTCTCGACGCGGCGCGTCAAGCCGCTCGGCCTCGTGCTCAAGGCCGGCATCTGGTACCTCGTCGCCGACTGGAACGGCGAGATGCGCACCTTCCGTGTCGGCAACATCGTCGAGCTGGTGATCTCCGAGGAGACCTTCGCGCGGCCGAAGGATTTCGACCTGGTGCGCTTCTGGACGGCCTCCTCGCGCGCCTACGAGGTCGGCCTCTTCCGCGACAAGGCGGTGCTGCGCCTCTCGCCGCGCGGTCTGATCCGGCTGGAGATGGTGAGCGAAGCGATGGCCGAAGCGGCCCGCGAGTCGGCCGACCCTCCGGATGACGAAGGCTGGGTGCGGGCCACGGTGCCGATCGAATCGATCGACATGGCCGTGCTGCACTTCATGCGGCTCGGCACGGAAGCCGAGGTCCTGCAACCCAAGGCGTTGCGCCGGAAGATGGCCCAGACGGCACGCGAGATGGCGAAGCTGAACGCCTAGCGCGGCCTGCAGTCCATTGATCAGAATAGGAGCCGCGGGTGTGTGCGATTAGTCTCCGCGCCACGCTGGAGACCCGGATCCAG
>Ga0335083_10004076_pt1 | contig 18696 bp, 12 predicted proteins | sample Lox_Sample_42_FD_206716 | JGI IMG/M metagenome (GOLD analysis project Ga0335083, IMG submission 206716) | Soil microbial communities from Loxahatchee National Wildlife Refuge, Florida, United States - Lox_Sample_4.2 | ecosystem: Environmental > Terrestrial > Soil > Wetlands | place: USA...
CCATCCTTACCCCAGCGTGCGTTTCGCCGTTACGCATCCGAGGTAAGAGCCGTATGAGGTAATTCTTCAAGTACGGATCCGTGCGGGGGGCGTTGGGTAACCAGCGTCCCTACCGCGACCGAACCCGGCTTTCGGGGAAAAAAACGTGCAAAATCAGGAAACGAACCCAACGAACCCCAGAAACGAACCCGAGCTTCGCCGGGTGGTTGGGCGTGGGGCTCGTCGGTTTGAGGTCGAAGACCTCGCTAGTGTACAGATGAGACGGGCATGGGGCGCCTGTGTCACAATAACGGAGCGCGCCCGGAAATTCAGCAGAATACTCGTGCCCCTTTCCACTCTCTGAAGCGACAGACCGCTCGGATGCAGGCTCGAAATAACTCCATTGATTACAGCAAGTGGTGCATCTCTCGAATAGATATATGAACTCTTCCATCGGTGTGCTAACCTTTCCATGGGTGCGACCTGAAACCCCGAATGCGCCAACGAAATGGTAAGAAGATGGCGTGTGATGATCCGGGCCCGGAATGGCTGACGCTTTTGGGATGTGACTGAGGGATAGGTGCGTTAATGGAAGCTACCGTAGGAATTCGACGCTCTTGGGCGGCCCTCACCCGCCCGGAACCCTTGGCAGGGGCCTACTTCTGGTTGCTCGTCTTTTTCTTTGTTTATTGCGCCAGGCCGGAGGATTGGATACCTGGCTTGGCCGTGCTTCCGGTCGCCAAGATTTCGGGAATCTTCGCGCTGCTGGCCCTGCTGCTGAGTCTGGGAGGATCCAAGCGCGGCTTACTCAGCCTTCCCAGGGAAGTATTTTACCTGCTGGTTCTTGACGGATACCTACTGGTGGGTGGCCTGCTTTCTCCGGTTTGGAGGGGTGGCGCCGTGAACCAGGCGCTCGATTTCTCCAAGGCGTTGGTCGCGGTGGCCGTGACGATACTGGCTGTAACCAGTCTGGAGAGACTGCGCCGTCTCATCCTGGTTCAAACGGGCTCGGTTGTTCTCATTGGTGCCATCTCAATGGTGAAGGGCCGTGGCCAGATTCGGCTGCAGGGTGTCCTCAACGGCATGTACGGCAATCCCAATGACTTGGCCTTCGCGATTGCCCTGGTCATTCCTTTCTGTTTTGCGTTCATGGTTGCGACGCGGAGCATCGTGCAGAGGGCGGCATGGGCAGGCGCGACGCTGATTTTGGCGGTTGCCCTGATGCGTACGGGGTCCCGCGGTGGGATTATCACTTTTGCAGTGGCCGGAGTGTTTTGCCTGTGGCGCTTCGCCGTGAGGGGAAGACGGCCTCTAATGGTTCTGGGCGTCGCTTTGGTGGCGATTCTGCTCTTTGTATTCGCGGGGAGCACGCTGAAGCAAAGATTCGCCGCCATCTCAGGCGAGAACATCACAACAGACGTTCAAGGTAGCGCTTACGCTTCCTATGAGCAGCGCCGGTTTCTGATTGATCGGAGCCTCCAAGCCATTGGAGACCATCCAATCTTCGGCATCGGAGCGTACAACTTTACGACTTACTCGGGCCAATGGCGGGAAGTCCACGTCACCCTCTTGCAGATTGCGGCCGAAGGAGGAATTCCTGCGCTGATCCTGTTTCTCATGTTCTTCTGGCGCGGATTCCGCAACCTCAGGGTGGTAGCGCGAACGCCCGATTTGGATTCTCAGGTTGGGCTTTTCGCCGCGGCCGTTGCAGGCTCGCTGATCGCCTACGTGGTGGGAGCGCAGTTTGCTCCTGAGGCTTACCAGTTTTTCCCTCTCTTCGCCGTCGCCTACACGTCCGTGCTCGTGGTTATTGCCAAAGAACCCCGTGAGCGCACAGTATCTCCCGAAGCTACGCCCGCCAAGCGCCCGTGGCGCACAGTGAACGTCTACACAGACACCTCAAGGTCAAAACCACAACTCCTGGTTCACTGACGTGCCGGGCACGCGGTATCGGACGGACGCCTTTTTCATCCAGTTATTGAAGGGACCATGGTGGAAACGCCCGGGGCCGCTGCACCCAACCTTGAGAGTCAGCCGCCGCTCGGCGTCGTTGCCGTTTCGCCGCCTGCGAAATTGGATCGGTCCCTGGCAAACAGTCTCGCCTGGCGCGCCGCTGCCAACTGGTCCAGCCAGATCGTCACCTGGGCTTCGTTCCTCATCGTAGCCCGCCTGCTCTCGCCCGCCGACTTTGGCATTGTTTCCATGGCGGCCATTCTATATTCCTATCTCCGATACGTGGGAGAGTTCGGCATTCCCGTCACCGTGGTTACGCTGCGCGATCTCACTGGGCACCAACTTGCACAATTGAACAGCGTCGCCGCCTTGCTCGGAGTGGTCTGTTTTGGCCTCGCTTGCGTGCTGGCTTACCCCGTTGCCCTTTTTTTCAGAACACCCCGCTTGCTCCCGGTGGCGATTGTTACCTGCTCAGCGCTTGTCACCCTCGGTGTGCGAGCGGTTCCCGAAGGCCTGCTCAGCAAAGAGTTGCGCTTCCGCTGGCTCTCTCTGGTGGACGGTGGTTGCGACGTTCTAGCCGCGGCCGTCACCCTGGTGATGGCGTGGCGCGGTTTTGCTTACTGGGCCCTGGTACTGGGAAATCTGCTGGCTGCAGTGGTCCGCACCGTACTGATCGTGAGGGCCCGACCCTACCGCTTTGCTTGGCCGCGCCCCGCCTCCATCCGGAAACAACTGCTCTTCGGCTGGCAGGTCCTGGTCGCCACCCTGGCTTACTCTTCCTACGAGCGCCTGGACAACCTCACTGCCGGCCGTGTGCTCGGCCCCTCGGCGGTCGGCTTTTACGGTATGGCCTGGAACCTTGCCAACGTCCCTCTCGAAAAAGTGACGAGTCTGATCACTACCGTGATCTCCTCCTATCTCGCCACCGTGCAAACGGACGCCACCGCCTTGCGCCGCTACCTCCGCAATCTGACCGAGGTTATGTCCTTGGCTACCTTCCCGGCGACGGTCGGGCTGGGCTTGGTGGCCGGCGAGATCGTGCCTGTGGCGCTGGGTTGGAAATGGACGCCGATGGTCCCGCCGCTGGAAGTGCTGTGTGCTTACGCTGCATTTCGCTCCGTGGTGGCCCTTCTGGATAAAGTCCTCACGGCTGCCGGCAGGGCCCGCTTCGTGATGTGGAACCAATTGGCCGCGCTCGTCATCCTACCTTGCGCCTTTTACACCGGCAGCCACTGGGGCATCACTGGAATCGCTTGGGGCTGGGTGGCCGCCTACCCTTTGATAGTGCTTCCCCTCTACTGGAAGGCGTTCCGAACGGTCGACATGAAGATTGGAGAGTATTTTCGTGCCTTGCGGCCGGCCCTGGACGGTACCCTGGTGATGACGGTGGGAGTGATAATCCTGAAGAGGGTTGTGCTTTGGGGCCACCCGGTACTTGTCCGGCTCACCCTCGAAATTGCGGTTGGAGCAGCGGCCTATGTTTCCACGCTGCTGCTACTTCATCGCGAGCGCGCACTTGTGTTCTACAACATGGCGAGGGCATTTCGGCGGCCAAAAAGTTGAGTCAATCCGAGGTGGGCGTTACTTCTTGACACGGCCATACAAGACCGCTGTCCCGGCTAGACTGCTGACCCAAGGCAGCGACAGGAGTCCGTAATCAGCGAGGGCCAAAACATTGGAGAGAGCGCGGCGAAGAGGCGACGAGCGTTCGTAGTTGTGAGCCACCAGTATAAACCGATTGAGGCGCCCGAAGAGCGAGAAGTGACGGATGTACAATTGGGGTAAGTGCTGGCGGATGATTGAGAGCTCTTGCCTCTCCAGCGGACGCTCGTCGGGTGTTGCATGGGTCTTTACCGGTATCTTGAATCGCAGCCAGCGCAGGGTGTGGTTGAGATTTACGGGTTCTGCCAGCAGCACCACGCCGCCCGGCTTGGTCCACGTCACGAACCGCACCACCAACGCGTCGAGATCAGCTATGAGATGGTGCAGAACGGCGTCACCCCAAACCACGTCAAAGGAGTCCGACGGAAGATCTGCGGTCTCCAGCGGGGAGCAGATGAAGCGCGTGGTGCCTTCCAGGCCGTTCACCTGGGCCCTTTTTTGGGCGACCTCGATCGAAGCTGGTGAGATGTCAACCCCGGTGACGCGCGCGCCCAGCTTCGCCAGCAAGATGGAATTGACACCCTCACCGCATCCGGCGTCGAGGATCTCCCGGCCTTGTAGGTTACCGAGAAGTCGAAACCGGTATTCGAGGTTGAACCGCCGCCGCGGTGAAGCGGCGCTATAACGCGCCAGGGTCACAGGGTCAATTGGTTCGACCTCTTGCGAATGCCGGCGAGCGACAGAGTCAAAGAACTCCGCCTCCTTCTTCCAACGCGATCCTCTCGCATGGTCGCTCATAGCACAATGTTATGATAGCTTGTTGGAATGGGGACGGGAACGCTGAATTCCGGTAGGCGAAGAGACTACGAAACCGCCTGCCGGCCGATCCTAATCCCTGACCAAGAACGGGAGGTGCCTGTCGTGAGCGGACGCCTCTGGGTTTTCGACCCGGGGTGCGGAGCCGTACCATCCCACAAGGCCGCTGGGCACGACACCTGCGGGCTCGATATCTAATCGGGCCTTCAACTTTCGATCTTTGACCTTCGGCTAGCGCCATGCGTCAAGGCCGATCGCTGAACCCGGCAAGGTGGCCCGAGGCGTGAAAAAGAGGCCGAAACCGAGGACCGAAGCATCTACCTGGCTTAGAATCAATGACGGCTTCGACGTTTGCAACCAGTACCAGCAAACGGGGATCTGACCTTTGCGCCGACACATTCCTTCGCTTGACGGACTTCGGGCGGTATCCATTTTCCTCGTGCTCTACGGCCATGCTGTGGGTACCACAGGCTTTCCCGTGGCCCGGCGGGACCTGGGACTAGCCGAAGGTGGCGTCCAAGTCTTCTTCATCATATCGGGCTTTCTAATCACCAAGCTGCTCCTCGAAGAACTGGACTCTACCGGAAAGATCTCCCTCAAGGGGTTTTACCGGCGGCGAGTCTTACGCATCTTCCCGGCCTTCTACACGTATTGGCTGGCTACGGTTCTTCTCGTCGCCGGCGGGTTGCTCGCCATTCACCTTAAGTATTTGGTATATGCCGCTGTCTATCTAATCGATTACGTCCCCAGCCGCCCCTGGCATCTTGGCCACCTGTGGTCTCTGTCAGTCGAGGAACAGTTCTACGCTCTGTGGCCGCTCACCCTCGTCCTGCTGGGGCGGCGGCGCGCCTTCTGGGTTGCGGGGCTCGGCCTGCTCCTGGCACCTCTAATGCGAGTTGCCCAGTTTTATTTGGTTCCCTGGGACCGGGCGGGAATTGGTATGGAAATTCACAATATCGGCGATTGCATAGCCACCGGATGCTTGCTGGCCGGCCTGCGGGATTGGCTTTGGAGTCAAGAGCGCTACCGCCGGTGGCTTACGTCGCCGAAGTTCTGGCTGCTGCCGGTTGTAATAGGAATAACGTTCGTGATGGACGTTCATCCTCGCGTGAAATGGTTGGTGGGAATCCCCGCGTTCAACGTGGCAGTTGCTTTGTGCATTGACCGCTGGACACGTTTTCCGGATCGTGATCCCGTTGGGCGTTTCCTTAACTGGAAGCCCGTGACCTTTATTGGGGTGCTCAGCTATTCGCTCTACCTCTGGCAGCAGCCGTTCATCAACCGTTACGGTCATCACCCCTGGAATGCATTTCCCCTGAACGTGGTGCTCGCGTTACTTCTGGCTCTAGTATCCTATTACGTCGTCGAGAGGCCGTTCCTGGGGCTGCGGTACAAATCACGTTGCCCGATATTGGCAGCAGGAATTCTGCCGGCTCTTGAGTCCGCAGCAGCGATTCGGTCCGGGGTGGAGCCGCCTGGCGCCCCGCCCTCCTGATCGAAAGGCTGAAGTGGGCCAATGCGTTTCGACCGCGCGCGTTAATCCCGGCGCATCTGAGCAGGATGCCTAAGTGCGGCGGTATACTATGAGGGCCTCTAGCGCAGTTTTCGAGGGAAGCTGCGAGAACGAGGGCTCGTCGTTGCCGAGCGCCACGCCACGAAGAAGGGTGCAGCTTTGCGTCATCGACACCAGGCGGTACTAAAAGGTAGCCTAGGCCTGCTGCTGGTGGGGGTGGCGTGGTTGGTGTTTTTCGACATTGACGGTGTCCGCACCGCGACGCCGAGCCAAGGGGCGTCTCGGTCAGATTGCGGGCCGCCTCATTATTGCGCGAACACCAGCTTCGATGTGATTCGCGAAACGCCCATGGCACCCCAGCCTGAGAATCAGGTGTTCAAAGACCCGGACTTTGGCTCCCGCATGGTGCGCGTGACGCACGCCGACACCCTCAGCGGATCTCCGGGACTTAGCTTTCCCACATCCTCGTCTGGTGAGCAGAACGAGTGGGGGAGGTTCGACCCGTTCCTTGGAGAGCACGGCGGGTACCGTTTCTTCGTCGGTACCTCGGGTGGCGGCTTGGTTTTCTTTTCCATGGATGCCGCCACCATGCAAACAAGGTCGCTGTGCGGGCACGGAATTGGCTGTCCAGCCCCAATCAAGGGCAGCTTCAGCTACACCGACCCGCACCTGTTCTTCGGTGCCTTTGATAAGTCACCGAACGTGATCGAGACCTTCGATCTTTCCACGGGGCGTAGTTCCACCCTTTACGACTTCAAGAAGGGCTGCCCCGGCCTTCCGCCCTATGTCCCGGGCTATCCGGGCACGCTCGTAAACAGCGGCGACGACAACAAGTTCTCGGCTTACTTCGGAGGCCGTCAGCAAGGGTCCGGTAGCTCGGTCAGCTTCTACGATCGAGCCACGGGCCACTGCTACTGGTACGATACGGCTCACGGGACGACGGGGGGCACGGGCATGGCCCCCAGCAGTGTTCACGCCGGCGTCCTTGCGCCGCCGGCCGTGCCGGCGTTGAGCGCCACGGCTGGCAGCCTTCCGGCGGGTGACTACTACGTCGAGTTGACCGTCAACACGCTGATGGATCCCCCTTACGGCGAAAGCACTCCTTCCCCCGAAGCGCACATCCGGCTCGCTTCGCCCGGCGGCATCGCGGTGTCGCCCCCATCGGTGGATAACCCGTACGGTCTGGTCATCACGGGGTACGATGTTTATTTGGGTGACGCTCCTGGACGTGAAACCCGCCAATCTGCTCAGCAACCGATCCAAAACCGCTACGTGCAAAACTCGGGGCTGGTGAAAGGTCCTGCTCCTCCCAACACTAACACTGCCGGCTACGACATTCATGAGGCACGAATTAATCGGGCCGGTGACGTGATCAGAGTGTTTTGCCGGGGCTGCAACAACAGCATTTTTTTCTGGAAGCCCGGGACGACGAATGTGAGCGCCTGCAGAGGAGGTCCGGGCGGACAAGGCGTGGCGGGCTATTGCGGCGGACATAACGTCATGGGCTACCAGCACGTGATCAATCACGGGGGTCCGGGACCCGGCGTCAGCCTGTTGCTACGTCCCTTTTCGAATCTCTTCGAGATGAGGCAGCTCATTCCTTACGCGGTGCCTGCCACGGAAGACAGTCACTGGTCCTGGAATAACACCGACCCTGCAGATACCGCGCCGGTGTGTGGATCGTTCTACAAGAGCAATCCCCGCTTCGTTTCGGACGGCACTTTCGACGTCTCTAGCAATCCCCTTTTGAGGATCGAGCATCCCTGGGACCGCGAGATCGTCTGCGCCGCTACCAGCGGCGCGCCGACCGTATGGCGATTTGCCCACCATCGGTCGACCGGCGCAGCGAACGCCAACGCCAGGGCGGGTTCCTCCTTCGGCGCCACTGTTATCGGCAACGTTTCGCAAGACGGCAAGTTCTACATTTTTTCGAGCGATTGGGAGTGGACTCTAGGCAGTCGCCGGGACAGCCCTGGGTGCCCCTCGAGCGGAACCTGCCGCGTCGACAGCTTCGTCGTCGAACTGAAGTAATGTCCACCCGACAGGAGAAGTCACCCTCCGGCCGAGGTCCCCGATGAAACGTCACTCCGACCGCACCGTTTGGCTCGGCGATTGCGAATAGCTGATGGTGTACACCCTCCAATGGGCAGCTTGCCATTCCAATTGTAGCGATATCCCTAGAGCCGGGAGATCAACGTCCTCACGGTCATCCAGGGACCACAGATCTCCGATTGGCCCGTACGGAGAGCAAACGGCAAACCTAGGATGGCGTGAGCGAATGAATTTCTGAACTTCCTTGCCAAGCACCTCACGGCTTGAATAGGCAGGGCCGCGTACTTGAAACACCCGCGACAGGTTGATGCCGGAGAGCTGCAGAATAGTGTCTGACTGGAAGCTAAACTCGTCGAAGACGACTGTGTCCGTACTACCCGTATGCCCTCGTAACCATTGTGTCAAGCGACGAATCTCAACATGAGGCTCCAGTGTTGGAGACATGGGTGACAATCTGTCCGCAATTACCTCGGGACCATAGTGGCCGCCAAAAACAATACCCGCCTCCCAGACGAGAAAGAAGACCACAGTGCCCACATAGACTCTTCTGCCACCCCACCGAGGCCGTAGTCGAGCCAGCCGACGCAGACCCTCGAAGGCGAATGGGATCAGGAGCCAACTGTACATCAATATGTAACGGGCTTGTGTGGTTTCGTTCTTCACAGAGTTCGCGTAGTTCCAGGCGAACAAAGTGAGGGCCAAAACCGCCAGGCTCTTGGCAGCCCGTTCACCTCGCCCAAGGACCCAGAAGATCCCTAGAGCGGCCAAAACCACGATGAGGGGACTCAAGGACGTGAGCAGTGAGACCGGGACGACTACTAGCCGGAATGGCAGAGAATGCCGCAGAACTGGCGAGAGCGAATGAATCAACCGGATCGTCCGATGCGGCAATTCCATCGGGTCAGCCCACCTGACGTAGCTGAAGACCATCCAACCGACAGCCCCTGCCGAGGCCGTCAGACCGAAGCATGTCGCTCGCAGCCAGGCGGAGCGGTTGGACCACACTGAGGCCCAGCCCCTTGAGAAATCAAGCAGCAGAACGCTCAACACCGGCATGAACACCCAGGCATCAAATCGGCAGAGGGAGGCGGCGCTGAGCGCAATGGCGGCGGGGACGCACCAAGCCCATCGGGCGTCGAGAAGGAAGCGCATCCAGAAGTAGACGCCCGAAGTCAAAAAGAACAAGGTGGGAGTTTCGGAGCTTGTGGTAACGCTATAAGCGACATGAAACCCATAGAGTGCAAATAGGAGCGTCGATGCGAGCGTCCCGCGGAGGTCGAAGGCTCGCCTTAGCGTTCCCCAATAGGGCAGAATCGTCGCCGCTCCGAGAAACGCGGTGAGCAAGCGTGCGCTTCGTTCCGAATTCCACAACCAAAGAACTGCCCCCAGCAACCAGATGTGAAGCGGAAGCCAGGCGTCGGTTGTTGTCGCGTCCGGAAGCCGAGCCGGGTCTTTTAGCCAGGCGAGCGCATAGTGGAATCGCGCCAAGGCATCGGTGCCATTGTTAGGAGCAATGAAAACAAAGGGCAGTCGGACAGCAAGCGCGATCAAAAACAGCCATAACCACATCTTGTCTGCAGTGGAATCCAACCGATGGTCTTCCGCAACAGATTGATTCTTGGACTGCGCGGTCATAGTATCTTCTCCCGACAACGCGCCTGGACGGCCGGGCAAACCCAGCTTTGGCCTCGAGGCCCAGTCAATTTGAGTAGAATGTCGAGGGCGAAGGATTGCTGTCGACGACGGACTCTCCATCGCAGGGGCAAGGCCGTTTCGTCTCGGAATTGGCTCTCAGGTTCAGACGCTCCAAGGCTGCGGCCCAGCGAGCATTATGTTTTTCTGGCAATGCAAAGTCAAGATGTGCCACTGTCGATAGAAGTGGGGAGGCCATGAAAGACAAGTTAATCAACGCCGAGCACGAGCTGGATGAAACTTATTGGTGGTTTGTAGGCCGGCGCGCCATAGTAACCCAGATTCTCTCTAAGTTTGTGAAGCAGGCCGCGGTGGCCGTTGACGTCGGCTGTGGGAGCGGGCGCAACATGCTGATACTTAGAAACCATGCCGGTCTGACGATTGGACTGGACCGCTCGTCGGCTGCACTCGCGCTGGCATCTGCCCTCGGGTTTCCGGTGGCCCGCGCGGATGGCCAAGTGCTACCTCTCGCTGCCGGCTCCGCTGACCTGCTCACCGCGCTCGACGTGCTCGAACACCTGGACAATGACATGACAGCGCTCGCGGAGTTCCACCGGGTTCTCCGGCCAAATGGATTCTTGTTGCTGACCGTTCCCGCCTATCGCTTCCTTTGGAGTGAGCACGACGAAGCGCTTCTGCACCGAAGGCGCTACGTGGCCTCGGAATTGCACATTAAGCTCGCGCGAAGCGGCTTTCGGGCCGTAAAACGCAGCTACGCGGTTTTCTTTCCTTTTTTCCCAATCGTTTTATATCGGTTATTTCGCGGTCTGGTACCCAAAAATCCACTGGAACCTGCGGCTTCCCACGTTATGCTGCCGGGCCCCTTGAACAGTCTGTTCGTGGCGGCGTTGCGACTCGAAGGACGGTTGATGGGGGGAATCAGTTTACCTTGGGGCACGTCGATCATAGCGGTGGCGCAGAAACTACCGCCAGCCGCGTAAGGCTTGGGTTCGTAGCGCCCATCTGCCGTCTGTGTATAAACGAGTTGGCCCCGGGCCACAGGTAACAGCGCCAGAAGTCCTAACGATGGGAAGGGATCGACACCCTCCAGACGGCCTTCCCTGGTCACATCGACTTTGCGGGTCGCTACCGCACCTCGACGACAAATACGTCCCCCCGAGACGCTCCGGACTTACAAGCTTGAGAGCCTGAGCCACACGTAGATGCCGCTGCCGGCCCGTTGACTTGGCCGCTGGCGTTGTAGGTACATTCCTGGAACTGGGCGTTGGTCAACGAGCCGATAGTGCCGGACAGATTGCTCCCGCTCAGCGTGAAGTTGGGGGATGTGCCTGTGATCGTCCACTGGCCGTTGAGACCGGCTACGCCCGAAGTCCCCAGGACCGTTCCGACCTGGTTAGCGAGGGGCGCTGTGTATCCAGAAGGGACACTGATGGTGATTGTCGTCGGATTGCCCACGCTGACCGCTGTGATCGGAAAGCTGAGGGTGGGATCGCATCCCAATTCCCACGCAAAGTCCGACGTGAACATGGCCCACTTGCCGTCGCCCGATATGATTGCGATGGGATCGTGGCTGAAGTAATTCTCGCAGCCCGATGAGCAATTGGATTCGTACTGCGCGGTGCCACTAGCCCGATGGTGCGCCAGCCGAGAGACGACTCCGGTCATGGGATTAACGATCAATACTTCCTCAGCCCAACCACGCCCAATGTAGAGAGGGCTGTCGTATGACGTATTTCCGGCTCCGCTTTCAGTTGAAAGTAGAAACGGGGTGCTGGCGTCTCCCTGCCCATGATTGTTGTTCCACGATTGGTGCAGATCTATAGAATCTGTGCCGTTGGGGTCCAAAGGTGGAAACTTCGTTAACCAGCGCGTCGCGGTGGACTGGATGGCGCCGTAGGGCCGGTAATTTGCGTCATAGTTGTTGTCCAACTGACCCGGATTTCCGCCGTCATAAATAGGGCCCCCATACCCGAGCACCCAATGGCCAACACAAGTGGTATAGCTGTTTGGAGGTTGCTCGTAACTGGCGGTTATGGCGCATTGAGTCGATGTCGGGCTGCCAAGTGTCCAATAAAGGCTGGTTGCAACAGTCTCGTTTGACAAGCTCAGCGTTCCGCCATCCAGGCTCATCCAAGAGGAATGTTCGAGGCTTCCCAGCGTACTCGCTGGGGGTGCGGTCGGACCCGTTGTGGTGAGCGCCGTCAGCGTTGAAGCCAAATTTCCGGCGACAGAGCCGACCGCCGCGAAATACCTCGTTTCAGACCCGTTATCTTGTACCGCGTTGGGCGGAGCTGCAGAGTCGTAGATCGTCACCGGACTTGTGCCAGATTCAAGCGGAGGCGTTGACGTACCGTAAGTGAAAGAGCCCGCAATGATGCGATAACGTGTGGCTCCGGTCACTGCCGCAGCCGTGATGGAGTTATAGTTGGAGCCGTTAAGGGTCGCGGCGTTTGTGGTGGTGGCCGTAGCCCACGTGTTGCAGTTCGCTCCCACGGCCTCGACCGTGTAGGTATAAGTGGTTGTTCCACTCCCCGTACGAGTCACGGAGGGTGAGGGCGCCGACATCGAACAGCCCAAATTTGGAGAAGTCTGAAGCGTCGGAGTGCAGCCGGGGACAGCCGTATTGTCGCAGGCGTATACGTTATAGTAATTGAACGGCGTGCCGTTGGGAACCGGATTGAACGGTGACGTGAAGGTTCCTCCGGCGTTCAGGGTTGGTGCCGGAATGCTGAGAGCCGTGTTGGCCCCGAGCGCGATAGATTGAATGGCGGAGCAGGATGTTTCTCCTACGCCGCTTCCGTTCGCCGCTGTTCCGTTATTACCCCCGCCTTGATTTGACTCACCCACCAGAGTCAGGCAAGCTTTGATGGTGTCGCCAGGAGTCAGGCTGCCGGAAGTGGTCCCTGTTATTGTCGGTGGCGTAGGTGCGCCGGGGGAACTCCAAGTCAGCGGGAAGCCGCCACTCGTCGTGCCTCCTGAGATAAGATCGCCACCATAAACGCCGGTACGAGTATCAATCCAGGCGCATTTGTTTGCCGTCTGATCGTAGATGAGGTCGAACCATCCCTCATTCTGGACAGGCCCCGATGCCCAGGAAATACGGCTATCGTCGGCGGAAATGTACAAAGCTTGCGTCCAGGTAAACCAGTTCTTGCCGAGCGCACTAAGCGTCGCGGGCATGGTTCCGGCGCAGGCGGAGAGGTCTTTCACCGCAACCGGCACGGCGCTAGGATTGGCGTACTGGCTCACGTCAAACTTCTGTATACACCCGAATGCAAGTGAGCATCCGGTTCCCGTCGCCGTATTCATCCCAAACAGAAGATGGTTATCAGCTGCTGCCCGGCCAAACACCCCGCCCGTGATAGGAAGCCATTTCTGAGGTTCGGATGCCACAGGATCACAGGTCACTTGCATCGTTGCGGCGTTCCAGGAGAACAAGAAATCAAAGCCCGCATTATCAGGAAGCTCGAAGTAACTCGAATCTGAAGACCAAGCATTTACATCGCCGCTCGCTGGAGTGCTGAAGGACTGGTTGCTGGTCGAACTGCCGAAGCACGTCGGGATGGTATTGTTGTCGGTCACCCGCACGACCCGTTCCCCGAACTCCGGGTCTATTTGGATCGTGTTATACGATGGATTCCAATTCCAAGTCTGAGGCGCAGATTCCTGGTGGACGGCCAGATCATTTGGCGCGCAGGGATAAGGCAAATAGCCCACGCAAGAAATAATCGAGGGTGAGCTTCCTACGGTGATCTGCGATCCTCGCAGCCACGCAGGGGATGTAAAGAGAGCGATCAGGACAAAAGGTGTAATTTTCTTCATAACGAAGCCTCGCGGAGCTAAGCAAAAGGCAATGGCCAAGAGGCAATGATGGCTGTTACCTGCCTATCGGCAATTACATTTTCCTTTCTTCCTGCGGCGCGCTGCCGTCCTTGGGCTGCTGGCGATCAGCGCCGCGATAACGTTTTTCCAGATCGGGATTGTCGCGAATGGCGGCGTTGATGTTGTCATCGTCGATCGCAAGTTGCCACTCCGAAGGATTCGAACCCGGCGGCGTATAAGCGGGGTCGTCGCGGCGGACTTCTTCCCGTTCACCGTGCTGTAGTCCTGCTTCGGGGTCATAATCGACGCCATATCGAGCAGCCGCCTGCCAACTACACGCCGTTGTGCCGCCTCTCTAGTTGGAAAACGCTTGAAAGCCCGCTGCTCCGAGTGCAACGGCCGTAGTGGTGGTGTTTGTGGCTCCATACTCCAGTTTGAGATTCGTGGCACTAGGGTAGTTCGCTGCTATCCCGTTCCCGCATACCTCGGCGCCGTCAATGTAGAAGTGCCACTTGGCATTCGCCACGTCCTCCCAGATCGCAAAGCGATGCTCGTTGCCATCAAAAGCCACGCCACTGTCAATAGAGTTCTGGCCCGTAGCATTGCCATCGGCGTTGTTGGTCACGCACACCCAATGAGTGGAAGCGTTGGGCGGAGAGGACGTGTAGGCGCCGTCCGTGCAGGCGGAGACTGCAGCGTAAATGCCTCTAAACTTGCAGTCGTTGCTGGTTCCCGCCATCGTGGCGGCAACCGACTGGTCCGTCAGACCGAGAAAAGCATGATAGTTGGCGGTGGCCCCGTTCATGTCGGCGCGGGCATTGAAAAAGATACCTGCTGACCCGTTGCTGTTCAGGCCTGTCCTGTAGATCCCGTTTCCAGAGAAGCCGACGGCTGTATGCGCGGTAGTACCGGTGGAAATGGTTATCCGGGCGTCCGGAAAACTCGCACTCGGCACGACCGCGACTACTGTACCCGTCCCTGAGATGACGTCTCCCACACCCGAGAAACTGCCGCCCCCGCTAGCTAGCAGCATTGTGGTACGCCGTTGAAGAAGCACCGGCATTGCAGGAAAATTGGGGTCGGCGGTCACGCTGGCTCCCAAGGTAGTCCAGGCTCCTGCCAACATGCCTGAAGATGTGACCGGTGACTGACTGACACTAAACTGTGGCGGCAGCGAAAGGCCGACGCTAGTCACGCTCCCGCTGCCGCAGGCGCTCCACAATGGGTCAGTGCCGTTCGAAGTCAAACACTGGCCGCTCGTGCCCACTCCCAGCCGAGACCACACGTTGGAATGGTAGTAGGGCAAGTCGCCTTCGCTTGTCAGTGGTCCCGTCACGCTGAGTGTCCCAGAGTTCGTGACCGGAGAAGAATTCACAATGAAACCAGCAGGCATAGACAGGCCGACGCTGCTAACTGTCCCGCCGCCGCTCCCACAACTGCCGTAACCAAGGGTTGAGCTCGTCAGCACTTGCAGGCATTGCCCCACAGAACCGATGGCGAGGCGTTTGGGTTGTGCTGTGCCCAGCACGGTCGACCCGCCGTAGATCAAGTCCCCAGCAGTAGTCATAGGATTCAGGGTGATCTGCTGGCCGGCTGCGCAGTCGCCACCCGGCGCTGAGGCCCCGGCGCAGAGAATTCCGCTCTGGCTGATTGAGGAGAAAAGGTTAGTCTGGGAGCTCCCGGTTCCGCTAAGAAATTGAAGGTACGGCGGCGCAAGGTTGCTGCTGCCGGAAGCGCTGCCGTAGAGTCGGAAATAGGATTGCGTAGCCTGACTAGGTGCCCCGTAAGTGGCATTGTTTCCTGCAAAGTACAGGTTGCCGTTACTCTGGACGGCGAAGGCGCACCCTAGGTTGGTGGCACAAGTGTTGGTCCGCGTGGCGCCCGCCTGATATACCTGAAAGATGTCCGCGGTCGGACTCGGCACGGAAGGAATAAGCGCCAGCGGCGTCGCGTCTTGGCCGCTTGACGGCGCCAAAGTCAGGCTGCCGGTGGTGAAATTGACACTGCTTCCCGGAATGCCCGCCAAGGACCCCGCGTTGTTCGCTTGTACTTGCTGGTTACTTCCGGCCGCAGTCATCATCCCTCTCACCTGCTGTGGCGGCGGATTTGGATCGGCCGCTGCAGCCGTTGGCGGCTCGGCACTGGAGCCCGGAGCGCCGCTATTCGCCATCAGCCTCCGGTGTGCAAAGCCTAGCGGCGAGCGCGCCGTCGTACGAGTCGCGCCACAGGTGGGGCCGCACGCGGCCGTGGGCCAGCCGAGACTCGCCCTCCCCTCTGGGAGCAACCAAGAAGACGGCCGGGCAGTTGGGCCGGAGACGTTAAAGTATTGGTGCGGGGAATTGGCTTGGAGGTGCGCCGCCGTGGGATCTGGCTGCGGCCCAGGAGAGTCCGCTGCCCGTAGTAGTACACACGCGGGTAATACCCATAAGCAAATTACTAGGCTGCCGCTGAGCGTTGGCAACCGTCGAGGCCCCGACGTCGGAATCCAGCCGACTGTCGGCAGGTGCGCGTCGCGACCGATGTTTGTCTGTTCGCTGCTTTGCTTGTAGTTCACCACGATGTCGCCTTCTCGTTTCGCAAAATTTACGTCCGCTCGCCTAACACGCGGTCCGCTCAATCCCTCGCAATTTGAACCAGAGGTAAAGTAGCGGACGCCGTAAAGCTCATGCCGTCCGGCAATTTATACGTCCCCGAGACAGCAGCAACGATGCCTATCTGAGAACCCAAGGCGCAGGCGGACGTGCCCCCGCTGTCGGTGCCCTTTCCGCCTGTTGAGCCCGCGCAGAACGTATCGCCCACTGTTGCTGAGTTGCTGCTATTTACTGGTACCTGGCCCGAGGCGATCACTTGGACGGTATTGGTGTTCACGACCTCAGCGATGCCAATCCAGTTTCCCGGGCTCGTCCCGCAGTCCGCCGTGGTCATTGAGCCTGAAAAACACTGAACGTTCCACTGCGTTACCGTGGCCCCTTTGATGTAGCTGAAATACTGCGCGTAGAGGCCCTGAAGGGCCTCGCCCGAGGCTCCGGTGTCTTGGCCCGCGCCAATTTCAACACTCCCGGCTCCCGGACTGGTGCCAGTGCTCGCGTTATTTCCACCTCGAACGAGAACATGGCCGCCGGTTGTGTTTGCGGTTGTGCCACCTAGAATATCGACCCCTCGGGCCGTCAACACGGAGGTGCCCCCGATATTGGCGTTGCCGTCCGAGCCAGACTGTATCTTGATCGAACCTGAGCCTTGGTTACTGGTTATGCCAGACGTTAGGATGACTGTGCTCCCCGCGTAGCTACTGCTCGCCGTTACAGCCCCCGTCGCGCTCACGCTAAACTCCGAAGTCGTCCCGCTGGCGCCTCCTAGCAGGTTCAAGAGTGTCGAAGATGACGACGACGACGTGTTACTGACGGCCAGTTGGATGCCCTGGCCCACGAGGCTCGCGTTATTCCACGTTGATGTCAGATTCAAAGCCGGGATGCTGGTGGTATTGGTGATCGCGCCCTGGGCGACGCTGAGCGGCGTGGCGGTCGAATTGCTCTGCGTCGAGATCCTAACTTCGTTATCGCCGGACCCAGTGGCGGCCGAAGTCTCGGCAAAGGTGATGCCGCTCTGTGAAGCCGTGGTCTGAGCCCAGTTCCAAGTCAGCGGGAAATTTCCGTTCGCCAGCGTGGCGGAGGTGGTGGCTGCGGTCAGCGATGAGAGCGCCGAGCTGCCACCGCCTCCAGTTCCGCAGGAGCTGCCCTGGTCGCCGATCTGCGTCGCGCTAATCCACTGCACACAGTCTCCTGTTGTAGGCGTACCCGTGAATGTGGCTAGTTTTGCGTCCGCGGAGTTCACCGCCATGTGCGGCACGTTGGCCGTGGAATCGTAGCCGATTTGTCCGTTCACGGTGGCTGTAAGCCCTGCCGCTACCGGGACGCGGTGCGAGGCGGCGGCGCTCATATCCTGTGCTCCGGCAGTCCAGGTGTTGGCTTGGTCGGTGTAGGCAGTAGTGGAATACTGATCGGCCTTTACCAGGCTGCGGAAAGTAGGCGCCGCTGCAACGCCGGAGGCCGGCCCAGCCCAAACGAGGTTGGCGCTTTGCGTTGCCAGCGTGCCTGTCAGCGTACCGCTGGATGTAACCGGCGTACCCGAAACGTTGAAAATGCTGGGTAGTGACAGACCCACACTGGTGACGCTTCCACCTCCGCCGCTACCGCTGCATGAACCCCACAACGGATTCGTGCCGTTCGAGGTGAGGCACTGGCCAAGCGACCCGATCCCCAACCGGGTCGGTTGTGCTGTTCCCAGCGCCACGGAGCCGCCAACGATCAGGTCACCGGTCGTCGTCATCGGGTTGAGCAGCAATTGCTGGCCTGCCGTGCAATCGCCACCGGGGACGGAAGGCCCCGCACAGAGAATCCCATTCTGGCTGATTGAAGAGAAGAGAGTTGCTTGACTGCTTCCATTTCCACTCCAAAACTGAAGATAAGCCGGAGCCAAATTGCTACTGCCGGAAACGCTGCCATAGAGTCGAAAGTAGGATTGCGTGGTTTGGCTCGGGGCACCATAGGTGGCGTTGTTGCCGGCGAAAAACAGATTTCCGTTGCTCTGGATGGCGAAGGCACATTTGCTATTGGTGGCACAAGTGTTGCTCGGCGTGGCGCCTGCCTGGTAGACCTGAAAAACATCAGCCGTCGGAGTGGACACCGTGGGAGCAAGAGCTAGCGCTACGGCATCCTGGCTGGGCGCGGGCGCGATGGAGACCGAACCGGTGCTGTTGTTGTAAGTAAAATTGGTGGCTCCTCCGAATGAGCCGTTATTGTTGAACTGGAGTTGACTCGTTGATCCGGCTGCCGTCCCGGAACCAGACCCGCAGGCTCCAGGCGCCCACTGCGCGCCGCTGTAGGTCAGACACTGGCCGTTACCGGGAGTTGAAGAGGAAACGGGATTCCCTTGTAAACCCACCACCTTCGGGGCCGCCGTCGTGCCGCCGAGGTCTTGAGCGATTTGGGCGCCCGAGGCGGTGGGCGTGGCCGGAGCCCAATTGATACCGCTCCAGGCGAGAACCTGATTCGACGTGGGAATCGCGCTTGAAACAGGGTTGCCTTGCAGGCCGGCTACCTTGGGAGCCGAGGCGCTGCCCGTGAGGTCTTGGGCTAACTGCACCGCGCCCTGCGCCGAGGCACTGGCCGCCGGAAGCTGAGCCGCGGTTGCGGCGCCGCTTAGACTGGAAAAGGCAGGCTGGGTGCACGTGGGCGAACTTCCCAGAACAACCCCGGTGACGAACTGGTTGGTTGTGCAGGCGCCGGTGCCGGCGGTGGCCGCGGGAG
>Ga0335083_10004077_pt1 | contig 18695 bp, 11 predicted proteins | sample Lox_Sample_42_FD_206716 | JGI IMG/M metagenome (GOLD analysis project Ga0335083, IMG submission 206716) | Soil microbial communities from Loxahatchee National Wildlife Refuge, Florida, United States - Lox_Sample_4.2 | ecosystem: Environmental > Terrestrial > Soil > Wetlands | place: USA...
GTCTGCGCGCCCTTGGTGGCCGTGACCGTGAGGGTCTTGTCGCCGCCGCTCGCGCAGTTGTACGTGCCGCTGGTCGACATCCCCGTGGGCGAGAACGACCCGTCCGGGCTCGCCGTCCACGAGTAGTGGATCGACGTGTCGCTGTTGGCGACCTTGATCGTGATCGGCGCGAAGTCGCACTTCGTGGCGTCCGTCGCGTCCTTGTGGCCGTTCGCGGTGCGCGGGCCGTAGGTGAACGTCTCGATGACGCTGTTCACCTGCTGCGTCGAGGTCACCACCGAGACGTCCGCCGTCACGCTGCCGGTGTTGTCGACCTGCACCGTGGTCGTGCACTGGAGGACGATGGGGCCCGAGCCGCCTTGCGGCAGGACGAGGTTCTGGCCGGCGGCCAGGTTGAAGCCCACCTTGCCGCTGTCGCAGGTGTATTTGCCGTCGCTGCTCGTGGCCGTGAACTCGAGGTTGTACGTGCCGGCGCCGAGCGACTGGATGCCCAAGAGCGGGATGTTGGTGGACTGATCGTCGGGAACGGGGAGCGCGCCGTTCACCACGTCGACGCCGCCGGAGGTGGTGAGATCGTAGTTGATGGTGTCGATCTGCACCCCATTGGAGGTCTTGAGGTGGAACGACACGGACGACGTCTTCGCGTCGCTGGTCGAGCCGGGGGTCTTGTCGGACGAGGAACACCCGACGAGGCCCAACGTCGCCAGCGTTCCGGCGACCACGCCATACCTGAGAAGCTTCATGATGCGGTTTCCTTTCGAAAAACCTACGCGGCAGACGACACTGCCTCGCCGGACGAGTAGGCGAGCGTCTAATACATCGACACACACGTAGGGCGTCGTGACATGTCAGCGTTATTTCAACGGTGGCAGTCGCGTTCGCGTCACGAACTCACCCGTGAATGGCGGGCGAATCACATTTTGACGAATGGGGGCCAGACACCAGCTATCGACTTCGACACTCGCGTAGAGCGCGCGAAGCGCAAAGTCGACGCTCGTTCGTCACGAAGTGAACGTGTTCGTCGAAGGCGACGCGCAATGACTACGCGGCCGGCTCGATCTTGCGGCGTTTCGCGCTCGAGAACGCCCAGAAACCGGCGGCGACGAGGGCGCAGACGAACGCCGCGAGCACGGCGACCACCGGAGCACCGAGGCGTTTCAGGAAGATCATGACGCCGCCCGTCTTGAAGTAGCGAACTTGTTCGGCGGCCATGGCGTCGAGCGCGGCGTCCGGCACGTGCAAAGCCTTCGCCCGATCGAGAATCGAGTCCGCGCTCGCTCGATCGCCGTCGACGAGCGCCTTCGACCATTCGAACGAGACGATCATGCGCGGGTCGCCGCCCACGGCCGTCAGGCGCGTGATGCAGTCGGCGAGGCGCTTATTGTCCTTCAAGCGCACGCCGAGTCGACATGCGAGCACTTCGACCTCGACCGGCAAGTTCTGCGGAGCAGGGCCCGGTGCGACCGCCGACAGCGCCGGGGACACGCGACTCGCCGGCAAACGCTCGGCGAGCTCCGCGCGTTGGGCGCTCGAGAGCGGAGCCGCGCTCGCCGTGCCGGACGCGCTCCTCGGAGCCGTGCCGGCCGCCGCCGCCGAGCTCGCGCCCGCCGCCGAGTTCGCCGCCGCCGCCGAGTTCGCCGCCGCCGCCGCGATGAGCTCCGGGACGTGACTGCGGAGGTGCGCGAGGCTCGCATCGATGCGCGCCGCGTCCGCAGCGCTGAACTTCTTCTTCCGTAGCGTGAGCTTGATGAGCGCGAGGTGGTCGTTCACGAACGCGCCGGGCAGGAGGACGGCTCGGCTGCAGTTTGCGGCCGCGGCGTCGACCTCGTCGAGGTTCGCGTACACCGTGCAGAGGCGGGAGAAGACGAGCCCGTTGTCGGGCGTGATGCGCGCGAGCGCCTCGTAGAACTTCGCCGCGTGCGACCAATCTTGACGATGCAGCGCGCCCTCGGCGTGCGCAATCAGATCCTGGATGAAGTATCCGAATTCGAGCGGATGACGATTCCTGTCGTCTTCGGAGGGGATGCTCTTTACCGGGTCGTCGTTGTTGACCAAAAACAGCGTGCCGATGTCGCCTTCGTCGGCGCGGGCCGGCGCTGCCGCCAAAAGGACGAGGGCGCCGCAGAGCGCCGCGAGACGACGGAGAAGCGTGGAGAGCGTGCGGGAGGTGGATGTCGGCATGGTCTCGATCTCTAGAAACAAGTGGATTCGCACTCGGGGGCGTGCGCGAAGGTCGCATTGAGCGTCCCCATTGCCGCTCCGGACGAATTGCTGAACTTGAACAAGTTGTCGTTGATGTCCGAGTTGCTCGTGATGCCGGCGGGCGCCATGCCGTTCTTGATCTCGGTCACGCACGGGCCCGTTGCCGTGTAGCTCGCCTGCTTGCACACGCCCACGTCGGTCGTGTTGGTGCTCGAGTCGGTGATGCCGCAATAACAGAACGCCGGCAGCGGATTGAAGCACTTGGTTTCGATCACGCAGCGCTCGACGAGGAGGCACAGCGGATCGGGGTCGCAATAGCCGGCCTGGAAGTAATCGGCGGTCGTGTTCGCGTCGATGCACGTCTCGCACGCCGTCTTGCCGACCGCCTTGCAGTCGGAACCGCAGGTCGCGCCGTCCGGCGGATCGCAATCTTCGTAGGGCGCTTGCACGACCCCGTTGCCGCACACCGCGTACTTGCACTTGCTGTCGCAGGCGCAGTCTGCCGGGCTGCTCTCGGCCTCGTCGAGGCTGCAGTCGTCGGTGCCACCCGAGCCCGGCGGATCGCAATCCTCGAACGACGCCGTGACGACCCCGTCGCCGCATTTGTATTCGGCTTTGCAGTCGGCGCTGCAACCGTCACCCGAGATGCGATTCCCGTCGTCGCATTGTTCGTCGCCCTGCACGATGCCGTTGCCGCAAACGACGAGGAAGCAGTTCTGATCGCAGGTGGCGCTGCCGGCGGGGTTGCCGGAGTCGCACTCTTCGACGGAGCAGCCGTGGCCGCTGGCGGTGGTGGCATCGACGCATTGCACCTGTTCGCCGTTCGCCGTGAAGGTCGTGAGATCGCGATCCTCGATGCGGCCGTCGCCGCACGACGGCGTGCGATCGCAATCCGTCGTGCAGCTCGTGCCCTCGCACGCCAAGAGGTCGCGTACCAGGCCGACGATCGGATAATCGGTGTTCGAGCCGTCGAGTCGGCCCGCGATCTCGTTCGGGTTCGTGCTCTCGAGCGCGGCCTCCACTTCCGCGAGGCAGCTGCCGTTCGGCGCCGCGGCGCCGTCGAAGCAATGAGCGCCCGACGTGCCGCAATAGCAGTTCTCGATGAACGCGCCCGTCACGCCCTCGGTCGTGCGCACGGCGAGATCGCAGTCGGTCGTCCGCACGCACGTGAGGAGGTCGTCGCAGAGCGAGCTCCGCGCGATGCCCGTCTTGGGTCCGGCTTGCGCGTCGCCCGTGAGGCCGAAGCAAGCGTCGAGTGCGCTCGTGCATTGACCCTCGGCGCAGGTGTCGCACGCGTTCGGCGTGCGGCAGCCCGGCGTGCAGGTGTCTCCCGCCAAGAACGTCGTGTTGCCGTCGTCGCACATCTCCGACGGCGACTTCACGCCGTCGCCGCAGATCTCGAGCTGGCACGTGGCGCTGCAGCCGTCGCCCGAAACCCGGTTGCCGTCGTCGCATTGCTCCCCGGGATCGAGCTTGCAGTCGCCGCAGCGCGCGCCCGGCTGATTCAAGGAGACGCTGTCCCAGTCCACGCGACTGCCGTCGACGTTCGCGGGCCGCACCACGTCGAGACGCAACAGCAAGCTCGCGGCCGAGCCGTCGTCCGGCAGCGCGGTCGTATCGATCGTGTACGAGTATTGAGTCCAGGCGCCGCGCGTGAGCCCTTCGGGGCCGAGCGACGGTGTGCCTGTCATCGTCCCCGTGCACCCCGCGCCTTGGAAAAGCATGCCGAGCACGGCCGCGCCGACGCCGTCGGGCGCGTCCGTGGGGATGCGATACGCCGCCTGAAGATCGTAGCGGCGCCCGCCCGCGATCGGCACGCACTGAGCCGCGCCGGACTCGGCCCGCACGGGTCCGGAATCGAACGTGACCTCGAGCGCTTCGGGCGTCGGATAGCCGTCGGCAACCAACGCGAGGTGGACGCTCGGCGCGCCCGGCGACCAAGCCGACGTGTCGCTCGCGAAGCCGCCGTTCACGACCAGGTCCGAAGAGGCGTCCGGGACGCAGCCGACCTCGCTGCAGCCTCCCGCGCCGCCCCCGCCTCCCGCTCCGTCCCCGCAGTCGCCGGGCGTGACCTTCTTGCAATCGACGCAGGTCGTGCCGTTGCTCGGATCACACTCTTCGCCGAGCGACGTATCGACGATGCCGTCACCGCAAACCGGCAGCCATTTGCAGTCGTTCGAGCAGAGAGTCGGCGAGTACTCGGGCTCGCACTGTTCACCGATGGACGCGTCGATCTTCCCGTCGCCGCACTCGAATCGACAGTCGAAGCAGCCGTCCCCCGCCTTGTCGTTGCCGTCGTCGCACTGTTCGCCTTCGTTCGCCTCGACCTTGCCGTCGCCGCAGTCCATGAGGACGAGCGTGCAATCGATGGTGCAGCTGCCCGCGGCCGGCGGGTCGCATTGTTCACCCGCATCGACGCGGCCGTTGCCGCAGCGCTCGATGCGGCACTGATCGTCGCAGCCGTCGCCGACCTGGAGATTCCCGTCGTCGCATTCTTCGTTGCCTTCGATGATGCCGTCGCCGCAGCGCGCCCCCGACGCCTCGATCACGCAGTCGCTGCTGCAGCCGTCGCCGGAGGTGACGTTGCCGTCGTCGCACTCCTCTTCTCCCTCGCGCACGCCGTTTCCGCAGGTTTCACTGCCGCTCGCGCCACCGCCGCCGGACTCGACGCCCGCTTGACCCGGCGTTGCGCCGCTCCCGCCCCGCCCCGAGCCGCCGCCTTGGCCCGCCTTTTGCGAACCGGCCTTGCCGGCGCCGGCCGCCGTCATGCCGCCGCTGCCGCTCGGCGTGTCCGGAGTCGTCGTGAGCGGGCGCGTATCGACCGAGCCGCACGCCGCCCCGAGGCCGATGAGCGCGAGGACGAGGCGGCGCACCCGGCGGAGTGATGCGAGATTGCCGAGGGCGCGGGTGTGCGGGATTCGCTGCGACATGAGGCAAGGAAAGGCGGCTATTGCTCGCAGAAATCGAAGGGCTTATCGGGCGTCACGGAGCCGTCGAGCATCCCGCGGATGAAGTAGAAGGCCGAAAGCCCGGCGTTCATCGCGCCGTGCCTCAGCCAATGGCCGGTGAAATCCTGATTGCCGAGCGCCACCGAATCGTCGGCGGTGCGCGTGATTTGGCTGAGCGCGAGCTTGTTGACCTCCATCCCGAGCGCCGTTGCGAACAGAGCCTCGGGACACAGCGGGGCCGTGTCCTCCGTCAGCCCGACCGTCGTCGCCCACGCGAGTGCGGCCTGCCGCTCTGCGTCCGTCGAGGCCCGCACGCACCACGGCATGTAATTCGAGGCGCTGATGCCTTGCTCGATGCCTCCGCTCTGGTTACCGACGAGAGCCGAGGGCGGATAGATCCACGAGCCCTGGTCGTCCTTCGAGCGGTAGGTCTGATTGTAGAGATAGACCGGCACGCTCTTGCCGATGTTCGAGCCCGCGGTCGGATCGAAGACGCGCACGACCGGATCGTTGCCGTACGCGCACAGCGATTCCCAGAGCTCGTAGTGACCGGTATTCGGAACCCACTCCGGATCCGCCAGCGAGTAGATCTTCGGCGTCGTGTGCTCGAGGTAGCGCTCCGTCTCGAGCGCGAAAAAGCAGATCTGCTGGGCCGAACCCAACATGTTCGGCGTGTTCGCGCCGGGGATGGAGACGCCGTTGCCGTAGAACGGGCTCGTCGCGACCAAATTGAGCACCGCGAGCGGGATGTTGGCGCCCGTGCCGCCGAGTCCCATGAAGAGCACGTAGCGGGCGTGCCAATCCTCGGACGGGAGCCCGTCGCCGATCGTGAACTCTTCGCGCGCGTAAGCGCCCGGAGCGGTCGCTGGACCGAAGAGACCGTCGACGAAGTTCGCGACGCGCGTCTCGCCGCCGGTGAGCTCGATGATGGTCGCGGCGAGCGGGCTCTTCGAGTCGGCGTTCGGGCCGTGGCAGTTCTGGCAAATCGCGTGAAACACGGCTTCACCGCGGCTCTGAAAATGCACGTGATCGCCCGGTGATTGAGCTCGATCTCCGTCGAGCACGCCGCCCCCGAGCCAGCGCTCGAGCTCGCCGCCTGCGCCGGCGGTGAGATCACCGACGGTCGGGGTCGTCTTCACGCTCGGATCGCTCTGGCAGTTCGGGTCCCAGAGACCCATCGGCAGGGACTCGAGCGCGAAATTCTCGAGATCGTCCGACAAGTGGACGGTCTGCAAGTCGTCGATGACGTGGTTGAGATCGTCGGATACCGGGATGTCGCGCGTGACGATGTAGTCTTTCCAATTGGAGCGCCGCGGGATCCATTTGCCCGGGATCTCGGTCGTGTCCGTCGGGATCCAGTGGAAATGGTCGGGAACCGTGTCGCCGATGGTCGGGGGGAAGTCGTATTTTCGATTCACGCGCGAGGTTTGCGGCATCCCTTCGTCCACCGGGGAAGGCTGCGCGTGCCGGTCGGTGACCGGATCGATGGGCGAGTCGATCACGCGCGGATCGACGATGTCGTCGTCGGTCGGGCACCAGGCGCCGGTCACGCTCGCGGCGAACTGCGTGAGCCGTTGCTTGGCCGCGAGCGAGGCCTGCGCGTAAGCGAACGCTTGCGTCGGGTCGGTGGCGGAGACTTCCATCACGGGCTGCTCGATCGCATCGGTCGCCGTGTTGGTGGTGCTCGGGATGCTCAGCATCCAGCGCGCCATGATTTGCGAAACCCGGCAATCGAAGCCCGAAGAATTCCGCGGCATGTGGACGTAGAGCGCGCCGTCCTCCGCATAGGTGAAGGGCGTGTACGTGTTGCGCCAGATGAGGCTGCGCCACGGGCCGAGGAACGTGAAATGCGCGGTGCTCGGGTCGTAGTCCGGCACGCTCGGCGAGAGCGCGTCGATCACCGGGTATTCGTCTTGCTGCGGCGGAAGCAATGCGACCTTCGTGTCCGTCTGCGGCTTCGTTTCGTTCGGCATGTTCAGGTCGCCGAACGCCGAAGTGATGTACGGAATGCGCGTCGACTGCGAGAGTCCGCCCTTCGCGCGCGGCGAAAACTTGTCGAGCGGGAACTGGAAGATGCCGCCCGTCTCGCTCGGAAAGAGCTCGAACTCCTTGAGCACGGGGTTCGTCACGACCGGGAAGCCGTGCGGGTTGTGACAGAACGCGCAGTTGCCCAGCATGTAGCCCTGCGCGGTGAGCTCGTAGTCGTTGCGCGGGCTCCGCGGCGGAGTGGCGATGAGCTGCGACTCTTCGAGCTTCACCTGTCCGGGCGCGACGCCCGTGACGATGCCGTAGTCGAGGAAGCGCTGGAGCTGAGTGAGCTCGTCGGCGTTCGGATCTTCGTACACGCCGCCCTCGCCGGCTTTTCGCCGGTCGATCTGCCACGGCGTGAAACCGAGCACGAAGGAGTGACTGCTCGAGCCCATGTGGCACTGGTCGCAGCGCTGCGTGCTCGGAATCGCGTAATGGCGAATCTGACCCGACGACGGATCGCCGAGCTCGTCGGCCGTCATGTACTCGCAGGTGTCGCTGATTTGATCGCTGATCGGATTCGCGACCGGATCGCGCGTGACCGTCTGATCGACGACGTAGGGACAGAGCCGGTCGCGCGCCGCCGTTCCGTCGCGAAACGGATCCTTCACGCGGTGCGCCATCGATTCGTCCTCGTTCCACGCGTAGGAAGCGCGGAGCGCGTGCGTCGTGTAGCTCCCGTCCGCGTTCTGCGTGTCCCGTCGCACGACGATGAGGCGCGTCTCCATCTTGCGGTAGCCGCTCGTGCCGTCCTTCTCTTTCACCGACTTCAGGAAGGTCTTGTAAAAGCGGGTGTTGTCGGGAATGACGAAGTCGCGGAGCGTGTCGTCGTAACGGATCGACTGACCGAGCGGGACGCGCACGTAGCGCATCTTCCCCGCGTTGTCGGAGTAGAGCGGGTACGTCGGCGCGTAGCTGAAGACGCGACGCTGGCTGAGCTTCGCCGAGTCGAGCGTCACGAGATCGGTCTCGTAGATGGTGTCGGGCAGGTCGTCGGACGTGCTCAAAGACGCGAAAAGCGCGTCCTTTTGCTGCATTTCGGCCGTCAGGTCCTCGGGCGTGTCGAGCATGGCCGCGTCGTTCGGAATGCAGCTCCCGAGGTTCGTGAGCTCCGCGCCGAGCGTCGTATTCAGCAGATACGGATTGTCGCTCGTGGTGCCCTGATCGCCGCCGCCGTCGCTCGAGCCGTCGTCGACCGTGTAGGTGAAGGGGTCGGCGAACCGCGCCTTCTGCCACGCGAGGAGCTTCTGTCCGAGGTCGTAGAGCGGGTCACCGGGGCCGCGCTTCGAGCCGTCGCCGAAGTCCGGCGGCATCCATTTCGTCGAGTCCGAAGAGGTGATGTGCGAGACGGCGTCGTCGCCGAGCGTCGGCCGCTCGTCGAAGGAGTCGATCGTGACCTTGAACTGCTTGGGCTCGACCGCGAGCGGATCGTCCGCGCCGGTGTGGCAGGCGCCGCTCCGCCCGCAGTTTTGCTCGAAGTTCTGGAAGAGCGATGCTTTGGTGATCGTGAGCACCGTCGGGCCGCTCTCGACCGGCGGGGGCGCGGTGTTCGACGTGATCGATTTGCGGGCCGGAAGCGGGCTCGCCACGGCCGGCATGCACTTGAACGAGACGCCCACCGGCTCGCCCGCGATCCCGGCCGTGCCGGTGCTCGTGCCGCCGCTGCCCGGCTCGCCGCCGTAATCGAGGTCGAAGCCGCCGACCGCGCCGCTCCCCCCGACGCTCGAGCTCTTCCCGCCGTGCGAGCTCGATTTGCGGCCGGCACTCGCCGAGCTCGTGCCGCCGCTGCTCACCTCCACGGACCCCGGTGCCGACGCTTCGGGCGACGGCTCGGCGAAGCAACCGGCGAAGGGCGCGACGACGACGGCGAGCAAGCCGAGCTGCCGACTTCTGCGCGTGGCGGCGGCGCGCAAACTCACTCGCTTCGACGCGTTCTGCATCGCGAACCGGTGCGGACCCTACAAGCGCACGCCGGAACCTGCACGTAACAAGCTCGCGAACCAAAGCGCTCACTCCCGCCATCGTGTCTTCGCCGAAGCGTCACTGACGGCGAGTGACGGCGCGCGCCCGCTCGCGCGATTTCACGCGGTATTCGGCCTTGCTTCGTAGGTTTTCTGCAGCCGCTTTCTCACTGCGAGATCGGCGTCATGACGAGCGCGTTCGGATCGTAGCCCTCGCGGCTCGCGGTCGCTCGCAGGTGCGCATAGACGTCGGCGGGCAACGTCGGAGTTCGAGCGAGCACCCAGAGCATCGTGAGCGACGGGTGACCGACGAGCGCGTAGTCGTAGTCTCGGTCGACCTCGAGCACCCAATACGAACCGCGGTAGACGCCGAGATCGAGCGTGAGCTTCGCGGGCACCGTGGGATCGTCGACGGTCGCCGGCGCCGAGAATTGCGAGAGCGCGCCGGTGGACGATCCGAGACGGCAGCTGTGATAGAGCGAGAGCTTGCCGGGTGCGACGAGCGTGTAGTCCGCCGTCGTGTCGTGACACGTCTCGTCGTAGTCGCGCGGGATGCGCGCAATCTCGAACCAGTGTCCTTGAAAGCGCTCGAGCTCGAAGTTCTGCGCGACGCTCGGCTCGTGATCGGTACACCCGAGCGCGAGCACGCTCGCGCAGGAGAGCGCAGCCGCGTGCCGTCCGAGCGTCGCCATGCGCGCGCGAACCTCGCATGAAGGCCCGCCCCCGATCCCAGCGCGCCGGTAACGAGCGGGTAACAAGCGCGCGAGGGCGTCGCGCTTCAGCGCGAGCAGGAGCTCACGGAGCTCATTCAAGAATTTTTCTACGATAAATGTATGAATTCATTGAGTAATGGATGAGTCACCAAATAGTCTACTAAATCTGTAGATACGATGTGATAAGCCTTGGCACGTTCTCAGAACAGGAGAGACCCCCTCGTGAAACGCTCTCGATTCCTCGCGCTTCTCATCGTCGCCGGTGCCTCCGTTTTCGGCTGCAGCAAGGGCGGCGGCGAATCGAGCGCAACCCAAGCGTCGTCCGCCAACGCCGAGCCGGCGCCGAAGCCCGCCGCTTCGGTCGAGCTCCTCAACGTCTCCTACGACCCGACGCGCGAGCTCTGGCGCGACCTCAACGAGAAGTTCGTCGCCGCCTACAAGAAGGAGACGGGAACCGACGTCACGATCAAGCAGTCGCACGGCGGCTCGAGCACGCAGGCGCGCGCCGTCATCGACGGGCTCGACGCCGACGTCGTGACGCTCGCGAGCTTCCTCGACACCGACGCGATTTCCAAGAAGGGCCTCATCAACCCGGGTTGGGTCGACAAGCTGCCGAACCACTCGCTCCCGTACACCTCGACCATCGTCTTCGTCGTTCGCAAAGGGAACCCGAAGGGCATCAAGGATTGGCAAGATCTCGTGAAGCCCGGCGTCGAGGTCATTACGCCGAACCCGAAGACGTCGGGCAACGGCTATCTGTCGTTCTTCAGCGCGTGGGGCTCGGTCGTGTTGCGCAAAGGCTCGCGTGAAGACGCCACGAAATACGTGACGGCGCTCTACAAACAGGTGCCGGTGCTCGATTCCGGCGCGCGCGGCTCCACCACGACCTTCGCCCAAAAGAAGATCGGCGACGTGCAGTTAGCCTGGGAGAACGAGGCACAGCTCGAGGTGCGCGAGGCGAAAGGCGACCTCGAGCTCGTCTACCCGCCGATCAGCATCCGCGCCGAGCCGCACGTCGCCATCGTGGACGCGAACGTCGATCGCAAGGGCACGCGCAAGGTGGCCGAGGCGTACCTCAAGTACCTCTACAGCGACGAGGGGCAGGAGATCATCGCGCAGCACTTCTACCGACCGTTCAACGAGGCCGTCCTGAAAGCGCACGCGGCGACCTTCCCCGAGCTCACGCTCTTCCCCATCACGGACATCGCCAAAGACTTCCCCGATGCGCACAAGCAGTTCATCGCGGAAGGCGGCGTCTTCGACAAGATCTATGAACCGAAGCACTAGTCCGCGCGAGGCTCCCGTGCTCCGAACGCGGCAACACGCCGGAGTCTGGTAGATGGCGCGCGCGAATCAGCGGGTGTTGCCGGGGTTTTCGCTGACGCTCGGTTACACCGTGTTCTACTTGAGCTTGCTCGTGCTCGTGCCCATCGCGGCATGCTTCGCGCGGGCGGCGTCGCTCACTTGGGCCGAATTTTGGGGGGCGGTCTGGACCGAGCGCGCCCGCGCCGCGTACCTGCTCACGTTCGGCGCTTCGTTCGCCGCCGCGCTCGTGAATCTCGTGCTCGGCGGGCTCATCGCGTGGGTGCTCGTGCGCTACTCGTTTCCCGGCAAGCGCTTGGTCGATTCGCTCGTCGATCTGCCGCTCGCGCTGCCGACGGCCGTGGGCGGCCTCGTCTACGCGAGCTTGTACGTGAAGAGCGGCTGGCTCGGCCGTTTTCTCGTGCCGCTCGGCATCCACGGCGCCTACACGCGCTTCGGCATCGTGCTCGTGCTCGTGTTCGTGGGGTTGCCCTTCATGGTGCGGGCCGTGCAGCCGGTGCTCGAGGACATCGACGCCGAGGAAGAGGAAGCGTCGTCGTCGCTCGGCGCCACGCGCCTCCAGACGTTTCGGCACGTGATTCTGCCGGCGCTCCACCCGGCCCTGATCACGGGCTTCGCGCTCGCGTTCGCGCGCTCCGTCGGCGAGTACGGGTCGGTCGTCTTCATCTCCGGCAACATGCCGTTCAGGACCGAAATCGCGCCGATTCTCATCGTCGCGCGGCTCGAGGAGTTCGCGTACGGCGAGGCGACGGCCATCGCCGTCGTCTTGCTCGTGATCTCGCTCGCCCTCCTCGTGCTCATCAACCTGCTCGAAAGCTGGACGCGCCGTCATGCAGCCTAAGCGCGTCGCGAGCGCGAACGGGGGCGCGGTCCGGCGTGCCCAGGACGATCCGGCCTGGGTGCGTTACGGGCTCACGGCAGTAGCGCTCGTCGCGGTGGGCGTGCTCGTCGTGATCCCGGTCGTCAACGTCTTCGCCGGCGCGCTGTCCGAAGGCGCAGGCGTCTATTGGAAGAACCTGGTCGCCGATCCGGACACGCGCAGCGCGATCGTGCTCACGCTCACCGTCGTGCCGATCGCGCTCGTCGCGAACGTCGTCTTCGGCGTGACGGCCGCGTGGGCGGTGGCGCGCTTTTCGTTCCCGGGGCGCACCCTGCTCGTCGCCTTCATCGACCTGCCGTTCTCGGTGTCGCCCGTGGTGGCGGGCCTGATGTTCGTGCTGATTTTCGGCCTCCAGGGCTACTTCGGGCCGTTCTTGCGGCGCGACGGCTACGCCGTCATGCCGTGGCTCGTGGGCGGCGCCGTCGCGCTCGCGGCGGTGGTCGCCTACTTCGTCCTGCGGCCGTCGAATCCGCGCGCGCGCCGCGGATTCTGGAAGACGCCCGCGTGGCTCGTCGCGCTCGGCGGCGCCGCGCTCTTCGCGCTCCTCGTCTGGGCGCAAATGGCGCTCGAGGTCTGGCCTCGACACCAGAGTCTCAAGATCATTTTCGCGACGCCGGGTCTCGTGCTCGCGACCTCGTTCGTCACGTTCCCGTTCGTCGCGCGCGAGCTCATCCCGGTGATGGAAGCGGTGGGACCCGACGAGGAGCTCGCGGCGCTGAGCCTCGGCGCGAGCGGCTGGCAGATGTTCTGGCACGTGACGGTGCCGAACGTGAAGTGGGGGCTCGTGTACGGCATCATCTTGTGCAACGCGCGCGCGATGGGGGAATTCGGCGCCGTTTACGTGGTTTCGGGCCACATCGCGGGCCAGACCGACACGATGCCGCTCCGCATCGAGAAGCTCTTTCAGGAGTACAACTTGCCGGGGTCGTTCGCGGTCGCGTCCGTGCTCACGCTGGTCGCGATCATCACGCTGTTCGCGAAGAGCAAGCTCGAGCAGCACTTGCCGACCGCGTCGAGCGACGGCGGAACCGAATCATGAGCATCGTCGTCAAGAACGTCTCCAAGCATTTCGGGAAGTTCGCGGCCGTCGACGACGTGAGTCTCGAGGTGCCGAACGGCGCGCTCGTCGCGCTGCTCGGTCCGTCCGGCTCCGGCAAGACGACGCTGCTCCGCATCATCGCCGGACTCGAGGTCGCCGACAGCGGGACCGTGCTGCACCACGACGAGGACGTCACCGAATACTCGCCGCGCGAGCGCAAAGTCGGGTTCGTCTTCCAGCACTACGCGCTCTTCCGGCACATGACGATCGCCGACAACATCGGCTACGGCCTCCGCGTGCGCGGCGTGAAAAAGCCCGAACGCGCCGCGCGCGTGAACGAGCTCCTGAAGCTCATTCGCCTCGAGAATTTCGGGTCGCGGTATCCGTCGCAGCTCTCCGGCGGGCAGCGCCAGCGCGTCGCGCTCGCCCGCGCTCTCGCCGCCAAACCCGCGGTGCTCCTGCTCGACGAGCCGTTCGGCGCGCTCGACGCCAAGGTGCGCACCGAGCTCCGGCAGTGGCTCCGGCGCCTGCACGAAGAGATCCACGTGACGAGCGTCTTCGTCACGCACGACCAAGAGGAGGCGTTCGAGGTCGCCGATCGCGTGGTGGTGATGAACCACGGGAAGGTGGAGCAAGTCGGGACGCCGGAGGAGGTCTTCGAGCACCCGGCGAACGCGTTCGTCATGGACTTTCTCGGCAACGTGAACGTCTTCGACGGCAAGCTCGAGGGCGGCAAGCCGGTGATCACGCCGTCGAGCGCGCCGCCGCCGCCCGACGGCGCCCACGGCGTGGCGCAAGCCGAAATTTACGTGCGGCCGCACGAGCTCACGATCGAGCATCGCCGTAACGGCGAGGCGGCCATCGAGGCGCGCGTGGTGCACGTGAATCCGACGGGCTCGCGCACGAAGGTCGAGCTTCGCGCGGTCGCGCTCGACAAGACGATCCTCGCCGAGCTCACGGCCGAGCGCTCCGCGGAGCTCGCGCTCAAGGCGGGAGACACGGTGTTCGTCTCGGCGCGGCGCGCGCACGTGTTCGCGCCGAGCTACTCGATTTGACACGCGCGGCGTCCAGAACCTCGGCGCCGTGACGCCCGGGGACGGTCGACCGAGCGCGCGGCGGGGCGCCGGTCCAAATCAGGCGACGAACGCGCCCAGGCGGCGGAAGCGCTCGTAGCGGTCGTCGCGCAGGGCGTCGGGGTCGAGCGAGCTCAGCGCCGTGAGCTCCTTGAAGAGCGCGCGATCGACGTGCCGCGCCGCTTCGTCGTGATCTTGATGCGCGCCGCCGGGCGGCTCGTCGACGATGACGTCGACGATGCCGAGCTCGAGCAGGCTCGGCGCGGTGATTTTGAGGCGCGCCGCGGCTTCGGGCGTGCGATCGGCGCTCTTCCAGAGAATCGCGGCGCAGCCCTCGGGCGTGATCACGGAGTAGTAGCCGAACTCGAGCACGAGCACGCGGTTGCCGATGCCGAGCGCGAGCGCGCCGCCGGAGCCGCCTTCGCCGATGACGGTCGTGAGCGTCGGCACGCCGAGCTTCGACATCGCCTCGATCGCCGCGCCGATGGCTTCGCTCTGCCCGCGTTCTTCGGCGCCGATGCCCGGGAACGCGCCCGGCGTGTCGATGAACGTGAACACCGGCAAGCCGAAGCGATCGGCGAGCTCGTACATGCGAATCGCTTTGCGGTAGCCCTCGGGGTGCGGCATGCCGAAGTTGCGCGCGACGTTCTCCTTCGCCGAGCGGCCCTTCTGGTGGCCGACCACGGCGACGCTGCGGCCGTGAAAGCGCCCGATGCCCGCGACGATCGAGGCGTCGTCGGCGAAGCGCCGATCGCCGCGGAGCTCGACGAAATTCTCGAACAGCCGGCTCACGTAATCGAGCGTGTACGGCCGATTCGGGTGGCGCGAGAGCTGCACCTTCTGCATCGGCGACAGGTTCGCGAACACCTCGCGCGCGAGTCGCGCGGCCTTCTCTTCGAGGCGCTCGAGCTCCGGTGTCCACTTCTCGTCGGCGCTCGCGAGCGCGCGGAGCTCCCGCACGCGGGAGACGAGCTCGACGACGGGGCGCTCGAACGCGAGAACGTGGGCCATGAAAGAGGGTCGCCGAATCTCCCCGAATCTTTGCACCGTGTCGAGCCGTTGCCGCTGACGCGTTGCGCCGTCGTCACGGCGCGAACGAACGTTCGCGGGGGCCGGCGAGCGCGTTTGCCCGGGTTTTCGAACTGCCTTGACCAGTTGAGCTTCGAGGTGACGCGGCGGCGGCGAGCGAGCTCGGCGCCCTCGCGGCGGTCACTTGAAGCCGTGCAGGTGGACCACGTACCACTCGCCGCGCCAGGAGATCATGCTCGTGAGCTCGAGCGGTTCTTCTTTACCGCTCGGCAGGCGAAAGACGAGCTTCGAACGGAGGACGCGGTAGTAGGCGACGCGGTTGCCTTCGCTGCCCGGCTTCATGAACTTGGCTTTGCCCTCGGGCACCTCGACCGAGACGAGCGTCGCGTTCGCGGCGTCCGAGCCGAGCTTCTCGCGGTACTCGGCGATGTCACGGCGGAAGGCGCCGACCAGGCGGTGCTCCCAATCCTTTTCCGGAGCCGGGATGTCCTTGACCTGCGCGTAGGCGACGACGGGGAAGAAGGCGGGGAGCGCCGCGTCGGCGCGGCCGGTCGTGATGGCGCGCGCGAGCAAGCGCATGCGCGCGTCGAAGCTCGGGCTCGTCGCCGAGGGACGCGCGTCCGTCTGCGGCAGCGGCTTCTTGTCGTCGTCGAGGAGCGGCACCGTGGCCGCGGCGACGGTCGTGTCCGGACCGTAGACGTTTTCGTCGTCGATGTGCGGCGCGCCGGAGGGCGGCTCGCTCGCGGCCGCGGCGGGCGGAGCGCTCGCGGCGGGCGGAGCGCTCGCAGGGGCGGCGGAGGCTCGGGCGATGGGGGCCGCGCTGCTCGGCGCGGGCGCGGGGTTGAACGCGGAGCCGCTCGCGCTCGCGGCGGGCGCCGTCGCACTCGGCGCGCTCGGCGCGCGAGCCGTCTCCGCTCGTCCGCCGCAGCCCGTGGCGAGACCGAGGGCCGCGTAGAGACCAATCCCGCGGAACCCGCCGAACCGTGACGAGGTTGAAACCGCGGAAGCCCGAGAGGTCGAGTTCGTGTCCACGAGTGATCTCCCACTATAGGAGACCGCCGCGCGCCAAGGAAAGAATCGCGGACGCTCGCAGCGCTCTTTGCCCAGGTGCCGGCGCGCTCGCGCGCCTCCGCCGCCGTCGCGGTGACTCAGTTCGAGGTGGGAGTAGCTGCGACCTGCACCGACGTGACGAGGCGCTTCACGTTGAAGATGCGGAAGGGCTTTTCTTTGCCCTTCAAATTGGCCGGGGGCAGCTCCTCCACCTCGACGCGATTCTGCAGGCGGGCGAGCGTCGCCTCGCTCACGAGGATTTGGCCGGGCGCCGCGATGCCGCAAACTCGCGCGCTCGTATTCGCGACGTCGCCGATGACCGTGTAGGAGAGCGCCTTCGAGCTCCCGATGTAGCCCGCGACCAGGGGGCCCGTGTGGATGCCGATGCCGATGGCGAGCGGCTCCTGATTCTCCTCGACGCGGCGCCGGTTGAAGCGCGCGAGCACGTCCATCTGCTCGAGCGCGCAGGAAACGCTGCGGAGCGCGTCGTCCGGGTGCACGACCGGAGCGCCCCAGAGCGCCATGATGCCGTCGCCCATGAACTTGTCGAGCGTGCCCTCGTACTTGAACACGACTTCGACCATCTGCTCGAAGTACTCGTTCATCATGTCGACGACGGCGGCCGGGTTCGCGCCCTCGCTCATGCGCGTGAAGCCGCGGATGTCGGAGTTGAACACCGTGCACTCTTCGACGAGCTGGCCGCCCTTCTTCACTTCGAGCGCGCCCGAGAGCACGCGCTTCGCGACGTTCGGCGACAAGAGCCGGCTGAAGCGCTCGCGGTTCACGATCTCTTGCTCGATCTTCTTACCGAGGATGGTGATTTCGATGAACATGGCGGCCTGCGCGGCGATGGCCGTCACGATTTCCATGTCCTTCGGCTGAAACTGCGCGAGCGTCTCGCTGTCGAGCCAGAGCACGCCGAGGATGTCGTTGTTGTGCAGGAGCGGCGCCACGATGGCGGAGCCGATCCGGTTCAGGATCATGCTCTTGCCCTTGGAGGCCGCGAAATCCATGGCGGCGTCGTGGGTGAGCACGGTCGCCCGCTCCTTCATCACGTGGCTCATGATGGTGGAGGAGACCTGGATCGGCGAGTCGGTGCCGTCACGGCGCTGGCTCGCGCTCGGCACGAGCTCCCCCCGCTCGTCCATCAGGAAGATGACGCCGCGATCGGCGCGCACGAACTTGAAGATGGTGAGCAGGATCTTCGTGAGAAGCTTCGGCAATTCGCGCTCGAGCGCGATTTCGCGCGAGAGCTCGTGCGAGAGGCGCAGGCGTTCGTAATCGGCGGCGAGCTGCTGGGGGTTCTGGCTGAGCTGCTCGACCGGCAGAAAGCCTTTTTGGATCGCGGCGATCTGCGTGCCGATCGCGCGCGCCTTGTCGTTCACGTCGACGCGCGTGCCGGCGACCGGGAGGATGCCGCCCGGGGCGGGTTGTTGTCCCGGCACGAACGGCGCGCCGCCCGGCGCGTTCACGGGCGAAAACCCGGGCGTCGTCGCCGGCACCGACGGAGCGCCGTATTGGCTCGGCGGCGGCGCGTTTTGCGGCGACCAGCCGGGCTGCGCCATCTGCTGGACGGGTTGCGTGTACTGCTGCGGGTGCACCATCGCGCTCGGCATCGGCCGCCCGGAACCGTCGTCGTAGCGCGCGCGCGTGCCGCCGAGCGCGATGTCGTCGCCGTGCTTGAGCTCACGCTCGCCGTTGACGCGTTCGCCGTTCACGTAGGTGCCGTTCAAGCTCCCGAGATCGCGCAGCACGAGCGTGGCCCCACGCCGCTCGATGATGCAGTGTTCCTTCGACACAATCTTGTCGAGGAGCTGGATCGTGTTCGACGGGTGGCGGCCGAGCGAGTTGAAGTCGCGCAACTCCACCACTTGCTGTCCGTCGGGAGACACGAGCAAGATGCGCGCCATGGGCCGCCTGAAGGTAGCTTTGCCCAGCGCTTGGTACAAGAGGGAGTACGCGCGCGAGGTCTGCTAAGGTCGCGTTCAGCGCGGGCGCGATTTTGGCGCTCGCGGTGCGGGGGAACACACGGGACATGGCGAAGTACCTCCTCTCGATCGACCAAGGCACGACGGGGTCGACGGCGCTCGTGATGGCCCTCGACGGGCGCACGCTCGGGCGCGCGACGCTCGAGTTCCCCCAGCATTTTCCCGAGCCGGGGTGGGTCGAACACGAGCCCGAGGAGATTTGGCAGAGCGTCGTCGGCGCGCTGTCCGAGACGCTCCGGAGCGCGGGTGTGCCCGGCACCGACATCGCCGCCGTCGGCATCACGAATCAGCGAGAAACGACGCTGCTCTGGGAGCGCGCGACGGGGCGCTCGCTCCACCGCGCGATCGTGTGGCAGGACCGCCGTACGAGCCGTCGCTGCGCGGAGCTCGTCGCCGCGGGCGCGACCCCCGAGGTCACGCGCGTCACCGGGCTCGTCCTCGATCCGTACTTTTCCGGCACG
>Ga0335083_10004078_pt1 | contig 18694 bp, 13 predicted proteins | sample Lox_Sample_42_FD_206716 | JGI IMG/M metagenome (GOLD analysis project Ga0335083, IMG submission 206716) | Soil microbial communities from Loxahatchee National Wildlife Refuge, Florida, United States - Lox_Sample_4.2 | ecosystem: Environmental > Terrestrial > Soil > Wetlands | place: USA...
CAGGTTTATCTGCGCCTGGAACACCAAGCATCCGCCCTCGGTGACGTAACCATATCCGTACGTATTAGGCTGATTCTGGTCGCGCAGGAACGACGCGCTCGCAAAAACCGATTGCGTGCCTTTCTGCGTGGTGTCCAGCACAACCGCGAGAGTTCCGGACGTATAGCTGCTCTGCGCCGCGGTGGTGTTGAGCGCATTGCCATCCAGTCCCCGGATGTCATCCTGACAAACCCCGCCACTCTGGCCGATGGGAATGGTTACGGTGTTGCTTACGAATGTCCCGACTACGCCGACCACCGGCACGCCGCACCCGGGTGTCACGTTCGCCGGAATCTTCACGTCGATCTGTGCGAGCCCTGGATATCCGGAGCTGCCGGCATAAAGGACCTGCGCCTGGATTCCACCGACATAGACGATCAGCGGAACATTCACGGCATTGGGGGAACTGGTAAATTCGACGTCGCTGTCGGCGGTATCGGCGCCCAGGCCCGATCCCCACAGCGTGATGATCTGGTCCGGCGCAGCGGACGCTGTGTAGCTAAAGATATTGCCGTTGCTATCCGTGGCGACCGCAATTCCCTCCGACAATCCCGAAAGCGTGTCGAGGCCGAGGGCGCTCTGGACAACCTGGATGGTGAAATTCGCGCTGGTGAGTCCGTTATAGGTCACTGTCAGGATTCCGGTGCCGACCGGTGTGTTGGCCGGCAGCACCGCTGCGATCTGGCTCGCGATCGCGTAGTACATGCCAGGATGCGTGGTAACGCCGTTCACGGTCACCGTGATACTCGCGCCGTTTAGAGTGGTCGGAATGCCGGGAGGCGCGCTGGATTGCAGCACCGCTTTGGCCGTCGGATCCGCCAGCCCGGTTCCATAAATCACGAAGATCGTGCTCGGGGCGATGCCGTAGTTCGGCAGGCCCAAGGCCACGTTGCTGTAGTTGTTCTGGATCTTGGTAATCGTCGGAGCGCCCGCCTGAACGCCCCCCGTAGCCCCGTAGGTGAGAAATTGAAACGTGATCGACGAGCTGCTGAGCGCTGTGATCAGAACCTTTGCAAAGTGCTTGCTGTTGTCGTAGACGGCGAAAACCGTGTTAACCGCCAGAGCGGGGCTGACGATGGGATTCTTGCTATACACGCCGGGATAAAGAGCCTGCAGAGTGCCTTCAGCGGTAAGGGCATACCCTCCCGCTCCTAGACCAACACCCACGGTGTAGCTCAGAGCGTTACCCGCAAATGTGATGCTGCTGCCAGTGAACTGGAAGTCTCCGCCGGTGCTGGTAATCGCGCCGTTCTCCAAATTGAAGTTCTGGCCGCTTTGCAGAGTCACGTTGGACTGTGTAAAGTCGGCAAACATCGCCGCGGGGTAAACCAAAGCGACTGCGGCTACGCTTAGATAACAAAACAATTTAGACATTCCACCCCACCTTGCAGAATCAAAACCGTCCACCGTACTACAAATGAATCCTAAGCCGGGTTTCTTTCAAAAAAGGATGAGGGTTTCGTGCAGGCATGGAAAGCGCCGGACTGCGGGCGTGTACTTCGGGCGGCCGTCCACTTGCTCGACCGACTTCCACCTGAAAATTGTGTATCCTTATCACTACCGGAACGGAAACGTCCAGGAGGAACAAAATGTCTGGTAAAACGAGCGTGCCAGTTCTTGTGGCTCTGTTGGCCGCCTCTATCACGAGCCCGCTGTGGGGGCAAGCCACCGGCAAACCATCTACGAAAAATGGCGAGTGGCCCTATTACACCGCCGACGAGAAGGGAACCAAGTACTCTCCGCTCGATCAAATCAACGCCTCCAACTTCAACCAGCTCGAAGTGGCGTGGCGCTTTAAGACCGACAACCTGGGCCCGCGTCCCGAATACAAATTGGAAGGCACGCCGCTGATGATCAAGGGCGTGCTCTACACGACTGCCGGAACTCGCCGGTCGGTAATCGCGCTGGATCCTAAAACCGGAGAGCTGTTATGGGCGCACAACATGCGGGAAGGGCGTCGCGCTGCTATCGCCCCGCGGCAGCTCTCCGGTCGCGGCCTATCTTATTGGACCGACGGCAAGGGCGACGAACGCATCTTGTATGTGACGCCGGGCTATCGCCTGGTCGAGCTGAATGCCAAAACCGGCGCTGAGATCAACGCGTTCGGCGACCACGGGGTCGTGGACTTGAAGGTCGGCGCAGTGACCGGCTTCGACAAGCAGATCGATCTCGAGACCGGCGAGATCGGCCTGCACGCCACGCCGCTGATCGCCAAAGACGTCGTGATCGTGGGCTCTTCCTTCAAGGAAGGCACGCAGCCCATCACGCACAACAACACCAAAGGCCTGGTCCGCGCCTACGACATCCACACCGGAAAAAAGCTTTGGCAGTTTAATACGATTCCCAAGCCGGGCGAATACGGCTACGACACCTGGCTGAACGATTCCGCCGAAGTCAACGGCAACGCCGGCGTGTGGACGCAGATGACCGTGGATGAAGATCTCGGACTGGTCTACTTGCCGGTGGAAGATCCGACCTCTGATCAATACGGTGGCCATCGCCCAGGTAACAACCTGTTCGCCGACAGCCTGGTGTGCGTCGACCTGAAAACCGGCCAGCGGAAATGGCATTACCAGGTGGTGCATCACCCCATGTGGGATTACGACCTGTCGTCAGCGCCGATCCTGGCCGACATCAACGTCAACGGCAAAGCGATCAAAGCTGTGGCATTGCCGAGCAAGGAAGGGTTCCTCTACGTCTTCGATCGCGTCACCGGACAGCCGGTGTGGCCCATCGAAGAGCGTCCGGTCCCCAAAGGCGATGTGCCGGGCGAGTGGTATTCGCCGACGCAGCCGTTTCCGACCAAGCCGCCCGCCTATGCGCGGCAGGCCATCACCATGGACGAGTTGATCGACTTCACGCCGGAGTTGCGCGCGAAGGCGACCGAGATCGTGAAGATGTACCGGATGGGTCCGATGTTCTTGAATCCGGTGGTGAGCAAGGTGGGCGGGCCAATCGCTGCGCTGACCATTGGAACTCTGGGCGGCGGAACGAACTGGCCGGGTGCGGCGTACGATCCAGAGACCCACACCGTTTATGCGCAGGCCGCGAACGCCGGAGTGTCGCCGTTGGGGTTGATTGAGCCGCCGGCGGGATTTTCCGACGTTAGATATCTGGCCGGGGTAGCGGGCCGGCCATTTCGGCTGAACGAAGGTCCGGGCTTTGGAAGCGCTGCCGATGCGCCCAAGATCAGCGAGAGCCAGGCACGGTTGAACGCGATCCTCAAAGCGCAAGGACAAACGCAATCGTCCGCGCCTCCCCAAGGCGGCGGCGGTGGCGGCGGTCTCAGCGTCGATGGATTGCCGCTGGTCAAGCCGCCCTACGGTGTGCTTTCGGCGATCAACTTGGATCGCGGCGAACTGGTTTGGCAAGTGCCGCACGGCGACACCCCTGACGTGGTTCGCAATCATCCCGCGCTCAAGGGACTCAACATTCCCAAGACCGGCCAGCAGGGCAGCGTCGGGTTGCTGGTGACCAAAACGCTGGTCATCCTTGGCGACCCGCAGATCACCACCACGCCGGATCATCCTCGCGGCGCCATGCTGCGCGCTTATGACAAGGCCACTGGACGTCAGGTGGGCGCGGTGTGGATGCCGGCTCCGCAGAGTGGATCGCCCATGACCTACTCGGTGGATGGCAAGCAGTACATCGTCATTGCCGTCAGCGGCGGTAACTATTCCGGCGAATATCTGGCCTTCAGTCTGCCTTCGGGCGAATAGGCGCTACACGTTCTGGGCGAGTGCGATATCGCGCTCGCCCCGTTCCACATCGACACTCAGCAGCACGAATAATCCACCCAGGAAAAATATGATGAGCGACAGGATCGCGATCCGGTAGCTCTTGGTGAATTGCAGCGCCAAGCCGAAAAACAGCGGGCACAGCCAGCTTGTCCCCTTATCGGTCACCTCGTACAGACTGTAATACTCGGCTTCCTTGAATTTCGGAATGAGCTGCGCGTAAAGCGAACGGCTGAGCGCCTGGCTGCCGCCGAGAACCAGCGCCACCACCGCGGCCATGATGAAGAACTGAAGAGTGGTCCTGACTTCCAGGTAAATGTAGATCAGCGTGGCCGACCAGATCACTAGGCTCACTGCTACAGCCCGTTTGGCGGTGATGATGCGAGCCAGTGCGTTGAAGCCCATGGCTCCAAAGAATGCCACAAACTGCACCATCAGAATCGCCAGCGTCAACTGCGAGATGGGGATTTTGAGTTCGTCACTTCCGAATTGCGACGCCAGCGCGATCACGGTCTGGATGGCGTCGTTAAAGAGCATGAAGGAGATCACGAATCGCATGGTCTGCGGATACCGCCGCATCTGGCCGACGGTGTGCGCCAGGTGCCGGACCACGGTCGCGATGGCGCTCTGGCCCGCGGCCAACAGGTGCGCCGGACCGCGATTGTGTATCCGCACCAGCGTTGGAACGGTGAACAGCGCCCACCAAACGCCTGCCGAGCAGAGGCTGATTCGAACCGCCATCGAATCGCTCATACCGATGCGCCCGGCATTCAGATACAGCAGCAGGTTCAGGGCGAGCAGCGTTCCGCCTCCCACATAACCCATCCCCCAGCCCTTCGACGACACCGTGTCGCGATCTTCGCGTGGCGCGATTTCCGGCAGGAAAGAGTTGTAAATCGCGACGCCCGCGCCAAAGCTTACATTGGCGATGAGGAACAGCACGCCTCCCAATAGGTATCGGTTCCCTTGCAGGAAAAACATCGCGATTGTGGCCCCGGCGCCGATGTAAGTAACCAGCCCCAGCAGCTCTTTCTTGCGCCGCGAATAATCGGCCACCGCGCCCAGCATCGGAAGAAACAGCACTTGCAGGATGACGGACAGGCTGATCAGATAGCTCCAATAGCTGCGCGCGTCGATGTCGAGGCGCAGCGGATGCACCATGCCGTGCGCGTCGGCGGCGGCCTTGGCCAGCACGGTCAGGTAAGGGCCCAGGAATAACGTGACGACGGTGGTTGAAAATGCCGAATGCGCGAAGTCGTACATGTACCACCCGTGTTGTTCGCGGGCGCTGTAGTCTCTCATCGGGTTGGCCTGGCGTCAATCTTGAGCTGCGGCGGCTTCAAGCGGCGCTTCTAAAGAATGTTCCGGCGCAGGAAATTTCGCGGCGAAGACATATCGTCCGGAAATCGCGGCAGCGAACAGAGCAATGATGGCCATGATGAACGCAGCGGCATATCCGTATGCGTTGGCGACGATCCCGGCCGAAAATGAACTGGTCCCCACAAACAGATCGTAGAACGCGCTGAGTACGCTGACGGCCGATCCGCGCTGGCCTTCGGCTGTGTGCCGCAATACCGTGGACGCGACCGAAGCCCAGGGAAACGAAAAACCGAAACCTAAGCACCCGGCCCCAATGATAGCCCCAACGAATCCAGGAGCAGTCGCCAGGACGGCAAGTCCCACCGCCATTCCGGACAGGCCAAAGTAAAACGTGATCCGAGGATCGATCCGATCCGGCAGGCCGCCCAGGAAAAATCGCGAGAGCAGCACGAATCCAGCATAGGTAGAAAATGCGGCCGGACCGGCGTTGCCATGCCGCGCCAGGTGCAGGATGAGGAAGCCGGTGATGACGGGATAGTGGACGTTCACGAAACCAACCGAGATGCCGGCCGGGATCAGATGACGTTGCAACCATTGGCGCCTGCGTGCGTGAGCGGCGGGTTGGTAGTCCTCCGGCACTTGGCTGAGCAGCGCCGCGGCGGTGAGCGCCGCGATCACCTGGAATCGGGCCGCGTTGGAGAACGAGCCGAGCAGTTGCCCGATCAGCGGTCCGGCCGCGTACCCGCCCCAAATCCCGCTGCTCAAATATCCCAGGGCCCGCGCGCTGCGGTGGACTCCGGCCACTTCGATGGCCCACGCCGCCGCGCCCGTGTACAGGCAGGCTTCTCCGATTCCTTGCAATGTTCGTCCAAGGTACAAGCCGCTTAAACCCCAGGGCAGCAGGTAGGAAAGACCGGCCAAAGTGCAACTGGAAAGCCCCGTGAGGAACGCGCGCTTGCGGCCTTTGCGATCCGCTAGCAGTCCTACAAATGGACGGCAGCTCAGAGCGACGACGGAAAAGGTCCCGATGATGAAGCCGACCGCGCGGTCCGACCCTCCCAAGTCGTTTCGAACATGCGGCGCTAACGCCGGCAGCACCGTGCCGAATCCAAGAAAGCCAAGAAACGTGGCCGCGATCAGACACCAAAAGCGACCGCTAAGCCGATCGGAGGACCCCATTGCTCATGATCGCATGCCTAAGGCTCCGTGAACACCACCTTACCGCCCACCATGGTCATCACGACCTGCGTCTGGCCGATCTGTTCCGGACGAACGTGAAAGATGTCTTGAGAAAGCACCGCCAGGTCGGCTTCCTTACCGGCCTCCAGCGTCCCGATCCGGTTTTCAGCGAACTCAGCGTACGCGCCGGCCTTGGTGTAAGCTGCCACCGCCTGCTCCACGGTGATTTTCTGATCCGGCGCATTATATTCGGGCGGCCCAGGCGCCACACCATGCATCGTGACAGGCCGGCGAACCTCGCGCATGAGTGCTTCTTGGATTCCGGCCAGCGGGTCGGGAGGCCAACTGCACGGCCAGTCGCTACTGAAGCTCAATAGCGCCCCGCTTTTTTCGACGCTGCCGAACTCGTTGGAGTGCTCTCCGGCGAAGCCGCCGCAACAAAACGCCGGTTGCATTCCCACGATGGTCGAAAGCTTCGAGAAGCGCGCCATGTCTTCCGTCTCGATATTGAATACATGCTCCATACGAAGCCGGCGGTCTCGAGGACCGTTGGTCTTTTCGAGATCCGCATAGGCGTCCAGCACCGCGTGAACCGCGCCAGCCCCGATCGCGTGGGTCACGATCTGATAACCGCGCTTGTCCAGCTCGATCAGGAGTCTTCTATACTCGGCCGGCTCATAAAACATCGGTGGCGGATTGCCGACTCCATCGGCGAAAAACTTCACCAGATTCGCTGAAACCCAATCGTCGTGATAAAGCTTGCGAGCCTTATCGAGGTCGGCCAGGAATTGCGGAGTCAAGTGATGATTCACGGCCACTTTGCCTAATCCAGTGCGTGTGCGAATGGTAAGTTCGCCGCGATCGCGCAGCGCCGCGAAAGCTTCCAACTCCCCCAGATCGCCTGTCAGCTCCACCACGCTGGTAATACCGAATCGATTCAGGTAATGCTCGGCTCCCCGCAGTAAAGCCACGCGCTGTTCGAGCGGCATCGGCGGCAGCGCATTGTTGATCAATTGCATGGAAGACTCGCGAAATACGCCGGTCGGATGCCCGTTCGAATCGCGTACGATGAATCTCTCGAGCGTCGCGTCCGCGACAGGTTTATTGCCGATTCCCGCCAGCGCCAAGGTCTTGCTGTTTACCCACAGCGCGTGCTCGCTGGTGGCGTGAATCACCAGCGGCCGGTCCGGCACGGCTCGATCCAAAAGCTCCAGCTTTGCCGCGGAATCGGGAGTGGTGGGGAAACTCGCCCGTCCGAACAATACCTTTTCGTCCGGATGGCTGGCCGCGTAAACCTTGATCGTGTCAACGAAGGCGTCTTCATCGTTGGGAGTGATATTGAACTCCGGAGTCGAGAGATTGAAGCCATGCAGCGCCATGCCTCCATACAGCACGTGCTCGTGAATATCGACGATGCCGGGGATTACGGTTCGTCCCTGCAGATCGACCACCTTGGTCAGGGACTGCCGATAGCGCGAAATTTCAGCGTCGCTGCCCACTGCGTCGATACGGCCGCTGGTGATCGCCAGCGCTTCAGCCCAGGGCGACTTCGGATCCTCGGTGTAGATGTGGCCGTGGAGCAGAATCGTGTCGCTGGCAAACAGAGACGCCACAAAAAGGGGCACCGCAAGACTGACAACAATTCGGCCTACCGCGTTCAACGGTTTCATGTTGAGAATGATACCTCAAGGACACTCCCCAACCTCCCAGCCTCGGTCGAAGATTCTTGAAAGAATCAAGCTGCCTGCTTCATTACATTTCAGTTGCCTAGAAATCGGTCAGGCGAAGGCCTTAATCATAGGGAAACGCAGGTACCGTCGAGCCTTGACAGCAGCTTTGTAAGCGCACATACTGGGTGAAACCATTCACAGCGCTGAGATGCGTCTGTGCACAATCTGTCGTACCGCGCCCGCGCTAACTCTTTGAATTGGAGGAATTCGGATGAGATGGGGTTTGCCAGTAATATTTACTCTTCTGGCCACAGTTGTCGGGGCACAAGCTCAAGCACCCGCTCCGGCGGCAGCTCCCAAAGCCGCTCCCAAGGCGGCAACCAAGGCTGCGCCGCCGAAGCAGCCATCGGTAGTGGATTCGGTCATCGCATCCGTGAAAGCCGGGCTGTCGGAAGGCATCATCATCAAGACGCTGCAGCGCGACAACAAGCCCGCCAACCTGACGCCCGCCGACCTGGTGAAGTTGAAGAACGCCGGGGTGTCTGAGAACATCATCGGCGTGATGCTGGACCCAACTAGCGCACCCGCGGCGGCCGCTCCGGCACCTGCCGCGGCCGCCGCGCCGGCACCCGCGCCCGCACCAGTTGCCACCCCCGCGCCTGAACCGGCTCCCGCTCCGGCCGCTGCGGCTGCTCCAGCTCCCGCGGCCCCCAGCGGCGCTATCACCCAAGCGGAGAAGAAACGCGTGATCGTCGATGCGTTCGACTATTCGACGGTCATGACCAGCGTCCAGGCGGTCTTTAAGACCAATCAAGACATCGGCAAAGGCATCCGCGCGATGCTGGTGAAACGCATGGCCGACGCCAACAACGTAGTAATCGTCGAGCGGGCCAAAATGGACAACTTGATCAAAGAGCAGGATTTCAACGCCGGAAACCGGGTGAAGAAGGGCTCGGGCGCGCGCGTAGGCAACATTTCCGGCGCGGACGCTTTGCTGGCCGGCGACATCGTCATCTTCGGCCGCGACGACAAGAAGACCAACATCGGCGCGGGCGGATTCGCTCGCGGCCCCTTCGCCGGAATCCACATCAAGAAGGAAGAAGACAAGGCCGTCGTTGCCATCGATTACCGCCTCATCGACGCTGAAACGTCCGAAGTAATCGCCACCGGGGAAGCCCGCGGGGAATCCGAGCGGAAGAGTAGCGGACTCGCTGGGATGGGCGGCGTCTGGGGAGCCGGTGGAGGAGGCGCGGGTATCGATATGACCAGCTCCAACTTCGGCCAAACCATCATCGGCGAAGCCACCCAGGACTGCGTCAACAAGCTGGCCGACATCCTCAAACAGCAGACCGCCACCATGAAGAAGGCCGTGCGCGAGGTGGAAGGGCGCGTAGCCGATGTCTCCGGCAACACCCTGGTTCTCAACGTCGGCTCCGCCGATGGCGTCAACGTTGGCGAGACTTTCGAGATTTTACGTATCGTCCGCGAAGTGAAAGATCCCGTGACCAAGGAGACGCTGGACGTGGTGACCGAAAAGTCCGGCGAAATGACCATCACCAGCGTTCGCGATAAAATCGCCACCGGAAACTACTCGGGAACCAAGCCCGCCGTCGGCTATATGGCCCGCAAGAAAATGCCAGCGGCCCAATAGGCCATCAAGGACTTCGCCATGAACTCGAAACTGTTGATCGCTCTAATGGCGGCTGGAGCTCTGATCGCGCCGGCCCAGACCAAGAAGGCGCTATCGATCGAGGACTTCGACTATTCCACCGTCATGACCGCCGTCCAGTCAATCTTCGGTACCCAGCAGAACATCGGGCAGGGCATCAACGCCTTGCTCACCAAGCGCATTGCGCAGGATGGACGATTCACCGTCGTCGAGCGGCGCAAAGTGAATCAGGTCATGAAGGAACAGGATTTCGACGCCAGCAACCGCGTGAAGAAAGGCTCCGGGGCACGCGTGGGGCAGATTCGCGGCGCGGATCTGACGCTGATGGGCGACATCGTCGTGTTTGGCCGCGATGATCGGCGCGTGAGCGCGGGAGCCGGCGCAATCGTTCCAGGCGCGGGCGGTGCGGCGGGAGGTTACAAACAGGACAACAAGGCCGTGGTGGTGCTCGATTACCGCATCGTCGATGCCGAGACCAGCGAGGTGGTCGCCAGCGGCGAGGCGCGCGGCGAGTCCAAACGCACCAGCAAAGGATTCGGCGCCGCGTTGTTCGTAGGCGGAGTCGGTGGCGGCGGGGGCGTGAACATGGCGAGTTCCAATTTCGGCGAAACCATCATTGGCGAAGCCACCATGGACGCGGTCAACAAGCTGGCTGTGGACATCAATCAAGCGCCGCTCAACGGCGGCGCGGAAGCCCGCGAGAACGATCTGGATGCCCTGGTGGCCGATGTCAGCGGCAACACCATCACAATCAACGCCGGTACGGCAGCGGGACTGAAACCGGGCCAAACCTTCACCGTCTATCACAAAGGCAAAGAAATTCGCGATCCAACCACGCATGAAGTTCTGGACGTGCAGACTACGCCGCTCGGCCAGATCACTATCACCGTGGTGCGTGACCGTATCTCGATGGGAACTTATTCGGGAGCCGGCGCTCCGGTCGTTGGCGACGTGGTAAGGAAGTAGCGCCATGAAAGCCGCTTTAATCGCGCTCGCCCTGTCGTGCGCGCCGATGTTGGCCCAAGACCAACCGGTGTCCAGTCCGGTGAAACCTTCGGCCGAGATGCGCGAGGTACAGCACCGGCTGGGGCTGGTGGCCACGCGTGCCATCGGCTATTTCCGTTCCATGGATTCCATCGGAGAGAGTCTGGAGGCCATGGGCCTTGAACTGAATCCGGATTTGGTCAGCCTGCGTGTGCGCATCGAAGCCGCGTTGGACGCAACCGACGAGGCCATCGACAAAAACGATGCAAAGAAGGCGAATGACTCGCTGGACCGCGCCGAAGCGCTGGTCACTCGTCTGGCTCAAAAGCTTGGAGGAAGTTAGAAGATGCGCCTCGCCCTAGCGCTCCTTCTCCTCGGATGTGCGGCTGCGCAGCCTCCCATTCCTACAAATCCTGCTAACCCTAAGGGGCGCGCCTCGGGCGGTGCAGGCAATCCGTTGTGGCGTCGGAACCTGCTGGGCGTCATGGGACAGCCCCCGGGCAAAGCGACTGTGCGCGATATCGAGCAAATCGAACAGTACATGCTCTCGGCCGCGCCTTACTGTACATCGCTCACGCCCGGCGACTACGAGGCGAATCGCGAACTGGCGCGCCAGATGACTGCCTACCTGATGACGGTGAACAGCATGGCCACCGATCAGCAGACCCGTGCCGCCGCGTTGCGAGCCTCCCGCGCCGTCGCTGCCTTTCCTTGCGCGTTCCCGCAGGCACAGCCCCAGCAGGCGCCTGGCGCCCCCGCGCCGCCCAAACAAGCCAGCGAGCCCCCGTTTTCGCAGAAGGCCCCGCAGCTGGAGGGTGTGGCCGACGCTGATAAAGAGACCGCTGCCGATTTGCGGCAGCGCTACGAAACGGATGCGGCGAAAGCTGCAACCGCCTGGCACAATGCCGAGACCATGCGCCAGAACCTGGCCGCCCGCGGCATGTCCCTCAATGCGGACACTGCCGCTGCTGTCAGCCGTCTTCAGCTTTTCTTCGAAGAAGCCGCCGGCGCGCTGCGCGACCACAAGTGGGATGACGCGCTCTCAAGCCTCCAGGGGGCCGAAGCGGTGACCCAAAAGGTCGGCAAAGCGGTCGGCCAGTAAATCCGCGGTTCGATCGCAGCTATTTCGCGCGAGCCTGCAACGCCGTCCCTTCTCGCAACTCGTCGTTGGCGCGGCGTACCACCATATCGCCGGCTTTCAGATTTCCAAGCACTTCGACCAGGTCGCCTTCAGAGACGCCTTTTTTTACGTCCACCCACTCGGCGCGCCCGGCGCGATCGCGAATCACGAAGGTGCGTTCGGTCGTTGTCACGACGCTGGTTCTGGGTACCCACATTTCCGCGCCCTGTCCGCGCACCGGCCATTTGACGCTGGGATACATGCCGGGTGCCAACGTCCCGTCGCGGTTCATGACATCCAACTCCACCGGCATGGTGCGAGTCTTTTGATCCAGCGCTTCCGGGATGCGTGCGATCTTGCCGGAGTAGGTGCGGTGAGGATGCGCCGGAACGCTAAACTCAACGCTGGCGCCTCGCATAATACCGCCCACGTCTTCTTCCGGAACCGGGACCACCACGCGCAAACGCGACACCTGCTGGATTACCAAAAGACCCGGATCCGCCGCCGGGCCTACCAGCGCGCCTGGATGAACCAGCCGTTCCGTGACGACGCCGTCAAACGGCGCGGTGATCTTGAGATAAACCAACATCACTTTCAGAGCGTTCGCCGCCGATTGCGCTGCGCTGGTCGCCTTTTGCCTGGAGTTGACCACGGCCTGCGCCGCATCCACTTGCTTCTGTGCCAGCACCAGATCGTTCCCGGCAATGGCTCCCGGCGTCTTGGCAGCTTCCTGGGTGCGCTCAGAGGTACTCTGGGCGGCGGCTAATTGCGCTTCGGCTTGCAGACGATCCGCGTCCGCGGCTTGCACCTTCGACTCGGCCTCGGCTATCTGCGCGTCCATTTCCGGAGCCGTCAGGTTGATGAGGAGCTCGCCTTCTTTCACCACGCTCCCGCGATCCACCAGCACGCGCTCTACAAAGCCCGGGACTTTCGCGTGCAGCGACACGCTGAGGTACGGCCAGATCTCGGCAGGCAGGTCCGCGGTTCGGGACACTGGCTTTGAAACCACCGGCACGAGATCGCTGGATTGCGCGCGCGCCGGCGCGGAGACGGCCACGATGCCGGTCACGATAAGCAGTCTAAGTCGCATCATAATATCTGCTCGCAGGATCCATGGGATTGAGCGATGGAGAAGTAACCGGCGCCCGGCCCTGCAAAATGGCATAAATCGCGGGCAGGATGGTCAGCGTCGCAAACGTGGAAACGATTAGTCCTCCGATGACCGCGCGGCCCAGCGGTGCAGCTTGCGGTCCGCTCTCGCCGAAGCCGATAGCCATGGGCAGCATCCCAAAAATCATCGCAGCCGCGGTCATCAAGATGGCGCGCAGACGGCTGCCGGCGCCGATGCGAGTTGCCTCCAGCGGCGGATGATTCTCGTGCCGCGCGCGCTCGGCGAAAGTGACCAGCAAAATCGAGTTGGCCACCGCGATCCCGATCGCCATAATCGCCCCCATAAAAGATTGAATGTTGAGCGTGGTTGCCGTGAACCTCAGCATCAACAAAACGCCGCACAGAACCGCGGGAACGGTGAGCACGATGGCCAGCGCCAGCCGCACCGATTGAAAATTGGCCGAGAGCAGCAGAAAGATCACGGCCACGGCCAGCAGCAGCCCGATGCGCAACCCGGAAATGGTCTGCTGCAAAGCCGGAATTTCGCCGCGTGTAACAACGCTGACACCGCGCGGAGGCGCGCCCGCTCCAGCCACGGCTTGGCTAATCTCAGGCGCCGCCTCGCCCAGCGTGAGGCCGTGGATGTTGGCTGTCAGACTGACCACTCTCTGGCCGTTGTAGCGGTCAATCTCGCCCGGCATCGTATTCGGCTTTAGACTGGCGATGTCATCCAGCAGCGGCTTGGGATTGCCCGCCAGCATTACGGGAACGCTGCCCACCTCTTCGTAACTTTGTACCTGGTTCTGTGGCAGCTCCACCTGAATCTGAAAGGCGTTGCCGGAATTGGGATCGCGCCAATAGTTCGGATCGGTGAACCGCGAGGAAGACGTCGCCGGCACAACCGAATGCACCACGTCGGCCATGGTCAAGCCGAACTGGCCGGTGCGATTGCGATCGATATTGATGTCCAGCGTGGGGTAATTCATCTCCTGTGAGAACTGCAGATCGCGAATAAAGTCCAGCTTCCCGAGGCTGGCCTGGACTTTCTGCGCGTACTTGTAGTCGTCCTGCAGATTGACGCCCTGGACCGCGATTTCAACCGGAGTGGGAGAGCCAAAGCTCATCACCTGCGTGACAATGTCGCCCGCCTCGAAGGAAACTTCGGTCCCGGGAAGCTCGCGCTTCAAGCTCGCCCGCAACCGCTCCCGCAGTACTTCGCCTCGAGGCGCATCCGGCTTCAGAGCCACCTGGATGATCGCGTCTTGCGGTCCGCTGGTGAACAGGTGGATCAAGTCGACTGGATAACTGGATGGGATCAATCCCACAAAATCGCTGGTAATCTGCACATTGTCTTTGCCCGCCTCGCGCTCGATCACGTCCAGAGCGTGCAGAACAACGCGCTCGCTTTCCTCGATGCGCGTGCCGGCCGGAGCGCGCAGCCGGATTCGATACAGCGGCGCGTTCACGTCGGGAAAAAGCTCGGTTCCGATCTGTGGCAACAGAAAATACAGCAGCGCGAACGCGGACACGATATAGACGAATGCCAGCGGCCAACGAAACCGCAGCACGACCTTCAAGTAGCGATCGTAAAATCTGCGCAAATAGCCGAACAGCCCCTCCCGTTCTTCCCCGCGATGCGCTTCTCGCATCATCCAGGTGGAAAAGACCGGCACCAGGCTGCTGGACAAAAGATAAGACGCGATCATCGAAAACGCCACCGCCAGCGACAGCGGCACGAAAAGCTGCCGGCTCACGCCAATCATGAAGAACGACGGCACGAACACCGCCAGAATGCAAAACATCGAGAGCAAGCGTGCCAGCGCTGTGCGGCTACATGCTTCCACCACGGCTCGCGCGCGAGAAACACCGGGCAGCATCTGGGTGTGAATATTCTCGATTTCCACCGTGGCTTCGTCTACGAGCACGCCCACCGCCAGTGCCAGTCCGCCTAGCGTCATGATGTTGATGGTCTGGCCAGTCAGCCACAGCAGAATCACCGCGCTCAGCAAAGCGAACGGAATGTTCATGACCACGATCACCGCGCTCCGCCAGTCGCGAAGAAAGATCAGCACCATCAAACCCGTGAGTGCCGCGCCCAGCAAGCCTTCCATCACCAGGCCACGCAGCGAATTAGTCACGTAGGGCGATTGATCGAATTGCAGGCTCACGTCCACGTCTTCCGGCACCGCCTTCTTGAAAGTGGGGATGGCGGCCTTCACCGCGTTAATCACTGCCAGCGTGGACGCATCCGAACGCTTGGTGACCGGGATATAGACCGTCCTTTTTCCGTCCACGTGCGCGTAAGCGCTCACGATATCCGTCCCGTTCTCCACGGTTCCGATGTCGCGCAGGTACACGCTGGTGCCCGAAACCGGCCGGATGGGCGTGTCCAGCAGCTCAGCCAGATTCGCCCCCAGCGCTGAATTGGTTCGCGCGATGCGCTCAATCTTGCCGGTCCACATATTGCCCGAAGGCATCACCACGCTCGACTTACTGACGGCCTGGATGGCTTCCTCCGGAGAGATGCGATACTGCTGCAGTTTAGCCGGGTCGAGCGTCACCACAATGGTTCTCTGGTTTCCACCGAAGGGAGGCGGCGCCGAAACGCCCGGCAAGGTCGCGAACAAGGGCCGCACCCGATTGATCGCGTAATCTTGCAATTCACCCTGCGTGTGATTGGCGCTGTTAAATACCAGCAACCCGACCGCTACACTCCCGGCATCGAAGCGCGTGATAAACGGCTGCACCGTTCCCGGCGGCATGAACGACCGCGCGCGATTCACGTAACCCACCGTCTCCGACATGGCCTGGCTCATGTTGGTGCCTTCGTGGAATACCAGCTTCATCAGCGCCGCGCCCTGGATGCTCTTGCTCTCCACATGGTCGATGCCGGTGATGTACAGGAAGTGATACTCGTAGTAGTAAGTCAAGTATCCTTCCATCTGCGCCGGATCCATGCCAGTGAAGGGCTGCGCGACATAGATGGCCGGATCTCCAACCTGCGGAAAAATGTCCACCGGCATTCGCCTGGCTGCCAGCACAGCGCCGAGTGCGATCGCAATCAGAAACACCACCACCGTGACCGGCCGGCCAAGAGCCGCGAGAACTAATCGCATACCGCACCCCTGCACCTCATTGCGTCGCCTCGGTCAGGAAGGGCTGAATGTCGCCGCGAGCGGTCTCCACTTGAAGCCGAGCCCGCCAGACATTCAGACGAGCCAGCGCATCGTCAATCTGGGCCCGAACTAGCAGGCGCTGCGCCTGGGCGACATCGTCGATCGGCGCCAGCCCGGCCTGGTAGCGCGCGGTCGCTTGCTGCAGCGCGACGCGGGCCGATGACACTTCCACGGGCGTGTTCGCGGCCACCCGCCGCGCGCCGCTGAGCGTCGCCAATGCGGTATTGAATTGCGCCTGCAAATTGGTTGCGATCACCTGGTACTGGGCTTGCCCGGCCCGAACGTTGGCCGACTGCATCGCTTCTTCTTTATGTATGGCGAACTTGTCCATCACCGGAAACGTAACCGTCAGGCCGAAACCGTAGTTTTGCGTGGTCGGCGCGAGCCCGTTCAGCCAGCCCAGCCGCTCGCCGTTGGTCAGCAGCCCGGTGCCGCGCGCCGCGGCCAGACCTTGCACGGAAAACTGAGGGTAGTAAGTCCGCGAGAGCGCTGTGAGCTGAGATTGCGCCTGCGCGATGGCGGCATTCTGCTCCAGCGCCAGCGGGTTCGACGCAGCCTGGAGCGGCGCCTCCGTTCGTTCCTCGGGCAGTTGTTCAACCAGCTTGCCGGCGTTCACATTGAGTTGCGAATCCGCGCCGACGAACTGTCCCAGCGTCGCGCGCGCCACGTCGATGGCTTGTTCGGCCTGCGCCACCTGAGTTTGTGCCGCTGCCAGTTCCGCTTCGACGCGCGACTCGTCGGCGCCGGGCCGCAATTGCGCCGCGACCTGCGCGTGAATCGTTCTTAGCAGGATTTGCCAACTCTCCACCGCCGCGCGCGCGGCCTGCGCGGTTTGTTGCGCGGCGATCACCGTCAGGTATGCGTCGGTAGTGGCGACCGAAACGTCATATCGGGTCCGGTTCACACTGGCCTGCGCATGCTCGCGCGCAGCCGTGGCCGCCGCAACATTGGCCGCGCGCAAACCAAAGTCGAACGGCTGCCAGGTCACCAGCACGCCCAAGCCGCTGTCCCACACCGTGCCGAGATTGTTCGCTGGAACGCCATCCACGCCGGGAATGATTCCTTGCGACAGCAGCAGCCCATAAAAAGTGTTGCGCGTCGCGCGATTCACCTGCGCCAGCCCGTCCACGCGCGGCAGGTACGCGGTCTGAGCCAAACGAATCCCCGCCGCGGCCGCATTCATTTGTTCCTGCGTCACGCGGATGGAAGGATAATTCCGCAGCGCGTCTTCTACCGCCTGTGCAATGCTCAGCGCCGTCCGCCCAGGCGCGGGTTGCGACCGCAGGTCAAGCGAAACCATCAAGAACAAAAGCAAACAAACCGGTGTGGCGGGTTTCTTCATTGGCCTTCGATCAACTCCCGGAATAATTCGCGCACTTTGCTCTTAGCCGCCAGCAGCGCTTTCTTTCCCTGCGGCGTGGCGCGGTAAACTTTGCGTAGCGATTTCCCGTTCCGGCGCTCGCTGGAACGCAGGTAGCCTTTTTTTTCCAGACTATGCAGTAACGGGTAGAGCGTTCCCGGGCTGATGCGGTATCCGTGCCGCGCCAGTTCCTCGGCCATGCCCAGCCCGAAGATGGGTTCTTCGACGGCGTGATGCAGAACGTGCAGCCGGATCAGCCCGGAATACAAATCGCGGTCGGCTAATTCGCCATCGAACTTCGTTTTCGCCATTCGATGACGATTATCCTAACACAAGGCCCCGTTTGGCTGGAAAGCCATAAACCCGCGATGCGCTGCCGCATGCATCCGGTACCTCGGTTTACCGCTGGGCACATCCCCAGATCTAGGACGTACCGGGACGGGCGGAAACTGTTCGAAGGGTCTGCCGGACACCAATAATCAAGGCATGCCGACCCAGGATATAGCAGCGCCGGAAGTTACCCAGCCGGTTCCCCAGCCAGGCCCCCTCCCAGTTCAATGGCTGCACCTTCTGCCCACGGTAGCGCTCGCCATTCTGGGGGTCACCGTAGCCAGCTTGGCCACCAGCCTCCACGGCGCAAGCGACCCCGAAGCGACCGCCAACCCTGCGCCGCTCGCTCAGACTTCCTTAGGACTGAGAGTCGTCCCGAAACCCCAGCAGCTGGAGATTCTCTGGAATCACGACTCGAACGCCATTCAAGCCGCTGAAAACGGGTTGATACGGATCTCAGATGGCGACATCGCCGAGGCGGTACCCTTCGACGCCCGCCAACTTCAAGATGGGGCATTGGTCTACCGGCCCCTGACCAACGACGTAAACATCAGGCTGGAAGTTAAGGAAAAAGACGGGCAGCAGATATCGGAGTCGGTGCGCACGGTGGCCACTCCGTAGGCCCCGGGTTCGTTAGCCAGGCTTCGCCTGACTTCTAAGTAAATCGCCCACAACGAAGGCGCGGCGAGCTTACTCCGACGCGATGAGGTGCACCCGCGCCTCTGTGGGCTAGTTAGAAGCCGAGGCGCTCTTGGCCCGCGCTTTGGGCTTCAGTCCCAGCGCGCCCAGCATCAGCTTTCCGAAGACCCCGCGCCTGCGATTATCCAGAAACATCCACGACAATGCGCCCACCAGCCAGGGCGGCTGGAACCCCGCATCCACCGCGCGCCGCCGTTCAACAATCCCAGCCAGCGTCTCGCGCGGCCGCTCGCGAAAATCGTCCAACATCGCGGTCTGGTGCACGCAGGAGATCGTGCAGAAGGGCGCACAGCCTTTCGGA